>OOCA01000093.1_pt1 | contig 82022 bp, 101 predicted proteins | sample 1671591 | NCBI WGS metagenome assembly OOCA01 (sample SAMN06348172, study PRJEB24527) | human gut metagenome | biome: human gut; feature: ankylosing spondylitis patient; material: feces | host: Homo sapiens | place: China | collected 2015-10 | reverse complement strand
CTGCCATCACAGAGGGCATCGGGCATTTCAGTGAGTGGCTTGCAGAACTGTGAGGGATGCTATGAGCAAACAGAAGATAGAAGATTGTTATTTTGAACACAACAGCACGATTTTTTCTGAGATGCTGGGTGAGGATGAAGAGTATCTGCGACTGAAAAAAGCCAGAAGAGCAGCTGAGGAAGCCTTGCAGAGCGTTATCAGCAAAGGAGCGTGGAATCAATATCTCGCCTTAGATGAAATCTGCAATGAGTTGGAATGCGCCAGATACAAGGCAATGTATCTGGCGGGTGCTGCCGATTACGAAAAAATATCCAAATAATCTCAATGCCGCCTCCTGGCGGCATTTTTTCTTTGCAATAGGGGGTGATGATGCTGGCAGCAACACGGCTGATTGCGCTGCACAAAAACAAGGGCATGACCGTTGCGGCCTGCCTGAAAAATCGCACGGACTATATTGAAAACCCGGACAAGACCGAGCAGGGGCAGTATGTCAGCAGCTATGCTTGTAGCGCCCTGACATCAGATGAAGAATTTATGCTTACCAAGCGGCAGTACGATTTCGTAAACGGACGCAGGCAAAAAAGCGATGTCATTGCTTATCAGATACGGCAGTCCTTTCGTCCGGGAGAAATCACTGCAGAGGAGGCTAACAAAGTAGGCTACGAACTGGCCATGCGTTTTACCAAGGGCAAGCACGCCTTTGTGGTGGCAACGCACACGGACCGGCAGCACATCCACAACCATGTGATCTTCAACTCTACGGCACTGGATGGCACCAAAAAGTTCCGGAATTTTTTCTTTTCAGCGTTGGCAGTGCAGCGGTTGATCGACCTAATCTGCTTAGAGCACCAGCTCTCCGTCATTGAGATAAAACCCTATCGGGAGCGGCAGAAGCGCACACTCTACCCACCCAAAGAAAGCAATCGTGACCGTCTATGCGGCGTGATCGACAACATTCTGTCGGAAAAGCCCAAGGATTATGAAGATTTTCTGCAAAGACTGGAGCAGCAGGGATACGAGGTCAAGCGAGGAAAATATACCTCCGTCAAAGGCACACGGCAGAAGCGATTCATCCGGTTCCGCACTTTGGGCGCAGGATACAGCGAAGAAGAATTAAAAGCTGTGATTGCCGGAGAAGCCGAACACCATCCCCGGCAGAAGCAGAAGCGAATCATACCGGAACAAAAATTTCAGATGCTGGTGGATATTCAGGCAAAGCTGGCCGAGGGAAAGAGCATGGGGTATGCTCGCTGGGCAAAGCGATATAATCTGAAAGAAATATCCAAGACACTGATTTTCTTACAGGAGCATAAAATCGGCAGCATTAAAGAAATGCAGGAACGTGTGGATGCCGCAACTACTCGCTATCACGAACTGGGCGATTCAATCAAGGCAGCAGAAACGCGCATGGCCGAGATTGCTGTTCTGCGAACGCACATCGTTAATTATGCCCGGACACGCCCGGTCTATGATGCCTACCGCAAAGCCGGGTATAGTAAGAGCTTTCTGGACACCCACCGGGAAGAAATCACGCTGCATAAGGCCGCAAAAACTGCTTTTGATGAAGCCGGATTGAAAAAGCTGCCAAAGGCTAAGGACTTGAGCATCGAATACGCTGAACTTCTGAAAAAGAAGAAAGAAGCATACCCGGACTATCGTAAGGCACGGAACGAGATGCAAGAACTGGTTCGGGCTCGGAAAAACGTAGAACAATTTTTTGCGGAGGAAAAGGACATCATCGAAAAAGCGCAGAACCGATAAACGAATACCGCCGAGGACTCTTCCCATTTTGGGAAGATGTCCTCGGCGCTTTTTTGTATGTATAGCGGAAATCCATGACTAGATTTTCATCAAGCACTAATTATCATGGTATTCTTGCTGTGAAGGTCTTTTGTCGGTATATATACAAAATAGGAATAGGAGCAGAAACAGAAAAAAGAATACTGCATTTTAAGTAAAGCAACAGCCATCCACTTGCAATCAATGCAAAATTGATGGCTGTTGCTTTAGCGTTTTTAGCCTGTTTACTTCTTTGTTTTCGACGATCGTATGAATTTATTTGTTAAATAAATTACCCAAAATATCATAACAAACTTATTGGTCAAAAAATTTTCAATTTCCGCTTCCTTTCCCAACCGAGACGAAATCATATAGAATGCTATATATTGAGCAAGCAGTGCTGCACAAACCTCAAAAACCAACTTAAAACCGTGATTTTTCATAACTTCCTTCTTTAATGTCCTGAACGGTGTCTAAATGTCCAATGTCCAATAAGTTGAGATTTATTAGAATCCAAGTAATAATCGTTGTCATAAACATAGTAAACCTTTCCTACGCTCTTATGCATTGAAAGGACACTCGTCACATAAAGATAATCCGGAAGGCAAGCCACTCCCGCACCTACAGCTCCAGCTACCACAACAATTGCCTTTTTTATAATATCTTCGGCTCCAGTAGTCGGAATATAATTTGAAACCAGCGTTATTGCCATCGCAGCTGATGCAATTGTCACCTTTTTTCCAACCAGTGAAATCGAGTAGTTATCCGTTCGAATAGCATATGGAACAATTGATTTCTCATTTGTATCTCTAGATACTATACCTTTAACGGAATATGTCGTAACCTGTCCATTTGCATCAGTTTCTCGACTGATAACGTTTTTTCCGCTTACAGAGCTGATTATTTGAGAAGAGTGAATCTTCTCTCCATTACTTATTTTATAAAAATCGGACGTAATGATATTTCCGGAAATTGTTTCTTCAACAAAATACGCTCCATCGTCTTTATACTCGATGTACTCAACCTTTGTATCAGTTATTTTTATTGAACTTGCTAAAATTCCAAGTTTCTTCGGATTTTCTGAAGTTGCAAAGGCTCCTAAGCAACTGATCAAAACAAATGCAAGCATAAGAACCATACAAACAGTCTTTTTTACATAGTTGACACAGTTCATACTATAATCTCCCTTCAAAACTTTATTATTAGTGACTCGTACTTCCCGTTATAGTTTCACTTTTTCCATTTGAATACTGGAATGTTGCTGAAAAATCCAACCGATAACTTTTTCCGGGCTTCATGTTATAATTAGCACTCGCAACACAAGTCTGCATTTGGCTTGAATTTGAGCATCGACTAACTACCTGCCATGTTCCAATACGTCCTTTTTCATACAGCGTCGCAGAAATATTGATGCTTTTTACTCCTGTTAGAGACTGTGCATCAACCCTATACGAACTTTGATAAATCGCCCCCTTCGCAGTACTACTTCCGACATATCTCCTTGCCGGTCCAGCTGCTAAAGCCGAGCCAACAAAGCATAACAGAAAAATTGCCGAAAACATCAATGTTAGCAACCGTTTTCTTGCCATCAGATATCAAACCTCCATTTCTATGTGAAGTCCCTTTTAGAACTTCTATCTAGGCAACGTTGTCGATGCCTTTTTTGTTACAGAAATTCTTGGATTTTTTCAAGTTTGTTGTTTCAAACAAAAAAGTCATGCAAAAACTGTGCTTTCTCACAAATTTCGCATGACCTTTCGTTTTGCAATTGACCTCAGTAAATTTTTTGAGCCACTAACATAAGTTCTCTAATACTAATTCTTCCAATTATTGTATGTGTAATTCCCTCATCTTCCCAAATCAAATAATATCCAGTATTTTTGTCTTCTCCTAATAGCGCTTCCACATCTCCCATTTTAACTTTTCTATATTTTGTGTGTTCATTATCAAATAGTTCCTTTTGATTTTGGTTTTGCACTATCGCGCAGCTAACTGTGTAAAAATCGTTCGTCATGATATCTGTGTAAACATGCAAAAAGGCTTGTGCATCATCATACCCTTGTTCATAATCTCGTTCAAAGCCATCCGGCACATAATGGTCGCTGTATCCATTCGGGAGCTGCTCTAATGGCTCTCCGTCCACTTGATACGTCAGCTGCATCTCAATCGGCAGGAATTTCTGAATCATCGTATAGACTGCCTTTCGGAAGTCCGCACTTACTGCAAGCGCGCCGAGAGTTAAAATTACCAGCGTCAGGGCCGCAACAAGCACTCGTTTCAGCACCGGGTGGCGTTTTTGCAACGCCGCTTTCAAACGAGCATCCCATCGGGAAGTGTCCGGGTAGCGTTCTTTAAGCTGTGCCGGAGTTGGCAGCTCGTCCAGTTCCTTCTGTGCATCTGCACGGAGTGCCATCATCAAAGCTACATCAAAAGAAACCTCTGTCCGCTCACTCAAAGCCATTCAACTCCTTCCACAATAGTTTTCTCCCACGAAAAATCCGTATTCGTACCATTTCGTCCGTCAGTCCAAGAGATTCCGCAATTTCTCGGTTGGTGTAACCCATTGCCAAAAGGCGCAGCGGATCACGGTACATCGGTTTCATCTGTCCGATCAGTTCTGTCAGATGTTGGATGTTATCGGTGCTGACTGTTGCATCATCCGGCACCGGGGTGCTATCTGGTGCGTCCGGGATTTCTTCCAGCGGTTCTTCCCGCTGCTTGCGAAGCATATCGTATGCACGGCTTCTACTACAACTAACGAGATAAGCAGCGAGTTCGTGACAGTTTTCTCGATGAATTTTAGAAAAATTTTTGGCAACGTACAAAAACACCTCTTGCAGTACATCTTCTGCCAGATACGAATCGCCCATAATTTTGTAAGCGGTATGGTAGACCAGCCGTTTGTGGGTATTATATACATCTATAAATTGTTCTTCTTTGCTTTGATCGTCAAGAACAGCTAAGTACAGGGAAAGCAACACAATCACCTCCAACTGATTCGCATGGATTGGATGTAGTGTACCATGAACCAGCGAAAATGTCGAATGTTTTCCGTTCTGAACGAAGAACAGCCAGCATCATGACCTCACTTACCGTTGAGGCCGTTGCTGGCTGTTCGTTTGGCTTGAGATGTCTCCATCAAAATTGCAGAGCGCAACTGTCTTGAAACTCTACCTTATATAAATAGAAGCGTTTTGAAAAAACGCGCAGCCTGCATCGGCACGATGCAGAACAAATGGGGTTTGGGCACAGCCCAACAAGCATTTTGCAAAGCAAAATAGCATTTGTATAGACGAATGCCCTGCTTGCAGCGTAACCTCGCTACAAAACTTCTACTTGTGTACTATGCAGGCTTTTTCAAATGTGCTATACTAAGCTTGTTCACTACTAAAAATAAGCGAAGAGGTGATTTTTAATGTCCAGCGAATCTATTAGCAATTTAGTTACTGTAGTTGAAGCAAATGAATCGTTTGAAACTATTTTAAGGAAAGAATATATTCCCCAAGAGTATATTGAGAACATCAAACAAGCATCCCTGCTTATTTTGCCATATGAAAATTATCGGGATGATCTGCCTCTTTGTTTTCCTGAATATACTGAGGAATTATATCGCTATCTGCACAGCCATTCTGAAATTTCAACTGAAATATGTGTACGTGACGCTGATTTTCAAATATTAGAGCTACATGCCTCCATCATAAAATTAGGCGATTTTTTGATAAAGGATATCATTTTCCCGATTGTCATAAATTTGTTTAGTAGCTTTCTTTATGATAAAGCAAAATCTTTGAATCAAACCCCAAAAGAAACAGGTGTTGATGTTAATCTGCTAATTGATAAAGAGGGAAAATGTCGGGAAGTCCGCTATAGCGGAAGTGTAGAAGATTTTGAAAAGACATTGAAAGCATTACATGAGACGATGTTTTTATGACAACTTATGATATCAAAAATTATCTTCAGCAATTTCACACCTCATTAGACAAAAATGTACTATCCGCTTTGCAGGAAAATAAGGCGGTTGCTGTTGCCGCACAAAATGAGTCATTGGCGAATGAATTGTGGCGGCTAGAAGAAATTTTCAGGATTCAGCAAGATTATCTTTTAATGTTCAACCGCTTAAAGAATCGGGAATATTTAGATGCTTGGCGCGTTTTAAGTTCCATTGATGTTTCTCTTGGAAATCTCAAATTCAATGCAGATTTTGAATCGCAATATTATCATATACCATTCATTTCATCAATTCTTCGGAACTATGAAATGATCTATCCCGATTTTATCTTCACTAGCAGGGAGATGCTTGTGGAGAAAGAATCATGTTCCATTTGTGGACGACTAGTTTCACTTAGAAATGGATGTCCACACACTCCGGGAAAAATTTATATGGGTGAACTATGCACCCGCAGAATCGAAAAAGCCAAATTTCTGGCTTTTGCAATTGTTAAAAATCCTCTTGACAAATATGCAGTTTTAGAAATCGAAAATCATCCCTACGATTATTCAATCTTAGATGACGTGGTTCCAAAATTAAATAGTCCTTATACTCATTGGAGCGTATCTAAATCTGAAATCAAAAAACCAATATTCAATAATGTACCTCGAAATTCAAAGTGTCCGTGTGGGTCTGGGAAAAAATATAAAAAGTGTTGCTTGAATACCCCAAATGAGCTTGAAACGCATTATAAAATAACGATTTCAGACTAAATTTTATTTTGAATGGTTCACTCCAATTCATATTGAGCAAATATTCAGTCCAAAGCATCAGTTTTTCATAATATTGGTTTTATTAGTCAAACTCATGCAAATAGGCTTTGTACATATGCAATCTGATGATAACGGATGCGATGTGCAGAGCTTATTTTTTATTCTCCAGTCGTCTTTTTATCATGACGATGAACAGGATTACCAGCGGAATTACAAAGAGCAGACACATGATATTTTTTAATTCAACATTATTTGTTGAAAGCTGCATCAAAACCATAGAGAGCGGATACTTTTCTTTGCTCTGCAAAAATGTCATGGGTTGTTCCAAAAGATTCCAGCTTTCAGCGATAGAAAGGAATGCTGCAATCATAACATACGGTCGTACAATTGGAGCATAAATTTTCCTAAAAAGCACCCAGTTGCTTGCGCCGTCACAAATTGCTGAATCGAATAGACTATTATCAATTCTTTTTGCTGCGAACCAAAAGAGTAAAATCATCCAAGGCTGGAAAGCCATCATTATCAATAGCCCTTTCAGAGAATCCAACCATCCGATGTTCATCAGAACCAGATATTGAGGGAGCATAAGTGCTTGCTGCGGCAAAAGCAAAAGGAAAACACAGGTCAAAAGAAAAAATGTCTGTGTTTTCGGGGATGGGATTCTGGCAATCGCATAACCTGCAGGCAGTGCAATCACAATTTGAATAAGCACTCCGGCAATTGCAAGAATCGCGGTATTTTTATAGGCGCAGATGAATTCCATCAGAGAATCCATCCGCCACAAGTCATCTGGGTGTATATCAAATGTCGGGAAAACAAGAAATATGCATGGCAACACAAAAAGCACCGCAGCTATCAGGAGCAGGATGCCGTATGTGGTTTCTTTTCGTGATTTCATCGCTCGTTCCTCTTTTTTCTCGCCAAACACATTCCACTCAGTACAAAGGCTCCAACAAAAATCACAACCAAGATAGATGCTGCTTCCAACCGTGCATAATTCATATTCATAAAATTGTTTTGCAAAAAGTGTTGAATACTATATAGTTGCTCATTCGGATGACTACCACCAATCAAATAGGCTTCACGGAAACATCGAAAGCTATTGTAAATCGTCAAGATTCCACAAATTAATAAAGAACTCTTTATGATTGGAAGCTTTATGTACCAAAAACATTGTAGAGGGTTGACTCCATCCAGCATGGCGGCATCTATGATCTCGGATTCTATGGATTTTATAGCAACTATAAAAATCAAAATCGAGAATCCCATTGTTTTCCATAACACAATTACAAGGAATACATAAAATGCAACTGGTGTTTCACCCCACTGGCCAGGAGATTCTTGTAAGATGCTTGATGCAATTGTCACAACACAAGCTGCCGGAAGTATTGAAGGAACAAGGAAGAACAGACAAAGTTTTTCTTGTCGGAGTTTTATATAAGCTTCCGCAGTGAAAATGCCAACAACCAAATTGACGGGTACAATGATGACCCACAAATGAAATAGATTTCTAACAGCGAGTGAGAATGCCTCATTTTCAAAAAGAGCTACATAATTTTGTATGCCGACAAAATCGCTACCTGTTCCAAGAAAGAGACTTTTCCAAAAAGCAATCAGGATTGGAAACAGATAGCAAAAAAATCCGGCAGTAAGTGCCGGCAGAAGAAGGATATTGCTCTGAAGATTCTTTTTCATTTTATTCATCAAGGTACAATTTGAGCCGCGGAGTAAGTCGATCAACAAGCTCATCAAGGGTGATTTCATCATTCCAATACTGAACCATCGTTTCGCTTAGAAGATTTCCTCCATCTTCACTTTGATCAAGCTGCAAGGCACGGTACCAAATTGTGTGATATTGCGCTGCATTTATCTTGTCGCATATTGTTTCAAGTTGATCCAGCTGTGCATCAGTCAAATTGTCACCATACATCTCTTTTCGTTTTTCAATATCTCCTTGCCCTATTTTTTCATGGGATGCATCATAGACACTGAATTGATATTGTGCTTCCATACATTTTTTAAGACATCCACGTCGGACCGGAAACATATCTTTATCTGCAAACGCCGAACTCGACTGGCATTCTTCACTAAGAAGATAAGCTAAAAGTGCTTTTACCTCTGCTGGATGCTTTGTGTTTCGATTTCCAATTGCGTAAGAACCGATTTCAGCAGTAACACCGCCTAGCTCATTGGGAATGGGAAGTGTTACGGTTTTGATTCCAAGAGCTGCACACTGCCGAAGAAGTCCCACTGTCATATAGCTTGGGTCAAGACTAGCAAAAGGTTCACCGTTTGCAAAATAATCTTGGACTACTTCTGGATTGAAACTGTCAAACAAACCATTTTGCAACGGTGTACAAAGGGAACATAATAAAAAACTTAATAATGGACTGCCAATCTTACACAAAGTACCGCCCAAACGAGACTACGGGCGGTATTTTTGTATCATGGCGGAGAAAGGAGGAACTTCCCACGGGGGCTTGACTGAAAAGTTGAGCCTCTTTTTTCATGCCAAAAAACAGGAGGTAAATGCTTATGGCAGATGATAAAACCACAAAAACGCCGGAACAGCCGGTAACGGATAGCGGGCCGGGCAAGGAAACGCCTCCCGCTCCCCCAAAAGAGCCGGAGAAGGTTTCCGTTTCTCCGGAGCCGGAAAAAAAGACGGAACCAGAGGTAAAGAACCCGCAGGTTTCCGTCTATAACTTCTCTGAAATTATGAAGGAAAAGAAGGTCGAGGAACGGGCGGCAGCTCCCAGCGGGGAAAAGTCTGACCCGGCAAAAGAGGAGAAACCGGAAAAGCAGCCGGAGGCTCCGAAAAAAGCAGAGGAAAAACCCAAAGAGCCGGAACAGCCGAAGCGCCGGGGCCGTCCCCCGAAAACAGATAAGGACAAGGCCGCAGCCCCGAAGTCCAAAGCCCCCGCACAGAAACCGGAAAAGGCGGTCAAAAAGGAACCGGAGAAAAAAACGGCTCCAACGATACAGGCCGCTCCCGCTCCGAAAGGACCCGAAAAGCCAAAGGATGCTCCACGCCGGGGCAAGGAGCAGATCGTCTATATCAAGCTGAACGAACTCCACGCCTTCAAGAACCATCCCTTTGAAGTCCGGGATGATGAAGAAATGCGGGCTATGGTGTCCAGCGTCAAGGACAAGGGCGTGACCCAGCCCGCTATCGTCCGTCCCCGTGAGGATGGCGGCTATGAGATCGTGTCCGGCCACCGCCGCCAGAAAGCCAGTGAGCTTGCCGGATATGCGGATATGCCCTGTATCGTCCGAAATCTGACAGATGATGAAGCCATCACACAGATGGTGGAGGACAATCTGAACCAGCGTGAAGAAATCCTCCCCAGTGAGCGGGCCAAAGCCTTAAAAATGCAGCTTGAAGCCATCAAGCACCAGGGCTCCCGCACTTCGGGCCAGATTGACCCGAAGGACGCAGGTAAACGCTCCAACGAAATCGTGGCCGAGCGCAATAAGATGGCGGTCAAGCAGGTGCAGCGGTATATCCGTCTCAATGAGCTGGTTCCAGACCTGATGAAGCTGATGGATGAAAAAAAGCTGGGTTTTACTACGGCGGTGGAGCTTTCCTATATCGGCAAGAAGAACCAGAACTATATCGCCGTCGCCATTGACAGCCAGCAGTCCTCGCCTTCACAGGCGCAGGCAAAGCGTATGCGTGAGCTGGACGAAAAGAAGCTGCTCAACGGGGATGTGATCGATGGCATTATGATGGAGGACAAAAAGGAGGTAGACAAAGTGATTTTGACAGGTGTGGAACTGAGCAAGTATTTCGGCAAGGAAACTACGCCGAGGGAAATGAAGGACCAGATCATCAAGCTGCTGGACGACTGGAAGGGTCAGCAGAAGGAACACGAAAAGCCGGAGAAGAAAACCGAACAGGAAAAGTAAGCTAAAACTTCGGGTCAGCATGGCCCGAGGATTGCGGGGCTCTGCCCCGCGCCCCGAAGCTCTGGAGATATAAATTATTCCCCGTCGCCAGTTATTCCGTAGCATAGCCGGGAAAATCAGTCAAGGGCAGCGCCGCCGCAGGCGGTGCCAGAGGCACCCTTGACGGATTTCTCCCGGTTATGCTTTTTCCCGGTCAAGCGACGGGGATATAAATTCTCCAGAGCCGTTCCCCTTCCCGGGGGAAGGGGCGGAGGGGTTGGGCGAACTCTTGCTTTTCCCTAAACCAAAACAGAAATGGAGGCTCAACCAATGAAACGACCTTTAGCATACCTGACTGCCGCATGGAGCGGCGAGCCGGATGTTGATATGGAGCTGGCGGCCCACTACTGCCGTCTTACTTATGAGGCGGGCTTTTCCCCGATCTGCCCGCTCTTGTACCTGCCGCTGTTTTTGAATGACAGCGTTCCCGAGGAACATAAGGCCGGGATTGATATGCGCCGGGATATGCTGCGGCGCTCCCATACCCTGATCGTCTGCGGCAGCGCTGTGGACGAGGATGTAAAAAATGATATTGCGGTTGCCGGGCGGCTGGGCATTGCGGCGACCACACTGGAAGGGGTGCTTGCCGTGAAGGGACACGGCACCCCGGGCCATGCCGGACATTAAGCTGGGGAGCCTTTTCGACGGGATCGGCGTGTTCCCTCTGGCTGCTTCCCGGTGCGGTATCCGTCCGGTATGGGCCAGTGAGATTGAAAAAGCGCCCATCTCCATAACCAAAAGGCACTTTCCCGACATGGTGCATTTGGGGGATATTACGAAGGTGGACGGCGGGAAAATCCCACCTGTCCATATAATTACCTTCGGTTCCCCCTGTCAGAACCTTTCTCTGATCGGCAACCGCTCCGGCCTTGCCGGGGCAAAATCAAGCCTGTTCTATCAGGCGTTTCGTATCATACAGGAAATGAGGGATGCTACTGATAACCTATATCCAGCTATCGCTGTTTGGGAAAACGTCATGGGAGCGTTTTCTACAAATGACCGGATGGACTTTAGAGCCGTCCTATCCGCCTTCTCGGACACCGAAGTTCCAATGCCTCCTTCGGGAAGATGGGGAAACGCCGGAATGGTGCGAGGGGGAACGCCTGATGTGTGCTGGCGGCTCATGGACGCCCAGTATTGGGCAGGCACCCGAAGGCTGGCACGAAGGCAGCGGATTTTCGTCGTGGCGGATTTTGGAGGCAGACGTGCCGCAGACATACTATTTAAGCCCCGTCCAATGCTCCCACTTCCTCCGCCTTGCGGAGAGGGCGGGCGGGCCGCCGCCGAAGGAGATCGAACAGCTTCTTTTGAAACAGGGCGGCAGATACCAGTCATCCACCCCTTTCAGTGCTTCCGTATGCGGGGAGCGGCAAAAAGGCAGGAAGAAACGGCCTTCCGAAACAGCTTCGGATTACCAACTGACCCTTTTCCCACTCTTTTAGCCAGTGACGTGACGCCCTTCGCCTTCTGGTATGAGGGCGACCCGGAGGGCGGCTGTATCCGTTTTCTGACGGAAACAGAAAGTGAACGGCTGATGGGGCTGCCAGAGGGCTGGACAAAGTACGGGGCGGACGGCGTGGAGATTCGGCCTCTGCAACGCTACAAGGCGCTGGGAAACGCGATTGCCCTCCCTTGTGCCGATTACATTATGGCCGGGATCTATGAGGTGCTGGCTGACCGGGCCGGAAAGGAGGAATAAGCCCATGTTTGAAGCCTATATAACCAATACAGCCCTGTACCCCTTAATGGGGATCGAGGTAGGGACAACGGTACATTTCCCCACGACGACACAGGAGTTGCAGGCCGCCCTTGCCAAAATCGGGATAGATGGGAAACGGTACAGCGAAGTGTTCTTTACCAGCTTTGACAGCGATGTGCTGGGGCTCTACGATCATCTCTACGAATGTGAGAACATCGACGAGCTGAACGAGCTGGGCCACGCTCTGCTGGAAGTACGGGATAAGGGCGGACTGGAAACCTTTGAAGCCGCTCTTGTCTTGGGAAACCACACACGGAGCGTGAAGGATTTGATAAACCTGACGCAGAACCTTGACCTTTACCGCTTTTACCCGGATATTTCTGATGATGAAGGGCTGGGCCGTCTGTACGCCGACGAGCTTGGGACCATCGACATACCGGAGCACATTCAGAACTACTTCGATTATGAAGCATACGGACGGGATGTGCGTATCAACGAGGGCGGCGTATTCGCTCCCGGTGGGTATGTGTCGGCAGTCCCGGAGGGCTTCAAGGAGTATTACCACGGGCCACAGGACATTCCGCCGGAACACCGGATATTTGCCTATCCTGAAAAGGCCGAGCCTGTCCACTCCATTCTCGCTGCACTCAAACGGTTTCAAGAAGCCCCACCCACTCCGAAAAAGGACAAGGCGGGGACTTCCCATGAAGAACGGTAGGACTTCGGGCCAGCATGGCCCGAAGCATAAAGGAGGTGCATACCATCAACTATTACCCTATCAATGAAGGAGCCGCCCGCCGGGCAAAAGAAATGAACAGCTTTTCCGACTACAAGGAAGGGAGCGCAACGGCGGAATACCGGGCAATGGTAGACAAGGCCGCCGCCATAGCGGAACAGCAGAAATCGCGGGTGGACCCCATGTACCATGAGAAGATCGACCATCTGTTAGACACCTACGCCCGCAAGCTGGCCGAAAACATGAACCAGGGCTTTGCCATTGACGCAAGGGTTCCCTCTATGATGATCGCCGGACCTGCCAATTTCCCGGTGGGAAAGAAGGAAAAACAGAACCGGGCCCGGGACAGCAACATGGAGGAATGGCGGTATATTCAAGGGCTGTTGGATAAGATACGCAGTACCGGCATGGGCGGGATCAGCGCCGATGACCCGGCAGCGATTGAAAAGCTCCAGAAGAAGCTGGACGGGCTGGAACGCTCCCAGCTCATTATGAAGGAGGTCAACGCCTATTACCGCAAGCATGGCAAGCTGGATGGCTGTGCGCTGCTGTCGCCGGACCAGATCGAAAAGCTGAAAGCAAGCATGGCGTCAAGCTGGCGGAGCGATCCGAGGCCCTTTGAAAGCTACCAGCTTACCAACAACAATGCAGAGATCCGCCGGGTAAAGGCCCGTATCGAACAGCTTTCCAAACAGGCACAGCGGGAGTTTTCCGGCTGGGAGTTCGACGGGGGCCGTGTGGAGATGAACCGGGAGGACAACCGCTTGCAGGTATTCTTTGATGGAAAGCCTGACGCAGACACCCGGGTCGAGCTGAAAAGCAGCGGCTTTCGCTGGGCTCCCAGCGTGGGCGCATGGCAGAGGCAGCTCACGGACAACGCCATCCGGGCGGCTGACCGTTTGGAATGTATCAAGCCGCTGTCCGGCGAAAAGCCCTCCCAGCTTCAAAAGAAGCCCTCTATCTTGCAGACCATGCGGGAACAGGGCGAAAAAGTCCAGACGGAGCCGGAAAAGAAAGCTCCGTCCGGCAGAGATGCCGAGCGGTAAGCCTCGGGCCACATTGGCCCGAGGTTTTCTGTTCCCCGAGATTGTACGGGGGCCTCCCGGATAGCGGGAACCCCGACGGAAAGGAGGTTTTATGCAGGAAGAAGTAAACCAAAAAACGGTTGCCCTTTCGATCAGGACAACGAAGCTCACAGGAAAAGTGCTGGCTGCCGCTTTTGGCAAGGTGGTTCGGGCGCTGCAAAAGCACCACCAGAAGGCGCTGACCCCGCAGGGACGCCAGAGCGTGAAAAAGCTGATGAACCACTATGGCGGCAAAAGTGCCATGCCCTATGTGGGAGCTCCAAAGGATTTTGACCGGATCGCGAAGGAGTTCCATGTGGACTACGCTTTCCATAAAGTGAGCCCCGGTCATTACCTGCTGTTTTTCAAAGCCAATCAGGCGGACGCTATCACGGCGGCCTTCCAGAAGTACAGCGCAAAGGTGCTGAACAAAGAGCAGGACAAGGCTTCCATCCTCGGTCAGCTTCGGAAATTCACGGAGCAAATCAGGACGCAGGCAAAGGAAAAGCAGCGGACCAGAGAGGCGGTGAAGGACGGACGTTGAGTGACAAGATCAGAAAATATGTGCTCCCAAACCTGCCGTACCTCTTTGTGTTCTGGTTTTTCTCCAAAATCGGGACGGCCTACCGGATCGCCCCCGGCACAGACTTCGGGACAAAGCTCATGGGGATGCTTGATACCTTCCCCAAAGCCTTTGAAACCTACTGGCCGGGGCTGGGAGGTATTGACCTGCTGGTGGGCCTTGCCGGTGCGGCTGGGATGTATCTGCTGATACAGTCAAAGATCAGGCAGGCGAAAAAATTCCGGCGGGATGCGGAGTACGGCACCGCCCGCTTTGGAACAAAGGAAGATATAAAGCCATTTGTTGACCCTAAATTTCAGAACAATGTCATTCTGACCGGGACGGAGTTCCTTACCATGAACACCCGTCCGAAGATACCCGCCAATGCCCGGAACCTAAACGCCTGTGTCATCGGATCGTCCGGCTCGGGAAAGACAAGGTTCTGGTTGACCCCGCAGCTCCTTCAAGCCCATTCCTCGTATGTGGTGGTAGACCCGAAGGGCGGCACTCTCGACCAGTGCGGGCGGTTTCTGCAACGGGAGAAATACAGGGTGCGGGTGTTCAACAGTATCGACTTTTCAAAATCCATGCACTACAATCCGCTGGCCTATATCAAGACAGAAAGCGATGTTTTGAAATTTGTTACCGCCCTGATTGCCAACACCAAAGGCGACGGCAAGGAGGGCGACGAGTTCTGGACAAAAGCAGAAACCCTCTTGTACTGCGCCCTTGTGTCCTACATCGTCTTTGAGGGGCCGGAGGAAGAACGCAACATGAATACGCTGGTGGAAATGATAAACAGCATGGAAGTCCGGGAGGATGACGAAACCTTCAAAAACGCGGTGGACTATATGTTTGACGGGCTGGAACGCCGCAGCCCCCAGCACTTCGCCGTGAGGCAGTATAAGAAATACAAGCTCGCCAGCGGTGATATATGCTCTAAGTGACTTCTTAATCATGATTTTGTCATGGTTAGTGAAGCAATCACTTAGAGCATTTTTGTTTCAGGAGGTACAGCCATGAGAAATGAAAAAATTACCCCACTGTACGAGCGCCTGAGCCGGGACGATGAGTTACAGGGCGAGAGCAACTCCATATCCAACCAAAAACAGATGTTAGAGGATTTTGCCCGCCGGAATGGGCTGCCCAACCCTACGCACTTTACCGATGATGGTATCTCAGGCACCCGTTTTGACCGCCCCGGATTTTTGGCGATGATGGAGGAAGTGGAGGCAGGGCGTGTAGAGGCAATCGTCATCAAGGATATGAGCCGGTTGGGGCGCGACTATCTAAAGGTCGGTCAAGTTATGGAGGTTTTGCGGCAGCGAGGCGTTCGTCTGATTGCCATCAACGACGGTGTAGACAGTCTGAAAGGTGATGACGATTTTACCCCGTTCCGCAACATCATGAATGAATTTTACGCCCGTGATACCAGCCGGAAAATTCGCTCTGTGTTTAAGTCAAAAGGCATGAGTGGCAAGCACCTGACCGGCACTGTGATTTACGGCTACTTATGGGACGAAAAACGGGAGCATTGGTTGGTAGATGAAGAAGCCGCCGAAGTGGTACGCCGTATCTTTTCCCTCACGCTGGAGGGATATGGGCCTTATCAGATTGCTTGCAAACTATCCGCAGACCGGATTGAAATTCCTGTCGTACACCTTGCCTGCTTCAACGAGGGTGTGAACCGTTCAAAGCCGGTCAAAGACCCCTATGGATGGGGATCATCTACCATCGTGAACATTTTGAAAAAGCGAGAGTATTTAGGGCACACCATCAATTTCAAGACCCGCAAGCACTTTAAGGACAAGAAAAGCCACTATGTTTCTGAGGACGAATGGACGATCTTTGAGAATACCCATGAAGCCATTATCGACCAGCAGACCTTTGATCTGGTGCAAAAAATCCGCAGCAATGTACGGCGTTATCCAAACGGCTGGGGCGAAGCGGCTCCCCTCACAGGTTTGCTCTATTGTGCCGATTGCGGCGGCAAGATGTATGTCCACCGCACCAACAATGGCAAGCGGATTTCTCAATATACCTGTTCCAATTATACCAAAGTTCCGTGTGGGACACTATGCCCTACACAACACCGTATCAATGAGAGTGCTGTCCTGACATTGGTTTCTGACACGCTCCGGGCTATCGCTGAATATTCCAGAAATGACCGGACGGAATTTATTCACACCGTTCAGGAAACGCAGGTTGCTCAACAGAGTGCCGATATATCGAAAAAGCGCAGGCGTCTGGCTGCTGCTCAAAAGAGAGCCGGAGAACTGGAAAAACTGATTTGCAAAATCTATGAGGACAACGCCCTCGGCAAGCTGCCGGATGCACGATATAAGGCGCTTGATACACAGTATGCCAAAGAGCAGGATGCACTTGAGATTGAAATTACGGAGCTGGAAAAGGCTGTTACCGGCTATGAGCAGAGCCAGAAATCCGCAGAGAAATTTATAGCCCTGATTGATAAGTATGAGAATTTTGACACGCTGACAAACACCATGCTCAATGAGTTTGTAGAGAAAATCCTTGTCCACGAACGCGCCCGAAAAGGCAGTCAGGACACCACGCAGGAAATTGAAATCTACTTCAATTTTTTAGGACGCTATATCCCACCATCCTTACAGCCGGTTCCTTTAACCCCGGAGGAACAGGAAGAATTGCGGAAAAAAGAAGAACGCAAGGACAGGCTTCATCAGAATTATTTGAAGCGGAAAGCCAGCGGCGCACAGAAACAGTATGAGGACAAAATCAAGGCGAAGAAAAAAGCGGAAATGGACGCTAAGAAAGCCCTGATCCGGGCTGAGGATATGAAAAAAGGTGTTTTTTCTACTATCGGTCAGCTGCCAAAAGAAGAACCACGCAAAGGCAGCATAGCAGCCAGCGCAGCAGTCTAATCATCACGAAGCAAAGGAGAATGAATATGAGTGAGTTGACTTACATTCGTTGTGGAGATTATGATATACCCAACCTAAAACTTTCTGAACAGCCGGAAACTTCTATCGGCAAGTACGGCAGAATGCGAAAATCCTACCTAAAGGAACATCGCCCCATTCTCTACAACCATCTGCTGATGAGCGAGAAGCTGTATCCACACCTGTTAGAGATTGACCGGACAGCGCAGGAGCGCGTGGACACCATGTTGCCTCACATGATGGAGACTGCGGGTGTCACGGAAGAACTGAAAGCCTGTGACCCTATGCGTTGGGTGGGGCTGATGAACACATTAACGGCACAGATTGAGGAAATTTTAATCAGGGAACTGATTTGCAGCTGAATGGGAGGTGCGGGAAATGCTGACCTTTGAAAAGATTTTGAAAGTGTTTCAGGTATATCTGGATGATGATCCACTGTATGAAGTGGTTCAGACCAGCCACGGTTATACATTGATGGCATGGGAACCCCACCAGAATGATTGGTACAGCGCCGAAATACAGAAAAACCCGGAGGATTTACGGAACGCTTTGTTGGATACATACGCCAACTTTCTGGAAGATAAGATTACTGGAAATGACCGTGATCTGACTGTGACAGAAACCGTAGAAATCCAGCAGAGGTGCAGGGAACTTTTTGAAAAGTGCCGGGAAAACTGATATAGAAACGCCAGAAGGAGGCCGCGATTATGCGTCCTCCTTCTGCTTCGCAGTCTGTTCCATTTTGAGCGCCCCGTCTATGGCACCTTCGATAATCGGCAGGTATTCTTCAGGGCAGAGCTTCAACTTGTGGCTGACCCGCTGCCGCTGTTCGCTTTCTTCCCGCATGATTTCCGGGTTGAAGTAGCGTTCCACAGGAAGTCCGCAGACCTTAATCAACTGGATCATCACAGGCAGGCTCGGAATCGCACCTTGATTCTCAATGTTGGCAAGATACCGCCATTCAATCCCAACCATTTCTGCCAATGTTTTTCGTGCCAGACGCTTTGCCTCTCGTGCGGCTTTGACATCTGCACCGAAGGTTTCAAAACCGGGACAATCTTCAACTTTCGCCATATAACATCACCCGGTTACATTGTATAATTCATACTTTGCCCGTGGAATGTTACTATATGCATATTAGTTGAAGTTTATAATTCATATTCCGTTTCTTGCATTGTTCGAGAAAGAGAACTATAATGTATTCTGTGGAGGTGCGAAATGAACTATATGACATTGAAAGAGGCCGCCGAAAAGTGGGGTGTGACACCTCGTAGGGTAAATTATTATTGCGCCGGAGGGCGTATCCCCGGCACTGTGAAAATGGCCGGTGTTTGGCTACTCCCTAAAACTGCGGAGAAGCCGCTTGATGGCCGGACAAAACAAGGGAGGTTGCTAAAACATGAATAGTGTTTTGATTATAGACGATGACAAGGAACTTTGTACCTTGATGAAAAAATGTGTAGAACAGGAAAACTTATCTGCGGTAGTAGCACATGGCGGTTTAGAGGGCCTGCGGCTGCTGGAAGAAAACAAGGATACCTGTTCTTTGATTATTCTGGATGTGATGATGCCGGATATGAACGGTTTTCAGGTATTGCAGGAAATCCGTAAGAAGAACAATGTGCCGGTTCTGATGCTGACTGCCAAAAGCGACGAGGAAGATAAGGTTTCGGGCCTGCGGCTGGGGGCAGACGATTATCTGACAAAACCGTTTGGAATTAATGAACTGATGGCCCGTGTCAATTCGCTGATCCGGCGCTATACCACCCTAAATCCCGTGGCAGGAAGCGAAGCGGCAACAATGTTGCTGAAAGATATGGTGATTGATAAAGTCAATCGAACCGTGACGCTTCAAAATCTCCCGGTGGAGCTGACCGGCAAGGAATTTGATCTGCTTGTATTTCTGGCGTCCAACAAAGGGCGTGTCTTTACGAAAAAACAGATTTATACGCAAGTATGGGCGGAAGAATACGCTTTTGACGACAGCAACATCATGTCCTTTATCAGCAAATTAAGAAAGAAGATTGAGCCAAATCCTGAACAACCGTTTTACATTCAAACTGTCCGGGGTGTAGGGTATCGGTTCAATAAGGAGGTATAGGCATGGATGTCAACCTGTATTTGCTGCTGGCGCTGTTGGTCACCCTGCTGGTGATCGCCTATCTTCTGACAAGGCTCCACCGTGTCCGGGGCCAGCTTTCCCTTATCAAAGATGCCCTGATGGACATAAAGAGCGGCAACCTCAACCGCCGTGTACTTGTACGGGAAAGCGACATGACAAAGCAAATCTGCTATGACATCAATGAGATTGCCATGAGCAGCCAATCCCGGCTTATCCAACAGAAGCAATCCGAGCAGGCTTATAAGCGGCTTATGACAAGCCTTTCCCATGATGTGAAAACCCCTCTTGCCTCTCTGGTGGGCTATTTGGAGGCCGTGGAAAGCAAGATGGTGACTGGGGCCGAGCAAGAAGAATACATTCGGGTGGCTGCGGAAAAAGCGCACCATCTGAAAGAGTTTGTGACTGTCCTGTTTGAATGGGTGAAGCTGGACGCCGGGGAACAGATTTTTCATTTTGAGCTTTGCGATTTGAACGAGCTTTCACGCAATATTATGGCTGACTGGGTGCCGCTGCTGGAAAGTCACGATCTTACCTATGAGATAGAGATACCTGAAACAGAATACATGACAAGAGTTGATTCCACCGCCTACACCCGTATTCTCAATAACCTGCTGCAAAATATCCTGACGCACAGCGTTGCAAGCCAAGTGTCCCTCACTGTGACCGAAACGGAGCAACAGGCAAAAATTGTTGTTGCCGATAATGGGAAAGGGATTTCCGCCTCTGATCTTCCCCATATCTTTGAACGGATGTATCAATGCGACCATTCCCGGGCTGCCAAGGGGAACGGGTTGGGACTCTCTATTGCAAAGGAATTGGTGAGCGTCCATAAAGGAACTATTACAGCGGCCAGCATTCCCGGAGCCGGAACAACATTTACAATCATGCTTCCGAAAGCCCTGTGATAGCGCAGGGCTTTCTTGCTATCTAAACAAGGTTAAAACAAGATTTCGGCAAGGTTATGGCAAGGTTCGCCCCTTATAATGGGAACCATGAAAGGAGGAAACCGTATGACGATTATTACAACTGAAATCCAGAAATGGAAACGGAATAAAATTGTCTGGTGCATTTTGGCTCTAACACTTCTGCTTGGAGCGTTTGCGATTGAAAGGGCTTGCAGCATTTTAAGGAGCAGTCCCTTTATGGATAGTTTTGGCGACCTTTATACACTGGCCTTTAAGAATCTGTCCAGCCTGTTTCTGCCGATTGTGCTGGGAATGTTTGCAACGACACTGTTTTTCGATGAACACAAAAATGACACGATGAAAGAACTGCTTATCATCCCTATTACAAAAGCACAGCTATACTTTTCAAAGGTCGCTGTGGTTATTCTGATGTCCGTAGGACTGTGCCTGATTACTTTTCTTTTGTGTGTTGTCGGTGGGCTGATTGCCGGAGGCTTTCCCGATCTGAACGCCCAAACACTGATGGACGCTGGTCTTTTGTATCTGGCAGGTGGTATTCTGATTCCCATAGCCATGCTTCCGATTGTGTTTCTTTCCGCGCTGTCAAAGGGATATATCTTGCCCATTGGCGCAACGCTGCTTTATCTGATTCCCGTAGTCATTGCCCCGGCTTATCTTACGGGAATACACCCGCTGGCAAGCGTGATGGGGATTTATCCCCATATTTCTGAAGCGGCCGCAGTTATGGTAGAAAGCCTGATGCAAGGCGTTTTATTCAATACTTCGCCGTTTGTTTGTGTCGGTTCGCTGCTCTTGATCGGTGCTACATTTGCCGCCGCATCCGTAGTGGCTCTAAAAAAGCAATCTTACTGAAAGGAAAGACCTATGAAACCATTGAGTTGTTTATTACTCGGTATTCTGCTTGTTTTTTCTCTTTGTGCCTGCCAGCAGGCCGCTCTATCTTCCGGCGAGGCTCCCGACCAACAGGCCATTACGGAAGAAGCAACAGAATACTTTAACCAAATGATGGATGGAGATTTTGAAACTTTCTTCAATGCGTTGCCGCAGGGCGTACAGGACAATATTTCTGCGGAGACGATACAGGAAACATGGGAAGAAGAAGTCGATAAGCTGGGTGGGCTGCCGCAGAACACTTCCCCGGATGTGTCCTGCTATGTGCCGGAACACTCTGACCAAATCCGTGTTGAATTTGTCATTCCTTGTGACAAAGGCAATTTCAGAGTATTCATCAACTATTTTCCGGATGGCAGCCTTTACAACTATGTTATCTGGAAGAACGAAACAAAATGAGAAAGCGAGGCATTTTTATGAGTGATCTTGTGATTGAAACCAAAAAGCTAACAAAGATTTACGGGGAACAAACTGCCGTTAATTCTGTGAATCTTCATGTAAAACAGGGCCGGATTTATGGACTTTTAGGACGCAACGGAGCCGGTAAAACCACAATTATGAAAATGATTTTGGGCCTTACACCAATTACTTCCGGCGAAGTAGATGTGCTCGGACAGAACATCAAAGGCCATGAGAAACGCATTTATCCCCGTATTGGGGCCATCATCGAAACTCCCGGTTTTTATCCGAATCTGACTGGCACAGAAAACCTTGAAATTTTTGCGAAGTTGCGAGGAACACCCCAGCCCAATGCCGTCAAGAACGCGCTAGAAGTTGTGGGATTGCCCTACAAGGACAAAAAGCTGTTCAGTAAGTATTCCCTCGGCATGAAGCAGCGCCTCGGTATTGCCAACGCTATTCTGCATGACCCGGAGCTTTTGATTTTGGACGAGCCGACCAACGGACTTGACCCTATCGGTATAGCCGAAGTGAGGAACTTTATTAAGAATTTAAGTGTGGAGCGTGGCAAAACCATCCTAATTTCCAGCCATATACTTTCCGAAATTTCACTGTTGGCAGATGATATAGGCATTATCGACCACGGGGTTCTGCTGGAAGAAAGCAGCATGGATGAATTAGAAAAGAAAAATCGGAAATACATCCAGCTTCAAGTGTCGGATATTCCAAAAGCCTCTTTAATTTTGGAAAGGCAATTCCATGTGACCGATTATGCGGTGCAGGACGAACACAACCTGCGGCTTTATGACACCGCACTGGATATGGCGGCAATCAACAAGGCCCTTGTGGTGCAGGATGTAGCTGTTATCAGCTCCCAAATCTGCAATGATACCCTTGAGGATTATTTCAAACAGATCACAGGGGGAGAGGGAATTGCTTAAACTGATACAAGTTGAATTTCTAAAACTGCGCCGGAGAAAGTTTATCTGGCTCATGCTGCTGGCGGCGCTCTTTATGCCACTGGCTGCCGTATTTTACTTTTCAAGTGTCAAAGGAACCGGTGTGGACCCCATTATGTTTTACAAATGGACAGCGTTCAGCTATACCCCGTGGATCATCCTACCGGTAGTGCTGGGGATGTTGTGTACCATGCTGATGTATAACGAAAACCAGTATGATATGCTCAAACAGCTTTGGATTGTACCGGTCAATAAAATGGCATACTTTTTCAGCAAGTTTGCTGTGGTGCTGGTGTATTCCATTTGCTTTATGCTAGTCACCGCAACGGCGTCCATTCTGACCGGCGTACTATCCGGTTATATTCCCTTTGACAGTGAAAGTGTCCTTTATCTTTTGCGGAAGTGTATGGAAATTTCTCTGTTGACCGCCTTTGCGGTGTTACCAGTACTGGCGGTTGCCGCAGCGCAAAAGGGCTATATTCTCCCTGTTTGCCTGACGCTGATTTATACATTCCTCGGCTTTATCCTCTTGATGGTGAATATGTACCTACATCCGCTGTCCAGTATGACCGCTATTGTTATGTATGATATTCCGGGTGTTGTATTCGATCAGCCATTAAATATTCCAGCCGCATTTCTGTGTATTGGTGTATGGGCTGCCGCTTCGGCTGTATTGGCGAATGTGGCATTGGTTCGGAGAAAGTGAGGTGCAAAAAATGATGAAAGATTTGCTTTGGGCGGAGAGCCAGAAACTCCACCGTTCCAAAATACTCTGGATTGCTGGGTTTGCAACAGTCATGGTAGGGTTAATCGTCTTTGCACAGGGACAGTTTACATTCTATGACCGCCGATATATTGACGGGGCTGGATGGTTTATGACAGCGGCCCAATCCCTTGCTACCTTTTATGTTCTGCCTGCTGTAATTGCCCTATTGGGAAGTTATATGATTTGCCGGGAGGAACAGGAGGATACCTTAAAATCTCTGCGGCTCATTCCCGTAGATGAAGTGAAACTGACACTTGCCAAAATGATACTTGCCTTTGTGTTCAGCGTTCTGATTTACCTTTTACTTTTTGCAATTACCTTTCTTGTCGAGGCAGTTTTGCATTTAGAAGCACTTTCCGTTGGCCTTGTGTTAGAAAATCTGAAAATATATTTTCTGGATGGGGTAGGCGTATTCTTTGCAATTTCGCCTATTATCGCTCTGGTAGCGCGGATGAAAAAGGGGTATTGGCTGGCTCTGGTATTTGCAGAAATATATTCGTTTGCTGGATTATTTGCGAGTATGTCCCAGCAGTTAAAGACGGTATATCCCATGACAGCCGTTTTCAATATCTCTGGTTATTATAATGCAAATATGTTTCAGGTTTTAATCGGCGTTGTAATTCTGATGGTTTGTGTGATTTTGTCATTGTTAATTTTGAAAGGATTGAACCGCAAGACTAAATAAATGCAATATATCTAATGATCTGCCGGACGACGGCAAAAGAAAAAAAGCCGTCGTAAAGCAGACACATTTTCACGCGCCTAAGAAGCGGCGGCTTTGATTTTCAGAGCCGCCGTTTCTTTTCGTCTACGCTAAACCAACGACGACCTAACACCGTGTAAATCCACGGCGGCACATAGGAGGATTGCCGCCGTGTCTATTTTTGCCTTTTTTCACAGTCCCCATGACCTGCACCAGCTAAAAAAAGCCTGTTCCCAGCAGCGGAGCAATGCGGTCAGAAGTATGCACTATACCATGTAACTAAACAGCAAAATATACTCTATTACGCTCGTATGGCTTTATGCCGTCCGGGCGCTTTTTTGTCCCTATGGAGCCGGAACATCGGGTCAGCATGGCCCGAACTTTATCCCCGGTGCCGCTCCCCGCCGCCTCATTCAGATTTACCAAAAAAATCTGAATGGAGGAAAGGCAGATGGAAGTTACCATCAATTATAACGGACAAGCTGTGACCGTGGAGGTCACGCTGGAAGTCTATGAATTTCTTGACCGGGCCGATCACAAAACGGAGAACCTGTTCCATGAGCAGCGGCGGCATTGGGATGGCCGGGAGTTTGACGAGTACATCATTACCACCGAAGGCGTAGGAGCCTACGGAGAAACGCCGGAAGAATATCTTTGCCACATGGAAACGCTGCATGAGCTGATGGCTGTTCTGAACACCTGTACTGAGGCCCAGCGCCGCCGGTTCCTGCTCTATGCGCTTGAGGGACTGAGCCTTGCAGAGATTGGTGTGCTGTGCGGCTGCTCCAAAGTGGCTGTTTATCAAAGTGTGGAGGCGGTCAGAAAAAAATTTATAAATTTCTTTGAGAACAGGCTTAACGAATGACCTGTTTTCTGGCTACCAAGTGAAAGGGATCATTTCCCTTATCTCAGCGAGGGGCGGACAGCGGACGAGCTGCCCGCCTCTCCGATTTTCAGGAGGTAAGCCTATGAAAACAATCAATCTGCGGTGGATGTATCCCCACTACCGGCATGACGAGTTTGTGGATGTTACGGACGAGGTATGGGCAGCGATGTATCAGGCCCAGCGGGAGATGGAGAACTATGAGCGTCGGAAAGTCTACCACCGCGCCTACTACTCTCTGGACGCATACAGCTGGCTGGAAAATTACGCACTGGAACTCAGCAGATCGCCGGAAGATATTTTGCTGGAACGAGAAGAAATGACCACCCGCCTGCACCTGATTGCAGCTCTGCCGGTGGCTCTGGCTCATGCCACTCCGACACAGGCCCGCCGTGTTCACGCCTACTACATTGCCGGTATCAAGCAGCCGGAAATCGCCCGGAGAGAGGGCATCCACAGCAGCAAGGTCAGCGTTGCCATCCGTCGAGGTCTGCGGAATATGCGCCGCTGCTATGATGACCTTTTTCAAACAGAGTGAGGGCGTGCCTATGCAGACCATCAATCTCAAACAATATTATCCATTTTGCAAAGAGGACATTTTTGTGGAGGTGTCCGATGAGATCGTCGAAGCGTTTCTTCTGGACAAGAGAGCCGAGGCCGCCAGAGATCGCAAGATGTTCCGGTATAAGGCGTTTTATTCCCTCGATTGTAACGATGGAATCGAAAATGCCGCCATCGGCTGGGCGCAGCCATCGCCGGAGGACTACCTGATAGAAAAAGAAGAATTAGCCGAATACGAAGAACTGATACGGCGATTGTATGAAGCCATTTCCTCCCTGCCGCCTATGCAGGCTCGCCGTGTTCACGCCCGCTATATGCTGGGTATGAAAGTGAAAGATATTGCCGCAATGGAGGGTATCACGCCAGCACAGGCGGGAAAATCCATCCATGCCGCACTGCGGAGACTGCGCCGGTACTTTGCTCGACAGAAATGGACGGTCAATCTATGAGTATTTCCAAAGAAAAGAGGTGCCTGACATGAACGAAAAAATTACAGCCCACCCACAAAAAGAAGAACGGGAGAAAGTCCTGAAGGAGATTCGGCAGCTTGAAAACCGAAAGAAGATTTTGGAGAACAAGCAGCACAACGAGGAACGCAAGGCCCGCACCCGCCGCCTGATTGAGCGCGGAGCCATTTTGGAGGGGATTTTCCCACTGGCTTCCAACCTTTCCGGCGCAGAGGTCAAAGCATTTCTGATTACCCTGTCCCATCTTCCGGGGGCTGCGGAATTAACTGCAAACCTGCCAAAATCCGGGGACACGCCATAAGTCCCTTGTTTACAAGGGCGCACTTATACACCGTTGCCGGTGCTGTGCGCCCTGCCGGGGGCGTTGCGTACTTCGTCCGCGATGGGAAGCTACGCTCCCCAAACCCCTTGTGCGCTCTGCGCAGTCGTCGGACACCCGCTTTGCGTTTGTCCGGCTCCACAGAGCCTGCTATCCCCCTCACTGAAAGGAGGTGTTCCCCATAGATTTCTGTCATATCCCCGTCAGTATCATCAAGCGCAGCGCAGGCCGTTCTGCCGTTGCCGCAGCTGCTTACCGCAGCGGAACCAAGCTGACAAATGAATGGGATGGAATGACCCACGACTACACCCGGAAAGGCGGCATTGTCCATGCGGAGATCATGCTGCCTGCCCACGCCCCGCCAGAATTTGCAGACCGTTCTATCCTCTGGAACAGCGTGGAGCAAATCGAGAAAGCAAGGGACAGCCAGCTTGCCCGTGAGATCGAGGCAGCCCTGCCCCGTGAACTGTCCGGCGAACAACAGCTTGCCCTTGTGCGTGCCTATGTGAAGGACAATTTTGTAGACAAAGGAATGTGCGCCGACTTTGCCATCCATGACAAGGGAACCGGCAACCCTCATGTCCATATCATGCTGACGCTCCGGCCTCTGAAAGAAAACGGACAGTGGGGCGCAAAGTGCCGCAAGGCATACGATCTGGACGAGAATGGACAGCGTATCCCGGATGGGAAAGGCGGCTGGAAAAATCATCGGGAGGATACGACCGACTGGAACGATAAAGGAAATGTGGAGATTTGGCGGGCAGCGTGGACAGCCTACACCAACCGGGCGCTGGAATCTGCCGGTAGACCGGAGCGCATTGACCACCGCAGTTACAAGCGGCAGGGCATTGATAAAATTCCCTCTGTCCATCTGGGGCCAGCTGCCAGCCAAATGGAAAAGCGCGGTATCCGCACCGACAAGGGGGAAGTAAACCGACAGATCGTCGCCGACAACAAACTGCTGAAAGAAATTAAAGCCCGCATTACCCGTCTTTATCGCTGGTCGAAAGACGAAGCGGAAAAACCACAAACACAGCAAAGCAGCTTGACTGCTTTGTGGGAGGCCCAGCAGCAGTTGAACACTCCCCGCACCCGCACCGGCAAAATCCGGGCTTTGCAGGAAAGCGCTGCACTATTCAGCTTTTTACAGGCAAACGGCATCCAGTCTATGCAGCAGCTTCATGAAAAAATCGCTGATATGAACAGCCGTTACTATGACCTTCGCGGAAAGATTGTCAAGGCTGAGCGCCGGATCGCCATTCTTACCGAACGCGGGGAGATGTGGGAACAGTACAACCAGTACAAGCCCATCCACAAACAGCTTGCCAAAGTAAAGCCGGAAAAGCGGGAACAGTTTGAGCAGCGCCACAGCCGGGAACTGATCCTGTATGACGCAGCAGCCTGGTATCTGAAAGAACTGAAAGACAGCGGCGAGGGGATCACCCCGAAGGCATGGCAGCGGGAGATCGACCAGCTGACCGCCGGAAAGCAGACGGACACGCTTGCCATGAAATCCATGCGGGAGGATTTGAAAGCAGTGGAACGGCTCCGCAAAACCGCCGATCAGCTGTCACGACAGGAAAGGGATAAGTCTCACGACCGGGAGCCGGAGCGGTAAAGGATACTGCATTTTGGCGTACCCCTGTCAAGTGCGTCGCGTTTCACGACATACTTTTGCATACAGAAAAACCGCCGTACAGGTTTCCCCATACGGCGGCAGACTGTTTATTTGCCGAACAAGTCGCTGTGTGTACCGGTGCGGGCCAGCGTCAGCACCAGAACATCATCCTCTATGCGGTAGACAAGCAGCCAGTCCGGGAGAATATGACATTCCCGATGGCCTGCCCAATCGCCGGACAGGTCATGGTCACGGTTCTTATCCGGCAGCGGTTCGCCCATTGCCAGCAATGCTACGACCTGCTCCAGCAGCTCAATCTTCAAGCCACGCTTTATGGCTCGTTTGTAGTCTTTTTTGAAACTGGTCGTGTACTTGACGGTATATTTGGTTTCTTTCATCTTTTCAGGTCAGCAAATAACTCGTCAAGGTCATTGTAGCCCTTTACAGACGGGTCTTTTGCAATCCTTTCCGCTTCCAGCATGGCAGCAACCGTTTCTTTGTTCGGCTGTTCCAGCCTTACTTCAAAGGGAATGCCGCCTTCACGAAGCGACTGGCGCACAAAGATGTTAAACGCCGTAGTCAGGTTCATGCCAAGTTCAGTAAACAGTGCGTCCGCCTGTGCTTTCAAATCTGCGTCCATGCGGATACTGATGTTTGTGGTATTTCCAGCCATACGATCAACCCCTTTCTGCTGGCAATTATAGTATATGCCATTTGCACGAAGAAAACAATACTTTGCACGAATATTTAACAATAAATTCATTCAAGGAGGTTACCGGCTTTATGAAAGAAATCATTTATGAAGAACAATAAGTCTGAACCTATCCCAGTCATGGATTACCGCCAGTACCGCAGAGCGCGGAGGCTGGTGCATGAGTGCTGTAACTACATCGACGGAAACTGTATCGCCCTGGACGATGGGGAGGAATGTGTCTGTGTCCAGTCTATTTCCTACTCCCTGTTGTGCAGGTGGTTTCGGGCGGCGGTATTGCCGCAGGATAAGGAACTGGAAACGGCGCTGTTCCACCGGCTGAATGCGAAAAAGTGCGCCGTATGTAGGGCGCTGTTTACCCCCGGTTCCAACCGGGCCAAATACTGCCCGGAATGTGCCGCACGCATGAAGCGGATCAATGCCGCAAAGCGCAAGCGGAAACAACGGGAGAAATGTCACGCTTTAGGGGCTGAAAAACCCTTGTAAATCAAGGATTTTTTCGAGGGTGTCAAAGGCAGGCTGATAGATTTATCCTCTGACCCCTAAAACGGCCTTAAAATGCGTGCAGAATCCCAAGAGAAACCCCAAGGAGGAACCCTATGTCAGACAACCGAAAATATTATTACCTGAAACTCAAAGAAAACTATTTTGACGATGATTCCATCGTGCTGCTGGAAAGTATGCAGGATGGTGTGCTGTATTCCAACATTCTGCTCAAGCTGTATCTGAAATCGCTGAAACATGGTGGACGACTTCAACTTGACGAGGACATTCCTTACACTGCGCAGATGATCGCCACCATTACCCGCCAGCAGATCGGCACTGTGGAGAGAGCCTTGCAGATCTTTTTGAAGCTGGGTCTTGTGGAGGTGCTGGACAGCGGCACATTCTACATGAGCAACATCGAACTTTTAATCGGCCAGTCCTCTACCGAGGCTGAGCGAAAGCGGGCGGCGAGGCTCCAAAATAAGGCTCTTTCCGCGCCCCGGACAAACGGCGGACATTTGTCCGACATTCGTCCACCAGAGATAGAGATAGAGTTAGAGAAAGAGATAGAGATAAAGAGAGAGATAGAGAAGGTACGCCCTGAAACGGGGCACCCTTCCCACACCTATGGCCGTTACCAGAATGTTTTCCTGACGGATGAAGAACTGGCAGACTTGCAGGTCAGCTTTCCTGCTGTATGGGAACAGTACATCGAAAAGCTGTCCGAGTACATGGCTTCTACCGGCAAGCGTTATCAGAGCCATGCAGCGACCATCCGGCGCTGGGCCGGTGAGGACGCGAAGAAAGCAGCCCCGCCCTCTCGCAACCGGGATTACAGCGCAAAGGAGGATGAAACCGTATGATTGAGATTACCGCAGAAATCCGGGCGCTGATCGACAAGGCAGCCGCCGGTGTGGAACTGGCCGGGGACGAGTACATAGACCCGGCAGACGGTCTCATCCACTGTAAGAAATGCGGCGGCCAGAGGCAGACTGTTGTGCCATGCTTCGGGAAATCCGGCTACTTTATGCCGCGCTGCATCTGCCAGTGCCAGCGGGAGGCTGAGGAACAGCGCAAGGCTGCTGAAGAACGGCAGCGCCGCATGGAGCGTATCAAACGCCGAAAGGCACAGGGTTTGCAAGACCGTTATCTGTACGACTACACCTTTGCCAACGACAACGGCCAAAATCCTCTGATGGACAAGGCCCGCGCCTACGTGGAGAACTGGAAGGAGGCATACAGGAACAACACCGGCCTGCTTCTGTTTGGGGATGTGGGAACCGGCAAGTCCTTTTTCGCCGGTTGTATCGCCAACGCCCTGCTTGACCGGGATGTGCCGGTGCTGATGACGAACTTTCCCACCATCCTGAACCGTCTGACGGGCATGTTTTCCGAGGACAGGGCCGACTTTATCGCCAGCTTTGACGAATATGACCTGCTTATCATTGACGATTTGGGTGTAGAGCGCAGTACAGAATATGCTATGGAGCAGATGTTTTTCGTCATCGACAGCCGCTATCGCAGCCGCAGACCCATGATTATCACAACAAACTGGAAACTGTCCGAGTTGAAAAACCCGCCTGATCTGGCTCACGCCCGTATCTATGACCGTATTCTGGAACGGTGTGCGCCGATTCTCTTTGACGGGAAGAATTTCCGGGAAGAAAATGCCGGTGCTACCCGACAGGCAGCAAAAGACATTGTAAACAGTAAGCACGATTGATTTTTTACCGGGCGGCACAGACCCGTTCGGAGAAAGGAGCGCCATGAACAAAGAACCCTGTACTATGCAGGTGTCAGACGCCGCTACTGCGTCCAGAGCGCCGGAAAACACGCCGGCGATGGTAAAGAAAATCGGAAAGACAACCTACAAGGTTCATGTCCATTTCAGCAATACCAGCACAGAAACCATGAGCGATAAAATCAAGCGTATGCTCAAAAATGAAATTCAGCAAATGTGACAGACTGATAAACGAAGCCGCCTTGTGCTAAACTGATGATGGTACGCACCAAAATTTTTGTCAAGGAGGACACGAAAATGCTTTACACAGAAAAAGAGAAGCATGAAATTGAACGAGTAAAGGAGGTCTTTGCGGAACATCTGCGGCAAAGCCCTGATTTTGAACTGCTCTGGTCGGACAAGGTAGGCTATGTCTGGCTGACGATTGGCGTCAATCCAGTCTATGTGGATACCGGTATCAGAATCGAATCTGCCGCCGACCTCTGCGGCAGGTGTTTGGATGATGTTGCTATGGATGTTTTGTATATGACGGGCAACGATCATGCACTGGAAGCAGCCGACCCGCTGGAATTGGCCGAAATCAAGCGGCGCTGGGAGCCATATATCAACCAGCTGCCAGACTATGCGTATCTCTGCAAAGACCTGCTGAACGGAAAAATGTAATCTGTCAAACGAGGTGTCAGGAGCCATACGGTGCTTCTGGCACCTTTTTTGTAGATTTTTTGTGAATTTGATGAAAAAGTCCTTGACAATTTGTCTCTGGCAAGACAGCCAAAAGCATTTTGATTTCCTGCGGTGCAAGACTGGCTCCCTTTGATATTCCCCAACTTCGGGAGATCATGTCTTATGACGAACTGGAGCTGGATAAGCTGGGGGATGAAAAATCAGCGCTGTTCTTTCTTATCAGCGACACGGACACCACCTACAACTTTTTGGTTGCCCTCGCTTTTTCGCAGATGTTCAACCTTCTGTGTGAACGGGCTGACAACACCTATGGCGGGCGTCTGCCCTATCATGTGCGGGTGCTGTGGGACGAGGCTGCCAACACCGGGCAGGTGCCGGGGCTGGAAAAGATTGTGGCCGTCATCCGCTCCCGTGAGATCAGCCTGACGCTTTTTTATCAGGCAATGAGCCAGTGCAAGGCATTGTACAAAGACCATTCCGAAACCATCATGGGCAACATGGACAGTATCGTATTCCTCGGAGGCCGGGAGGCTTCCACCCTAAAGGATATTTCGGAAAACTGGCTGGGCAAGGCCACCATCTCCATGCAGACCGAGGGCCGAAGCCGGGGACAGTCTGAAAGTTACAGCCAGAATATGCAGCGGCTTGGCCGGGAACTGATGACCACCAGCGAGATCACCACCATGCCCGGGGATAAATGTATCTTGCAGCTTCGGGGGCTCCCGCCCTTCCTGTCCCCGAAGTATGACTTGAAAAAGCACCCGAATTACAAGTACACAGCCGAATTTGATAAAAAGAAAAACGCCTTCCGCTTGGAAAGCCTGTTCCGCCACCGGCCATTGAGACTAAAGCCGGAGGACGAATACACGGTGTACGAAGTGGACGGCTCCGACACGGACGAAGAAGCTGACCTGTTGAATTTCGATGATCTGGACAGCGACGAGTTTGTGTAACTTCGGGCCATGATGACCCGAAGCGCCGCCGATGTGGGCGGCTTTTTTTGTACCCAAAACCATCAAACAAACAAAATGGAGGAACGTATATGGAATTTTTCAATCAGGCAATCGACATTCTTAAAATTCTGGTCATGGCTCTTGGCGCTGGTCTGGCGGTATGGGGCGTCATCAACCTTCTGGAAGGTTACGGGTCGGATAACCCTGCGGCAAATGCTCATGTACGGTAGAGAAGCACAAAGCAAAACAAAGACAGCCAGTCCTGCCACTATTCCGAAGTCAGGGGAACGCAATAGAAAAATTCATAGCTGTATGCTATACTTAATTAGCATTTGAACATATCAAGCTGACACAGCAATCTCTTTGCTTGCCGTTAATGCGCGTCTACCAATAGTCCGCAGAAAGCAAGAGTAGCGTAAAGGTATAAAAATTTCAAACTTCTTTGTAACGAAATTCCGATTTCTCCGTCTAACCTATGAAGCTGAAGGAGGTGATGACAAGTATGGACTATGAAAAGCTCTATAAAGCCTACTATTTACAGGTATACTCGTATACTATTTCTCTTGCCAAAAATCGTGAGATAGCAGAGGAAATCACGCAGAACACATTCTATAAGGCTGTTTCTACAACATCACAATTCAAAGGTAAGTCAGATGAATTGACATGGCTCTGCTCCATAGCAAAAAACCTTTACCATGATGAAATGCGAAGCCGTCAGCGAGTAGCTGATGTGAGTGAAATCAATGACTTGCCATCAAATGAAAATGTTGAGAACTCAGTTGCAGATTCTGACATGGCGTTCCGCATACACCTCGTTCTTCACCGTTTGGAAGAACCATACAAAGAAGTCTTTCAGCTTCGCGTACTCGGGGAACTATCTTTTTCACAAATCGCTGCAATTTTTGGAAAAACAGAATCATGGGCGAGAGTTACTTATCATCGTGCAAAGCTAAAAATTCAAGAAAGGATGGATGAAAAGCATGAGTAAACAATGCGATATTGTTCGAGATATTCTTCCGCTGTATGTTGACGGTGCTTGCAGCGAAGCAAGCGCAGAGATGGTAAAAGAGCATTTGAACGCCTGTGCTGACTGTAACGCAATTTATCAGAAATTGCTTTCTCACACGAGCGAAGATGTTCTTCACGAAGAAAGCGAAAGCGTTATTATGCGCCATGAGGCAAAAGAAAAGCAGAGAGGCAGAAAAAAGATAACGATTGCTGTTCTCGTTTCCATCGCTCTTTGTATCATTGCAATTTTTACAGCTCTCTTTCTGTTACCTATAAACATTGCTTATGAGCCTGTCAAAATCGACTTCCCATTTGAGGTTGAAGATGTCGAAAACGTTGAAATGTACCACTATGACGGAGTGCCTGCATCAGCAGAAAAGAAAGTAGTTGTTGCTGAAAATGATATAAAGACCCTGTATGATAAGTTCAAGGGCTTATCCCTAAAAGACAAAACGACTGAGGAAACTGCCGGAGCAGATGTGACCAGCTTTAGATTTAACCTCTCAGATGGAACAAGCTACGATTTGATTTACGCCTGCTATGGGGTTAAAAACGGCGAATTGAAGTCAGCAGCAGGCGGTTTTAAGTATTTCACAAGTGCGGATATCGGCTCTTATTGGAACAATTTGAATACGGAACTTGAGGCAATTCCTATCAATGAGAGTGAATTGCCGTGAGCAGATAGCAAACCCAGCCGAGCCTGTCAACGGTCAAGATGAACGGCGCAAATGCGCCGCCGTTGACAGCCCCGCCCGTCTTTGCTGTTCGGTAATCAAGAGGGCGACAGCACAAGATGCTGCCGCCCTCTGCCATTATTCAGAAATGGGGATTTTCCATGACCGAACACGAAAAGTATCAAGAACATATCCGGCATACATATGATGCCTTTTGCAAGACTGTTATTCGCCACGCTGCCATAGACGCAGCCCGGAGCATACGGAGCCGCCGCAAGCGGGAAATCTCGCTTGAATATCTGATAGAAGAAAAACACTATCCATTCAGTACCACAGATAAATACTTTGCGGAGCAATCCGGCATGACCAGCTATCCGCTTTTCGTCTGTGGTCAGATGGTGCTTTTGGAAAGTCCAGAGCTTGCCGCAGCCCTGTCCGCACTATCACAGATGGAACAGGAAATCATTTTCTTGTACTACTTCCAACGATTGACGCATAGGGAGATTGGACGGAGATATGGACGGGCTGGCAACACAACCGGGCGGCGTATTCAGATGATTTTACGGCGGCTACGGGCAGAGTTGGAGGGTTTGTCCTATGAGCCAGCTACTTCCCTATGAGACAATCGTTAAGGCAAGCGGGGGCGACCCGGAAGCTGTTGCCGCCGTCCTATCCCATTATGCGGGATATGTCCGCTCTTGTGCGAAAATGGACGGACAGATTAACACGGATATGCAGGAGCATATCGTCAGGCAACTGATAGAAAGCCTGTTGAAGTTCCGCTTTGACCGCTAAACAGAAAAGTTGTATAATTAGAGCCTGACAAATTAAACTTCAATGAGGGTAGAGCAAATGGAACAGATTATCAATTATAGAGACATACCCACAGATAAAAGGATTGACATATTAAATGCTCTTGAGCGAATAGGTTTTTTTCCGGCATACGGCGGCGTGAGAACAATGCAGCAAATTATGGAAAAGTCAGTTCCAGGTTCAGGCCCACAATTCTATTTCGTTTTCCGTGAAAATGAGTTGATAGGGTACAATTTTCTCATTGGGGACACTAAGAAATATAAAGCGTTCCCATGGCTTGCTATTAGCAATATGGATGAGCAGAAGTTGACTGTTTGTGAAGAACTGATGAAAATACAAATTGCCTTTTTTGAAGAACTCGGAATGCAAAAGATAGCAGATCATTGCGTTAGGATTATGGAAGATTACAGAAAAGGAATTGGAAAGCGGAAAGAAAGCGATTGCAGATAAATTCCATTTGAAAAACGGCTGACAATTTAATACCGCCGCCCATCACAGCGGCAGATAAGCAGTAAATCTTGAAAAGGTTTACTGCTTTTTTTGCGCCCATTTTCAAAAATCTTTGGCAAACCACACCGCCGGATTGTTGTAGGGAGCAGACAGGGAAAATAAAAAAATTTTCGCTGCGTTTGCCAAAACGCCCCCTTTTCACCGTTGTAGTGGTGAAAAGCGGGCAGAACACGCCGCCGCAATCGCTATATTGGTGGAGCAAGCCAGTATATCCGCAAACCAGAGCCGCCGAGGAAAGCGGTAGTTTTTTAGAGCAAGATTCTACCGCAGTACCAAATTTCGCTTATCGCTCATTTTGTCCTTGCGGGAATCTTGTTGGGGAGTGCCTTCCCCAAACCCTGCTTATGCGGCTTACGCCGCTTGAAAAATTCCCGCAAATTCTTTTCGGATTATTTCAAAAACAGTTCCGCTACACACCCCGTTTTTCTCCTATTAGTGAGAGGACACCACGCACAGAAAGGAGGTCAACCACCTATGAAACGATATAACATGCCCCACCGCAGCAGGGTAGTCAAGACCCGGCTGACCGATGAAGAATACGCCGACTTTACCGCCCGGCTTGCCCCTTATGGTATGAGCCAGTCCGAATTTATCCGGCAAGCCATTACACGGGCAACCATACGCCCCATTGTTACCGTTTCCCCGGTCAATGATGAATTGCTTGCCGCTGTCGGGAAGCTGACCGCCGAATACGGCAGGATCGGCGGCAACCTCAATCAGATTGCCCGGTATCTGAACGAATACGGCGTACCGTATAACGCCCTGTCCGGCGAAGTCCGAGCCGCCATTTCCGACCTTGCAGCCTTGAAGTTTGAAGTCTTGCAGAAAGTGGGTGAAGCTGTTGGCAACATTCAAACATATCAGCTCTAAAAATGCCGACTACGGAGCAGCGGAAGCCTACCTCACTTTTGAGCATGACGAGTTTACCATGAAACCCACCCTTGATGAAAACGGGCGGCTTGTTCCCCGTGAGGGCTACCGCCTTGCCACGCTGAACTGCGGCGAAGAAGATTTTGCTGTTGCCTGTCTGCGCTCCAATCTCCGCTATGGCAAGAACCAAAAACGGGAAGATGTGAAATCCCACCACTATATCATCAGCTTTGACCCACGGGACGGAACGGACAACGGTCTGACCGTTGATAAGGCGCAGTCGCTGGGCGAGGAATTTTGCAACGAGCATTTCCCCGGACACCAAGCCATTGTCTGCACCCACCCGGACGGGCACAATCACTCTGGCAACATTCATGTGCATATCGTCATAAACAGCTTGCGGATTGAAGCCGTCCCGCTTCTGCCCTACATGGACAGACCAGCGGACACGAAGGACGGCTGCAAGCACCGCTGCACAGACGCAGCTATGGAATATTTCAAGTCCGAAGTCATGGAGATGTGCCACCGGGAAAATCTGTATCAGATTGACCTTTTGCATGGCAGCAAGAACCGAGTGACCGAGCGTGAATACTGGGCGCAGAAGAAAGGGCAGCTTGCCCTTGATAAAGAGAACGCCGCCAGAGAAGCCACCGGACAGCCGACCAAGCCCACCAAGTTTGAAACGGACAAGGCGAAGCTGCGCCGGACGATACGGCAGGCACTTTCCCAAGCTGGCAGCTTTGACGAGTTTTCTTCCCTTTTGCTGCGGGAGGGTGTGACCGTCAAGGAGAGCCGGGGGCGGCTTTCCTACCTCACGCCGGACAGGACAAAGCCTATCACAGCCCGGAAGCTGGGGGACGATTTTGACAAGGCTACTGTCCTTGCCCTGCTTACACAGAACGCCCGCAGAGCCGCCGAAAAGACCACACCCATACCCGAATACCCACACACCCAAAAGGAACGCTTGCGGGAGGAAAAAGCCGCAAAAACCACCCCGGCAGACAACACCTTGCAGCGCATGGTTGACCGGGAAGCCAAGCGAGCTGAGGGCAAGGGCGTGGGCTATGACCGTTGGGCTTCCCTGCACAACCTCAAACAGATGGCGGCTACCCACAACTTCCTCATGGAGAACGAACTGCTTGACCTTGACAAGCTGGACGCAGCCGTGGAGAGCAGCCGGAAAGCTCTTTCCGAAGCAAGGGAAAGTCTGCGGGGCATTGAGCAGAGCATTTCCGACAAGAAAAGTCTGCGAAAGGTTGTCAACGATTACCGCCGCACCCGCCCCACCATTGACGCTCATAAAAAGCTGTCCGGCAGAAAAGCGGAGAACTACCGCCAGTCCCACGAAGCGGAATTTATCATCTATGAAGCTGCCCTGCGCCAGCTAAAGGTGCTTGCACCGGGAAAGAAGCTGCCCGCCACTTCCAAGCTGAATACGGAGATTGAAGCCCTCATTTCCGAGAAAAACGCAGCTTACAACACCTACCGCACCGCAAAAGCCGAGTATGAGCAGCTTGCCACCGCCAAACGGAACGCAGAGCAGATACTACACGGCACACCGAGCCGACAGAAAAAGCATGAACAGGAGCGTTAAAAACCGCCCCGAAATGATACCGAAACCATACAAAAGGCAGGGGGGTATGCCATACCCTATCCGCAATACCCCTGACCTTTCCAACGGGGCTTACAGGGCAGATTTTTCCCGAAAATGGCACCGGGAACATACAGATTTTGCCCCTGTCCCCTCATACCCGACCAAACCGAAGAAAGGAGCGTTTTTTCATGCCGAGAATGAGCAAGAAGCGGCGGCTGGAATGGGCGTTCTTCCTCAATGAGCGAAACCGCATTACTTTCAATGCCCTTTGCCGGGGCTGTACCCATGACTGCAAGCAGAGTTTTAGGGCTATCGTGGTACTCTGCCCCCGGTATTATTCAAAGAGATGGAAAGCCCGCCCCACAGATAAGGAGAACCAAGATTATGTCAGATAACCGCAAATATTATTACCTCAAACTGAAAGAAAGCTATTTTGACGATGACGCTATCGTGCTGCTGGAAAGTATGCAGGACGGTATGCTGTATTCCAATATCCTCTTGAAGCTGTACTTAAAATCGCTGAAATACGGCGGCACTTTGCAGCTTGACGAAAATATCCCCTACACCGCCCAAATGATAGCCACCATTACCCGCCAGCAGGTCGGCACAGTCGAGAGGGCTTTGCAAATCTTTATGAAACTGGGGCTTGTTGAACCGCTGGACAACGGGGCTTTGTATATGAGCAATATCGAGCTTTTCATCGGTCAGTCCTCTACCGAGGGGGAGCGTAAGCGCAGGGCAAGAATGAAGATTTCAGAGCAAAAACGGCTTAGTGGACAAGTGTCCGAAGCAAAAGCGGACATTTGTCCACCAGAGATAGAGATAAAGAAAGAGATAGATATAGAGATAGAAAAAGAGAGAGAGTTAAAACCGGGACGAGCCGCCCCCGCAGCTTACGGCAGATATAAAAATGTGATTTTGACAGATACAGAGCTTTCTGAACTGAAAGCAGAACTGCCCGACAAATGGGAGTATTACATTGACCGGCTATCCGGCTATATCGCTTCTACCGGGAGGAAATACAAGAACCATGCCGCCACTATCCGCAGATGGGCGGCTGACGATACCGCTAAAGCTGCCCCGAAAAAGGGCATACCCGATTACAGCTACAAGGAGGGAGAAAGTCTATGAAACCAGCTTTTGAAGATATGAGTTTACAGATACCAGCAGCCACCGACGAGCCGGAGGACTACACAGGTGAGGACGGTCTACTCTACTGCGGCAAGTGCCGGACACCGAAAGAAGCCTATTTTCCGGCTGATAAGGTTGCCCTGTTCGGGCGTGACCGACACCCGGCAGAGTGTGACTGCCAGCGGGCGCAGCGCATGGAGCGTGAAGCCGCCGAACAGCAGAGAAAGCACCGGGACAAGGTAGAAGAACTGAAACGCCTGGGCTTTACCGACCCGGCTATGCGGGAATGGACTTTTGCCAATGACAACGGCAGAAACCCGCAGATGAAAACCGCCCGTTTCTATGTGGAGCATTGGGAGGACATGAAAGCCGGGAACATCGGCTATCTGCTCTGGGGCAGCGTCGGCACAGGCAAAAGCTACCTTGCCGGGTGCATTGCAAACGCCCTCATGGAGCAGGAAATCTCCGTAAAAATGACGAACTTCGCCGCTGTCCTCAATGACCTTGCCGCCACCTTTGAGGGCAGGAACGAATATATTTCCAAGCTCTGCCGCTATCCGCTGCTTATTCTTGATGATTTTGGAATGGAGCGTGGAACAGAGTACGGCTTAGAGCAGGTCTACAATGTGATTGACAGTCGTTACCGAAGCGAAAAGCCGCTGATCGTCACGACCAATCTAAGCCTTGACGAGCTGAACAATCCCCTGGACACAGCCCACAAGCGGATTTATGACCGGGTAACAGAGATGTGTACCCCTGTCTGCTGCTCCGGCGTGAATTTCCGCAGGGAAAAGGCACAGGAGAAAATGGAACGGCTGAAAAAGCTGATGAACGATTGAAAGGAGTTTGCCTATGACCGATAAAAAAGAGCATATCAAACACAGCATGAAAAGCACCGCACCCGCCGACTGCGTGACGGAAATCCGCATAGGGAACTCTGTTCTTGTGGTGTCCGGCTTTTTCAAGCAGAGTGCCACGGAAACCGCAGCCGACAAAATGGCTAAGGTGCTGGAAGCGGAAGCTGCTACACAAAAATCGGCAATATGACGGGCGGTAAAGAAGCATTTTTCACATTTTGCCGCTATACACGCCGCCCCGCCATGTGGTACAATCGAAGTACGGAATAGTGGGGCTGGCTGTCAGAAACGGAGGAAACCATGTTAAGACAGACAACCCAAAACCTTATTACCGCCCTTTATCCGAGATTATCCCATGAAGATGAATTGCAGGGGGAGAGCAACTCTATATCCAACCAAAAGCGCATTTTAGAAACCTACGCCAAGCAGAACGGCTTTACCAATCTCTGCTGGTACACGGACGATGGTTATAGTGGTGCGAACTTCCAAAGACCCGGGTTTCAAGCCATGCTTGCAGACATTGAAGCCGGAAAAGTCGGCACAGTCATAGTCAAGGATATGTCACGTTTAGGGCGAAATTATCTCCAAGTGGGAATGTACACAGAAATGCTTTTCCCACAGAAAGGCGTCCGCTTTATCGCTATCAATGACGGAGTGGACAGCGCAATGGGCGACAACGATTTTACCCCGCTGCGTAATCTTTTCAACGAATGGATGGTGAGAGATACGAGCAAAAAAATCAAGGCAGTTAAGAAAGCAAAAGGTCTAAGCGGAAAGCCTGTTACCAGCAAGCCCGTGTACGGCTACCTCATGGACGATGACGAGAATTTCATCATTGACGAGGAAGCCGCCCCGGTAGTCAAGCAGATTTACCAGCTTTGCCTTGCCGGAAACGGGCCTACCAAGATAGCCCGTATGCTGACCGAGCAGCAAATCCCCACGCCGGGGACGCTGGAATACCAGCGCACAGGCAGCACACGCCGCTACCACCCCGGCTATGAATGTAAGTGGGCGACCAATACTGTTGTTCATCTTCTGGAAAACCGGGAGTACACAGGCTGTCTTGTGAACTTCAAGACGGAAAAACCGTCCTACAAGATGAAGCACAGCATAGACAATCCCATTGAGAAACAGGCGATTTTCGAGAACCACCATGAGCCAATCATCGACTTGCAGACATGGGAACGGGTGCAGGAGTTACGCAAGCAGCGCAAACGCCCCAACCGCTACGATGATGTGGGCTTGTTCTCCGGCTTGCTGTTCTGCGCCGACTGCGGTCATGTGATGTACCAGCAGCGGTATCAGACCGACAAGAGAAAGCAGGATTGCTACATCTGCGGCAGCTATAAGAAGCGCACCGCCGACTGTACGGCGCACTTCATTCGCACCGACCTTTTGACGGCGGGTGTGCTGGACAATCTGCGGAAAGTGACCGCCTATGCACAGAAGCACGAAGCCCGGTTCGTGAAGCTGCTTATCCAGCAGAATGAAATGGGCGGCAAGCGGAAGCTGGCGGCGGCAGCCAAGCAGCTTGAACAGGTGCAGAGCCGCATTGCAGAACTTTCCCGCTACATCAAGCGTCTGTATGAGGACAATGTAAACGGGAAAATCAGTGATGAGCGTTTCATGGAAATGTCCGCAGACTACGAAGCCGAGCAGCGGGAACTGAAAGACAGAGCCGCCGCTTTGCAGGGCGAGCTGGACAAGGCACAGGAAGCCACGGTAAACGCTGAAAAGTTTATGAGCGTTGTCCGCAAGTACCTTTCTATCGAAGAACTGACACACACTCTTTTGCGTGAAATGGTGGAGAAAATCGTTGTTTATGAATGTGAGTATGACGAGAACGAAGTACGCCGCCAGCGCATTGATATTTATTACAGCTTTGTAGGCAAGATTGACTTGCCCGAAGAATAAAGCCCGACCTATCCGACACCCTGCGCAAGTGCCGGATAGGAACGGCAAAATTTTTTACACTTCTTTTACTTCTTTATCTCACATAAGCAAAATCACAGGGCATTAAGCAGCTCATGGCGGGCGGCGGTGTCGTTCTGATCGGCCTTCAGCTTATCCCTCTGCTGTCCGGCCTGTTCAGCTAAGTGTCACCCGTTGTCCCTTTTCCAGAAAAGGAGCTGATGTATGGACTTTATCATCGACGCAATCGTTGAATGGCTGAAAGGTCTGCTCGTCGATGGTATCATGGGAAATCTGGATGGCCTTTTCGATAACGTCAATCAGAGCGTTGGCGAGATCGCCACACAGGTAGGCACGACCCCGGCGGACTGGAACGCCGGGGTCTTTTCCATGATACGACAGATCTCCGAAACTGCCATTCTGCCAATCGCCGGGGTCATCCTCACTTTTGTTATGACCTATGAACTGATACAGATGCTCATAGAACGCAACAACCTCCATGAAGTTGACACATGGATGTTTTTTAAGTGGGTGTTCAAAACCTTTGTGGCTGTGATGATCCTGACGAATACCTTCAATATCGTGCTGGCGGTCTTTGATGTGAGCCAGCATGTGATACAGCAGTCAGCGGGCATTATCCAGAACGGGACAGAGATCACGCCGGATGTGCTGGACAGTCTGCGGACAGAGCTTGAGGCGATGGAGTTAGGCCCTCTGTTCGGACTCTGGCTACAGTCCTTCCTGATCCAGCTTACCATGATTGCCTTAAACATCGTGATTTTCGTCATCGTATATGGCCGTATGATTGAAATTTATTTACTCACAAGTTTAGCGCCTATCCCGTTTGCCACAGTCCCCAACAGGGAAACCGGACACATGGGGCAGAACTATTTCCGCTCCCTCTTTGCGGTGGGCTTTCAAGGTCTATTGATCTTAGTCTGTGTCGCCATCTATGCGGTGCTGATCCAGAGTATCGCCACCGACGGCGACCCCATCGGGGCGATCTGGGGCTGCGTGGGATATACGGTGCTGCTGTGTTTTACCTTATTCAAAACAGGCAGTCTTGCAAAATCCATCTTCGGCTGCCATTAAGAGACTTCGGGCCATGCTGACCCGAAGCGGAAAGGAGGCGGTATGCCTCGGCGTTACAAACAGGGTGCGGACGGACAGCCGCACCCGGCTTTCTATGGAAAGCTCCCCGAAGAATTTTCTAAAGCAGACACCATGCGCTTTATGGTGGAAACCGATCTGAAACTGTCCGGGTGCGTATCGGCGGACACGCTGGCGGCACTCCGGGCGGAAGGCTATGACTACAAGGACGGGAACCTTGTTCCCGCCGGAAAGGAGGAAACCATGCAGGAAAAGGTTGCAAACACCACCCCGGCCGCACCGTTGAAGCTGGATGTAAGCGTGCGGGTCATCGAACCTGTGAAAAATCTGATGGGCTTTGCCAGCGTGAAATTCAATGACTGCTTTGTGGTGGAAAATCTGAAAATCGTACAGGGCAGCAAGGGTCTCTTTCTTGGGATGCCCAGCCAACCGGACGGCAAAGGCGGCTATCGGGATATGGCCTACCCTGTCACAAAGGAGTTCCGGGAACAGCTCAACACCGCTGTTCTGCAAGCCTATGAGGCAAAGCTGGAACAGATGGCGGAGCGCGGCTCTGTGGGGCGTGCGTCCATCAGCGACCAACTCAAAGCCGGAAAAGCGGCTGCCGAACAGGCAAAGGCAGAGCGGCCTCCGAAGGAAAAGCCCAGCCGCAGTGCAGAGCGTTGACCTCGGGCCATGCTGGCACGAAGCAGAAAGGAGGCGGAAACCATGCCACGCAAACGGACGGGCTATGACGCGGCCTGCTATTACGACGGAAAACTGCTGGGCCGCTGTACCAAAGCGGACAGCGACGCCTATACCCTGTTGATGAACGCCTGCGGCGGGGAGGCCGCCCGTGTCCTTCGGGAATATGCCTATTTTTCCCCGGAACTGAAAGCCATCTTGGAAAAGGCAGCGCTCATGCAGGCAGACCGGAGCCGGACGGGCGGAATGTTCCATGCGCCGAAAAGCTCCCCGTGGGGCGAGGTGCAGAATTGTGAAACCCTCTGTCCGGGGGTGTTTCTGGTATCTACCGCCAGCCACGGCGGAACGATGGTGGCAAATGAGGTAGCCGCCGTCCTCTCCCCAGCAGCGAAAAAGTGCGGCTTCAAGGACAAGGGCTATATTTGCTATGAGGAGGACGCACAGGAAAGCGTAGTGCTCCGGGAGCTGCTGGACAAAAAGCTGTGGAAAATCCCTGACCGCATTAAGGACAAAGGACAGTTTGAAGAAAAACTCAATCAGTCCATCCGGCAGTATCACCCCGAATACTGGCGGGCAAGGCAGAGCGGACGAGAGGCCGCCGAAGCTGCCCGCAGCACAGCCCCGGCCAAAGAGGCCACAAGATAACCTCGGGTCATGCTGGCCCGAAGCAATAAAGGAGGTGTACCAAAATGGCCTATGTGCCAGTACCAAAAGACCTTTCCAAAATCAAGACAAAGCTGGCCTTCAACCTAACGAAGCGCCAGCTTGTTTGTTTTTCCAGCGCGGCGGCGGTGGGCCTCCCGGCTTACCTGTTTTCCCGTGGCAGTATCGGGAACAGTGCCGCCATGTTCCTGATGATCGGCCTCATGCTCCCGTTCTTCTTTCTGGCTATGTATGAACGAGACGGTCTGCCGCTGGAAAAAGTGCTGAAAAACATCATCCGCACCCGGTTCCTCTATCCCCGTGTGCGGCCTTACAAAACCGAAAACTTCTATGCGCTGCTTAGCGCCAGAAAGGAGGCGCAGCCGATTGCAAAACAGCAGAAGGGCCGGAAAGCCCGCAGGCAAAAAGCCTGAAAAGCAGAGCCTTCTCGGCCTGTTCACAAAGGGAAAGAACATTCCCACCACCGCCCAGCAGACCCTCCCTTACCGGGAAATGTACCGGGACGGGGTGTGCCGGGTAGCGGACCGCTATTACACCAAGACCATTGAATACGAGGACATCAACTACCAGCTCGCACAGTCCGAAGATCAGGCGGCCATCTTTGACGGGTGGAGCGCCTGCCTCAACTACTTTGATAGCAGCCTTCCGTTCCAGCTTTCCTTCCTCAACCACCGGAGCCGCCCGGGCAGCCGGTACAGCGTGAACATCCCCATGCAGGACGATGATTACAACAGCGTCCGGTGTGAGTATGTGGAAATGCTGGAAAACCAGATCGCCAAAAGCAACAACGGCATTGTCCGCACAAAGCTCCTGACCTTCGGCGTGAACGTGGACGACCTTTCCACCGCCAGGGCAAGGCTGGAACGTGTAGAGGCGGACATTTGCGGGAACTTCAAAAAGCTGGGCGTCAAGTGCCGATCCCTTTCGGGGCTGGAACGGCTGGAGCTTCTTCACGGGCAGCTCCACCCCGGCAGCGGCTCCCCCTTCCGGTTTTCATGGGATATGATCCCCAAAACCGGGCTTTCCACCAAAGACTTTATCGCCCCGGACAGTTTCGATTTCCGTTTCAGCCGACTGTTCCGGGTGGGGACGACCTGGGGCGCTGCCTCCTACTTGCAGATTTTGGCCTCGGAGCTCTCGGACAAGCTGCTGGCGGAGCTTTTGGAAATGGATGCGGAAATGACCATCACCCTCCATATCCAGACCGTCGATCAGGCCGCCGCCGTAAAATCCATCAAGGCCAAAGTCTCCGACATTGACAAGATGAAGGTGGAGGAACAAAAGAAGGCAGCCCGGTCAGGGTACGACATGGACATACTTCCACCCGACCTTGTAACGTACAGCAACGACGCAAAGACCCTCTTGGAAGATTTACAGAGCCGGAATGAGCGAATGTTCCTTCTGACCTTCCTTGTGGTAAACATGGCCCCGACCCGCCGGGAGCTGGACAATGATCTGTTCACGGTGTCGGGTATCGTCCAGAAATACAACTGCACCTTGAAGCGGCTGGACTTCCAGCAGGAGGATGGTTTTCTTTCCAGCCTTCCGCTGGGCCATAACGGCATTGAGATCAAGCGCGGCATGACCACCAGCTCCACGGCTATTTTCGTTCCCTTTATGACGCAGGAGCTCCGCATGGACGGCGAGGCCGTCTATTACGGGCTCAACGCTCTTTCCCATAACGTCATCATGGCAAACCGGAAGAAGCTCAAAAACCCCAACGGCCTGTTCCTCGGTGTGCCGGGTTCCGGCAAATCCTTTGCCGCAAAGCGGGAGCTTGTGAATGTGTTCCTTGCCACCCGTGACCGGATTATCGTGGTGGACCCGATGGGCGAATACTCGCCCCTTATCAAGCGGCTGGGCGGACAGGTCATCGAGATCGCCCCGGACAGCCCGCACCACATTAACCCGATGGACATTGATTTGAGCTTCGACGAGGAAAACCCGATGGCGCTGAAAGCCGACTTTATCCTGTCGCTGATGGAGCTGATCGTCGGCGGCAAGGATGGCTTGCAGCCGGTGGAGCGGACCGTCATTGACCGCTGTGTACGCCAGATGTACCGGGAACACTTGCAGGACCCGGAAACAAGCAAAATGCCGACCCTCCAAACCCTGTATGACCTGCTCTGTTCCCAGCCGGAGGGCGAGGCGGTACGGCTGGCAACTGCCCTTGAAATCTATGTGTCGGGCTCTCTCAACGTGTTCAACCATGAAACCAATGTGGACCTGAACCGCCGCCTTGTGTGCCTTGATCTGAAAAAGCTGGGGGCCGGGCTTCGGACGATTGCCATGCTCATTATGCAGGACTTGGTAAACTCGCAGGTGTCCATGAATTTCCTGCGCGGTATCGCTACATGGTGCTACTTCGACGAGTTCCATGTGCTGCTGCGTGACCGGCTGACGGCAAGCTATTGTGTGGCGATCTGGAAAATGCTCCGTAAGAAGGGCTGCGTACCCAGCGCCTTAACGCAGAACGTGAAGGATTTCCTTGCCAGCCCGGAGATTGAGAACATCTTTGAAAACTCGGACTTCCTTGTGCTGCTCTCGCAGGCACAGGGGGACCGGCAGATTTTAGCCAAACAGCTTGGGATCAGCCCCCACCAGCTTTCCTATGTGACCCATACCAATTCCGGCGAAGGGCTGCTGTTCTTCGGAAACACCACCATCCCGTTTGTTGACCGCTTCCCGCAGAATACCGAGCTGTACGCCATTATGACCACCCGCCCGGAGGACAAAAAACAGGAAATGAACCGGGCATAACACACTTCGGGCCATGATGGCCCGAGGTTTGGAAAGGAGGGATACATCATCGGAAAGAAACCGGACAAACAGAATTTTCAAAGGCCGGGGCCGACGGAGGATACCGGGGGCAATCGCCCCGGACCGGCTGAACGGGAAGGGCCTTCCCCCGCACCATCCCGACGCCTGCGGTTTGAGGACGAGGATACCGGGCAGGACAGTCCTTCGGGCCACGATGGCCCGAAGTCCAAAAGCGGCAAGTTTCAAGAGGACAGCCGGAAAAGCCGTCCCTCTGACCGCATGAGGAAGGAAGATGAAGCGGGCGGGCCGCAGGATACCGGCAAGGCACAGGAGCCGGAGGGCTCCGCCGAGAAGGCCGGGAGCAAAAAGGACAAGTACCAGAAAGCACAGGCAAAAGCGGAACACGCCGGGGGAAAGCTGGGAAAGGCCCGGGAGAAACTGGACAAGACCGAGGCAAAACGGGCAGCGAAGAAGCCGCCGGGGCTTGCAAAAAAGGCAGTCCGGGGAGTCCGTACAGAAGCATGGTTCTATGTCCACAACAAGATACACGAGGTCGAGCATGAAAATGTGGGTGTGGAAGGAGCCCATAAATCCGAGCTGGCCGCAGAGGCCGGAACCCGGAAACTGACCCGCTATGCCAAACGCCGCTGGCAGGAACACCCGGCCCGGAAGGTGGCAAAGTGGGAACGGAAGGACATAAAAGCCCGGGCCAATGTGGATTTTCAGAAGATGGCCTCCGAGCACCCGGAGCTTGCCAGCAATCCGCTTTCCCGTGTGCAGCAGAAATGGAAACTGAAACGCCGGTATTCCAAAGAGGCAAAGGCGGCTGCAAAACAGGGTGCAAAGGCCGCAAAGAAAACCGCTGCCGCTTCGGGAACTGCGACCCATCGGGCGGCGCAGTTTGTGACCCGTCATCCCGTGGCGGTGCTGGTCCTGCTCCTGCTGTTGCTGCTCTGTTTTCTTGTGTCGGCGGTAAGCTCCATCTTCCCCACGCTTGGCAGCGGCCTTGCCAATGCGTTATCCGGCACCTCCTACGCCTCGGAGGATACGGACCTGCTGGGGGTGGACGAGGACTACACAGCGCTGGAAAACGAGCTGGCGCAGACGGTAGCGAACATCGAAAGCACCCATCCCGGCTATGACGAGTACCGCTATTCCGTGGACGAGATCGGCCATAACCCCTATGAGCTGGCGTCCTATCTCTCGGCAAAGTACCATGTGTATTTCCGTGAACAGGTGCAGGACGAGCTGCGGGAGATTTTCGAGGCACAGTATGAACTGACCTTGACGGAGGAAGTTGAGATACGCTACCGCACCGAAACCAGCACCGACCCGGAGACCGGGGAAACCACCACCGAGGAAGTCCCCTATGAGTATTACATTCTCAATGTGACCCTCACAAACAAGACGCTGCCCGCCGTGATCCTGCCGAGGCTTAACGAACAGCAGCGGGAAATCTACACCGTTATGCAGCAGCTCAAAGGCAACAAACCCTATCTGTGGGAAGGGATTTACAACGGCGGCGAAGATACCGGCCCCAGCTATGAGATACCCGGCGAGGCGCTGGATGACCCGGCTTTTGCGGCGCTCATGAAAGAAGCCACAAAGTACATCGGCTGGCCCTATGTGTGGGGCGGCTCCAGCCCGTCCACCTCCTTTGACTGTTCGGGTTTCGTCTGTTGGGTGTACACGGCCAGCGGCGTCCACAACCTGCCCCGTACCACGGCGCAGGGCATTTATAATCAGTGTGCTATCATTTCCCCCTCCGAGGCAAAGCCCGGCGACATTATCTTTTTCACGGGAACCTATGACAGCCCCGGCCCTGTATCCCATGTGGGGATTTATGTGGGCGACGGGATGATGCTCCATTGTGGTTCGCCCATCCAATACGCAAACATCAATTCAAGCTACTGGCAGACACATTTCTATGCCTTCGGGCGTTTGTGAGCCAGAGGAAAGGAGTCCTTGCATGAACAAAATCGACAAGCTCGATAAGGAACTGGAAAAAGCCCGGGAGAAGGCTGCCGAGTGGCAGGCCAAAATCCGGGAGCTGGAAAAGCAGAAACAGGAGGAAGAAAACAGCCAGATCGTGCAGGCGGTGCGCTCCCTTAAACTGACGCCCGCCCAGCTGATGGCATTTCTGAATGACCCCAAAAACAGCCTTACCGCTTCGGGCCATACTGACCCGAAGCCGGAGGCACCCGAAAAGGAGGACACAGCCCATGAAGAAAATTAAATACCGCAGGCTGGCGGCGATGGCTGCCAGCCTTTTGTGTTGCCTGATCTTTACGGTCCCGGCCTACGCCCAGAGCAGCGAGCCGCAGCCGGAGACAGCTCCCGCCCCGGCGGAAACCGAAGCGGAGCCGGAAACACAGAACCCCTTTACCCCGGACGGGACGGGAACCGTGGTGGACAACGCCACCGACGAGGACGGTAAAGAGTTTTACACCATTACCACAGCAGATGAGAGCGTGTTTTATCTGGTGATCGACAAACAGAAAACCAGCGAGAACGTCTATTTCCTCAATACCGTTACCACAGACGACCTTCTGCCTCTTGCCGAACAGGGTAAGGAACCGCCCAAAGAAGTGACCCCGGAGCCAGAGCCAAAGCCCACCGAACCGGTGGAGGAAGTACCGGAACCCGAGCCGGAGAAAAAGGACAGCCCCCTTCTCTCTCTGCTCCTGATCGGTGCGGTGGTGCTGGCCGGCGGTGGAATTGGTTACTATTTCAAGATTTACAAGCCGAAGCATGAGGCCCCGGATTTGGAGGATGATTACTGCGAATATGAGGACGGGGAGCTGGAGGAGATCGCAGAGGAACCCGAGGACGAAGATACCCCGCCGTGGGAGGAAGATACGGAGGAATGAGAATGAATTTTACAAGCAGCCCTTTTGAACGAATGATGAAGGAAGTACCGCACCCCGGCTGGGACAATGACGACCCTTGTAAGGGATGCCGTTACTACAAGGAGTGCAAAGGAAAGAAAAAACAGTGCAGGAAGAAGTTCCGGGCGCTGATCGTGGAGCCCCGCCCTTCGGGCCATCGTGGCCCGAAGTCTTAAATGGACGCCCGGGAGCTGACCCGTGACGAGAAGAAGAAAATCCGCACTCTGGTCACGGGGATGTGCGCCAACTATGACCGGGAAAGCGGCATATGCCTTCCTCTTGACTGTGCCTGCTATATGCTGCACAAGTGCTGGACAGGGGCGTACTGCCGTTACTTCCGTGAGGCTGTCCTGCCCCTTAACCTGGAGCTTCAAGCGTCGCTGACAACGGAAGGCATCTCCCCGGAGCTGCGGGCCTGTGCGGTCTGCGGAAAGGCGTTTTTGCCCGAGGGGCGTCAAGCCTACTGTTCCGACGCCTGCAAGGCCGAAGGGAACCGCCGAAAAAGCCGGGAACGCATGAGGAAAATGCGGGAGAAAAGGCCGGGCGGCTGTTACGATTTGCCGCCTCCAAAGGCTTGACATTCCGGGCTTTTTTGAGGGTGTTTCCGGGGTGGGAATATCTTATTACATTTCTCCCCGGTCTGCCCTCTTATTTCGTAACATCCAGCACTTCGGGTCATGTTAGCCCGAGGCACAGAAAGGAGGTATCTCTTGGAGACAGTACAAGGATATGTGATTTTGAAAGCTGCCACCTTTGAAACCGGACACGGCTTTGCGCTGGGGCATAATCCGGGAGCGCCGAGCTCCTTTGTGACCTGGCAGTTTACCGAGGGGGAAAACGGCCATCGGGATTACTACTGTGGCCGCTATGGAACCAGTCAGGCGTGGGCGCAGAGGGACTTTGACCGCCGAGTGGACGACTATCAGCAGCTTTACCATGCGGCGGTCAAACATACCGAGCTGGGACCGGAGGGTGTTTACCGCTATTATTCCACCCAGCGGCCCGTGGACATAGGAACTTACCCGAAGCCGCCGGATAACCAGCCTCTTTCCATCGTCAACTACGATGACGACAGGCGGCGTCCTGTGGCAGACGGCAGGCTGATGGCATGGGGCGAACTGACCTACGCAAAGCCGCTGACCGAAAAGCAGATGGAGGATTATGAACTGAAACCAGCACCGGGCAATCCTGACCGGGTGCGCCCATCCATTACTGCCCGGCTCAAAGACGGAACCAGAGGGCAGGAACCCCCGAAGGAGCCCGGCCAGAGGCGGAGCCATAAAAACCATGAGGAACGATAAAGGAGGATCGCCATGCACGAAAAAGACAACTATCTGAAAACCGCCGAGCTCTCCACAGAGCAGAACTGCAACATGATCGACGGCGTACCCAACAACACGCCTATCCCACCCACGCCCCCGGAGCTGGACGCAAAACCGCTTGATAAGGTAAAGGAGCCCAAAGAGCGCCGGAAAGGCCGGGAGCTGGAACGCTGATGGAGAACCGCAAGCGGAATGTCCATCTGCACGTCATGGTAACGCCGGACGAGCTGGCAGCCATCCATGAACGGATGGCTGAGGCGGGCATTTCCAACGCCGGGGCTTATATACGGAAAATGGCTCTGAACGGGTATATCCTGCACGTTGACCTTGCGCCCATAAAAGAATTGATCTCTCTGCAAAGACGCTGTTCCAACAATCTCAATCAGGTCGCCGTACACGCGCATACCTACGGCGTGTACCCGGAGGAAATCGACGGATTGAAGCGGGACTATGAAAAGCTGTGGGGCGAGGTGTCAAAGGTGCTGCGGGAGCTTTCCGAGCTGGTGGCAAAGTAAGACGAGGGCGGCAGGCTTCCGTTGCGGGGCTTGCCGCCCTGCTCTTTTTTTACCACTTCGGGCCAGTATGACCCAAAAGTTTGGGACAGGATTTACTAATCTTTCGCAACATTTATGTCCCCGGGCAAGCATGATAAAATAGAGGTAGGAAGGATAGATAAAGGAGGTTTTGAAGATGAAGATACTGCTGAAAATATTGGTTGCTCCCTTTGCTTTAGCGTTGTCCCTTCAGGCGGCTCTGCTGGTGTTCCTATTTGATATTTGTGCCGTCCTGCTGACGATTGCCTCTGTGATCCTGACGGTGCTGGGTGTCGCTCTCTTTTTCACGCCGACGCCCATAGGCGGGATTGTATTTCTGTTTCTTGCCTTCCTTCTTTCGCCGTATGGACTGCAAGCGGCGGCGGGCTCCCTTCTTTGGGCGCTGGACGGAGGCAAATCCGCTCTGTACCGGTTTCTGGCAAGTTAAGCAGCCTCGGGCCATACTGGCCCGAAGTCGGGGCGGTCTGAATGGGCCGCCCCTTTCTCATGGAAAGGAGGAATGATTTTTGGCTACCACAACTTTGTTGCAGCGCCATGCGGGCGAAGGCGAAACGATTGCTGAGGCTATCCGGGATTGTCTGGACTATGGCAAGAACCCGGAAAAAAACAGAAAGCGGAAAGTACATCTCCGCTTATGAATGTGATCCGGTCACTGTGGCGGACGAGTTCCTTTTGGCAAAGGCCAGCTATGCCGCTATGACGGGCCGGGAACAGAAGAAAGAAAATAATGTGCTGTGCTATCAGATACGACAATCCTTCTATCCGGGCGAGATCACCCCGAAGGAGGCAAACCGTATCGGCTATGAACTGGCTATGCGCTGGACGAAGGGGCGGCACGCTTTTATCGTTACCACACACACCGATAAGCAGCACATCCATTGTCACATTTATTACAACTCCACCACCCTTGACTGCACCCGGAAATTCCGAAACTTTTGGGGCTCCAGCTTCGCCCTCCGGCGGCTCTCTGACAGGCTGTGCCTTGAAAACGGGCTGTCCATTGTAGAGAACCCGAAGCCCCGGAGCAAGAGCAAGTATCGGAACTATGGGGAGTGGCAGAAAGACCGGAAAGGGCCGCTTTCCTATCAGGACCGACTGCGCCTTGCCATTGATACTGCGCTGGCGGAACGCCCCGCTGATCTGGACGAATTTCTCAATTTGATGAAGCGGGCCGGGTATGAGGTCAAGACGGTTCGGGGCGGCGGTATCAGCTTCCGGCTGACCGGGCAGGGACAGGAACGCTTCACCCGTCTGCGTGCCTCCACGCTGGGGGACGGCTACGACTTGCAAGATGTTCTGTCCGCCATTGAGGGCAAAGAAAAACGCCCCGGGCGCTCGGAGCGGAAAATCAGTCTGGCGGTGGATATTCAAGCAAAGCTGGCTGCCGGTAAGGGGCCGGGATATAAACGCTGGGCGAAGGTATTTAACATTAAGCAGATGGCCGCCGCTCTTGCTTATATACAGGACAATGGCCTGACCGATTATGAGCAGTTGGCACAGAAAGCCACCGAGGCAGCAGACCGTTTTCATACCATTTCCGAGCAGATCAAGCAGACGGAACAGGCCATGAAAACCAATGCCGGGCTAAAGGCCGCAACGGTTCAGTATGCCAAAACCCGTCCAGTCTTTGAGCAGTATAAGGCGACGAAGTACAGCCGGAAATTCCTTGCGGAGCATGAGGCCGACCTTGAACTGTACCGGGCTGCACAAGCGGAAATGCGCTCTCTGCTGGGCGGGGCGAAGCTCCCCAAAATGGATGTGCTGAAGGAAGAAGGCCGTAAGCTCACAGCAAAGAAAAAACAGCTCTATGGAGAATATCAAAAGGCACGACGGGATATGCAGGAGATCGTCACGATCAAAGCGAACATTGACACTCTGATGGGCTACACCGAACCGGGAAGAAAGCAGGAAAAGGAGCGTTAAGGTTATGAAAACAAGGAGCAAAGCGACGCTGACACTTCGGGCCATGTTGGCCCGAAGATATGGGTTTGGGGCGAGCCCCAACAAGCCGCCTTTGTGCCACTTGTGGCCACAGAGGCATTGCTTGCCACTTAGCGGCAGCCCCTAAAATGGCGCAAAAAAACAGAGGCCCTTATTCTGGAACCTCCGTTTCTCTGGCTTTCTTAATGCCCTCGGCTGTGGCTTCTATTACAACAAGCTCTTTTTCATTCATAGAATTTAGGAGCACATCAATGTGCTTTCTGCAAGAGCTTGACCTTGCCCCTCCGTCCGCATGAATAAACTGGTCAACTGAAACGTCAAACATGGTAATGAGTTTAACAAAAAGGTCGAAACTGGGATACTGACCTTTGTTCTCAATATTCATAATGGTACGGGAGTCACGGTCTACTAATTCCGCAACATAGGCTTGTGTCCAGCCCTTTTCTTCTCTGGCTCTTTTGAGAGCCGCCCCGAGGCCGTGAAAGTCAAACCTTCTTTCATCTTGGTTCATTCTCATATCACCCTATATCATTGTACATTTCGGGTTGGATTATGAAAATGTAATGAAATATGATGTAAGGTGGTATTTTATTTCCGCTATGTTTTCTTGAACCTTGAAAACACAAACATCCATTCATTCATTGACATTATTTTTTCTCTGTGTTATACTGTTATACACAACAGCATAACAGTTAAAACATACGGAGGATGCAGCAATGAAACTGATTATTTCAAATGTATCTGGCGTCCCCATATACGAGCAGATTAAACAGCAGATCAAGGCGGCTATTTTATCTGGCGAACTTCAAGCCGAAGAAACTTTGCCCTCCCTTAGAACACTTGCCAAAGACTTAAAGATCAGCGTCTTAACAGTGACAAAGGCATACACAGAATTAGAGCAAGAGGGCTTTGTCAAAAATGTGCAGGGGCGCGGATGTTTCGTAATGGGGTCTGGTTCAGAACTGATTAAGGAGCAGCTTATTTGCAAAGTAGAAAACAATCTCACTGAAGCAATAAAAGCTGCAAGAATGGCAAATCTATCCACAGAGGAATTACATCGCCTTTTGGACATTTTAACGGAGGTAAAAACAGATGACTAATTATTTAGAGGTAACAAATCTTTCAAAATCTTTTGATTCTTTTCAGCTTCACAATATCAGCTTTACTTTGCCAAAGGGATATATTATGGGCTTGATTGGCCCGAATGGTTCTGGCAAAACAACGACAATCAAACTGATTTTGAATATGCTCAAGCGCACCGGCGGCACAGTCAAAGTGATGGGGCTGGATAATATCACAGAAGAACAAAAAGTAAAATCAGAGCTGGGCGTTGTTTTCGATACAAATTATTTCAGTGATGATTGGAAAGTGTCGCAGGTTGAAAAATCCATTTCGGTATTTTATCCAAATTGGGACAGCCAGAAATTTGCGGATATGTTACGGAAATTTCACATTGCACCAACCAAAAAGGTAAAAGAACTTTCCAAAGGTATGCAGATGAAGTTAATGCTTGCCTGTGCGTTTTCATACGACGCCAAACTGCTGATCCTCGACGAGCCGACCAGTGGACTTGATCCGGTTTCCAGAGATGAACTTTTGAAAATTCTTTCAGAGTATATTGAAGATGGCGAACATAGTGTTTTGTTCTCCACCCATATCACAGGTGATTTGGAGCGTGCAGCCGATTATATTACCTACATCAGTTATGGCGAGCTGTACTTTACTGGCAGCAAAGATGATTTTGTAGATATGTTCCGCATTGTAAAAGGTGGAATTGAGGAACTGTCCGATGATCTGAAAAATAAGGCGGCTGGTATTCGTACATTCCCTACGGGATTTGAGGCACTGATGAAAACCGAAGATATTAGCGGTTTCCCTAACCTGACCATTGAGCCTGCCACCATTGATGAAATTGTAGTGTTTACAAGCAAGAAAGGTGACGATTATGAGTAATATTTTGAAATCCACAAAATTAGATATTGCATTGGTAAAACCATATTTTAAGACAATTTGTTTCACCCTGCTTCTGCCGATTGTGTTTGCCGCAATCAATCGTTCTTTACTGACAGGGGTATCATTTGCTATGTGCTTTATTGCCATGACGACGGGATATACCTTTTCCATCACAGAAAAAAACAGTATGGATCGTCTGTTTGGTATTTTACCTGTTCGGAAAAGCGAGCTTGTGATCGGACGCTATGTTTTCGTCCTTGCAATGGGGCTTCTTTCCTTGATTATTTCTTTGATTGCACAGCCGCTTGTCTTGAAAGTGCTGGGTGAAACAGTTGGCGTATTTGACATTGTAACTGCCGCTATTGCAGGAGTATTCTTATTTGCACTCTATACTGTGTTCCAGATTCCGGGATATTACAAGTACGGCTCAATCAAAGGACGGGTATTTATGTATATTCCAGTGGCCGGTTTTTTGGTGACTTTACTTCTTCTCTCTAAAATGCCAGCTATCGGGAAATCAATTATTTCAGTCGTTGAATCTTTTCCGATACTTCTCGTTTTCTTTGCGGTTTTTGCTATTGTCGTGATGTATGCGGTTTCGATCTTCTTGTCCATTCGGATTATGAAGAACAAAGAAATGTGAGGTGATTGTATGGATTTCACAATTTTGGCAGTTGTGCTTTTGCTTGGTGTTGGCGTTCCTATCCGTAATAAACTCATACGGAAATATCGGGATAAGAAAAAGAATGATCGCAATTCGGAGTGAACAATATGGAGAAAACAGAGTTCATCCGCTGCCCAGTCTGCGGGAATAAAACACGCGACAAAATTCGGGAAGATACCGTACTTAAAAATTTTCCTCTCTTTTGTCCAAAATGTAAAAGTGAATGTCTAATCGACATTGAACAATTAGACTTACGATTAGCATTATGGGAATACCGTCGTTACTAATGACAGTATTCTGTTTGCTTTATGAGAAAATGCTCAATGCTGGAATGGGCAATAAATTTGAATTTGACAAGGAGATAATAATGATACCAATTTCTGATATTCTCATCCGCTCAATTAGTGGGTATGTGTTTATGGTTCCAGTCTTCGTACTGTATTTCTTGTGGCTCAAAAAATTGGGGAGAACACAAAGTTTTCTCCATACCGCTGCAGTGTTTGTTTTTGGTTATTATTTATTCGGACTTTTGACCGTCACAGGCATCGGCTTTACAAGCACAATGACCTTTCGCCCGAACATTTCTTGGACTCCATTTATCGGTATGATAACTGGGCCAATTGATACCATTCTGAATATTATTCTGTTTGTCCCGTTGGGATTTTTCCTGCCGCTGCTGTACAAGAAATATCATCACATGAAGACGGTTGCATTGACTGGCTTTCTGTTTTCTTTGGCTGTTGAAATTGTCCAGATGTTTGGCTGGGGTTCTTCCGACATCAATGACTTGATGACAAATACCGCTGGAGCCTGTATTGGATTTTTAGTTTATTGTCTGCTGTCAAGAATCTTGCCTGCCAATCTGAAAAAGCAACTTCAATCCAGCCGTGTCAATGCTGTGGCTGAAGTACTTCTCTTTGCTATTTGCACATTTGCCATTATGGTCACGGCTCAGACTTGGTTTGTCCATGATGTGCTGAATGTTCCATAAATTGTATCGGAAACAATCGGTCTCAGATATAAAAAAATAGTGTCTTCTGTTTGACACACCTGCAGACCGATTTTTCCGTATTGAACTTAGTCGCGTCAACGAAGCCACTACCTATGGAATTTCAATCTTTTCCTTCCTGTTATGCTTGGACAGATTGAATAATTCTCTTTATGTTATATCTATTATTTTTAGGTAATAGTCCACAACGGCTTCTAACATGAAGGTACAAAAAATAAAAGTTGATCCTCAATCAACCCTATTATTGTACTCTTCAATTCATACTTTTCGATCTCAATGGTAGTATGGTTAGATAGACATCTGTTGCCGCTATCCCTTGGTAAGTTACCCGTTCAGCTTACCTACAAATTTAGAATACAATAAATGGCATCATTTGAACAGACTATATTTTTGGGATGAACTGTTCTACTATGAGAGCTTCGGTCTGTTTGCTGTGCTGATTCTGGTACAGTTGGCGGCCACCGGCGCAGCAGCGTTCCGCTTTTACTACAAACAAAGAAAAGGCTGAATAGAAAATAGGTATCATCAATCAAAAATATCATTGGAGGTATAACTTATGGAAAAAGAAACAATGGGAACTGTAATTTCAGTTACAAAACAATGGTGGTTAAAAGTGAATCGTAAACCTGCCCGCGTTCATGCGATGGATGGCGCAGCCTTTCCGCATACTATCAAGGTCAAATATACGATAGACGGCAAAGATTACATCTGCCGAAAATGGATTGGCGCAGGAAACAAAGTCCCTGACAAGGGAACAACGATTAAAGTTACTTATTGTAAAGATAAGCCATCGAAAGCAAGAATTGAACTCTAATTCAAATTGACTGACTAACATGGTATGTTTTGGCCTTTGCGGCATGAAACATACCTACATATTCAAATATCTGCCTCCACAGCGGGGAAAAGAAAAAAACCGCTGACGGGCAGAGGATTTCGTGCGCTTTCCTGTATCACTGACGGATACGGCGGTTTTGAGAAAATCAGAGCCGCCGTTTCTTTTCGTCTATCCTAAACCAACGACGACCTAACACCGTGTAAATCCACGGCGGCATATAGGAGGATTGCCGCCGTGTCTATTTTTGCCTTTTTTCATAGCACCCATGACCTACATCAGTTAAAAAAAGCATAGCTCCGCCTCCGGGTTATTCCGGCTATGTATGCGAAATTTGTTGGAACCTTAATTATTATGTCATTTCATGCGTCCGTGTGGCTTCATGCCGCCCGGGCGCTTTTGCGTTCTTATGCGTTAGCTTCGGGTCATGTTGGCCCGAAGTCATTCCCCGGTGCCGCTCCCCGCCGCCTTCGTTTCGGTCACTCGTCAACCAACAACCGAAACGGAGGTCAATATGGCTATTATCAATTTGCGGGACTATTACCCATTTTATACATCGGATTGCTTCATGGAAGTATCGGAAGAAGTTGCAGAAATGTTCAAAGAGTTTGAGCGTAAAGAGGCTGCTTATCGGCTGCGTACATACCGCCACAAAGCCTACTATTCCCTTGATCGGGACGACGGGCTGGAGCACGAAGCTGTCTTTGTCGCCTTATCGCCCCATGAACTGTATGAGCGGAAAGTGACCATGCAGGAGCTTCACGCAGCGATTTCCAGTTTGCCGGACAAACAGGCAAAACGGATTTATGCTCATTTCATTCTCGGCATGACCAAACAGGACATTGCCCGGGCAGAGGGCGTCCATGAAAAAGTGGTTCGTGTCGCAATCGAGCGAGGTCTGCGGCGCTTAGAAAAAATTTTGAAAAATTCTTTGTAAGGCGTACCGATTTAGGCCGGAAAATGAAATGGCTTATGAGAGGCAAAACACTTCGGGTCACAATGGCCCGAGGTTCAGACAAGCCTCATGCAGATTGAAAATTGAATAAAAAGACACCCGGATACGAAGGGGAACGCGCTGTGTGACAGACCCGCCATGACCTCGGATTTCAGAGAATACAGTCTTTGTAAAACTGAGCGAGCGAACAGGTCCATGCCATAGGTGGGGCAAGGCTGGCTCCACCGGAACAGGCGCAGAACCCGGATACTTGCGTTTAGTCACAGTCCGAGCGTTGAAGCGGCCTTGCAAGCCGTGAGCCGTCGCAGGCAATGAGAACGCCTTGCCATCAGAATGGGGAGAGTTGAAATACTATGGGGCATGAAGCCTATGCCCGTCCGGTGTGTCTGAAATGAAGTGAAAACCTATGGGGAGCCCCCGGCAATGCTGTCTGATGATAGGCCAACCGATCCGGCGTGGCTCCCCATCTTTTCAAAAAAGGAGCACTTTATGGGAAATGCGTTTGGAATGATCCCCGGCTTGGAAACGGACGAATGGAGCAATGACGCCTGCCGCGGTTATGTCATTATGGCAATGGAGGACTGCGGATTTTCAAAGAAGGATATACGGCGTGTTGTGGGGCAGCTTTATGAAGTATTTGACCTCAACAGCGTGGAGGACGCCAAAGAAAAGTACCATTCCAGTCCTTACTGACCTCGGGCCACATCGACCCGAAGTGGAGAAAGCTCAAAGGGCGGCACCTGCTGGGTGCCGTCTTTTGACATTTCCCCACGGGACAAGTGGGAAAGGCAGGCATATACACGCACTTTCGCAAAGGAGGTTTTCAATGACGCAAGCTGTCACTTATGAACGAGAAACAAAGTCTGTCGCATTTCAAGGGAAAATCATTGTGCTGGAAAGCCTCACGCCGGTACTTCCCCCGAAGGAGAAAGAACAGCGCAAAAAAGAAATTGAGCGCTGTCTTTTTGAGGTGTTCAGCAAATATGGAGACAGATTTCCCTAATCATTCGCAACATTGTTGTCCGGGGCTGCTGATGGTATAATATAGTTGTAAGGTTGGTAGCTCCATTCCAACAAGGAAAGGAGCCCAATATGGAATTTATCAGAGAAGATTGTATTTACGCAAGACAGTCAGTAGACCGCAAGGACAGTATCAGCATTGAAAGTCAGATTGACTTTTGCAAGTATGAATTGAAAGGTGGGAGCTGCCGGGTATTCAAGGACAAAGGCTATTCCGGTAAAAATACGGACAGGCCGGAGTTTCAAAAGCTGTTGGGCGAGATCCGCAAGGGAAAGGTCCGGCGGGTCATCGTGTACAAGCTGGACCGTATAAGCCGCTCTATTCTGGACTTTGCAACGATGATGGAGCTGTTTCAAGAGTATGATGTAGAGTTTGTATCCTCCACGGAAAAGTTTGATACTTCGACCCCGATGGGACGGGCCATGCTGAATATCTGCATTGTATTCGCCCAGCTTGAACGTGAGACAATTCAGAAGCGTGTCACAGACGCCTACTATTCCCGGTGTCTGAAAGGCTTCCACATGAGCGGACAGGCGCCATACGGTTATCAGTTAGAGCCTACTGTGGTAGAGGGTATCCGCACAAAGAAAATGGTTGCTGACCCCATAGCCGCTGACCATGTACGGCTGATGTTTGAAATGTACGCTGAACCGGAAACCTCCTTCGGAGATATTACCCGATACTTCGAGGAACATGACATAAAAATTTATGGCAAATCCATGTTCCGTACATTTCTTTCCCAGCTTTTAAGAAACCCCGTTTACGCACAGGCCGATTTGGAGCTGTACGAATTTTTCAAGAGCCAGGGCGCAGCGATTGTCAATGACGCTTCCGACTTTGCCGGAACAAACGGTTGCTATCTCTATCAGGGGCGAGATGTGAAGGAGGACAAGGACAGGTGCTTAAAAGACCAGATACTTGTTATCGCTCCCCATGAAGCACTCATTTCCTCTGACACATGGCTGAAATGCCGAAAAAAACTTATGGCAAATACCACATTCCAGCGGGGACGGAAACCGAAAAATACTTGGCTGGCCGGAAAAGTCAAATGCGGGCATTGTGGGTATGCTCTGAAAGCCACCCATGTACCAAACAGCACCGGATATTTCCGCTGTACCAAACGGACGGAAAACAAAGGCTGTCCGGGCTGCGGGAAAATCCGCAAAGAAGAATTTGAGCAATTCATTTTCTCGGCCATGCAGGAGAAGTTCAAAGACTTTCAGATACTCCACGGCAGGGAGGAAAAAGTCAATCCGAAGCTGACCGCCTATCAAGTGGAGCTGGCACAGGTGGAGGCAGAAATTGAAAAGCTGCTGGATATGCTGACCGGAGCCAATGCGACCTTGCTTGCCTACGCCAACAAAAAAATTGAAGAACTGGACACCCGACGCCAGACCATTTCAAAGGCAATCGCCGAATTGAGCGTTGAAACCATATCTCCCCAGCAGATAAAGAAATTATCCTATTATCTCGACAACTGGGAGAGCATAGATTTTGACGACAAAAGAAAAGCCGCCGATGGTTTGATCTCTACGATCAAGGCCACCAGCGACCGTGTTCAGATAGAGTGGAAAATCTGATATTTCCGCTCTATCGCCCCTCATTTCTATTTTATCTCGTTTGTACCCCTTGTACACCGATGCTTGCATCTCATAAGAAATTTCACCCGTACGGAATTCTTTCTCGTATGCTAATGTTTGCCGACAACTACCTGTGTCCAAGTTAATAGTGTGATTCTTGTAATCGATGATCGGCTGCGATAACGCGCTTGTCATGCTAAAGTCCGTTACAACCAGCATTGGTTTTTCCTTGTAGATGCGCAGTAGTTCATCCATCGTGGCAGCAAGGCTTTTTGATGCGGCTTGCATATCAAATCCGCTGTCTTTCAAAACGCTTTCTGCACTTGTCAGAGTTGGAACGGAAAAGCACAAAGGTAAAATGTACTGTTTTCCTTTTAGTTTTCCAGCATCTAAAAGAGTCATATAAAAATTCTCTGCTGTGAATTCGTTTGAATCCATTACATCGGTGAGATCGAGAAAAGCTCCATTCATCATACTCTTTTCGATATCTGGAAATAGATTAACATTCGTCAATCTGTTTCCTTCCATAATAAAAAGGTCGGGACCCTTGCCTGAAAGGATTTCCGTATTTAGCTGATGAATCTCTGCCTCACGCTCTGCGGTATCACCCTCTTTGGGCGATACGAACTGTATTGTGATATTGGGGTTCTCTTTTTGATAATCTAGCAGTTTTTCATAGATAGGACAATGTGTATCAGGATTTGCATAGTAAGCCGTAAGGTAGACTGTTAACGTAACTGGATTTGAGCTATCCTCCGCGACTTGCTTGGTTAAATCTATTTTCCTTTTGGTAGATGTGCATCCTGTGAGAAGAACCAGCAGGCTTACTATAATAGCACCGATGAATATGTTAAATCGGTTATTTCGTCTATTGTTATACATGACTTCAGATTCTCCGATTTCTAAAATTTTGCTTCATACCAATACCAATGCGCCGCAATTCGTTCAGTATATTGTGTATTATCACCTTCTGATTCTGCCCACGACCATCCATTTCCACTTTTTACAAACTCAACCGGAACATCTTGAAAGCCATGTGGTTCATCATCTTCAGAATAGTAAAAGCCCTTATATGTAGTACTCGGAACAAGCCCGAAAGAGCCTGTACAAAATTCCACCATATCATCTGCGTAATAATATACTTTCCATCCATTCCACTCTAGCGGTTCCATTGGATGTTCTTTTATCACTTTCCGCGCATAGTTTGTCAGCTCATCCTGATTTCGCAGTATATAAGATTGAACAGATTTTTTGTTAAATGGTCGAGCAAACAATATCGCAGTCACCGCGATACTCCCTAGTACGATCAAAAGTCCCATGGATACTTTTTTCATGCTTTCCTCCAATAGAATGAAAACATATCATGTACAAGAGCGGAATTGTCTCCGAAAAATTTCTTGCCCTTTCAACTTTATCTTAGTATGCGTACAATATGCAGAGCCATGTCTGCATTTTCTTTATCCACAAATATCTCTGTGACATACTTCGGTTTTATGCCTAAAGATCCAATTCTTGCCTGATCGAACGTATTACGCCGATTGACATCTTTGGTTTTGCAATAGAATTTGATTCCAGCAGCTGCCAGCGCATCCGTGATGCGATTGCACTGGTAGGGGTCAGAAACAGCTGCAACTTGTGATTTGAAAAATTGTTCTAACATAATAGGCCTCCATTACACGCTGTTGTCCATCTAATGAAGATTAAATCACTTATACTATATCATACAGATGATTACAAATGTAAAAAGTGCAGTATGAACCATAAATTTTGCAGTGAAATGGGCATTTCTAACCAACAAACATGAAAATCCCGGTAATTTGATGCTTTTGGGAATCAAGCCACTGGAACAATGATTTTAATCAGCGACTAATTGGAAACTGTGCAGAAAAAGAAAAAAGATGTTTCTGTGAATTATAATCAAAGACATAGAGAGCGTTAATATTCTCTAAAATAGCCGCGACATTTTTTAGACCGTAGCCGTGTTCAATTGATTTGTTTTTAGGTGCTACTATCTTATTATCGAGAATTTCAACATCATGCGCTGTGCGATTCTCAAGATATAAGAATCCAGCGGCTTCTTCTGTTCTCATTTTTAATAGCACTTTTCTTTCCTCGAAAGATGAAACAGCCATACAAGCATTAAAAGCATTGTCTAAAAGGTTTGAAAGGACAACTATCAGTTCTTCATCTGATAAGGGAAAAGCGGAAAGATCACCAAGTTGCATTTGGAATGAAATTTGGTTTTTGATTGCAGCAGAATGTTTTTGTGTCAGTAAAATATCTACAACATTTCGCCCTGTTTTGGTAATCAGTGAGGGAAGCAATTCTTTTTTTAATAGCGGTTCTACATATTTTATAATCTCGCCGTTGGGTGATTCTTGTTGCACCAATCCATAAATCACAGCTAGCTGATTCTGAAAATCATGTGTCTTTTTTCGTTGATCAGAATAAGCTTCCACCAGTGCTTCCATACTTTCTTTTTCTTGCTTGATACTGCGCTTTAAAATTATATTATCCTGCAAGGCAGCTTGTTGCTGATCCATGTAATCAAGTATCCACATTGCCATCACATCAAAGAATAAAAGAATGATTTCACAAAGCAGGAGCTCTGTTCCTACATTAGATTCGACTTCATAAATTTGAAAAAATATTACAGAACAAAAGATTGTAGTCAATGGAAAAAGTGTCGCCCGAAGCCAGTCTTTCCAAGTGGTATTTTTGAATTGAAATCGGTTTCTCGCAAATAATCCGATTATAACAGTAAGCAAAAGCTCCAAGCATTTTACTCCGTAGCATATCAAGTAATATTCCACTGGGTTTTCCATATATGTAGAAAATGCTTTTTTCGAAAGAAACGAAACAGCTAAAAGGACGAGAACATCCCACACGCTTACGAACGAATAAAACCCAATGGCAATTCCGATGCTTTGCATTATGGTGTCATCATACGCAATTTTCAATCATATAGCATCTACAATAATCACTGCAAATGCCTTACTCCAAAAATGGCTATCAAACAGTACAAGTGCGGTAATATTTGAAATAACTAATAGAATAACTGAAGCCCCGAATTTTCTTCTCGATAGATTTTTCTTTAAAAAGACTGATGCGAAAAAAATTAGCACTATTACTTCCAGCAACACTAATAGCACATTGATCCAAAACAAAAGCAGGTCATTCATAGATTCATCCCCTTCCAAAGTAAAAACTTTCTGCAAATAGCCTTGTAGTTTTTTTCGGAAACCTTAATTGTCACATTGTTACGAAGTTGTGCGCTATAACTTGCCATTTTATCAATATACTGCATATTTACTAGAAAGCTTTTTTGTAATCGAATAAATCCTTGTTCCGAAAGAAACTGATCATAATCTTCTAGTTTTCCAAGGCATTCTATGGTTTCTCCACAAGTCAAAATGGCCTGCACTCTTCGCTGAGAAGTTCCTTCAAAATACAAAATATCTTTAATGGCTATCGGTAAAAATCTATCTTTTTGCCGAATCTGAATGACACGGTTGTTTTCATATAGTTTTTCTTGAAGATCATCCATGCAACTAGAAAGTTCTTCGTCTAGCTTAGCTTTAAGCAGATAGCGGAAAGCATTGACCTTATACCCCGAAGGTGCATATTCAATGAAAGATGTCACAAATATTAAAACCATTTCCGGGTATCGCTGACGGAGTATGGCTGCAATCTCAAGCCCATTAAGATCTGGCAGATCAATATCGAGAAAAGCAGCTTGTACAGAAGATAAGTCTTCACTGAGCAAAGATTTGCTAGAAGAAAAAATCTTACAGTCATATAGCAAATCTTTTCTTGCACAATATGCCTTTATTTTTTTGTCTAAAATCTTAGAAAATTCCAACTCATCGTCAAGAATCACAATCTTCACGGCAAAAGAAAACCTCCGTATCCTTTTCTTACTTTGACTAACCATACCGCGAAGCCCTCCGTATTGTCAACATTATTTTTTCGATTCGTATCTTTAGCACAATTATCAATCATTGGTGTGTTAAAGTCAAGAAAAAAGCTGATTATTAGCACAAAGTGAGATTGAGGCATGAAGATATATGACTACGCCGGCAAGAAAAACATCAGCGGAGAACGGATACGAGAGGCACGAACCCGACTCCATTTGACGCAAACAAATCTTGCTGTTCAGCTTAAACTATCAGGGGTTGACGTAGAACGCGACTCTATCAGCCGTATTGAAATCGGAATGCGTTTTGTTACTGATTATGAAATTCGTGAATTATCAAAAATTTTGAAAGTTACTCCTGCATGGTTGCTGGGAATGGAATAAACTTCTACTTATGAAAAGGTGCAGTGATTTTGAGTCGCTGCACCTTTTTGATTATTCACACAATCGCACTGCGACGGATATCAGCTGTACGCTCTACAAACAGATAATTTGTAAATACCCATCTCACTGCAAAAAATATGGCATTCACTGCATTTTGGGCAGTTGTAAAATTTTTGTGATATAGTAAGAATCGAAGTAAGTGTGTACTTCATAAAACAATCGTATGATGTAGCTTTGTTCAGTTCTTGCGGTTGCATGATTGATACCAGCACAGCATCGGGATTCACCGTACAGAGCGAGTGAAGTCCTGATGCTGTGCTTTTTTATTTGATATGAGGTGAAATTTTATGCGTCAGTCTGATCATGAGTACGAAGAACGGAGCTTTGGAGATATTCAACGTGCAATTGATTTTGAGAACAGTATGAATGACCTTGAATCGCAATTGTATTACCGGCGTCTTTCTCCGAAAGAAGTCGCTCAGCAGGTACTGAAAGCCACCTGCCAATTCTACGATGCTGACTGGTGCGGTTTGATTCAGGTCGATCTTAATCTGAACTTATGGACACCTTTCTGGTGGTTCAACACTGGCGCAACGGATAAAACGATGATTCTGACCGAAGAATATGAGTCTGCTGAATTTCTCGATCGGTGGGTACAGGCTGTCCGCAAGGGGATTCCCATGATCGTTCCGGATGCCGAGGCGACAAAAGAAGCCTATCCTGCGGAGTATAACCTGTACCAGCGGCTTGGCATTCGGTCTGTCATTGCCGTTTCTTTGGAGCCGCGCCCAGTCGCGCTGCTCGCCGTCCGCAATCCCAAACGGTACATCCAGCAGACCAGTATGCTGCGGATTCTGGCCTATGTGCTGCTTGCATCGTACAACGAACAGAAAATGCTGAATCGGCTCCAGATGGTAAACATTTCCACTTCCACTCAAAACAGCAAGGATATCTATGTCAGTCTGTTTGGCGAACTGAGTATCAGTACGTCCAAAGGCGTTCTGAAAGAAGCTGATTTTAATTCTCCGAGAATCAGCCGACTGATTTCGTATCTTCTGATCTCTCGCAAAAATGCTATTTCTCCGCAGGAGATCACTCAAACACTCTGGCCGGATGATTCAGACAACCCAGCCAAGAACGTCAAAGGTCTGGTTTACCGTTTACGCCAGAAGTTCAGTATCATTTCGGATGAGCCATTGGTTTTATCCTCCACATCCGGATATCAGCTCAACCCGGAGCTTCACATTATGACAGATTATCAGCGTTTTGATGAACTTGTATCCTCTGCTGTCAGAGCGTCCTCCGTAATCAACAAAGTGGACATTCTCAAAAATGCTCTTGACCTCTATCATGGGAAGGTCTTGCCCTCCGCAGATGGGGAGCATTGGCTCATTCAGTTTTCTACAAAATACCATCTCTCCTATATGGGTGCTGTCAGTGAACTGCTGAAGCAGCTGGATTCGCTGCATTCTTATGACTTGCTCAATCAATACGCCATGAAGTCTCTGACCATCGCGCCAGATAATCCGAAAGCGTACTGCTGGCTGATCCGCTCCCTGAAGGCGCAGGGAATGAATGAGCTTGCCACCAACGAGCTGGCCGCAGCAAAGGAACATCTGACCACGGAAGAATACGAGGAAATCCTTGCATTTGGAGCCAATTGGTAAGAATTATTCCTATAACACTTTCGTAACACCTTCATGTGACTTTTATAACACCTAAAATTTTTCAGAAAGGGGCAAAAATGGCTCCATAACACTTTCATAACACCGCCAGATGACTTTCATAACACCGTCGTGTGATATGCTTACAGGGCACGAATCGATGCCCTGCAAAGCTGATCGCACGGCGGTTTTCTTTTTTATAGGCTTCGATGCGTCGGAACAAACTCATATCGAAGCCTGAGATGCATTAAAGGCCGAGGATACTTATACCGCTTTCCATTCTCGGATGGAAAACAGTGTCGGTACCCTTTTCTTTAGTGCATCTCTTTTTTGTTGCCAAGAAAAGCCCGCAAGCTGTCACGCAGTGAAGTGTCCTCAACCTCCGCATCCGGCGGAAAGGACACTTCATGTTTCTTTTTGCCCATTTTTCGTGGCTGGAACTGGCCGCACGGTATCCCTAGCAACTCCAAGTTTTCGACTTTTTACGATTTATCGAAAATCTGGAGGTTTACGATGGCTTTTAATAAGGGCTATGAGTTAAAAAAGTTTGAAGCGCACTGGGAAAAGTTGCGAATCGAGTACGCAGCGGCAGGAATGGCTGAGGATGCCATTCAGAAGATGTACGACTATGACCGTCAGCAGTTCAATTCCGAACGCACCTGCATTGAGCGAACGCAGGAGTTCACTGCACCTGCGTATGAAAGCACCGAGGAAGAAGCCTCACCTCTAATGCTGCGCTATCAGGAAGCCATTACCACAACAGATACATACCACGAAACCAAGCGCAGTTTTGCATGGATTGGTGAAATCGAGGATGAGAATCTACTTGCTGCACTTGAGCAACTCTCGGATTCTGACTTAGAACTTATAACTTTGTACGCCTATGAAGAGTATGACACCGTTGAAATTTCTAAACTGTTTGGCACAACAAAGCAAAATATAAGTAAGAAAATCCGTAGAATTACTAATTTTATCAAGAACTTTCAAATCAGGGTTGTCTAAACGGCATTTTCGTCGGCTACCAAGTGAGGGGACAATTTCAAAAAGCGGCTCTTACCGCTGGCAAAACGTCCGCACTCACGAACCTTGAAAATTGAAGAGTTCAGTTGTTCGGTACTCAGATAATGATACTTCCGTAATTCGCGGCCCGGTCAGAATGTAGGCGGGGTGGCTGAGATGCCAATGAAGCGGTACAAATCCGCTGCCGAATGATTCCCCACTCGCAGGGAGCCGAGGGCGAATATGCGAGACCTGAACATATTTTATCAGGAGTGACCGGATGCTGTTTTCGGTCTCCGGTCACTCCTGTTCTTTTACATATTTATCCGCTAATCACCTTTACTAACACGGAGGACTACTCAAATGGACGAGTTGAATCCTACGGTGCGCGAACAGGAGATTTACGAGGAGATGGAACTGACCCCGGAAATGATCAAGTCCATCCGAACCCTCTGTGCAACCTGTCTGCGACATTTCGTAGAAGCCAAGGCTTTCAAAATTGCTATCGTGCCGAGTGCAGACAACAGCATGGACACTTGCACTGTCTGTCAGACCCGGCGTGGTTACGATTATGTTGTAATGCACCGTTGATACCGGTGCTTTATCTCAGTCATCGAAGGAGATGATGTGTATCGTATAAAAAGAATTGCTCCCATACTTCAACAGAAGCCCGCTGCCTAGGAGGTGCAGCGGGTTTCTTACATATCCAAACGGAGGTTTCGCAATTTGGAATCTACTTTGAAATTCCAACGCGGAGACATCTACTTCGTTCGACTTGACAACCGCACAGGTTCCGAACAAAGCGGAACCCGTCCAGCAGTCATTCTACAAAATAATGTGGGAAACTCCTGTTCACCGACATTGATCGTTGCGACTTTGACAAGTAAGACAGAAAAGAAAGCTACGCAGCCGACGCATTGTCTGGTGGAACCGGAGGGGCTGGAGCCGTCCATCGTTCAGGCTGAGCAAATCTTCACCATCGACAAAAGCCGTGTCAAAAGATTTGTCGGACACCTCACTCCAGAAGAGATGGGGCGGGTCGATGATGCTGTGAAAATCAGCCTTGCTCTGAACCCAATGGGAAGCATCCAAAAGCTCAAACCTATCGTCCGTTCTACGGCGGCTTACGCACCGCCAGAAGTAGTTGACGGTAAGCCGCCTGTCTATCCCTACACTCCTATCAAATCCGATTTTGAGGATGCAGGAACAGTCGAAGAAATGATGTTATACACCGAACTGCAAGCCGCTGTTCACGCAATGATCCAGCGGCTTGAATACAGCTTCACCTTTAATCCCAGCTTGCTCACCAGCCCGAAGCGTAAGAAGCAAGTGACTGAGATTTTGACCGAAGCTGAAAAATACATTTGGCGAATTAAGGAGGAAATCAGATGCGCCTGAAGAATGACACTGAAAATTTTGCCGCTTCCTTCAATATCACCCCGCCTTACCAAATGAGGGTGATTCACAGCAGTAAGCTGATCTACCCCCGTGAAATCTACCAGCGGGGTGTGCAGCGCAAGCGGGTGGAACTGATTGCTGCTGACTTCAACGAATACGTTGCGAATGAGCCGAAGATCAGCTTCCGCAACGGCAAGTATTATGTGGTGGATGGCCAGCACACCATCGAAGCGCGCATCCTTCGTAACGGCGGCAGAGCCTTGCCGATTCTCTGCAAGGTCTACACCGGTATGACCATGCAGCAGGAAGCCCTACTCTTTGCCGAGCAGAACGGCCATTCTGCCCCTTTGTCTGCGGGCATCAAGCTGCGAGCAAAGGTTGCGGGCGATGATGCTCCTTCCAAAGAATTTCTCGCTGCTACCAACCGGGTGGGGCTGGCATTCAACTATGACAGTTTGCAGTTGAGCGACTACCGCATCAGCTGCGTGGGCACCGCGCTTAAGCTGTATAACGAGATGGGCGAAAAGATCTACTGCGAATCCCTGCGGATAATCGTGGCTGCGTGGGATGGCAAGCCCGATTCGTTCCGTGCATCTGTCCTGCGTGGCATGATGCACTTTGTGGAGTTGTATCACGGCGAGTTCAGCGAGGAACGGCTGGTTCGTGCGCTTGGCAGCGTCCATCCCATGGAGATTTACCGTGTTGGCAGGGATAACCCTGCAAAGCTGCCCGGATGGAAGAAATACGTTTTTCCCATCTACATGGCTTACAACGGCAAAGGCCGCAAGGACGCTCTGCCGATGAAGTTCTAAAACATATTTTCTCTGCCAAGAGGCACCTGCAAGCTGCGGGTGCCCATTGTTACATATTAAAAATTATAATATATAGGAGTGATGATACAATGGTCGATAAGTTTTCGCAGGTCGCAGGCAATATTCCTGTGACCAACGATGACCCCAATCGCCGTTACACCGTTATTAACGGTTATCCTGTCGTTCTCAGTTTTGCAAAAGAACCCAATCCGGGTGTCTTTGATCGTATCCGTGACATTCTGCTCGCCACCAGCTATACCAAGACAACTAGCTGACATCGTGGACGAGGACAAAAGAACGCGCTATACTGAGGATGGCAGTGGTATTCGGGACAATCCATGAACCACTACCAATCGTTCTTTGATAACCGAATATCGTTTATCCTCGCTTTTATAGCGAAAGTGAGGAACCCCCTATGACTGAAAATAAAAACCGTGTCTGCTGCCTGTACCGTGTGTCCACTGACAAGCAGGTGGATTTCAACTCGAACCACGAAGCAGACATTCCCATGCAGCGCAAGGCGTGTCACAAGTTTGCTGAAGCAAAGGGCTGGGTCATCGTCCATGAAGAACAAGAAGAGGGCGTGTCTGGCCACAAAGTCCGCGCAGAAGCCCGTGACAAGCTGCAAATCATCAAGGAATACGCTCGAAAGGGCAAATTTGATATTCTGCTGGTGTTCATGTTCGACCGTATCGGACGCATCGCAGATGAAACGCCATTTGTCGTAGAATGGTTTGTACGAAACGGCATCCGGGTATGGAGTACCCAAGAGGGTGAGCAGCGATTTGACAACCACACTGACAAATTGCTGAACTACATCCGCTTCTGGCAGGCAGACGGCGAAAGCGAAAAAACTTCTGTCCGTACCCGTACCAGCCTGCGGCAGCTTGTGGAAGAAGGACACTTCAAGGGCGGCAGTGCGCCGTATGGTTATGACCTTGTGAAAAGTGGCCGCATCAACAAGCGCAAGCACGAACTCTACGAACTTCATATCAATGAGCAGGAAGCCGAAATTGTTCGGCTAATCTTCGATAAATATGTATACGAGGGTTACGGCGCACAGCGAATCGCCACCTATCTGAACAATGCTGGATACCGCGCCCGCTCTGGAAAGTGCTGGCATCCGGGCAGCTTGCGAGGAATGGTCGGCAATCTGACCTATATGGGCGTTCTCCGATGCGGAGATGCCCGCTCCGAATTGATACCCGAACTCCAGATCATTCCGCAGGAGGAGTTTGAAGCTGCACAGCGTATCCGAGAAGATCGCTCTGCCCACGCAGCGGAAGAAGCCGAACACCATGTTCCTCTTCGTACCCGTGGACAAGCACTACTTTCCAACAACGTTTACTGCGGCCACTGTGGTGCAAGGCTTGCCCTGACGACCAGCCGAAAATGGCGTAAACTCTCTGATGGTACTCTGGATGACACACTTCGCATCCGCTATACTTGCTACGGAAAACTCCGTAAGCAGACGAATTGCACCGGGCAGACCGGCTACACTATGCACATTCTGGATGAAATCATCGACAAGATGGTTCGCCAGATTTTCTCCCGCTTGAGAGGCATCCCCAAAGAGCAGCTTATCATCAGCCGCTATGCGAAGGAAACTGCGGAGCGCAAGAATCATCTGCAAGCCCTTCAAGCAGAACGCGACAAGGCTGAAAAAGACCTGCTCGCCTTAAAAGCTGAGATTTTGGCTGTAATCAAAGGGGAGAGTGCTTTTCCGAAAGATACTCTTGCCGAGATGATCGCAGCACAGGAAAAGAAGCACACGGAGTTGGAAACTCTGTGTGAAGAAGCCAGTGCAGAACTGGAGCGAAACGCTGAATTGATGGCAAACGTATCGCAGCTGTACGAAGAATTGATTTCTTATGCAGACCTGTACGATAGTGCCAACTTTGAAGCAAAAAAGATGATTGTCAGCCAGCTTATCCGCAGGGTAGACGTTTATCGCAGATACCAAATCCATGTGGACTTCAACTTTGATCTTGCACAGTATTTGGAGAATAGCGATGAACTTGCTTGCTGACAAACACAAAAACACCGTTGACTTCGATTTGAAATCAACGGTGTTTGTAACTCTCATTTGAGCTAATGGTGGAGAATAGCGGGATCGAACCGCTGACCTCTTGCATGCCATGCAAGCGCTCTCCCAGCTGAGCTAATCCCCCATAGCCTGTGTCGTCCCTGACGACGTGTGTTATTATACCAGCTGAAAGGAGAGTTGTCAACAGCTTTTTTCAAATTCCTGCAAAAAAAGTCCCGCCGGGTGCATTTCTGCCTCCGGCGGGACTTGCGTTCAGGAGAACTCAGGCTTTGGTGTACTGACGGTCGAAGATCTGGGGTGCTGCCTTGATGAGCAGCACAGCGCCCACCACAGTGATGAGCGTCTCCGGCAGCATGTAGCTGGCGTTGTACACGAGGCTGTAGGTCCAGGCGCTCAGACCCTCATTCAGGTTGCCCCAGACGAGGACGCCGGACAGGAAGCTGCACATGAAGCGCAGGAAGCCTGCGATGGCCGTACCGACGGCCACGCCGACCATCCGGTTCTTGAAGGGACGGGCGAAGAACTCTGCGGTACCCAGAGCCATAAAGGCCACCAGATAGTCCAGCAGGATCTCACCGAGGAAGTAGATAAAGGTGGGCGTCGGGGGAGCCCAGAAGCCCAGCAGCATCTGCAGGCAGCCGTTCACCAGACCGGTGAACAGGCCCCACTTGACGCCGTGGCGGAAGGAGACGAGCACGAAGGGCAGCATACTCAGCAGGGTGACGCTGCCGCCGTTGGGCATGGTGAAGATCTTGATGTTGGCCAGCACGGTGCCGATCGCCACCATCAGCGCGCACTCCACCAGCACCCGGGTCTTGGAGTAGGATTTCGACATGAGGATTCCTCTTCTCATAATAATAGTACACAAAAACAAAAATGCGCCTGCTTTTGCTGGCAGGCGCACGGGCTGTTTGTGAAAATCGGGACCTTTCCGCAAACTACCTACGCCGGCATTACCCGGATCAGGTTCAAGGGTCTCTGCTTCCAGCAGATCTCAGCCTCACGGCGCCCCTGTTTTCATGTCCGCTTTCAGTATAGCCGCTCTCCGCCAAAAGTCAAGCCCCCGGCGGTATATCGGCCCGCCGGGTCACATATTCTGGAACAAGTACACTTTGGCGGGAGGGAGCAGTCATGAAAGGTGATCCGGAACAGCGGGCGCTGCTGCTGGGAGAGTACATCGTGGAGCATGGGGCCACCGTGCGGGCGGCGGCGCGGGCCTTCGGCTGCAGCAAGTCCACCGTACACAAAGACGTATCGGTGCGGCTGCGGACGGTAGGCCCGGAGCTGTTCCGGCAGGTGCAGATGGTGCTGGCCCGGAACAAGGCCGAGCGCCATCTGCGGGGCGGCGCGGCCACCCGGGAAAAATACCACAAGCCTCGTTAGCGGAAAGCGGCGGTGTCTGGACACCGCCGCTTTGTCATGTCATTTGGTGGAACTGCTCCAGCGCCGCCTTTTCCAGCCGACTCACCTGTGCCTGGCTGATGCCGATCTCCCGGGCCACCTCCATCTGGGTCTTGCCTTTGAGGTAGCGCAGTTCCATGATGCGCTTTTCGCGCGGGGTGAGGCCCGCCACGGTCTGGCGGAACTGCAGGCCGCTGATCCAGCTGTCCTCGCCGTCGGGGTCGCGCACCTGGTCGATGACGTACACCGCATCGCCGCCGTCGGCGTAGACCGGTTCCTCAAGACTCAGCGGCTCCACCACCGATTCCAGCGCCGCCGACACCTCGCGGCGGGACAGACCGGTCTTCCGGGCGATCTCGTCCACAGTGGGTTCACGGCCCAGCTGCTTTTCCAGTTCCTCGCGGGACTGCATGGCCCGGTAGGCCGTATCCCGGAGGCTGCGGCTCACCCGCAGGGCGTTGTTGTCCCGCAGGAACCGCCGTATCTCGCCGATGATCATCGGCACGCCGTAGGTGGAGAACCGCACCTGCTGGGCCGGGTCGAAGTTGTCGATGGCCTTGATGAGCCCGATGCACCCCACCTGAAACAGGTCGTCCATGTTCTCGCCCCGCTGCGAAAAGCGCTGCACCACGCTGAGCACCAGCCGCAGATTGCCCTCTATCATGCTCTGGCGGGCCTTTTTGTCCCCGGCCCGCGCCCGGGTGAGCAGGTCGCGCTTCTCCTGCTCGGACAGTATCGGCAGTTCGGCGGTGTTCACGCCGCACAGCTCCACCTTGTTGTACATCCCCTACCCTCCGGTTTCGTTTCAGTTTCACCGGAAGTATGGCCGCAGGGGCAGGATAACATTCATTCCAAATTCAGGGGGCTACTCCCCCAGCTGCTCCCTCAGCTGCCGTATGATCCTCTTCTCCAGCCTCGAAATATAGCTCTGGCTGATGCCGATGGCGTCTGCCACTTCCTTCTGGGTCCGCTCCACGCCGTCCAGCAGGCCGAAGCGCAGCTCCATGATCTGCCGCTCCCGGGGCGAGAGCTGCTCCACCGACCGGCGGAGGCTGGCCCGCTCGGCGTCCTGCTCGAGACGCTGGCCCACCTGATTTTCCTCGCTGCTCAGCACGTCCGACAGCAGCAGCTCGTTGCCGTCGCCGTCGATGTTCAGCGGCTCGTCGATGCTGGCCTCCTGCCGCCGGTTGGAGCTTTTGCGCAGATACATCAGGATCTCGTTGCCGATGCAGCGGCTGGCGTAAGTCGCCAGCTTGATGCTCCGCTCGGGCGTAAAGGTGTTCACCGCCTTGATGAGCCCGATGGTGCCGATGGACACCATATCCTCCGAGGGGACACCGCTGCCCTCGTATTTTTTTGCCAGGTACACCACCAGCCGCAGATTGTGGGTGATGAGCTCATCCCGGGCGGCGGGGTCGCCGTCGGCCATCCGGGCCAGAAGGGCTTTCTCCTCCTCCGGGGTCAGGGGCGGCGGCAGACCCGGCCCGCCGTTCAGATAATGTACGCCGCCCGTCCAGCTCAGTCTGGCCCAGAGGCGCTGCAAAAGATTTACAAACCGTTGAAACACAGGCACATTCCTCCTACTGTATTGTCATTTGCCCAGCAGCGCCGCCGTTTCCGCGCTGACGAGAGCCGTCCATCCCCCCGGCGGAGGCGGCATATCGCAAAACGCTGCGTATATTCCGTCCTGTTTTCTACCGTTTGACCCAAGTGCGGCAGGCAGGGCGGGCAGCAGACAGTGTCCCGCGACGGTCTGACAGGGTACGAACCGCACACCCCACTCCGGGCGAGGCTCTGCGCCGACGCCCGCGAGGCAGGCGTCCAGATACGCCCTCACCCCGGGGGGCAGAGACACGGCATCCAGCCGCACCAGCACCACCGCCCGGCCCGAAAGCGGCTCCTGCAGATGGAAGCCGGTGTCGCAGAAGACGCTCAGCGGGACGACCTGCCCGGCCACCGACAGCTCCGCCCCAAAGCAGGCCGGGCCGCTGCGGCCCAGAACGTGCAGCACCCCCTCCACCACGCCGCAGACCCCCGCCGTGGACGCCAGCAGCAGCCCCGGCGACACCGGCAGATAGAAGCTGAGGTTGTTGCAGGCCGCACCGGGCAGGAAAAGCGCCCCCGTGAGGGTCAGATTGAGCAGGACGAACCACGCCGTGAGCCGGGCAGTGTTCCGCGCCCCCTGCCAGCCGTAGGCAGCGGCTACGCAGAGGGCGGCGGACATACCTTTATAAGTAAAGGCCAGCGGCCAGGGGGCGGTGGGGGCCAGCAGGGCCAGCGACGACACTGCCGCCGCCCCCGCGCCGCCCACCAGCCGCAGCGGCGAACAGCACGCCCCACACAGCAGCCCCGCCGCCAGCAGGAACGCCGCCCCCACCACGAAATTCACCAGAAGCAGCACATCGAGATAGATGACCGTCCGCACAAGCCCCACCCCCTCTTTTCAGGGTAGCAGAACGGGAGGGGGAAAAGGGTCGGTGTGGGGCGTAAGGCTCTCCCTTTGGGGGCAACGGCGACGACCGCCGCCAGCGGCGGAAACAGGGAGGAGCTGTTGGGGCCGCGGCCAGCAGGATGCAAGCGACAGCGAAGCAGACGCTGGGTGCCGCAACCCGGCCTTGGCGAGCGAAAGCGAGACTGAGAGGGCTTTTTTTGCAAAAACCCCTTGCAAACTTCCCCGAGATGCGGTATAATACATCTCGCGGCAAGTCCGCTGAGAATCGAATATCTGCCTCTTTAGCTCAGTCGGTTAGAGCACCTGACTGTTAATCAGGGTGTCGCCTGTTCGAGTCAGGCAAGAGGCGCTTTTTGCGGCGAAGAGTTTTCTTCGCCGCTTTTTGTTTGCCCTCTCATGTAACCAAACTGTAGCCTTTTTCACATTATTTTCAAAAATTAAGGGCAAATTAAAAAATGTCCTCTTGAAGAAATGGCGTATTTGTGTTACACTACATCCAAGCTGTAATGGTATTTTTGGAGATTCTGGCGTTTTTTCCCCAGTGTTTTTTGGCTCTGAGGGGCGGCGGCAGAGTGATTCCCACGCATTTTTTCTACTTTTCTGCCCGTTTTGGCTGTTTTCCGGCCATTTAGCCTTGTGGCAAGAGGGAAAGTATGGTAAAATGGTGTAGAGTGGAAGTTGATGACTTCTATGACCAGCAGGCTCATGCTTCGCTGGTCAGTTCTCCTTCCATCCAACCTCTCAGTCTCACTTCGTTCGACAGCTCCCCTAGTAGGGGAGCCTCTGGCGAAGAGGCAAAGCTTTGCGGAATGCCAAGGCCTCCCCTCGGTAGGGGAGGTGGCATTGCGAAGCAATGACGGAGAGGTTCAGCCTCAAAGGCTACAGCCCACTTAACTCGTGATGTTGCCGAGTGCGCACTCGGTTGCATAGGTTTTCCCGGTTGCGCAACCGGGAGGGGACCGATTATATTCGTTTTATTCATTTGAAGGGAGTAATTCATTATGATGATGCCTGCAAACTTCTCTGCTGTGAACGCAGAGGTCGTCTACGGCGGCGCTGTGGCTGACTACCTGCCCAACGCATGGACTGCTGAGAGCGTCAAGCGTTTCAACAGCAACATTATCACCCTGGTCAGCAACAGCTTCACCAGTGCTCTGCTGAACGCTACTCTGGGTACCATGTTCAGCGGCAACTGGGGCGAGGACAACCGCATCTTTGGCGACAACGGCAGCCTCACTGCTCTGTACCATGTTGGCCGTGACATCAACGCTGATTCTCAGAACTTCGGCAACAAGATCATGACCACTCTGGGTCTGGCTTCTGTTGTTTACACTCTGGGCATGAAGGACGCTGCTGTCCTTACCGCCAAGAAGGTCACCAACAGCAACGGCCAGGTCTGGGGTGATCTGCCCAACAACGGCGGCAGTGGCTGGGTCGGCTAATCTCATTATCTGAGACTTCCCCCAAAGGGCTATTGAAAGAGCGGCGAATCGAAAGATTCGCCGCTCTTTTTTGCTGCCTTCCTGTAACCAAACTGAGACTTTTTTCACATTTTTTTCAAAATTTAAGGGTTTATTAAAAATTGTCCTCTTGAAGAAGCCGACAGAATGTGTTATACTATGCCCAAGGTTTAGGAGACGGTACGTCAAAATCCCCTCTCCGGGCCGGTCAAAATGATCAAAGGGTAGGCGCTCCCTTCTTTTGATAGCAGCTGCTCTCTGCTCCGTCCGGCCGCAGGGCGGGGCGAGGCAGAGAGCTGTATGCTGCTTTATTTGAGAGGTGTGCAAAGCGTCAGCAAGAGAAGCCCTTTCTTCTTCGCCAAATCGTCCTCAGCCGCAAGGCGGGCGTTTTGAAATAGAAACCACAAAGGAAGCATCTATGCGTTATACCTATGTCCGGCAGCACGACACCACAGACTGCGCTGCCGCCTGTCTCGCAATGGTGTGCCTCCATTACAAAAAGGAGATCACCATCACCCGCCTGCGGGACATGATGGGTACCGACTTAAAAGGCACAAACCTGACCGGTATGGAAAAGGCGGCGCAGGAGCTGGGATTCAGCACCGCCGCCGTCCGGGTAGACCGGGAAAACTTCCTCAGCGAATTCACCACTCCCTGTATTGCACAGGTCATCACCGACGAGGGTCTGGCCCACTTTGTGACGGTCTTCAAGAAGACCACCATCAAAGACGACGGCGAGCGGCGTCGGCACATGGTCCGGCAGGAAGAGGAGCGGAAGAAGTGCGCTGATGAAGGCAAAAAGTTCCGATGCCGCGACTACGTCATCATCGGCGACCCGGCAAAAGAGCTGAAAAAGATCTCCCTCGATGAGTTCTACAAGAACTTTACCGGCGTTCTGCTCCTGATGACCCCCACCTCGGAGTTCAAGACAGGCAAGCAGAAGCAGGGCAACATGGTCAAGCGTTTCCTCGACCTGCTGTGGCCCCAGAAGAAGCTTTTCTTCTACGCCATCCTCAGCTCGGTCATCATGACCGTTCTGGGTATCGCGTCCTCGATGTACAACAAGATCCTGATGGATGAGATCCTTCCCTACGGGCTGAAGAGCCTGCTGGTGGCTGTCATTCTGGTGTTCAGCATCGTGAGCGTCACCAGCGCACTCATCAGCATGGTGCGGCAGTGGGTGCTCATCTATCTGTCCATCAAGGTGGATATTCCCCTGATGCTGGGCTACTTCGGGCATGTTTTCAAACTGCCCATGAAGTTCTTCGCCACCCGCAAGACCGGCGAGATCACCACCCGCTACTCTGACGCCAGCACCATCAAATCGGTGTTCACCAGTATCGCGCTGAGCGTTGTGATGGACATTGTGATGGCCTGCGTCACCGGCGTCATCCTCTTCCGGATGAATGCCACCCTCTTCTCCATTTCGATTTTCACCACCCTGCTGAGCATCCTGTTGGTGTTCATCTTCAAGCAGCCCTTCAAGCGGATCAACGAAGAGACCATGCAGCAGTCTGCTATCCTCAACAGCCAGATGATCGAGAGCCTCCGCGGCATCGAGACCGTCAAGTGCAACGCCGAAGAGGACCGTGAGCTGGAAGCTCTGGAGCGGGAATACATCAAGAGCCTGAAGATCAGCCTGCGCTCCAGCAAGATCAGCACGGTGCAGTCCCTGATCTCCACCCTCATCACCACCATCCTCGGCATGGTCACCTCTTATGTGGGCATCATGCAGGTGCTGAATGGTGAGATGACGCTGGGCGGCTATATGGCCTTCAGCACCCTTTCCTCTTACTTTACGAACCCGGTCAGCGAGCTGGTCGGCCTGCAGATGTCCATCCAGCAGGCCCAGATCTCCATCAAGCGTCTGACCGAGATCATGGATTACGAGTCTGAGCAGGACGAGACCCGCGAATACACCGAGATGGAAAAAATCGACGGTGACATTGAGTTCAAGGATGTCTCCTTCCGCTACGGCAGCCGTTCCCCGGCCCTGAGCCACGTCTCCTTCACCATCCCCTACGGCAAGAAGGTGGCCCTCGTGGGCAGCAGCGGCAGCGGCAAATCCACCATCACCAAGCTCCTGCTCAAGTATTATGAGCCGGAAAGCGGTACCATCAGCGTAGGCGGCGTCGAGCTGGACGAGTACAGCAATGCCTCCGTCCGCCGTGCCATCGCCTATGTCCCCCAGAACGTCGAGCTGTTCAGCAAGACCATCTACGACAACATCCGCATTTCCCGACCGGAAGCCAGCCTCGATGAGGTCAAGGCCGCTGCCAAGAAGGCAGACGCCCACGAGTTCATCCGCAAGCTGCCGCTGCAGTACAACACCTATCTGGAAGAAGCCGGCAACGGCCTCTCGGGCGGTGAGAAGCAGCGCCTTGCACTGGCCCGGGCCTTCCTGAAGGATGCGAACCTCTATATCCTGGACGAATCCACCAGCAGTCTGGACTTTGGCACAGAGAATACCATCTTTGATATGATCTACAACCAGCTTGCAGACCGCTCGATGCTGATCGTCGCCCACCGCCTCTCCACCATCCGGGATTGTGACCTCATTCTGGTCATGGACCACGGCGAGATCGTAGAGCGCGGCACCCACGAAGAGCTGCTGGAAAAGCAGGGCAAGTATTACGAGCTCTGGAGCCTGCAGCAGGGCATCTTCCGCGATAAGAAGCGCGGGTCGAAGCCCGCAGCCCCTGTCTCTGCCGCCAAGGTGGTGGAGGACGAGGAGGATGGCGAGTCCATCACCTACTAATTCGTTGCAGCCGCGTGCGCACGCGGTTACATAAATGGCTTTTTTTCCGGATGCGCATCTGGGATTTTGGCCGACTAAATTTGTTTTTCAATCATTTGAAGGGAGTAATTCATTATGATGATGCCTGCAAACTTTACTGCTGTTAACTCTGAGGTCGTCTACGGCGGCGCTGACCTGTTCTCCATCCTGGCTGACACCACCGCTCCTGTCTGGAACGCTGCTAACGTCAAGAAGTTCAACACCAACCTGATCACCCTGATCAGCAACTCCTTCTTCAAGAAGACCGTCAGCAACACCCTGGGTGTGATGTTCGGCGGCAACTGGGGCAAGGACGGCGACAAGATCTTCGGCGAGGAGGGCTCCATCAACCAGAACGTCTTCGGCCTGTGGAACGACGACCATACTACTCGTACCGACGACATGACCTTCGGCAATAAGGTCATGCAGGTTCTGGGCATGGCTGCTGTCGGCTACACCCTGGGCACCACCGATGCCAAGGTCGGCTTCAACGATGGCGTTTACGGCATCAACGGCAAGCTGTAATCAGTAACCCCTAGAATCTGAAGTGTGTTTCGTCCGGCGGCCCTCGGGCCGCCGGATGATAATGCCTCGTAATGGTATGCCCGGAGGCACCTGCCTCCGGGCATACCTTATTTTTTTATAAAATTTACAGTTTGGCTCTTTATTCCGCACCGCCAAACCGTTATAATAAATTGATGCCTATATTCATCATGGGATGGGTAATAGGTAATGGTAAGATGTAGACTTACCCGAGGGGCTCAACCTCTCCGTCATCGCTTACGCGATGCCACCTCCCCTACCGAGGGGAG
>OOCA01000088.1_pt1 | contig 83862 bp, 76 predicted proteins | sample 1671591 | NCBI WGS metagenome assembly OOCA01 (sample SAMN06348172, study PRJEB24527) | human gut metagenome | biome: human gut; feature: ankylosing spondylitis patient; material: feces | host: Homo sapiens | place: China | collected 2015-10 | reverse complement strand
GTCGGCGAAAAAACTCAATAGTGTAGCGAAATACACTTTATACGTTACAAAAAATGCGTTACAGGAGAGATATCCTAACGCAGGAATAATGGTTGGAATTTCAGACGTATATCTTCCAGAAGTGGATATTAAAAAGATTGTTGAAAAACGTTCCAGAAAAAATAATGCAGAGAAAGTTGTATTTGGAACAGCTGGTAGCACTTCTTTACCTAGAAAAGGTCATAAATATGTTATAAAGGCATTAGGCATACTAAAGCGAGAGGGAATTACTAATATTGAGTATCACATGGCTGGTGGTGGGGATGAAGCGGATATAATTAAGCAGGCAAAGAAAGAAAATGTACTTGAGATGATTCACTTTGATGGTACAATTCCTGCATCCGAAATGAGCACGTTTTATGATAATATTGATGTGTATATATGTTCTTCAATGGCTGAGGGACTATGCCGTTCAGTTGTTGAAGCCATGGGCAGAGGATGCGGTGTGATTTGTACAAGAGTGTGTGGAAATGTTGAACTGGCAGATAAGGAATTTCTTTATGAAAAAAAAGATTTTGGCACATTGGCTAGACTGATGAAGAAGATGATGGACAGAAAAGTATTGTCGGAACAGATGCTGCTGAGTTTAAGTAAATCAAAAAACTACGAAAAAAATGTCCTTGATACAAAAAGAGATGAGTTTTATCTTGATGCAATAAATTCAATATTATCAAGTTTGAATTGACAGAATGATTAGTGTTTCAATGCCAATTATGCTGGTTGATAAGCAAAAATGCATGAAAAATAATCGAATATAATATTTCAAGGTGTTGAGTTGTTAAAAACTATTAGGGTGATATGTCCTTTTATTATGGATTGGTTCAGAGTAGAAAGGAGAGGGAAAAACAATGAAAACAACATTACTTATCATGGCCGCCGGTATTGGCAGTCGCTTCGGAACAGGAATTAAGCAGTTGTAGCCAGTGGACGATGCTGGACATATTATCATGGACTACTCAATCCACGATGCAATTGAAGCTGGATTCAATCATGTAGTATTTATCATCCGCAAGGATATCGAGAAAGAGTTCAAAGAGGTCATTGGTGATCGCATTGCCTCCATCTGCTCCTCACACAATGTAACCGTAGACTACGCTTTCCAGGATATCAACGACATTCCGGGAACTCTGCCGGAAGGTCGTACTAAGCCGTGGGGAACCGGTCAGGCCGTGCTTGCTGCTAAAAATGTGATTGATACCCCGTTTATCGTGATCAATGCCGATGACTACTATGGCAAGGAAGGTTTCCGTGCCGTCCATGAGTATCTTGTAAATGGCGGTGAGTCCTGCATGGCGGGTTTTGTTCTGAAGAATACTCTGTCCGATAGTGGCGGTGTGACTCGTGGCATCTGCAAGATGGATGAGCAGAATAATCTGACTGAGGTTGTGGAAACCAAGAATATTGTAAAAACTGCAACTGGGGCAGAAACAGACGGAGTGGCTGTGGATGTAAATTCTCTGGTATCTATGAACATGTGGGGATTGACTTCTGATTTTCTGGATGTACTGGAGGAAGGCTTCAAAGAGTTCTTTGAGAAAGAAGTCCCGGGCAATCCTCTGAAAGCAGAGTATCTGATTCCTATCTTTATCGGGGAGTTGTTGAGTGCTGGTAAGATGTCCGTGAAGGTTCTGAAAACTAACGATACTTGGTACGGAATGACCTACCATGAGGATGTCGCAGCAGTAAAGGGCAGTTTCAAGAAAATGTTAGAAAAAGGCGTGTACAAGACTGACCTGTTCAGTGATCTGTAAACGACGATGAAAGAAACGATTGATTTATTCGGAAAGATCCTCACAAACATTTTAACTGCTCTTTATGAGCCGTTTGGATTCTCGCTCTTGCTTTCTTTTCTTGCTATGTTTTTCTACCTGTATGCGTATGAGCCAATACATGCTGGTAAAGGTTGGAAGATTGCCATGATGACATGGTATCAGAAATTCAAGGAGAGTGTGTTCTTTCGGAAACTATTCTTCCTGGCCTTTGTGACTTCACTTATTCTGTTCCGAACCCTGTTAAACCGTCAGCTGTGGATGAATCCTTTATCTGATGTTATGGGCGGCTGGGGCATCTGGGAAACAGTGAACGGAGAGAAAAAGCTTACCACCGAGTGCATCGAGAACGTAATCATGATGGTGCCGTTCTCAGTAGTAGTGCTGTGGACATTCGGAGAGAAGATTGGAAACAGCTTGAAGAAGATCCCGTGGAAAAGCGGGAAGATAACATTTGTCTTTTCTGTAAGCATTGAGATGCTGCAATTATTGCTTCGTTTAGGAACATTTCAGCTATCAGATATCTTCTATAACACAGTCGGCGGAGTGCTAGGCGGCGTGTGTTACAGTGGAATAAAGAAAGCGATAAAGAAGATGTAAAGAAGATTGACCGAAGGATTCCAAAGGGCGAGCGGAAAGCCCTTAGGTTGGCAAAATATGAGAGTGTTAAAAAAGACGGGATGAAATGTCTGAACTTGTGGAACATATTACAGATGCGCGAAACAACGGAACAATCAATGTGTATGCAGTTCGCTACAATCAGCGTGAGAAGACTGACAATGTAGCTGTGGCTCTTCCAGGAAATCTGAATTTCGATTTTCGCCATGATTTCTGTGAGAATATTATCCAATATGAGGATGCACAAGAAGTGGCATTTAATCCAACGTCGAATGGGCTGGAAGATGGTACGTATGAATATATACCGCTTTCGAATGTTCGCGAAAAGTGGGATGTGTTTGCGAATTTACTTGATGATTCACTTAATTACCACGGTGCAGAAAATCGAAAGAAGGTTGCTCATTCGAACCTTTACATAGGTACATTGGTTTATAACAACCAGACATATTATTTGTGCGCAAAACAAGGAAACAGCTCAGATAGGCTGTTACAAGGAAAGTGCGTTTTCATGACCCATCAGGACGAACTCGTCAAAGCAAACCCCGATGAAGTATTCCTTATGAGTAGCTATGTCGGATTTGTAGTTGATCCTGTAGAAGAAAAAGTCTTGATCTTTGATAAAAAAGCCTTTCAGGCTGTGTTTAAGTATGACGACTATCAAAAAGAGGATGTCCAGAGAAAGATATCAATTGTTGATCAGTGGAGCTTTCTTGAGTCGGCAAATGTAATAAAAGAAAGATGCGCCCAGAAAAATGTATACCGAAATCTGGCCAGGATTTTTGCTGATCAGGAGTACATGGAGCAAATCCAAAGAACAACGCCGGCTCAATTGAAGAATAATTTGTTGACCAACAGCCCTCAAAACTTTAAAGAGGATGACTTTCAGGGTGAACAGCTGATTGTCACGACAAGGAATCTCAACACTGTGATGAAAATGCTGGCCAAGGGATTTAAATTCAACTTCTTTACGAACAATGCTGAACAACAATGAGAGATTTAATAGAAGGAATTGGCTATTATTTGAGCTGCATGATTCTATTTAATGGAATTTATGGTCTGAAAATTGTAGCCAAGGGAACTGTGTTTGCGAATTCGTGTACGAAAGAGAACATGGCCGGGATCACTACGCTTTCCTTAGCAGCGTTACTTGTAGTGATAGGTGTGTTCTTTACAGCACAAATCCTTACAACGGATGATTCCGAAACAAATAGTATTGCGACGGGAAAGCAGTTTAAAGTGACCACGGTGAAAGACTTGACGGGTGAAAACTACTTTGCCAATTTCTCGTTGATAGTGCTGACAGGACTTTCTCTTTCTGACACTCCCGATTTTTGGGATTTGATGATTTTTCTTCTGATTGAGGCAGCATTGGGAATTATCTACATAAAAAAGAAAATGTTCTACATGAATCCTGTACTTTCCCTTCTGGACTATAGCATCTATGAATGTACGGGCATCGATGCAATTACAAAAAAAGAGTATCTAGGAACATTCTACTTTTTGATAAAGGGAAAGTCAATATCCAATAAATGCGTAATAAAATATAAAAACATTAACAGTCATGTGATTCGACTTAATCAATATAGTGGAGGAAACTCCAATTGACTGCTAATAGCCATGTGTACACATGGCTGCGCTGCTCAGATGTGCTGCCTCTTCGTGGCGAGCAGCAGGCAACGAGATCCTGTCTCGGCTAAAGCATGATTTTTGAAGCGAAAGGAGATTCAAGCAAGAGCCATACTTGGAAAAGAATGGCATAGCGGAATGATCTAAAACCCAATGAACGACTTCGGCCCGAAGCGCCCGATGTCAGAAGATGCACTGTGTGAATCAACCGACACCGTAAAAGCGAAGCGCGGCCGACCGAAGAAAAAGCCTGATTATGACCGGGAGAAAGAAATCGAAGCACTGCAGCAGAAGGTAATCGATCTCTTCGGTGAACCTTTCGATGATCGAGTGGAACGTTCAGAAGCAGCTCCAAGTATCCGGGAAATCGCAAAGGCATTGGATACGACCCCTCTGACGGTTCGGAAGATGCTGATCACTGCGGGATATTATAGTACGAAACACAGCCGAGAAGTACAGGAACTGTACGAACAAGGGTGTACGATCCAGGAGATCATGGATCAGACTGGGCTGAAAAGAGCTTCTGTACATGGCTATCTGCCATATACAAAAGGAAACTATAATTTGCCCGAGCTGCCACTGAATGCCGAGCGTAGACGAGTCTATCGGAGAAGAATTGCTGTCTGTGAGCGACTTATGCGGGAAATCAATTCGCCGAATGCGGAGGAGTGTCTGTGGGATGCGATCGTGGCGTTTGCCGGATATCCGTTTGTGACGGAGAAAGGCTTGCCCCTGAAGTACACTGTAGAAGGTGGAGAGATATTCTTCAATCGAAAGGAAAAGAGCGTGACGCGGGCAACCGTGATGAGAGCGTTCCATCGGGCAAGAGTGATTCAGGAATCAGAGGGCTGCGTGAGCGGCCCCAAAAAGCTGGGAACTTTTGGCGCGAGTTATCTGTACCCAGTGTTTCTTCGGATTGGCGTGTGCTCAAAAAAATCTGAAATTTTTTGAAAAACGGATTTATGGGCATAAGTTGGATTTTAGCTTACATGATTAGATAGGCATGTAAAATAACCGGTGGTTCTGGGCTGTCTTGAGCAGTCTTGAAATAGATAAAAATCCAGAAGGGAAGAAGAAAAATGAAATCAGATGAAAAATTGGTGGTGCAAGTCGGAAAGAACGAAACATTGGGAGATTTTATTCAGAAATGCCGACAGCAGTATGGATGGTCGCAGGAAGAACTGGGGTGGCGCACCGGAATCACGAGAGAACATGTAGGTCGCATTGAGAGGGGCAAGTGTATCCCTTCGGTTCAAACGCTATATGATTTGGAAAAGGCCTTGAATCTTCCTGAGTGCGCTCTGGTAAAAAGAGTAAATGGGCAAGCGGAGGTGGATGCTTCACAGTGGTCAGAGGAGAAGGAACAGGTGGGACGCGCCTGTCGAGAGCTGGAACACGCCTTGGCTGCAAATCTGACGAAATCGAATCTGCGGAAGGCAAGTGATGCCATCAGTACCATTGCCAAAATGCTGAGTGGTACTGAGGCGTCCTCAAATAAAAAATAGTCTGTGAGATGTCTCAAAAGTGACATGGGTGTCCTTGAGTGTAAAGCTGCACAGAGATAGAATTATAGGTAAAGGAATCAGCAGTAAATCGGTGCATTTTCAGCACATCAGGAGGCAGTACATATGGATCAGGTGACAAAGATGGAAACACGGCTTGCAGAGCCAGCTCCGCAGGAATCTACCCTTGCACAAAGCGGCTCCAATGTGCTGCGCCGTCACATCAAGGAGAATCCCAAGAAAGCGGCCCTTGCCCGTCACCGCCTGTGGCTGGACAGTATCCCGTATGAGTATCCCATGCCATATACGCCGTATAAGATCGGGGTGTACATCCGGTATTTCAATCAGACCCGACATGAGAACTATCTGGAAAAGCATATCCAGCAGTATATGGACGATATTGCCCTGTGCCCGCAGTGGACACTGGTGGATTTCTATGTGGATAGGGGAATGACCGCCCCGCACATGGAGTACTCCAAAGAGTGGTGCCGTCTGCTGGAGGATTGCTTCACCGGTAAGGTGGACCTCATCGTGACGCAAAAGGTCAGCAATGTGTCCAGTGATTGGAAAGAAATGTCCTTTATGGCACGGATGCTGGCGGCGCAGGAGCATCCTGTGGGAATCTACTTTATTTCTGAAGACATTTTTACACTGGCATCGTATTACCAAGCTGACCTGCGGGATACAGGACTGCTGCCGGAGGGCTGGCAGACTCTCCCGGCGGATGAACTGGATGAACCGATGCTATCGACCCTGCCGAAACCTGCCATGCCGGAGCGGGCAGAGCAACTGCGCCTTGAAGAAGAAACGAATGCAATGGAGTGAACTGAGTGGAAAAGACAGAACTGACCAATGCCCAAAATCAGAACCGGGTGCGGCAGCGCATCTCGCAGGCCTCGATTGATCCGGATAAATACGAGTACATCCCGGCGAAGGAGCAGAACGACCATGTGAAAGCCGACCAGTATCAGCAAGTCGCCATCTACGCCCGTGTTTCCACAGACAACCCCATGCAGACCACATCCTTTGAGCTGCAGCAGAAGTATTACGAAGAGCTGGTGGCACAGCATCCTCAGTGGGTGCTGGTGAAGATCTACGCAGACGAAGGAAAATCCGGCACTACCATGCAGCATCGGGATGGGTTTAATGAGATGCTGGCAGATGCGAATGCCGGAAAAATCGACTTGATCATTGTAAAAAATATTTCTCGTTTTGCCCGTAATGTGGTGGACTGCCTGAGCATCATCCGCAAGCTGTCTGAGAAGAAAATCGGCGTGCTGTTTGAGTCGGAAGCAATCTACTCCCTGAACGATGATTCTCACATGGCACTGTCTTTTCAGGCCACCATTGCAGAGCAGGAATCCCGTACCCGCAGCCGGAGCATGGAAACTTCCCTGCGGATGCGGCTGGACCATGGCCTGCCTCTGACCCCGGAACTGCTGGGTTTTGTGAAGAACGAGGACGGCAAGCTCGTTGTCAACCCGGAGACTTACAAGATCCCGAAGCTCATGTTCTATATGTACCTGTACGGATATTCCACCCAGCAGATCGCAGACATCCTCACGAAGCTGAGCAAGCGGACGTATCTGGGGAATCTGAAGTGGACGGCATCCGGTGTGGCAGCCAGTATGCGGAACGAGCGTTACTGCGGAGATGTGCTGACTCGCAAGCGGTTCACCAAGTTTGCGGCAGATGTTCACGACCAGAAGTCCTTCAAGAACCGGGGAGAAAAGCCCCAGAGTCATTACCGGGATGACCATGAAGCCATCATCGACCGGAACGATTTTCTGGCAGTCCAGCGCATCATGAACAATGCCAGGTTCGGCGGTACGTCTCTGCTGCCGGAACTGCAGGTCATCCCGGACGGTCTGCTGAAAGGCTTTGTCATCGTTCACCCCAAGTGGGGCAGCTTCACCAAGGAAGATTACATCGCCGCTTGCCGGAGCGTGGACAGCAACCCAGAAGATGAGAGGCGGCTAGAGGTGCGGGAAGGCTCCTTCGACCTGACCGGATATGAGGTGGCAGACTTTAAACTGTTCAGTGACCAGAGTGTCCCTGCCATCATGCTTCACAAGGATAGCATTGCTTTCAGTGTGGCAGCCATCCGGGAGATGGATCTGAAAGATAATTATGTAGAACTGTTGGTGCATCCGCTGCGGAAAGAAATCGCCGTGCGCCCCACCGCCAAGGAGAACCGCTGTGCCATCCAGTGGGCAAACGGTGTCCGGGGCTATCGCCGTTCCCGTTCGGTAGCCGCCAAGGCCTATATCCAGACCCTGTATCAAATCTTCGGCTGGGATCAGGACAACAACTATAAGCTCTACGGCCGCATCTACCGGGATGGGCAGGATGCCGCCTGCATCTATGCCGGAACCAACGCCAGCGTGTACATCAAAGATAATGAGGTCACCGTGGAGGATGCCACCGGCCAGAACATCTGTCGGCAAGGCAAACGTATCCGTGGCGTAGTGGGGGACTTCGGGCAGGGTGTCGGCAATGGGTATTATGTAGAAAAGAGCATGATCGAGCTTCGGAATCTGACCCGGCAGGAGTGGCAGACCCGGCTTGCCGGACAGATGGTCAGCACCGGAACGGAGCTTCAGGTCACCTCGTATGAAGAATTGCGCAGTTTCATTCAGGAAGAACTGGGGGAACTGTTTGAGGAGGACGTACAGAAATGATGGAAGAGAATGCACAGATGAGCCTGCTGCCGGATGCAGTTGGGGCGACGCAGATGACGATGACAGGTGAAGAAGAAATCGACCTCAGTGAATATGAGATCGTCCGCCCGGAGTTCTTCGCTCACATCAAAGAACCAGCATTGACGGTGAATGTGGACAAGATCGGTGTGAATACCGCCTGTGTTCGCCTGATGCCGGATGTGGAATATGTGCAGATCCTCATCAACCGAAAAGAGAAGAAGCTCCTGCTCAAACCCTGCGATGAAATTGAGATCACCGGATACCGCTGGGGTCGGACAAAGGACGGCAAGCGGTATCCCTCCCAGCGGACAGGAGAACTTTTTGTTCTGACTCTGTGTGAGATCATGGACTGGAATCCGGATTATCGGTATAAGGTGCTGGGCAAAATGGTGCAGGCCAATGGAAAAGCCCTGATCGCCTTTGACCTCACATCCAGTGAATGCTTCCCCAAGGTGGTCAACCGGGATGGCAAGAAGGTCAGCAGTCGCCAATCCGTTTTTGCGGAACAGTGGAGCGGCAAGTTTGGCCCCACCTATTCCGAGAGCCGCCGTTCTCTGGCAGTCAAGACCTTTGATAATTACACGGTCATCACGGTAAACGGGAAAAAGACCGAGGTGCATCCGCAGGCACAGCCGCAGCAGCAGGGAAGTATGGGTGATTCCTTATGAAACAGGACAACGAGCTTGGTTTGCGCATCAGTGCCAAGTATAACCGCATCTACATCCACCGCACAACGATGAAAGCCATGGGATACCCTGCGTTCGTTTCGCTGGGTATCCACCCGCAGAGCAAAAAGCTGGTGGTGCTGGCGGAAGAGGAGGAAACAGCGGATGCGCTGCGTGTCCGGTGCTGGGAGGATAATTCCTTCTGTATCCAGAGCAAGGTACTTTTGGACGGTATCTGCACGGTGGCACCGCAGGTCGGAACACAGGACTCCTGCCTGCTGCACGGAAGGCTGCTGAAGGAACAGAATGCAGCCGCCTTTGATATGAACGACATCGAAACCATCACGGAAGCGGAATGAGGGAGAACACATGAAACAGGTCTGGCAAATCGACTCGGAGTTCAGACTGCTGAGCGTTCCACTATCTCCGGAGGAGGAAAACAGGCTGGAGAATAGCCTGCTCCGTGAAGGCTGCAGGGAGCCCATTGTGGTGTGGCACGGCTGCATTCTGGATGGACACAAGCGTTATGAAATCTGCAGTTACGAAGAGATGGACTACAAAACAGTAGAAATGAATTTTGTCTCCAGAGAGGATGCCATTATCTGGATATGCAAAAAGCGAGTTAAGGAATCTTCTGCGGACAAAACGATTTATAAGTACCTTGTAGGAAAATGGTATAACGCAGAGAAAACAAGGATTCACGCAAAACGAAAAGAAGAACGAAGAAAAAGTCTGGATTTAGCAATCAAGAAAAAAGGAGAGGAAGGACAGCTGGTAAGCATTCCAGTTGATCGTATATCCAAAGTAATAGCAGTGCAGATTTCAATGTCGTATAATTCAGTAGAGTCGTATGGTATGCTGGCAAAATTTCTGGATGAGATTGCAGAAAAGGATGAAGCCTTTTTTACGGCACTTATTGAAAACAAAATCGTTGTTTCCTTTGAAAAAATGCGGAAGTTTGCACAAATGGACGAAACAAAGCTAATTGATATCAGGAGAAAACTGCTAAGAGAAGAAGATGTGAAAATGCGTCAGCGAAAGCCAAGGCAGCAATCAACGGACGGCCTATCCGGGAAGACGCAGCAAAAGCAGACCACACCACTGGAGGTGGGCATCAAGGAGATGCCGATGTTTGACCCGGACATGGAATTCCGTGGGCTGGCACTGACGATCCCCACATGGATGAATGCCATCGCACGTACCCGGGTAAAGACGGATATCGAGTTGGTATCCGAGCCGACCAAAGCGCAGCTTGCTGTGATCCTGCGCAGACTGGAAGAACAAATTACGCAGACGCTGGAGGTAATTGAAAGATGATTGCAGGAGATATGCTGACCCAGGCGCAGCAGCGCTGCATCCCGGATGTGTCCTTTGAGCTGATCCCCATCCGAAATCTGGTTTCCAATCAGGAATACCAGCGACCACTGTCCGAAAACCATATCCGCAAGGCACTGGAAGAATTTGATGTGTATCAGATCAACCCGGTGAAGGTGAGCCGTCGGGACGGTATTAACTATGTATTTGACGGACAGCACACCATTGAGATCATCGCCAGTGAGTCCGGCTCCCGTGATACGCCGGTGTGGTGCATGATCTACGATGACCTGAAATATAAGGAAGAAGCCCATATCTTTGCCGACCAGCAAAAGCATGTCAAGGCGCTGTCCTCTTTCGAGACCTTCAAGGCGCATATTGAAGCGGATGACCCCAAACAGAAAATGATCGAGGCTATTGTGCAGTCCTACGGGCTGGCAATCACCTCGACCAAAGCAAAAAACGGTATCAGTGCAGTTTCTACACTGGAGCGCATCTATGACAAATATGGACAGGCTGTTCTGGACAGAACGCTCCGTCTGGCAGCGGCAACATGGGAGGGAGAAAACAACTCCTTCTCTGGCAACATCCTGATGGGCATTGCCCGCATCGTTGTGGCGTATGGGGATACTGTCCGGGACGATGTGTTCAAAGACCATGTGGGCCGAGTGTCGGTGAAGGCAATCATCCGTGCGGCAAAAGAACGCCGCCCCGGTGCACTGGGCTATTCTGAAGCTATGATTATCGAATACAACAAGAAAAGCAAGTTCCGCCTTTCGCTGAAAACACTCTATGGCGGAAAGCCGATGAGCGGCGAGGATGACTTCGGGGAAGAGTAAAGTAACAGTACGCTTTTTTAGATGGGGGATTCACATTGTACTTGATTGCTGCCTGTGTTACCCCGTGCTTCTCTGCATAGCTTAAAAGGGATTGACGGAACTTCATGATTTGTGTTACAGTATTCATGGCGAATGCGTTGTCCTTTCTGTGTGGTTTGTGTAGCAACTTAACTATAACACAGGACGACCCATTCGTCTTTCTTTTTATCATCTATTGTAATCCTACAAATCCTACAGTTTCAACGAGAAAATCAACTTGCTGATAGCAGGAAAGCGTAGTATAATTAAATTGGTATATTATGAATTGTAGAGAGGTGGAGTGATTGCGCTGACTCCAAATAAAATGTTTTTCGATCAATAACAATCCTGGTACGCTGCCGGAGAGATGGGAAAAAGTCGTGAGGTGTTGGAATGAAGACCAATAAAATTGGAACGATCACTTTCCATAATTCATACAATTACGGTTCGGCGTTGCAGGCATTTGCGCTACAGACATACTTGAAAAAAAGAAGGATATCAGTCGAGGATCATTGATTACGAATATAAGAAAGATTTTAAACACTATAAGCTGTTCAGGACATATTCGTACTTATATTATCCCAAATATAATAGTAAAGAGGAATGCTGCGGATGCGGTGCTTGTTCCAGCGTATGTCCCAAAAGCGCCATTACGATGCAGGAGGATGCCCTTACGCACAAAGACAGCGTGTGGGCGACATTACCATTGGAGATTATTGGGGCGTTCAGAAATATGATCCGCAGCTTCTGGTGGAACAGGGAGGAACGATCAATAGCAAAGAAGGCGTTGCCTGCCTGCTGATAAACACGGAATGCGGACAACACCTTGTCGAGAAATACGGTGCGAAGATAGAAAGCTATCCGGTTGAATTTTCTAACATTGCTTAGGAGAATACGCAGCTGAACCGGCCAACGAAGCATACCAGACTGAGAAATAAAATTTTCAGGAAGTATAAGGCGAGCGGCTATGCTGGTGTGGAAGCAATTTTTGAGCGGGATCAGCGGAACCAGAAGTTCATATGGGGAATGTATGACCGCATTTGCGGAATGTTCTGCCGGAAAACACGGTAAGGCTGCGGCTTTCGGTCAAAATACACACATTTCCGTGCATCAGCGGCAAATGTTTGTTAAACTATTATCTATCTTGCAAGCTTGCAATGTGCACGTTTTTTGTTTATAATAGTAGAGTAACGGGGCAAGACCCCCGAATGCGAGCGAAACTCTAGTTCAGAAATTAAAACTTGAGAGGAGTTTATTACCATGGGTTTAGGTAAGAAGACGATCGACGATCAGAACTACTGCGGCAAGAAGGTGCTTGTCCGTTGCGATTTCAACGTCCCGATGAAGGACGGCGTGATCACCAACGAGAACCGCATCAATGCAGCTCTGCCCACCATCCAGAAGCTGGTCAACGATGGCGCAAAGGTCATCCTGTGCAGCCATCTGGGCAAGCCCAAGAACGGCCCCGAGGCAAAATTCAGCCTGGCACCCGTTGCTGTGGCTCTGAGCGCAAAGCTGGGCAAGACCGTTGTGTTTGCTGACGACGACAACGTTGTGGGCGAGAACGCAAAGGCTGCTGTTGCTGCCATGAACAACGGCGATGTCGTTCTGCTGCAGAACACCCGTTTCCGCAAGGAAGAGACCAAGAACATGCCTGAGTTCAGCGAAGAGCTGGCTTCTCTGGCTGATGCATATGTTGACGATGCATTCGGCAGCTGCCACCGTGCACACTGCTCCACTGCAGGTGTCACCGACTTCATCAAGGATACCGCTGTCGGCTATCTGATGGAGAAGGAGATCAAGTATCTGGGCAACGCTGTGAACGATCCCGTTCGTCCCTTCACCGCTATTCTGGGCGGCGCAAAGGTCGCAGACAAGCTGAATGTTATCTCCAACCTGCTGGAGAAGGTCGACACCCTGATCATCGGCGGCGGCATGGCTTACACCTTCGTCAAGGCTCAGGGCTACGAAGTGGGCAAGAGCCTGTGTGACGACTCCAAACTGGATTACTGCAAGGAAATGATGGCCAAGGCTCAGGAGAAGGGCGTGAAGCTGCTGCTGCCCGTTGATGCTGTCTGCATCAAGGACTTCCCCGATCCCATCGACGCTCCTGTTGAGACCACGGTTGTTCCTGTCACCGCGATCCCGGCTGACATGGAAGGCTGCGACATCGGCCCCGAGAGCATGAAGCTGTTTGCCGATGCTGTCAAGGCATCCAAGACCGTTGTGTGGAACGGCCCCATGGGCGTGTTCGAGAACCCCACTCTGGCAGCTGGCACTCTGGCAGTTGCTAAGGCTATGGCTGAGAGCGATGCTACCACCGTGATCGGCGGCGGCGACAGCGCAGCAGCTGTGCAGCAGATGGGTCTGGGCGACAAGATGACCCACATCTCCACCGGCGGCGGCGCTTCCCTGGAGTATCTGGAGGGCAAGGAGCTGCCCGGCATCGCAGTTATTCAGAACGCATAATCTGATCCCGGCATCATAATGGGTGCGGCGGCTTTAGCGCCGCCGCATCTTTTTGTTTGTGCAGAGCTTTCTGCACGATAGAAGGTAAATAAAGGAGATAGAGTATCATGGATAAGGCAAAGCGTAAGGCTATCATTGCAGGCAACTGGAAGATGAACAAGACTGCCTCCGAGGCTGCTGTTCTGGTGGACGAGCTGGTCCCCGCCGTGCAGGACGCAGGCTGCGAGGTAGTCATCTGCACCCCGTATACCGATCTGGTCACCGCTGTGGAAAAGACCAAGGGCACCAACATCCATGTGGGTGCTGAGAATGTTCACTTCGAGAAGTCCGGCGCTTTTACCGGCGAGATCAGCGCTGACATGCTGGTAGATCTGGGCGTGGAGTACGTCATTGTGGGCCACTCTGAGCGCCGCCAGTACTTCGCCGAGACCGACCAGACCGTGAACAAGCGCGCTCTGGCTGCTCTGAATGCCGGTCTGAAGGTCATCATCTGCGTGGGCGAGAGCCTGCAGCAGCGCGAAGAGGGCGTGACCGAAGAGCTGGTGCGTATGCAGACCAAGATCGCTCTGCGTGATGTGACCGCTGAGCAGATGGCAAATGTCGTGATCGCTTACGAGCCCATCTGGGCCATCGGCACCGGCAAGACCGCTACCGCCGATCAGGCTGAGGAAGTCTGCGGCCAGATCCGCAAGGTGATCGGCGAGGTGTACGGCGAGGCAGTTGCCGAGGCTACCACTGTCCAGTACGGCGGCAGTATGAACGCCAAGAACTGCGAGGAGCTGCTGAGCAAAAAGGATGTGGACGGCGGCCTGATCGGCGGCGCATCCCTGAAGGCTCCCGACTTTGCAGTGATCGTCAATGCAGCCACCAAGGGCTGATCGACGGTTTAAATCAGCTGTTTCAGCGCCCGGCTGCGCCGCATTTCCAGCGCTGTGCCGGGCGCTGATTTGTTAAATTCAAAGGAGATTCAATTTTATGGCAAAGAAACCTGTTCTTCTGTGCATCATGGATGGCTTCGGCTGGGTGCCGGAGGAGACCTTCGGCAACGCCGTGGTCGCCGCAAAGAAACCCCACCTCGATGCTCTGATGGCAAAATATCCCATGACCACCATCAACGCTTCCGGCATGGCCGTCGGTCTGCCCGAGGGCCAGATGGGCAACTCTGAGGTTGGCCACACCAACATGGGCGCTGGCCGCATCGTGTACCAGCAGCTCACCCTCATTACCAAGTCCATCAAGGACGGCGAGATGCTCCAGAACCCGGTTCTGGTCAAGAACATGAAGGCTGCCATCGATGCCGGCAAGGCCATCCATCTGATGGGTCTGGTGGGCACCGGCGGTGTGCATAGCCACGCAGACCACTGGTTCGGCGTGCTGGAAATGGCAAAACATCTGGGTGCAAAGAACGTTTACCTGCACTGCATCACCGATGGCCGTGATACCGACCCGCACTCCGGCAAGGGCTTCCTGGCCGACCTGCAGGCCAAGCTGGACGAGCTGGGCATCGGCAAGATCGCCAGCGTCTCCGGCCGTTACTACGCCATGGATCGCGATAACAACTGGGATCGTGAAGAGAAGGCATATGCTGCCTTTGTCTACGGCGAGGGCAATCATGCCGCCAACGCTGCCGAGGCCATCGAGGCATCCTATGCAGCAGACAAGACTGATGAGTTCGTTCTGCCCTGCGTCACCTGTGAGGGTGGCCGCGTGCAGGACGGCGACACTGTGATCTTCATGAACTTCCGTCCCGACCGTGCCCGCCAGATGACCCGTATCTTCTGCGACGATGCGTTCACCGGCTTTGAGCGCCGCGGCGGCCGCAAGCAGGTGAACTATGTCTGCATGGCTGAATACGATGCCACCATGCCCAACTGCGAGGTCGCCTATCCGCCTGTGGAGCTGAAGAACGTTCTGGGCCAGTACCTGTCCGAGAATGGCAAGACTCAGCTGCGCATTGCCGAGACCGAGAAGTACGCTCATGTCACCTTCTTCTTCAACGGCGGCGTGGAGGCTCCCTACGAGGGCGAGGAGCGCTGCGTGATCCCCAGCCCGAAGGTCGCCACCTATGACCTGAAGCCCGAGATGAGCGCCCCCGAGGTTGCTGCCGAGTGCGTCAAGCGCATCGAGAGCGGCAAGTACGATGTGGTGATCCTGAACTTCGCAAACTGTGATATGGTCGGCCACACCGGCGTGTTCGATGCTGCGGTCAAGGCCGTTGAGGCCGTGGATACCGCTGTGGATCAGGTGGTGTCCGCTGTGCTGAAGGCCGGCGGCTGCGCCTTCATCACTGCCGACCACGGCAACGCCGAGAAGATGATGAACCCGGACGGTACTCCGTTCACCGCACACACCACCAATGTGGTGCCCTTTGTGGCAGTTGGCTGCGGTGACGTGAAGCTGCGCGAGGGCGGCTGTCTTGCTGATATCGCTCCCACCATGCTGCCGTATATCGGTCTGCCCGTGCCTGCTGAAATGACCGGCAAGAGCATCATCGTGGAGTAACTGACCATTAAAATAGCCGACGCGTTCGCTTTGGCTATGAATAGCGGAATTGTTATTCTTATATTTACAGCTCTGGAAGATCTGCGGATTTTCCAGAGCTGTTTTTTCACGTGAAAAGCCGATAAGATAAACTGCGTTTTTGGGCTTCGACCCCCATTCTAAATCAAAAACTTTTCTTTTTTCCCCATCCGTGCTACAATAAAAATGAATTTTTGATTGTAGGAGAAGCGGATGGAAACAACGCATAAACAAATCGTTCTGGGCATCCTTGCCCATGTGGACTCCGGCAAGACCACCCTTTCGGAAGCCATGCTCTACCGCTCCGGCGCAATCCGCAAGCTGGGCCGCGTGGATCACAAGGATGCCTTTCTGGATACCGACACGCTTGAAAAAGCGCGCGGCATCACCATCTTTTCTAAGCAGGCCCTGTTGACGGCGGGCAATACGGATATCACATTGTTGGACACCCCCGGACATGTGGATTTTTCCACCGAGACAGAGCGCACCCTGCAGGTACTGGACTATGCTGTGCTGGTGGTAAGCGGCACCGACGGCGTGCAGAGCCACACCGAGACGCTCTGGCGGCTGCTGCGGCGCTACCATGTGCCCACCTTTGTGTTCGTGAACAAGATGGACCTGCCCGGCAAGAGCAGGGAAGAGCTGCTCGCCCAGCTGAACCACCGTCTGGGCGAGGGCTTTGTGGCCTTTGATGCGCCGCAGGCCGACCGGGACGAAGCACTGGCCCTGTGTGACGAAAACCTGATGGACCGGATGCTGGATGCCGGGCAGTTGACCGATGTGGACATCATCCCGGCCGTTGCACGCCGGCATGTGTTCCCGTGCTGGTTCGGTTCGGCGCTGCGGCGTACCGAAAATGATGCACTGGAAAGCGTGGACGCTCTGATGGACGGCATCGACCGCTATACCCGTCCGGCTCCCGCGCTGGATGCCTTTGGTGCCAAGGTGTTTAAGGTGTCGCAGGATGAGCAGGGCACGCGCCTGACATGGCTGCGCGTGACTGGCGGCGAACTGAAGGTAAAGGCCCAGCTCTCCGGCGAAGCAGATGGTGAGCCGTGGGAGGAAAAGGCAAACCAGCTGCGGCTGTACTCCGGCGTAAAGTATACGCTGGCGGAAGCCATCGGCCCGGGGCAGGTGTGCGCCGTCACCGGCCTGACCAAGGCGCGCCCGGGCGAGGGCCTTGGCGCGGAACGCGACAGCGATGTGCCGGTTCTGGAACCAGTGCTGAGCTATCAGGTGCTGCTGCCGGAGGGGGCTGATGTGCACGCGGCACTGGGCAAGCTGCACCGGCTGGAAGAAGAGGAGCCGCAGCTCCATGTGGTATGGAACGAGACTTTGGGCGAGATCCATGTGCAGCTCATGGGTGAGGTGCAGCTGGAAGTGCTGCGCAGTTTGCTGGCAGAGCGCTTTGGCCTGAACGTGGAGTTCGGCCCCGGCGGCATTCTGTACAAGGAGACCATCACGGAGCCTATGGAGGGCGTGGGCCACTACGAGCCGCTGCGCCACTATGCGGAGGTGCATGTCAAGCTGGAGCCCCTGCCCCGCGGCAGCGGGATGCAGTTTGCCGCCGACTGCCGGGAAGAAGTGCTGGACAAGAACTGGCAGCGCCTTGTGCTGACCCATCTGGAAGAAAAGCAGCACCTTGGCGTGCTGACCGGTGCACCGCTGACGGACGTGAAGATCACCCTCATTGCGGGCCGCGCCCATCTTAAACACACGGAGGGCGGAGATTTCCGGCAGGCCACCTATCGCGCGGTGCGGCAGGGCCTGATGCTGGCCAAAAGCCAGCTGCTGGAGCCATGGTATGCCTTTCGGCTGGAAGTGCCGGTGGAAAACCTTGGCCGTGCCATGACCGATATCCAGCGCATGGAGGGCAGCTTTGACCCGCCAGAGAGCGGGGAAGAGGCTGCTGTGCTCACCGGTTTTGCACCGGTGGCCACCATGCGCAGCTACCCCATGGAGGTGGTGGGCTATACCCGGGGCCGGGGACACCTGACCCTGACGCTGGACGGCTACCGGCCCTGCCACAATGCGGCGGAGATCATTGAAGCTGTGGGCTACGAGCCGGAGCATGACCTTGACAACCCGGCAGATTCGGTGTTCTGTGCCCATGGCGCGGGCTTTGTGGTGCCTTGGGATCAGGTGCGCAGCCACATGCATGTGGACAGCGGCTGGGGCAAAAGCAAAAGCCCGGAGCAGGAGACGCAGGCCGTGCCCCAGCGCCGGACAGCGGCTTACCGCGCGACACTGGAAGAGGATGCCGAGCTGCTCAAAATCTTCGAGCGCACCTATGGCCCCATCAAACGGGACCCGCTGGCGGCATTCCGCCCGGTGCAAAAGCGGGAACGCCCGGATTTTGATGCCCAGCAGTGGGAAATCCTGCCCGAATATCTGCTGGTGGACGGCTACAATATCATCTTTGCATGGGATGAGCTGAACGCCCTTGCAAAGGACAGTCTGGAAGCGGCCCGCCACAAGCTGATGGATATTCTGTGCAACTATCAGGGCTACCAGAAGTGCAATCTTATTCTTGTATTCGATGCCTATCGTGTGCCGGGCAGCCCCGGCAGCATTGAGCAGTACCACAATATCCATGTGGTCTACACCAAGGAAGCCGAAACCGCCGATATGTTCATCGAGCACGTTACTCATGAGATCGGCAAGGGGCGGCGGGTGCGTGTGGCTACTTCCGACGGCATGGAGCAGATCATCATTCTGGGCCACGGCGCGCTGCGTGTCTCCGCCCGCATGTTCCATGAGGAAGTGCAGAATGTGGAAAAGCAGATCCGCAAACTGGTGCAGGGGGAAGCATAAAATGTCAACCGAGATCACATCCGAATTTGTCTGGCACAGCATCCCGCCGCGCCCGCGCGACAGCCACAAGGGCAGCTTTGGCACCGTGTTGGCTGTGGCAGGCAGCGCATATTACCGAGGTGCGGCCCTGCTGGCTGCCGAGGGTGCGCTGCGCACCGGTGCGGGCATTGTAACGCTGGCCAGCGTGGAGCCGGTATTGGCAGCTGCGGTGGCCCGCCTGCCGGAATGCTGCCTGTGTCCCTGCGTAGCGGGGGCCGAAGGCGGCATCTCGCCGGAGAGCATTCCACAGCTCCAGCGCCAGAAGGCGACGGTGCTGCTGCTCGGACCAGGCCTTGGCAGCACAGCCCAGAGCACAGGCCGCGCGGCCGAAACACGCACGCTGGTGCAGAAGCTGCTGCCCGGCTTTGCAGGCAGCGCGGTGCTGGATGCGGACGGACTGAACGCCGCCGCGCAGCTGCTGGCCGAGGGCAAAACACTGCCACACCCGGCGGGAGAGCTGATTGTGACCCCGCACCCCGGCGAGATGGCCCGGCTCGCCGGCCTTTCCGTGGCAGAGATCAGCGCCGACCGTGAGAAAATTGCCCGGCAGTATGCGGAAAAATGGAACGTCGTGGTGGTGCTCAAAGGTTCCCGCACCATTGTGGCTGCGCCGGATGGCCGTGCATGCGTGAATCCTACCGGCAACCCGGGCCTCGCCCGGGGCGGCAGTGGAGATGTACTGGCCGGTATGACGGCGGCCCTGCTGGCCTGCGGCCTGCCTGCATACGGAGCTGCGGCCTGCGCGGTGTATCTGCACGGTGCCGCTGCCGACCGTGCCGCTGCTGCGCTTGGCGAATACGGAATGCTGCCGCATGATATCCTGTCCCAGCTGGGCCGGATATTTGCGGAAAACCACAGATAAAAAGAAAAGGGGCGTCTCTCTGTCTGCCGGAGAGACACCCCTTTTAACATTACATCACATCGCCAGCACTTCGGCCCACTTCTCCTCGGCGACCGGGATACCAAGCTCCATGTTCTCCTTGCGGCTGCGGTGCTCGCCCATGCCGGGGCAGCGCACCTCACGGCCCGGCTCTGCAGGCTCACTGGATGCCACATCGGCGGCAATGGCATCAATGACGGCATCGGTGAGGTCGGCGGACTGGAACTTTGCCGGATCAATGGCAATCATGATCTGGGTCAGGCCCACTTCATCGCCAAAGGTGCCGATCTTTGCCACCGAGTTTGCGCCCGTCAGGATAGTACCGATCATATCCAGCAGGATGGAAAGGCCGCTGCCCTTCCAGTAGCCAATGGGGATCATGCGGCGGGTCTCTTCAATGGCAGCGGGGTCGGTGGTCAGGCTGCCGTCTGCATCGTAGCCGCCCGCCACAGGCAGCTGCTTGCCGGCCAGACGCATCGTTTCCAGCTTGCCGTAGCTGAACTGGCTCAGGGCGCAATCCACCATGATGTGTTCCCCGTTCGAGCGCGGCACGGCCAGAATGAGCGGGTTGTTGCCGATGTGGTTGTCCTTTGCGCCCCATGCAGGCATGTTGGGGCAGGTGTTGGACCAGCAGATGCCGATGCAGCCCGCGTCTGCGGCCTGCCAGCCGTAGGTGCCGCCGCGCATCCAGTGGTTGTTGTTGCCCAGCGCCACCATGCCAATGCCGAACTGATGAGCCAGCTCTATGGCACGGTCCATGGCGTGCTTGGCGTTCAGCGGGCCAAAGCCGCGCTTGCCGTCCCAGCGCTCCATGGCACCAAAGCTGGCAATGCACTCGGCCTCAGAGACGGGGCCAATCTCGCCCTTGCGCAGGTATTCCACCACGCGGGGGAAGCGGTTCAGCCCGTGGCTGAACACGCCGGCCAGACTGTTCTGGGCAAAGATCTCGGCCGCTTCGTGGGCACGCTCTGGACTGAAACCGTATTTAGTCAGGACCCGCTCAAATTCGGCCAGCATAGTCTCGTAAGCAATGCGCATGGATGGCACCTCCTGTATGTGAAAAGTGATAAACAGATCGTTACACTTATTATAACAAGCGGCGGCGCGGTGCGCAAGATGTGCGGTCGGCATCAGGGCAGTGCAGGCGGTGAAAGGAGTACACGAGCACACACCGACAGCTATGTGAAAAAACAAATGAATATACGAACTTCATAATTTTTTAAGAGTTATTTTGTGAAAAAGTCATATTGAAAAACGAAAAGAGGATTGATATACTAATACCACAATATCCAGTTGGACATGTTACTGGTAATGCAGGCAGGATCTGATGGAATGACGAATACCTTTTCTTTTGGGTGAATTGTAGCCAGATACTATGATTCCGGGAGAAATTGTATACGGGGTCATTCTGTTGGGTCTTTTTTCTTTTGTCCGCTTCGGCCGGGCGGCAGGGAAATGCCACCACACACAAGATAAAGGAGAACAAAATGAAGAACTACAAGCAGACTGCCTCCGACGTGCTGCGTCTGGTTGGCGGCGAGAAGAACGTTGTGCAGGTCGAGCACTGCTCCACCCGCCTGCGCTTCACTCTGGCAGACACCTCCAAGGTGGATGCTGCAGCCCTGAAAAAGACTGCCGGTGTTATGGGCGTTATTTCCAGCGGCCCGCAGTGTCAGGTGGTCATCGGCAACGATGTCATCGAAGTGTACGATGAGCTGCTCAAGCTGGGCACCTTCAACGCAGGTCAGGCTGCAGCTCCCGCTGCTCCCAAGGGCAAAAAAGAGATCGGCGGCATTATTCTGGACTACATGGTCGGCATCTTCCAGCCGCTGGTCCCCGCCATTGCAGGTGCAGGCGTTCTGAAGGCTCTGATGGTGCTGCTGAGCACTCTGGGCCTGATGAGCAGCGGAGATATCGCCTATAAAGTGTTTGTCGGCGTGGCAGATGCAGCTCTGTACTACCTGCCCGTCATGGTCGCCTTCACCACTGCAACCAAGTTCAACTGCAACAAGCTGGTGTCGGTAGCTCTGGCTGCTGCCATGATCCACCCCAGCGTTTCCGCTCTGCTGGCTACCGAGGGCGGTGCTTACTTCCTCGGCATCAAGCTGCAGAATATCGCTTACGGCGGACAGGTATTCCCGGCTATCCTGACCGTCATTTTCATGTCCTTTATTGAGAAGTGGGCCAACAAGTGGTGCCCCAAGGCCATCCGCGTGTTCTTTGTGCCCATGCTGTGCTTCGGCATCGGCTTCCCTGTGGCACTGGTCGTCCTCGGACCTCTGGGCTACAACATCGGTGCTCTGCTGACCACCGTGATCCTGGCTCTGTACAACACGCTGGGCTGGCTGGCCGTTGCTCTGCTGGCTGCCGTGCTGCCCTTCATGATCTCCATGGGCATGCATAAGGCTCTGGTCCCCTACGCAGTTGCTTCTATTTCTGACCCCGGCTTTGAAATGCTGTACATGCCTGCTTCTCTGGCACACAACATCTCTGAGGGCGGTGCCTGCCTCGGCGTTGCACTGAAAACCAAGGACGAGAACCTGCGCGCTACCGCGATCTCCGCTGGCATCTCCGGCCTGTTCGGTATCACCGAGCCTGCTCTGTACGGTGTTACCCTGCAGCACAAGAAGGTCATGATGTCCGTTGTGGTCTCCAGCTTCATCGGTGGTCTGTTCGTTGGCTTGATGAAGGTCAAGGCATTCGTTGCCATGGGCCCCGGTCTGGCTGGCATGGCCATGTTCGTTGATCCGGATAACGGCAAGAACATCCTGTGGGCTGCAGTTGGTCTGGTAATCTCTGTTGTGGCTTCCTTCGCACTGTCCTTCTTCCTGTATAAGGACGAGACCCCCGCAGAGGATGAGACCGCTGCACCCGCTCCCGAGACTGCTGCAGACGCAGCAGCTGCGGATTCCACCATCAGCAGCCCCCTGCAGGGCAAGGCCATTGCTCTGGAAGAGGTCAAGGATGAAGTTTTCTCCCAGAAGATCCTGGGCGACGGCATTGCCGTGGTGCCCGAGAAGGGTGAGCTGTACGCTCCCGCTGACGGCGTGATCGAGTCCGTGTTCGGCACCAAGCACGCTATTTCCATGAAGACCGCTGCCGGTGCCGAGTTGCTCATGCACATCGGCATGGACACCGTCAAGCGCGACGGCAAGGGCTTTGATCCGCAGGTCAAGGACGGCGAGACTGTCAAGAAGGGCCAGCTGCTGATGAAGTTTGACCTTGACGGAATCAAGGCAGACGGTTATGATGTAACTACCCCCATCGTCGTGACCAACGCCGATGAGTTCACCATCAAGACTGTGGCCGAGGGCGCTGTGGTGCCCGGTGCCGCACTGCTGAAACTGGAGGCAAATAAATGAGTTTCCCCAAAGGCTTTTTCTGGGGCGGCGCTGTTGCCGCGAACCAGGTAGAGGGCGCATGGAACGTGGATGGCAAAGGCCCCAGCGTGGCCGATGTTGCCACCTACAAGCCCAACACCGACGTGAAGGATTACAAGTCCCATGTTGCCATGGACGACGCACACATTGCTGCCGCCATGGCCGACCCGGATGATACCTATTATCCCAAGCGCCGCGGCATCGACTTCTACCATCATTACAGAGAAGACCTGAAGCTGTTTGCCGAGATGGGCTTTACCATGCTGCGCGTTTCCATTGCATGGACCCGCATCTTCCCCACCGGCGAGGAAGCAGAGCCGAACGAAAAGGGCCTGCAGTTCTACAGCGACCTGTTCGCTGAGATGCACAAGAACGGCATCGAGCCGCTGGTCACGCTGAGCCACTATGAAATGCCGCTGGCACTGGCCACCAAGTACAATGGCTGGGTGGATCGCCGCGTGATCGACTGCTTTGCAAAGTTCTGCCATGCGTGCTTTGAGCGCTACAAGGATCAGGTCAAGTACTGGCTCACCTTCAACGAGGTGGACAGCGTGATCCGTCACCCCTTCACCACCGCCGGCATCATCCCCAGCCGCGTGCCCGAGGATAAGATGCTGGAGACCTGCTATCAGGCCCTGCACCACCAGCTGGTGGCCAGCGCTATGGTAGTAAAGGACTGCCACGAGATCATCCCCGGCAGCAAGGTGGGCTGCATGCTGACCAAGCTCACCACCTATGCCCGCACCTGCGCACCCGATGATGAGCTGGCTACTCAGGCAAAGAATCTGGAAAACCTGTTCTATGCCGATGTGCATGTCTGGGGCGAGTACCCCCGCCTGATCCTCAAGATGTTCGAGCGCAAGGGCATCCATGTGGAAATGCTGCCTGAGGATGCCGCCACCCTGAAGGCAGGCTGTGTGGACTTTGTTTCCTGCAGCTACTATATGACCATGACCGAGTCTGTGGACCCGAACGCAGAGCGTACCCCTGGCAATACCGTGCTGGGTGTCAAGAACCCGTATCTGCCCTCCACCGACTGGGGCTGGCAGATCGACCCCAAGGGCCTGCGCTACAGCCTGATCGAGCTGTACGACCGTTACCGCAAGCCGCTGATGGTGGTGGAGAACGGCATGGGTGCCAAGGATGTGGTGGAGGCCGACGGCTCCATCCACGACCCCTACCGTGTAGAGTACTTCCGCCAGCACATCAGCGAAATGGGCAAGGCCATCGATGAGGGTGTTGAGATGTGGGGCTACACCACATGGGCACCCATCGACCTGATCTCTGCATCCACCAACCAGATGTCCAAACGCTATGGCTTTATCTATGTGGATCAGGATGATCTGGGCAACGGTACTCTGGCCCGCAGCCGTAAGGACAGCTTCTACTGGTACAAGAAGGTCATTGCTTCCAACGGCGAAGATCTGGACTAAGCGGCAGTCTTAAGGTTTCAACGGAAGGAGGAGGGACCGATGCACATTCAGAAGGTGCTGAACAGCAGTGTTGTGCTGGTGCAGGATGACAGCGGCGAGGAATCCATTCTGCTGGGCAAGGGCATCGGCTATGGCCGCAAGGCGGGCGAGCCCATTGAACGGCAGCCCTCAGACCGCGTGTTCCTTCCATTGTCCAACCCGGACGCACAGCCTATGCTGGAGCTGTTTTCCAGCATTCCGGCATCCTATCTGGAACTGACGCAGGACATTGTGGACGACGCAGAGCAGTCGCTGGGAGTCAAGCTTTCGGCGCACATCTATCTGCTGCTGACCGACCACCTGCATTTTGCAGTGGAGCGCCAGCAAAAAGGTCTTGTGGTGACCAACCGTATCTTCTGGGAAATCAAGCATTTTTATCCCAAGGAGTACGCGGTGGGCCAGCGCGGCCTGCAGAAGGTAAAGGCAAAGCTTGGCATCGAGCTGCCGGACGAAGAGGCAGGCAACATCGCCTTCCATATCGTCAACGCCCGGCAGGACCCGCAGGCCGGCTACGATGCCATGCGGGCAGCGCAGCTGATCGGTGAGCTGTCCAACATTGTCACCTACAGTATGCACTGCCCGGTGAGCACCGAGAGCATCCACTATGCGCGGTTCGTGAGCCACCTGCAGTATTTTGCCGAGCGGTTCTTCTCCGGCAAACTGATGGACAGCGAGGACGACTTTTTGTTCCAGCAGATGCAGCAGAATTATCCGGCAGCGGTGACCTGCGCGGAAAAAATACGCACCTTTGTGCTGCGCAAGTACGGCGTGTTTTTGCCCAACGAGGAAACCGCTTATCTGGCGCTGCATGTGGCGCGGCTGACGAGCGGCAAATAAAATCAGAAAAAGGGGAGAGCTGCCTTGCGGAAGGCGGCTCTCCTTTTGGACTTTTACAACACAAGACGGAAAAGAGGAAGAACAATGCAGATCAGCATTCTTTTGGCCCAGCAAATCGCACAGCTGTTCCTGATCCTGATCATGGGCTATGCTGTGGTCAAAGCAGGGCTGCTGAAGGCCAGCGACAGCCGGGTGCTCTCGGTGGTCATGGTGTATCTGGTCACGCCCTGCGTGATCATCAACGCATTCCAGATCGACGATACGCCGGAGATCCGCAAGGGACTTTTGTACTCCATGGCGATTGCGGCGGCTATCCATGTAGTGCTGCTGGTGCTCAGCGCCCTGTTGAGCCGCCCGCTCAAGCTGGATGCCGTGGAGCAGGTGAATGTGATCTACAGCAACGCCGCTGCACTGGTGATCCCGTTGGTCAAGGCTCTGATGGGCGATGCGTATGTCATTTACTCCTGCGCATTCATCATTGTGCAGCTGGTGCTGCTGTGGACCCACGCCAGTTCCCTTTTGCAGGGCAGCAGTGCGCTGGACTGGAAAAAGGTGCTCACCAATATCAACATGATCGCCATTGCAGCCGGTGCACTGCTGTACTGGTTCCGTGTGGTGCTGCCTGCACCGCTGCAGAATACCATGAGCACAGTGGGCAACATGATGGGACCGATGGGCATGCTGCTGGCCGGTATGGCCATTGCAGAAAAGCCGCTGCGGGAGGTGTTCTGCACCCGCCGCAACTATCTGCCCACAGTGCTGCGTCTGGTGGTATGCCCGCTGGTGGTTCTGGTGCTGCTGTGGGTCTGCCATGCATCCAGCTGGGTGGCCGACGGCAAGAACATCCTGATGACGGTCTACCTTGCCGCCATCACCCCTGCCTGTGCTACTGTTACCTCCATGGCTCAGCTCTATGACCGCGATGCGGCGCATTCCAGCGCGCTGTATGTGCTGACCACTCTGCTTTCCATTGTGTCTATGCCGGTAATGATCGGTCTGTTCGATCTGCTGCTGTGATGAACTGCGCTTATTCCCTCTGCCAAAATGCAATAGAAAGGAACCAACTTCAATGAATCAACCCAGAGACAAGGGCCTGAACGGCAACGAAAAGATCGAGCAGGCGGTAGCCGCCCTGCAGCAGGAGCCCACACAGGAACAGCTGGCCCACACCCTTACCGTGATCCGGCGGCGCATAAAGGAGCATGGCCAGCTTGTCGTGGCGGTGGAGCCCAATTTGGGCAGTGAACAGATGCAGCTGCGGGCCATCCGGACGGCCGATGGCGCAAGCTGGTGGTATGCATTCACCAGCTTTGACGAGGAAATGAAGGGAGCCGAGCCGGTGCAGTCCACCTTTCTTGTGGATATGGACAAGCTGTTTGATGCAGCGCTTACGGTAAAGGAGATCAGCGGGGTCATCCTGAACCCGTGGAACCGCACCATCCAGCTGGATAAGACCCTCATCCGCATTATCAAGGGTGCATGAGTGCGCACCGCAAACCTGCGATACATGGAGGAAACAAAAATGTTCAGACCCATGAGAAGAGCCAGCCGCGCCATCCCGGAAGAAGCTGCAAAGCACCTGCTGCAGCAGTCCCGGCGGGGCGTGCTGGCAGTGAACGGTGACGACGGCTATCCCTTTGCGATCCCGGTGAATTATTACTACGATCAGGAGCACGACAAAATCTACTTCCACGGTGCAAAGTCCGGCCAGAAGGTGGACGCGCTGAAACAGAACGATAAGGTATGCTTTACCGTTTACGGCAACGAACACTTTGAGCCGGGCGACTGGGCACCTTATGTGCAGAGCACCGTGGTGTTTGGCCGCTGCCATCTGATCGACGATGCCGCTGCTACCAAGGCCCGCGTGCGGGAGCTTGGCATGAAGTATTACCCCGGCAAGGAAGAGGTGGAAAAGGAAATTGCGCTGTACATCAAGGCCGTGCAGCTTTACGAGATCACCATTGAGCACCTCACCGGCAAACAGATCCAGGAAAAGTAAAAATAAAACAGGGGACTGTTGCAAAATAAAAATGTGGTAGCAACTTGCACAAAGAAATAGCACAAGATCAAAAACCCGGAGCCTTTTTTAAGCCGTTTTGGCTGTGAAAAGGTTCCGGGTTTTGTGCATTGTTTTTTCAGAGAGCTATTTTGCAACAGTCCCGTATAGATCAGTTTGCAGAGAAAGGCCCGGCAGTTATCTGTGTTCCGGGCGTTTGGGGGCCGCCTTGGTCAGCATCTGCTGGAACTTGCGGGCTGCCGTGTTCAGCGGGCGGTGATGGTCGTACACAAGGCAGATGGAGCGCTGAGGGATGATCTCTTGCAGATGCAGCTGCACGATCTCACCGCGGGCCAGTGCATCCTGCGCCATGGTCTGGGGCAGGAATGCAATGCCCAGCTCACTTTTGACAAGGGTCAGCATCTGGTCGGTGGTGGCAGCCTCGGTATCCGGCTTCAACACCGCACCGTGATCCAGAAAGAACTGCCGGTAAAAGGCGCGGGTCATGCTTTCGTCGCTCAGGGAGATCAGCGGATAATTGTTCAGCTCCTTCAGTGAAAGGTTCTGGCTGGCAAGGGCAGTAAAGGTCCTGCCGCCCACAAGCACCTCATAAAAGGGCTTCAACTCCACCATTTTCAGGCCGCTTTCCACTTCGGCAGGGGTGGTGATGACGGCAAAATCCACCTCGCCGTTTTTCACGGCCTGCAAAGCCTGCGGCGTGGAGTGGTTGGAGATGCGCAGGCGGATGCCGGGATAGTCCGTGTGGAAGGCGCGCAGCTTTTCTGCAAGGTAGATGTTCAGCGCAGTTTCGGTAGCGCTGATGCTGATCGCACCGTGTTCCAGCGTGGCGCTGGCGCTCAGCTCTTCTTCTGCATCCTGGATCTGCACCGCCGCAGATGCAATGCGGGAGTAAAGCAGTTCACCCTCCGGGGTAAGGGTAACGCCGCGGTTGGAGCGGATGAACAGTACGCAATTCAGCTGGCTTTCCAGCCGGTTCATCGAGTGGGTGATGTTGGGCTGGTTGTTGCCCAGCACCCGCGCGGCTTTGGTGAAATTCTGATATTTCGCGACATAATAAAAGATTTTGTAATATTCCCAGTCCACATACATGGCGGCGTGCCCTCTTTCATGTCAATTTTGTATCGTGACCATGTGCAGGATACTTTTTACACATTCTCTGCTTGCTAGTATAATAACACCGCAATCAAAAATTGCAAGAGGGAATTCAAAAGTATAAAGTGGCTTGAACGGAGGCTGTTCTTATGTCTGAGATCAAAAAGGTCGTGCTGGCCTATTCCGGCGGTCTGGATACTTCCATTATCATCCCATGGCTGAAAGAGCATTACAACAACTGCGAGGTCATTGCAGTGTGCGGCAATGTGGGCCAGAAGGGCGAGCTGGAAGGTCTGGAAGAGCGCGCCAAGGCAAGCGGTGCTTCCAAGCTGTACGTAGAAGATCTGACCGATGAATTTGTGGAGGATTACGTCATCCCCACCATGCAGGCCGGGGCCGATTACGAGGGCTATCTGCTGGGCACCAGCTTTGCACGGCCCATTCTGGCAAAGCGTGTGGTGGAGATCGCCCGCGCCGAGGGTGCAGATGCCGTGTGCCACGGCAGCACCGGCAAGGGCAACGATCAGGTGCGTTTTGAACTGGCCATCATGCACTTTGCACCGGACCTGAAGATCATCACTCCGTGGCGTGAGTGGGATATCCAGAGCCGTGACGAAGAGATCGACTATGCCGAGGCACATCACATCCCGCTGAAGATCAACCGCGAGACCAACTACTCCAAGGATAAGAACCTGTGGCACCTGAGCCATGAGGGCCTTGACCTTGAGGACCCGGGCAACGAGCCGCAGTATGATAAGCCGGGCTTTTTGGAGCTGGGTGTCAGCCCCAAGACCGCACCGGACAAGTCCGAGTTCGTGGAGCTGGCATTTGAAAAGGGCGTGCCGGTGAGCCTGAACGGCGAAAAGATGAAGCCCGCCGTCCTCATTGCCAAGCTGAATGAGATCGGCGGGCGCAACGGCATCGGCCTGTACGATGTGGTGGAGAACCGTCTGGTGGGCATGAAGAGCCGCGGTGTGTACGAGACTCCCGGTGGTACCATCCTCTATAAGGCTCATGAGGTGCTGGAAACTCTGACGCTGGATAAGCTCACTGCCCACAAAAAGCGCGAGCTGTCCATCACATTTGGTGAACTGGTCTATGACGGCCAGTGGTTCAGCCCCCTGCGCAAAGCTCTGAGCGCCTTCGTCACCTCCACGCAGGAAAACGTTACCGGTAAGGTGCGTCTGGAGTTGTACAAGGGCAACATGATCAACGCCGGTGTCTGGTCTCCGTATTCCCTCTACCGTGAGGACATTGCAACTTTTGCTGCCGGCGGCGACTACAAGCAGAGTGATGCTACCGGTTTTATCAGCATCTATGGTCTGCCCACCAAGGTGCAGGCCATCGTAAACAGCGAAAAAGAAGGTAAATAAAGAGTTATGCTTACAGCAGTTACTGGTATCAATTGGGGCGATGAGGGCAAGGGCCGCGTCATCGATCTGTTAGCCGAACATGCCGATGTTGTTGCCCGCTATCAGGGCGGCAACAATGCCGGCCACACCGTTGTAACGGAGCAGGGCAAGTTCATCCTGAACCTGCTGCCCTCCGGCATCCTGCACCCGGATGTTGTCTGTGTACTGGGTGCGGGCATGGTGATCGACCTCGACCATCTGGCCGGAGAAATGGATGCTATTGAGGAGCGCGGCATAAAGGTAGGCCCAGAAAACCTGAAACTTTCAGATAAGGCCACCATCTCCATGCCGTGGCACAAGGTGCAGGACGGCTTGGAAGAGGACCGCCTTGCCCAGAAGGGCGCGGCCTTTGGTTCTACCCGCCGCGGCATTGCCTACGCCTACAGCGACAAATACCGCAAAAAGACCCTGCGTCTGGGCGATCTGCTGCATCTGGACGAAAAGCGCGTGCAGGATCGCCTGCACATGATCCTGGAATCCAAGAATCTGGAGCTGGGTGGCTGCTATCATCAGGAACCCATGAGCTACGATGCTCTGCTGGAATGGTGCCGGATGCAGGCCGGACAGTTTGCACCGTATATCTGTGATGTGGGTGCATTTTTGCAGCAGGCTCACGACAGCGGCAAGCGCATCGTGCTGGAAGCCCAGCTGGGTGCCATGCGCGATATCGATTATGGTATCTTCCCGTTCACTTCCAGCTCCAACACGCTGGCAGCCTATGCGCCGCTGGGCGCAGGCATTCCGAACTGCCGTCTTGACCATGTGGTGGGCGTGCTGAAAGCCTACTCCACCTGCGTGGGTGCAGGCCCCTTTGCCGCCGAGAACGCCATGAGCGAGGACTGGAATGAACAGCTGCGCAAGGCAGGCGGCGAGTATGGTGCGGCCACCGGCCGTCCGCGCCGTGTCGGCCCCTTCGACTGTGTGGCCAGCCGCTACGGCCTTACCTGTCAGGGCGCAGACAAGATCGCCCTGACGAAGCTGGATGTGCTCAGCAGCATGAAAGAGATCCCGGTGATCACCGGTTACACATTGGATGGCGTGCAAGTCCCCAGCTTCGACCCGCTGTCCGACCTTGACCGTGTAAAGCCGGTGGTCACTACGCTGCCAGGCTGGAACAAGGATATCTCCGGCTGCAAGAGCTGGGATGAGCTGCCCAAAGAGGCCAAGGCTTACGTGGAATTTCTGGAAAAGCAGCTGGGCCATGAGATCCAGTTCGTCTCTACCGGAGCCGAGCGCGAGAAGTTCGTGCTGAAAGGAGAATGGCTGTGAGACACTTTATTGAGCCCAACAGCTTTTCTCTGGAAGAGCAGCTGGCCCTTCTGGATCTTGCCGACCGAATGGAGGCCGACCCGGCACCCTATGCCCACCTGTGCGATGGGCGCATTCTGGCAACGCTGTTCTACGAGCCTTCCACCCGCACCCGTCTTTCGTTTGAATCGGCCATGCTGCGGCTGGGCGGCAAGACACTGGGCTTTGCAGGGGCACAGCTTTCTTCCGCCAGCAAGGGCGAGACGGTGGAGGACACCGCCCGCGTGGTGAGCAACTACGCCGATGTGATCGCCATGCGCCACCCCAAAGAGGGCGCACCGCTGCGGGCATCCCTTTCTGCACGTGTGCCGGTGATCAATGCAGGCGACGGTGGGCACGCGCATCCCAGCCAGACCATGATCGACCTCATGACGATCCGCCAGCGCAAGGGGCGGCTGGATCATTTGACTATCGGCTTCTGCGGCGACCTCAAGTTTGGCCGCACGGTCCACTCCCTGACCGCTGCGCTGAGCCAGTTTGAGGGCAACCGGTTCGTGTTCATCTCGCCGGAAGATCTGCGCCTGCCGCAGTATGTGAAGAATGAATCGCTGGAGCCGACCCATCAGATCTATAAGGAAACGGCTGACCTTGAAGCCGAGCTGCCGCATCTGGATGTGCTGTACATGACTCGTATCCAGCAGGAGCGCTTTTTCAACGAGGAAGAATACCTGCGCCTGAAAGGCTGCTACCAGCTGGACGAAGCGCTGCTGCAGAAGGCACCGCAGGATATGCCGGTGCTGCATCCGCTGCCCCGCATCGACGAGATCAAAAAGGATGTGGATGACGACCCGCGTGCCGCCTACTTTGATCAAGTGCACAATGGCGTGTATATCCGCATGGCCATCATTCTGGCATTGCTTGATATCCCTGATCCAGTTACCGGCAAAAAGGTGCTGGAAGCATGATATAAACCTCTTCCCCGAATCCTAAAAAGAAAGCCGGGCAGACCGCAGTCTGCCCGGCTTTCTGATATTACTTTAATCCACCACCGGAATGTTCAGCCCGAATTCCAGCGGGCGGAAGCGGGGGCAGACGTTCTCGGTGATGCAGATGACCGATGCGGCCAGTCGGCTGCCGATCTCGCAGGACTCGGCCAGCGTTTTGCCGTAGGTCAGGCCGATGGTGGTGCCGGCAAAGAAGGCATCGCCTGCGCCGGTGGTGTCGATCACATCCACCTTCTTGGCAGGCACCACGCCGCACTCGCCGTTGGCGCGGGCATATACGGCACCCTGACCGCCCATGGTGATCACCATACTGGGAATGTTGGCGCTGTGCACATTGGCGGCCAGAACCCTGCACATCTCGTCCGGGGCCAGATGGCCGTAATCATCGGAGAACAGAAGCCCGGCTTCCTGCTGGTTGCACACAAAGCAATCGATCTGCTGCAGGAAATCCCGGCGCTCCATGGCAATACTCATGTTGGAAATGGCCGCAAAAACCTTTTTGTTGTACTTTTTGGCGTAGTGCAGCACCTGTTTTACAGTATCTTTTTCCAGATCCAGCTCCAGCGCAATGGCATCGCAGTCGGCAAAGATCTCGTCACCCTTTTCCTTTAAAAGGCCGGTGAGGGGAGTGGTGTCCGGCCGCTTGGAAATGGCTGCATGCACATCGCCGTCGTTGTCAAAGATGGCCAGCCAGGTGCCCATGCCGTCCGGCACGCGCTGGATGTACTTGGTGTTCACCTTGTGGTTCTCCAGCTTGTTGATCACATCCTGTCCCATGCCGGTGTCGTCCACCAGACTGACAAAGGTAGGGCGCAGCTCTACATTGGCGATATCCTCCACCACGTTGCGGCTCACTCCGCCGTGTACCTGCTCAATGCGGCCGGCATTGCGCCCGCCCGGAATATAGGCGGAAAGGGGATAGCCTTTGATATCCACAAAAACAGCACCGAGCACAACGATTCCCATAGCAAAAAACCTTTCTGAACAAGAAATATTTACGTCTATTATACTGTATTCTGACACAATGCGCCATCCCTTTTGCGCAAAAACTCCGCAAAGGTCAGGCAAGGGCTGTCTGCGCTGTGCGCACCAGATATTCCATGGCCTGCATCGGGTACTGTCCGGCAGCAGTCTCACCGGTCAGCATCACGCTGGCCGCGCCGTCCAGCACGGCGTTGTAAATGTCACTCACCTCGGCACGGGTGGGCACCGCGCGGGTGCACATGCTGTCCAGCATCTGGGTCACTACCATAAAGGGCACGCCTGCAGCCCGGCAGGCGGCGGAAAGCTGCTTCTGGCAGCGGGGCAGCTCCCACAGCGGCATGGCATTGCCAAGGTCTCCGCGGGCGATCACCACCTCATCCACAAGGTGGATGAATTCCGGCAGGGCACGCACACCGATCATGTTTTCAATTTTGGCAAAGATACGGATATCCGCAGCCCCGGCTTCTTCCAGCGCATGGCGCAGGGCCAGAATATCTGCTTTGCCGCGCACAAAAGGCAGCATCACACCGGTAACACCGCACTGCTTTGCAATTTTCAGGTTCTGCAGGTCTTCCTCTGTCAGGGTAGGCGAGGGCACCGCAAGGCCCGGTGCAGCAATGCTTTTGCGGCTCTGCAGGGTGCCGCCGCGCACCACGGTGCACACAAGGGCTTCCGGCAATGCCTGTGTGACCTGCACCAGAAGCTTGCCGTCGTCCAGCAGAAGCTGCTGCCCGGGCGCAGCCGCCTGTACCAGAGCTGCCGGGCAAGGTACGCCGTCTGCGCCAAGGCGTATAGAGCTGCCCTCAACCAGAGCAACAGGCTCTGCCAGCGTGCCGATGCGCAGTTCCGGCCCCTGCAGGTCGATCAGCAGCTGACGGATGCCGGCTGCGCGGATCATGGCCAGCCAGTCGGTGTGCGCCGCCAGCGGCCCGTGGGAAAGATTCATGCGGATGCCGGTCATGCCGGCTTCCACCATGTGCTGCAAGATCGCCGGCTGTGCGCAGGCCGGGCCGATGGTACCATAAAAATCCAAGGTTCATTCCCTCGATTCATTTTTTATTTCTAATGTATATTGTAACATGAACTGTCCGGGTTGAAAAGAGCCGGACGCGGGCAGAATAAGGGGATTGAAAAAATGCGGTAGCAGCCTGCGCAGGGAAATTGCGAAAAATCAAAGACCCGGAACCTTTTGGAGCCGTTTTGGCCCTGAAAAAGTTCCGGGTTTCGTACAATGTTTTTGGAGAGCTGTCTTGCAACAGCCTCTTTTTGTTGTGGGCAATCAGCCCTCCGATGCAAAAAATTCTTTGGTCAGCCTGACCACTGTGCCGGAAAGCAGCAGCAACGCGAGCAGGTTCGGAATGCTCATCAGGCCGTTGAAGGTATCGGCAATGCTCCACAGCAGGCCCAGATCCATCGTTGCGCCCAGAATGGACACAAAGGAGTAGACCAGAAAGAAGGGCTTTGCCACCTTATCGCTGCGGCACAGGAACACCAGGAACCGGGAACCATACAGGCCCCAGCCGATGATGGTGGAAAAAGCAAAGCAGCACAGGGCCACGGCGGTAAAGATGGAAGCCCAGCCGCCGTAGGTGGTGGTAAAGCCGCTGATGGTCAGCTCTGCACCGGCGGCGGTGCCGTAGTTCACGGTGGTGCCGCTGCACAGAATGACCATGGCAGTCAGGGTGCAGATGACGATGGTATCGGCAAACACTTCAAAGATGCCGAACATGCCCTGCTTGACCGGCTTTTTGGTGTCGGCGCAGGCGTGGGCAATGGAACCGGTGCCAAGGCCGGCCTCGTTGGAGAAAATGCCGCGGGACACACCCTTCTGCATACTGACGAACAGGCTGCCGATGGTGCCGCCGGTGAACGCTGCCGGGTTGAACGCACCCGCAATGATGGACTCGAACACATAGGGCAGGCGCTCAAAGTTCAGCACCATAACGCCCACGGACAGCACGATGTAGAACAGAGCCATAAAGGGCACCAGCTTTTCGCTCACGCTGCCAATGCGCTTGATGCCGCCCAGCAGCACCATGGCCACCAGCATGGCCACTGCGATGCCAACCACGAGGTTCAGGGTAGAAAGCGCACCGCCGCCCACCACGCCGTATTCCAGCAGAGCGGTATCGATAGCGGCAACGATGGTATTTACCTGTGTGGCATTGCCGGTGCCAAACACGGTCAGCACGCCAAACAGGGAATACAGCACAGCAAGAAACTGCCAATGCTTGCTCAGGCCGTTTTTAATGTAGTACATGGGGCCGCCTACCCATTCGCCCGCCTCGCTGCGCTCACGGTAGTGCACCGCCAGCGTGACCTCGGCAAACTTGGTGCACATGCCCAGCAGGGCAGAACACCACATCCAGAACACGGCACCCGGTCCGCCAATGGCAATCGCGCCTGCCACACCGGCAATGTTGCCGGTGCCCACGGTGCCGGCCAGCGCGGTGCACACCGCCTGAAAGGGGGTCATGGCGCCATCGGAAGCGTCTTTTTTGCGGAACATGCGTCCGATGGTGGTCTTGATGGCGTAGGGAAATTTGCGGATCTGCAAAAAGCCCGTGCGAACGCTCAGGAGCAGGCCTACGCCGATGATGCACGCCATGGCGGGCACGCCCCAGATGAATTGGTTGACCGCCTGATTGACGGCCGTGATCGTCTCGATCATATTTTTCCCACATCCTCTGTTAAATTGCGCTTTTCCAGCCGAAATGCCGGAAAACAAACATCTTATTCTACCGCAGTTTTTGCGCACTGTCAAATAAAATGCACAAAAAAGAGGGAGGCTTTTTGGCAAACTCTCCCTCAACTGCTTCAATCTATTTTATTTTACTTGGCCTTCGCCGTCCAGCGCTTTCAAGAAGGCTCAGCACTTTCCAACTGCCTTGCGGTATACCGGGTAAGCCACGATGGCGGACAGCACTTCGGTGATCCAGAATGCATGCCACACGCCGTTTGCGCCCAGAAAATGGCACAGCACAGCGGCCAGCGGCATGATGAATACGATGTAGCGGCACAGCGAGATGACCAGCGATTCTGCGCCCTTGCCAAGGCCTTCCAGTGCACCGGAAGAGGTGGTGGATACGGCAGAAACCACAAAGCCCAGACAGATGATGCGCAGGGCAGTCTGGCCGATGGCGACGGTTTCGGGGTTGGAGGTGAACAGCTGCATCAGCGGGCGGGAAGCGAACAGGCAGATGACCGTGCCCGCAGCCATGATGGCAGCACTCATGATGAGGGTGAGTTCGTAGAGCTTTTTCACGCGGGCGTGCTGCTTGGCACCGTAATTGTAGCCAATGAGCGGGCGCATACCCTGCACGATGCCGTTGGCGGGCAGATACAGGAAGGTCTGCAGCTTGTAGTAAATGCCCAGCACCACCACGTAGCTCTGGGAAAAGCCCGCCAGCAGGCCGTTCAGGAAAGTGACCAACAGGGAGGGCAGGGCCAGATTGAGGATGGCCGGCACGCCGATGGCATACAGTTTGCCGTCCAGTGCGGCATCCGGGCGCAGGCAGCTGCGGCGCAGTCGGATAGGCAGCTCAGTACGGACGTAAACGAAGAGGTAAACGCACAGGCTCAGCAGCTGGCCGATGCCGGTGGCAAGGGCCGCACCCGCAATGCCCATGGCGGGCACCGGGCCAAGGCCGAAGATCAGGATGGGGTCCAGAATGATGTTGCACACACAGCCGAAGATCAGCGCCGCCATAGTCACCTTCATGCGGCCCACGGCCTGAAACATCTTTTCAAAGGCCAGTGCCGCCATGTTGATGGTGGCAAACAGGAATACGATGGTGGAGTAGGTGATGCCGGATGCGATCAGGCCTGCGTCGCTGGTGAACCGGCGCAAAAAGCCCGGCATGATGACAATGCTGACAATGGTGATGAGAATGCCGTGCATCAGGCTCAGCACCATACCGTGGGTGGCGGCAGTCTCGGCCTTTTTGTGGTCGCCTGCGCCAAGGTACAGTGCGATCATGGCATTGATGCCAATGCCAAAGCCAATGGCAATGGCGTTGGCAAAGTTCTGGATGGGATACACCAGACTAAGGGCAGTCATGGCATCCTCACTGATGCGAGCCACGAACAGGCTGTCCACGATGTTGTACAGGCTGTTCACCAGCATGGAGATAACGTTCGGCAGTGCCATGGATACCAGCAGCGGCAGCACCGGTTTTTCTTTCATAAAGGTCTCGTTCATAGTGTTTGCATTGCTCCTGTAGAGAAAAGAAATGAATTGCTGCAGCCGCGGAATCGTCAGGGCGAGGCTGCTTGAAAACAAACGCAGACGCAAAAAAGCCACACAATGGCTTTTTTTGAAGTCATTGTGTGGCGAAAAGTAGCATACTGCTGTAAAAATCCACACGAATTTTATTAACTGTAGGATAACACGGCTTCCGGCAGATGTCAAGAGGTCAAACGGATAAAGTATGACTTTTATAGACTTGACCATTTTTCACCGGGAGGCTAAAATAAAAATAGATACTTTATAAAATAAGGAGAATCCGGCCATGAAATGGATGATCGCATCCGACCTGCACGGGTCGGCGTTTTATTGCAAAAAAATGATCAAAGCGTTTGAGCGGGAGAGAGCAGACCGGCTGCTTTTGCTGGGGGATCTTTTGTATCACGGCCCCCGCAACGACCTGCCGGAGGGCTATGCCCCGAAGAAGGTCATCCCGCTCCTGAACGGGCTGAAGCCGGCGCTTTTGTGCGTGCGGGGCAACTGTGACGCTGAGGTGGATCAGATGGTGCTGGATTTTCCCATTCTGGCCGACTATGCGGTGCTGCCGGTGGGCAGGCGGCTCGTTTACGCTACCCACGGTCATGTGCACAACCTGAAAAACCTGCCGCCGCTGGCTCCGGGGGATGTCCTGCTGCATGGACACACCCACATTCCGGCGTGGACAGAGTTCGGCGAAGGCAATCTCTACCTGAACCCCGGTTCTGTGAGCATCCCGAAGGAGGGGAGTGCACATAGCTATATGACACTGGAAGGGGAGACTTTCCTTTGGAAAACGCTGGAAGGCGAAGTGTACCGGGAGCTGGAGCTGTGATGGGGGCAATGGAGCTGGAAGAGAAAACGGTTCAGATCCGGGATGATTTCGACCCGGACAAAATTCTGGAAAGCGGCCAGTGCTTTCGCCCCCGGAAGCAGGCGGAGGGCTGGTATCGGTTTGTTTCCGGGAGACAGCTGCTTTACCTCAGACCACTGCGCAGCGGAACCTACACGGTGCGGTGTGAGCCGGGCGCATGGGAAACCTTCTGGCACGGTTACTTTGACCTTGGCCGCAGCTATGCCGCCCTGCGCGGAAAGCTGGACAGCCGGGACGACTTTCTGCAGCGTGCCATGGAATATGGCCGGGGCATCCGGGTGCTGCGTCAGGATGAGTGGGAGATGCTGGTCAGCTTCATCATCTCGCAGCGAAAGAGCATCCCGGCTATCCGCAGGGCGGTAGAGCTGCTTTCGGAGCGGTTTGGCGAGCGGCTGGGCAGCGATAGCGAAGGGCCGGTGTATACGTTCCCGACAGCAGAAGCGCTCTGCTGTGCCGGGGAGCAGGCGCTGCAGGAGTGCGGTCTTGGCTACCGCACCCGCTACGTGCTGCATGCGGCGCAGCAGGCGGCAGAGGGCACACTGGACCTGAAGAAGCTGGCTTCCCTGCCCGATGAAGCACTTTTTGCCCGTTTGATGGAACTGGACGGTGTGGGCAAAAAGGTGGCAAACTGCGTGTGTCTGTTCGGCTATGGCCGTGTGGGCCGTGTGCCGGTGGATGTCTGGATTGAACGGCTCATCCGGGACGAGTTTGCCGGGCAGGACCCGTTCCCGCAGTTCGGGCTGGAAGCAGGCATCGTGCAGCAGTACCTGTTCTTTTATAAAAGAAGCGTGGGATGAGAACCGCGGAACTGCAGGCAGGAGCGTAGGATCATCCGCTAAGCAAAAAAGGCAACGGCTTCCTCTGTTTGAGGAAAACCGCTGCCTTTTTATCATTTTACCGCCTGCTTTAACCGTTCCAGATCTTCTGCATCCGGGTGAGAAAGGGCGTTGTCAAAATTCTCGATCAGCGCATCCAGATTGGGCAGATGGATCGGCTGCTTTTTCATGCCCTCATACCGCTGGCGTACCGAAAGCGGCATCTTGCCCTGACACATATAACGGCCGAAGACCGTGTTGCTCCTGTCCAGCGAACCCTCCACCTTTTTCAGAATCTTGTTGAAATACTCCTCACTGCCGCCAAAGCCGGCGGTGCCAAAAAGGAAGATATTTTTGCCGTGCAGCTGCTTCAAAAAGTCCAAAGTGCTTTCGTCGGCGTTTCCCTTGTCTGTCCAGAAGCCCACATAGAGGGCATCCGCTTCCATGGCAGCAGGGTCCGGGGTGCCAAAATAGCAGCAGTTTTCCTGTGGCAGACAGGCGTGCAGCGTGTCTGCCAATAATTTTGTGTTGCCTGTTTTACTGCTGAATACGATCGCGTAGCTCATAATCTCTCCTTTGGTCGGTAACAACAAAAAACACCACACGTTTCCGTGCGGTGCTTTTCCTTCTGGTGGAGAATACCGGGATCGAACCGGTGACCTCTTGCATGCCATGCAAGCGCTCTCCCAGCTGAGCTAATCCCCCAGATGTTCGTGCCGTGCCTGACGACAGGAGTAATTATACCAGCGCTTTGCCGGATTGTCAACAGCTTTTTTGGGATTTTCTGCAAAAAAATTCCCGCCGGGGAAATGCCCTCCCCGGCGGGAAAAATGACTGCGAAAAAACTTACGCTCTTGCGTTCTGCGGGTCGAAGATCTGCGGTGCGACACGGATCAGGATCACCACAAGGACCGTGGTCAGAATGGCTTCGGGCAGCATGTAGGTGGCGTTGTACACGGCGCTGTACAGCCAGCACAGACCGTCCACGCTCATGTTGGAGATGCCGGGAAAGCCGATCTCGGTCATCCAGCTGAACGCGTAGTCGTAGTCCTTCCAGACGATGTAACCGGACAGAAAGCTGCACAAAAAGCGCAGCAGGCACACCACAAAGGCGCTGACACCGACACCCACGGTGCGGTTGCGGAAAGGCTTTGCAATCAGGCAGGCAAAGCCCAGCACCGTGAAGGCCAGAAGGTAGTCCAGCAGCACGCAGCCCACCTGTGCCGTGAGGGTCTGGCAGTATGCCAGATTGCCAAGGCCCTGCACAAGCTGGATCAGGCTGTTGACGAACGCAGTCATGATGCCCCACTTTGCGCCGTGGCGGTAGCTCATTACCAGAATGGGCACCATGCTGAACAGGGTGATGGAACCGCCGTGGGGCATGAGCGGGATCTGGATCATGCTCAAAACGGTGGACAGGGCGATCATCAGTGCGCCCTCCACCAGAATGCGGGTCTTGGAATAGGTTTTGGTCATAGGGATTCCTCTTCTCAGAACAATAGTACACACAAACCCCATGCGCCCGCTTTTCAGCAGGCGCATGGGGTTTGTGAAAGAACGGACAGTTCTGCAAACTCCCACGCCGGCATTGTCCGGTCTGGTAAAAGGGTACTCCGCAAAACGCGGATCTCAGCCTTTCGGCGCCCCTGTTTTTATGTCCAAGCAAAAGTATAGCGCATCCGGCGCAAAAGTCAAGCCCCGGCGGAACATATCTGCCCCGGCCTGTGCATAGGCTGTACTATAAGTTCACAATGGGAGGAGTCTGGATATGAAGGGAGACCCCGAACAGAGGGCGGTACAGCTGGGCGAATATATCGCGGCCAACCGGGCCACAGTGCGTGCGGCGGCAGCGGTGTTCGGGTGCAGCAAGTCCACCGTGCACAAGGATGTTGCGGTGCGGCTGCGGACGCTGCAGCCGGAGCTGTTCCGACAGGTGCGGGCGGTTCTGGCCTGCAATAAGGCAGAGCGGCATCTGCGCGGCGGTGCGGCCACCCGGCGCAAATACAGCCGCAGATAAAAGACGGCACACTTCCGAACAAAACGGAAGCTGTGCCGCCTTTTTTAAGGTTCAGTCCCGGGTGCGGAACTGGCTCAGTGCGCCTTTTTCCAACCGGCTGACCTGTGCCTGACTGATGCCGATCTCCTGCGCCACCTCCATCTGGGTCTTGCCCTGCAGGTAGCGCAGCTCCATGATCCGCTTTTCCCGCGGGGTCAGCCCGGCCACGGTCTGCCGGAACTGCAGCCCGCTGATCCAGCTGTCCTCGCCGTCCGGGTCCCGCACCTGATCGATCACATACATCGCATCGCCGCCATCGGTGTACACCGGCTCTTCCAGACTGATCGGTTCCACCACCGATTCCAACGCGGCGGTCACTTCGCGCCGGGCAAGGCCCGCCGCCTGCGCAATCTCGTCCATGGTCGGCTCGCGGCCAAGCTGCTTTTCCAGCGCTTCGCGGCTCTGCATGGCCCGGTAGGCGGTATCCCGCAGGCTGCGGCTCACCCGCAGGGCGTTGTTGTCCCGCAGAAAGCGCCGGATCTCCCCAATGATCATGGGTACACCGTAGGTGGAAAAGCGCACCGGCTGGGCAGGGTCAAAATGATCGATGGCCTTGATAAGCCCGATGCACCCCACCTGAAACAGGTCGTCCAGATTTTCGCCGCGCTGGGCGAACCGCTGCACCACGCTGAGCACCAGCCGCAGGTTGCCTTCCACCATTTGTTCCCGGGCTGCTGCATCACCGGCGTGGGCGCGGGCCAGCAGTTCCCGCTTTTCGGCTTCGGTCAGCACAGGCAGCTTTGCAGTGTTCATGCCGCACAGCTCCACTTTGTTGTACATCCAAACGCCCCCGGTCTGTTTTTGTTCTCACCGGGAGTATGGGATGCGCGGCAGCCTCGTATGCGTGGAAAAAACTGCGCGCTTTCCCGTTTGGCAGGAAAGCGCGGCAAAATATTGTTTTTCGTGCAGATTTATGATATGCTGTATTTGCGGCGGCAACGCCGCCATCAGGCGCTGTGCCCACAAACGCAGGCGGCTAGTCCTTACCGGTACTTGGGTGCCGGCTAAAGACGATTTTTTCTTGAAGATCTCGTTCTCCCCGGATGCCCAAGGGCGGAAAGGGGGGATGCACCATGACGTTTGAACAGGTCGTGCTTCTGCTCACGCTTCTCGGCGGAGCAATCTACGTTACGTTTGAAATTACATGGACTGTTTCTCACAGTGATGACAAAAAGAAAAAATGACCGCCCCGAGTCCCAATCCGAGCGGTCATCTTTTCTTGACTTAATCCGGTAAGGAACTAGCCGTTTACAGGGCCAGCGCCTTTTGTAGTTTTATTATATGCGAATCAGCGCGGATTGTCAAGCCCGGCGGTTCGCGTTTTTCCGCTTCACTCGCTTTCCAGCTGGACTTTTAAGGTATGGATGATCCGTTTTTCCAGCCGGGAGATATAGCTCTGGCTGATGCCCAGTGCGTCGGCGGCCTCCTTCTGGGTGCGCTCGATGCCGTCTGCCAGACCAAAGCGCAGCTCCATGATCTGCCGTTCCCGCGGGGACAGGCTGTCCACGGCCCGGCGAAGAACGGCGCGCTCCGCATCCTGTTCCAGCCGCTGGCTGATCTGGTTCTCATCACTGCCCAGAATATCAGAAAGCAGCAGCTCGTTGCCGTCGCCATCCACGTTCAGCGGTTCGTCGATGCTGGCTTCCTGACGGCGGTTGGAGCTTTTGCGTAAGTACATCAGAATTTCATTGCCGATGCAGCGGCTGGCGTAAGTGGCCAGCTTGATGCTGCGCTCCGGAGTGAAGGTATTCACCGCCTTGATCAGCCCGATGGTGCCAATGCTGATCATGTCCTCGGCAGGCACACCGCTGCTTTCGTACTTTTTGGCAAGATACACCACCAGCCGCAGGTTGTGGGTGATCAGGTCGTCCCGGGCGCAGGCGTCCCCCTCTGCCATACGGGCCAGCAGGGCCTTTTCCTGTTCCGGGGTCAGGGGCGGGGGCAGGCTGGGCGCGCCCGCCAGAAAATGTGCGCCGCCGCAATAGCCCAGCCGTGCAAGGAGCCAACGCCAGAACCGGTGCAGAACATGAAACATGAATACCCCTCCTGTACATCTATAAGTATCGATCGCATCAAGTGCTTCTCAGCGGATGCCCAGCTGTACGGCCAATTCGCTGCCCAGCAGAGCTGTCCATGGCTGCTGTGTTTCCGGGCGGCAGAATGCGGCCAGAATGCCCGCTGCACTGCCTTTGCTGGTGCGCAGGGCCTTGGCCGGAACGGCAGGCAGCACGCAGTGCCCGGCAATGGTGGTGCAGGGCACCAGCCGCACCCGCAACTCCGGCGGCGGTGCTGTGCCGCAGGCAAAATAACTGTCCAGAAATGTGCGCAGCTCCGGCGGCAGGGTACTGCGCACGGCAGGATAACAGACCAGAACCACTGCCTGCCCGGTCAGCGGGTCCTGCACGGAGAAGCCGGTGTCACAGAAAGCCTGTACGGAGAGGACTGAGCCTTCCAGCTCCAGCACAGCGGCAAAGCAGCGGGTGCCTGCACGGCCAAAGCAGAACAGTACGCCGCGCAGCACGGCAAGCACTGCACCGCAGCACAGTAGCAGCCGGCCCGGAGACAGCGGCAGATAGACGCAGAGATTTGCGCTTTGCACCCCGGGCAGCAGTACGGCTCCGCACAGCAGCAGGTTCAGCAGCAGATACCACGCACACAGCTGCACAAAATTGCGCAGGCCCGGCACGCCGTAAGCCGCAGCTACAGCAGCACAGCAGGTGAATACCTTATAAAGGAAAGCTGCAGGCTCGGGCAGCTCCGGCAGCAGAATGCCCAGCGAAGCTGCTGCCGCTGCCGCACTGCCCGCCATCAGCCGCAGGCCGCTGCACTGCCGCGCACACAAAAGCCCTGCGCCCAAAAGCAGCGCTGCTGCGGCCAGAAAGTTCGTCAGCAGCAGTTCGTCCAGATAGATCACGGTTTTCATACACGATCCCTTTCAAATTCCAGTATCTTCCAGTTTCGCAAAAAAACATGTCGCTGTGTGCAAAAAAGCGGCTTCTGTAAGAATTTTGAGACCGGATTTTCACAGTCTATCACATTTTTCACATTTTTTTCAAAAAAGTACTTGAACATTTCTGGAAAGTGTGGTATATTATTGCCATCCTAGTAAGGGACGTAAGCCAAACAAATGGCTTGCAAATATCTTTCTAAATTTGAAGGGAGAAATTCATTATGATGATGCCTGCAAACTTCTCTGCTGTTGCAGAAAACGAGATGACCTATGTTGTCGGCGGTAGCCTGGTTGATGTCCTGGCTCCTGCTATGACCACTGAGAACTGGCAGAACGTCTCTACCAACGTGATCAAGATCGTTGGCAACGCTTTCATCGCTAACAATGCTAGCAAGGCTTTCAACACCCTGTTTGATGGCTACTATGTTCCCGGCGACATTGTTAGCGGCCTGGTCGGCTCTGTAGCATCTGCTTACAAGAAGGGCGCTTCCGCTCTGGCTGGTGAGTGGGCTATGGGCCTGGGCGTTCTGAACGCTGGCATGAGCATCCTGGGCGGCCTGTCCGCTATCTACACCCTGGGCAGCAGCCCCATCGGCCTGGAGACCAAGGGCCAGGGCCTGACCTTCAACTCTTACAATCCGGATGGCACTCTCAAGGTCTAATTTATCTGAATAAGATAGATAGTTTGATTTGACATAGCGTTTGCTGTGTCAGATAAAAAGAGCCAGGAGACCCCGCACAAGACGAGCGATCGTTTTGTGCGGGGTCTTTGTTTGCGCAAAAACTGAGCAGGCTGTGGGAAAACGGCGCAGGGATGGAGCAGGATCGGATGATCTCAAAAAATCTCCATTGGCAGACAAACTGCCGAAAAATTTTTCAAAAAATAGTTGACAACTTCCGGATGTGCTGATATAATAAATCACGTCGTCAGGCACGGCACGAACATCTGGGGGATTAGCTCAGCTGGGAGCCCGGTTGGTATCAAAACACACCCCCAGTCAGATAGTCCTGCGACAATCAAATTCCCAACAAAAGAACTCCATCCAAGAGGTTCGCTTCTTGGATTTTATGGGGGATTAGCTCAGCTGGGAGAGCGCTTGCATGGCATGCAAGAGGTCAGCGGTTCGATCCCGCTATTCTCCACCAAAAAAGCACTGTACTTCGTTTGAAGTACGGTGCTTTTCTTTTTGCTTTCTTGGAGGTCGCACTGAAAATCATCCAAATGCCTGATTTTGCAGGCACATGGACGGCAACCCCCAATTCTTGCTGTTTCGTTGTTTCTGAAAATGCTTGTTCGATGCCCGACTGTTTTGCAGGCGGACGTATCACTCCCCCTCAATGTAAGGAGTGAGATCGAAGTTAAACGAGATGTTGATCTGATAGCCACGATAAACGTCTACCCTGCGGATCAGCTGGTTGACAACCATCTTCTTCGCTTCAAAGTTGGCACTGTCGTACAGGTCAGCATAGGAAATCAGCTCATCATACCCGGATGCCGTTCCGTACAAACCATTCCACAACAAAGGGCGTTTCATCTGCGATACGACCGATACGGTCGAACATGAATACCAGCAGGATATCAAACTTGCCCCTCCGGGCATAGTCCTTGATAATCTGGAGCTTGTCACGGGCGGCGGCCCGGACTTTGTGGCCGGACACACCTTCTTCCTGTTCCTCATGAACAATGACCCATCCCTTCGATTCAGCGAATTTGTGGCAAGCCTTTCGCTGCATGGGCAGGTCAGCTTCATGGTTGGAATTGAAATCCACCTGCTTATCGGTGGAAACGCGGTACAAGCAGCAGACGCGGTTGTTGTTTTCTGTCATTGTAAATTCCTCACTTTCATAACAAAAGTGGGGACAGGCTTTATTTCGTTGTCAAAGAACGTCCGGCAATGACTCGGTTTGTGGCACCGCCCATCACCGCACTCAGTATAGCGTTTGATTCTGCATTCGTCCATGATGTCAACCTACCTTCTTCGTGTAATGCATCTCAGGCTTTCGATATATTTTTCTTCGTTACAGATCAAAAGCGGTTTATCCGGCTAAAAAAGGACAAAAAAATAAAGCCCTCGCAGCCAGACAACAAGGCTTTGACTTGCCTTGTTATCATAGCACACGAGGGTCTTATAGAAGTCACATGACGGTCTTATGAAAGTCACATGGAACGATTTTAGAAAAAATAAGGTCACACAGAAGTTGTATGAAGGTCACACGAAAGTCGCATGACGCAACTACGTTATTTTATCGTTCGAGTGAGTTGAGTAGTTTCTGGTATTCATCTTCGGGCAGCTTTTGCTTCGCAGCCGCAAGCTCGCCCGCTGCCATCTCGTCCATGTGCTGCTTCTGGTACGAGCGAATAAGCCAATAGTAGGCTTTTGTGTTTTCCGGCGCGATGGTCAGGGCCAGTGCAGCATCCCGATGAAGCAGATCGTATGCGTGGAAGTCCATCAACTGCTTCAGCAGTTCATTAACTGTACTCATAAATGCGAGGTGGTATCGGTTTGCGTAGTGAACCAGCCAGTGTTCGCCATTGACAGCAGAAAGAAGTTTGCCCTGATACAATGATGCCGCTTTTTCGAGCAATCTCACCTTATTTATAGCAGAAGTGGCTTTTGCGGCCGCAATGCACAACTCATCGAACCGCTGAAAGTCGGTCGTGATATGGAGGTCGGGGTTGAATTGGTAGCCAGACGGCGTGGAGAGAATCAGCTGTTCATCCGAGATAATACTGAATGCCTGCCGCAGCCGGTAAACGAGCTGTTTGACCTTTTTTCCGGGTTCGTCCTTATCCTCCAGTTCTTCTGGCCAGATTTCCTGTACGATTTCCAACGATGAAAGGGCTTTCTTATTGGAAAGCAGCATAAAGGTCAGCAGACGGCTGATTTTAGGAGATTTCAGGTCGGACTCCGGCAGGACACCGTGGGAAGTGTGGATTTTCAATTCTCCGAACAAGCTGATGAAGACATCATGGCTGCTCTTGATATTTTCTGGCGAGATTGCCATGCTCAGACTGTCAGCCATTCGCTTATCGTTGTATGCCGCCAGTAACACATAGGCCAGAAGTTTAAGCATACTGGTCTGATGGATGTACCGCTGAGGATTGCGAACAGCAATCAGGGCGATTTGCCGAGGCTCCAAAGGAATTGCAAGGACAGACTTGATTCCCAGACGCTCATAGAGTTGGTACTCATCTGGATAGAGGTCTTTAACTTCTTCGGCATCGGGCACAACCATGGGAGTTCCTCTGCGCACTGCCTTTACCCAGCGGTCGAGAAATTCAGACGATTCAAACTCATTTGTAAGGATAGTAGTTTTATCTTCTTGGCATTCATTGTGCCACCAGAGTGGCTTCCACAGCCCCAAATCCAGATCAACCTGAATCAGACCGCACCAGTCGGCATCATAGAATTTACAGGCCGCTTCCATGACGCGAAGTGCCACCTCTTTTGGCGGCAGGTGGCGATAATACAGCTGCGTTTCCAGATTGTTCATTGTGTTTTCAAAATCAAGAGCGCACTGGATACTCTCGGAATCAGGACTTTCGCACACCTGATCAAGTTGCCGCATAACAATACCTCCTAAACAAAAAGCAGCATCCGGGCCTTCTCCATTCGATACGGTGAATCCCTGATGCTGTCTATATAAAAGCCATCTCTCCACCGCATAAGCTGAAGAATGCCCCATCATTTTGCTTTCTAAAACAAAAACCGCCTGTGAGTTGAAATCTTCACAGACGGTTCTAACATGGTAGAGGGATAAAATTATCCCATTCAAAAAGCAATCGGCTGTCATGACCTCGTATATGAGATTTTAGACCCATTTGGCTTTGTGTTCCTATCTTTCGGTAGGTTTACCAAGTATTAAGTTCTTTGATAATTTACTTTTTTACGATTGTTTTTATAAAAGCCGTAAGTGCATTGATCTGCTCGGCATCGAACTGTTTTAGCTGGTCAACAAGTGCATTCATTCCATTGGAGGTTTCCTCGCCGAAATTAAAAAATTCTTGTGGAGTAATGTTGAAATATTCGCAGATGTAAAAGAAATTTGCCATCGTCGGAAAGGCAGTACCACTTTCGATTGCACGAATATAGCCGGGATTCTGCCCGATTGAGAGGCTCATGTCTCTTGCAGACACACCCTTCTGTGTGCGCAGCTCAGTAAGCCTCTTAGAAAACTGTTCTTCGTACATGGCCACCACCATCCTTCTCAACTCTATTGTAGTCGAGAGCATAGCTGAAACCGAATGATTAAATCTATTATTTTTAATTGATATAATCAACTACCTGTGATAGACTAAAAGAAAATGGAAAAAATAAAAACCATGAATTTTTACATTCATGGTTTATGTTTCCTGTCGCAGAGTAGCCCACTCTGCGACAATGGCGAAAAAGCAACGGTAATTCGTTTGACGATTCGGATTGACGGCTTATTTGACGGAAATAAAATCTGCCAGCTGTTCCATCGTTTCCCGCTTCAGCTCCAACGAAGGATGAACATATCGATTCATTGTGATGGTAACAGATGAGTGTCCTAAAATCTCACTCAGAGTTTTGATGTCGATTTTTGCTTCCACGCAGCGTGTGGCAAAAGTGTGCCTTAAAACATGAAAATTCCTTTTTTCCAATCCACAGGCATCCAAAATCTTGTGAAATCTTCGCTGAATGCACCGCGGTTCGATAAACTTCGAAGGAGAACCGCTCAAAAAGAATCCGGTGTGACTCAGGGAATAGCGCTCCAGAAAACCGAACAGCAAATTTGAGATTGGGATATTCCGATTAGCGGAGCTGCTTTTGGGAGATGCAATCTCGATATGTGTTTTTTTGCTCCCATGTACCCGATTCTGGATACGTTGCATCGTCTGACAGATATAGATATTCCTTTCCGAAATCGAGATCTTTTCCCACGTCAACGCACACAGCTCCCCGATACGTATTCCTGTCAGTAGACAAAGAAGAATCCCCAGATTCAGAGCATCGGGATGTTCCTCCAGATATTGCTGCAAAATCATCTGCTCTGGGAGGCTTAAAATGGGCAACGACTTTTGCGTCTGCTTGACCCTGATATCAAGAACTTTCGAATCTACCGATATACCGAGTGTTCCTGCATAATTCAGAATGCGACGCAGAACAGAGAGCACATCCGAGATTGTCTTGGGAGAAAGACCGGTTTTATCCTTTTTTCCGTGCAGTTCAAGGTGTTTGCAAAGCTTCCTTACCATTTCTTTTGTGATCTTCTCGATTTTTACTGTCTGGAATGATGGCATGAGATAGCATTCGATTAGCGTCCGATAACGAATGTAGGTAGATTCCTTGAAGTTAATGGAAAAGGCGTCAAGCCACTCCATGGAAACAAGTTCAAATGTACTGTTTCTGGTTCTTTCCTCGCTTCCGGATGGTTTACCTTGGAGCTGGAGCGTGTGCTGTAGATCACATCGCACTTCGCGGTAGGAGGAAGCATACAGATAACCATATTTGGGCTTTCCCAGCGCATTTCGCGACTTTATGTAGCGTGCTTCCCAGCGGCCATCCTTCCTTTTATAAATGTTCAATCCTTTTCTTGACACAAAAACCTTCCTTTCGTTGACGGCTTATTTGACGGAGCATACAATCGGATTGTATCGGATTTGTTGAAATTGTCGAGTAAGTACGATATTATTTTCTTTTTTTCAGAATTTCAGATTGCTTTCTCTTGACCATCCGTGTAATCGGCGGTAGAATTCAATTGAATCATCCTGTCGCAGAGTGGGCTACTCTGCGACAGAAAATAATCCCAACAACTCACCTGTGCATTGTTGTACACCGTATAGATTCGGGTGTAAAGGGAACTTTTGATTCTACGGCAGAAATTCGTCTGCTGAGAATATAACAAACTTTTTACTTGAGGAGGACTTTATTATGAATTTGATGAAATGCCCCAACGGCCACCACTACGATGCTTCCCGGTTCAGCAGCTGCCCCTTCTGCGGCATGGAAGGTGTGAACGTTGGGCCGGATCAGACGACGGTTCCTTTGGACGTCCCGGTGTCTCAGCCGGGTCCCAGCGTAGCGACTGAACCTCTGAGCACTGCAATCCCCGATGACGATGACCGCACGCTCCCTGTAACTGCAGATATGTTGGACGGTGCTACAGAAAAGTCGGCACCAGTTGTTGGTTGGCTCGTCTGCACGGAAGGTGTGAATAAGGGAACTGACTATCGTCTGCATCAGGGCCGCAATTTTGTGGGTCGTTCTTCGGAGATGGATGTCTGCATCCTTGGCGACAACACGGTTTCCCGCAGCTCTCATGCGATTGTTGTGTATGATCCGCGCAGTAATGTGTATCTTGCGCAGCCGGGCAGCTCTAAAGAGCTGTTCTATGTGAACGATAAGCTTGTGCTCAACCCAATTGAGCTGAAGGCCATGGACCAGCTCAGCATCGGCGACACGAAACTGATGTTTGTTCCCTTGTGCAGCGAAAAATTCCACTGGTAAAACGAAATAAGGGGGAATCGTTGTGATAAATCGGGCTGGAAATAAAGAAAAGGCAAAACGTGTTTTGAATGAAAACGGAAATCTGTCCGGAATGGTCGGCATGGAGATTCTGTATCGGGTGATTGCGGCAATCACAAGTGTCCTGCTGGGTGCGATGATTGCAGGCGGCATTGGGGTCGTGTCGGCGGTTGTGTCGGCACCGTTCAAGCTGTTTGGTCTGGCGGGAATCATCATTGCCTATGTGCTGATTACTCCGATTGCAACGCTCGTCGGTGCTATCGCCGGTGGAGCAGTTGCCGGGCCGTTTGAAGTGGCACGATACCGGTACTATCTTTCTCTGCGGAAGAATGGAATCCGACCAAAAGTCACCTGCATCTTTGATGCATTTGATTTCTTTATGCAATTTGCCCTTGTTACAGGAGTGCGGATGCTGACGATCATGTGGATCCCGGTTCTGATCCAGTTTGCTACGCTGCTGCTGGCGGCTGTTGTTGCGGCGGCTTCTCGGAGTTATCTGGCGGCAATGCTGCTGGTGATGATCGGCATGATTGCAGCTTTCGTTGTTGCGGCCTACCGTTCATATCAGTTCTGGCCTATGGCTCTGGTGCAGGCAGATCATCCGCAGCTGAATGCAGAACAGGTTATGGAACGCTGCAAGGTAATGACGGAAGGTCATAAATTCGACCTGTTTGTCTTTGACCTCAGCTATCTCGGCTGGAATATTCTGAGTCTGCTTACCGGCGGTATTCTTTCTGTCCTGTATGTTGCACCGTACAAGATGATAGCAACTGCTTTTGTTTATGAAGAAATGAAGGGCCGCCCGGTCATGGTGGATGACATCAAACCGTCCACTGACGGCAACGGAATGACGATTGCTGTAGATCCGAAAAAACTGATGGGGATTGGCAGCACCGGTGGAAAGAAGCCGACTTCTCATATCCCGGCTGCTTCCAGAGCTGCGGGAGCAGCTCTGGAGGGGGTCGCCGGTATGTATGCGGGCTCGAGCTATCCGCTGGAGCCGAACCAGCCGGTCATTCTGGGCAGAGACCCTGCCTATGCGAAGATCGTGTTTTCTCAGGGTGCGCAGAAGATCAGCCGCCGCCACTGTGAGGTCATGTTCAACAGTCAGGTTCAGAAATATCGTGTTACCGATTTTTCCAGCAACGGCACCTACGTAAACGGAAGCCGCCTCCCTGCGAATTCTCCGGTGCTGCTGGCCCGGGGAACGGAGCTTGCATTGGGCGATAACAACAATATCATCAGGCTGAGCTGAGTGATGCAGTATGCCTGAGAGACGCAGAAAAAGAACGAATCAGGATCGCGGAACAGATGAGGTAAAGCAGGATCGGAGCTTACTGTTGTATGTGCTGCTGTCTTTCGTGACGTTTTCGGTCTACCATTTTTATTTCATGGACTTGTGGGCGAAGGATGTCAACATTCTGTGCGAAAAGGATGGAAAACATACGGTGGGCGTCGAAAAAATGATGCTGTTCAGTGTCCTGACATTCGGCGTGTACAAATATGTGTGGCTTGCGGAGATCGTGGACCGCATTTGTGACAATGCGGCGGAATACGATGTGGAGGTCCGGCAGGACAGCGAAACCTTCTTTGTATGGATGATCCTGGTTCCGGTTCTTGGATATCTCGTCGCAATGTATCGAGCAATCCGGGACACGAACCGACTGGCTGAGGCATATGAGCGGAGCAGGCAAAAGCGCACGGAAGTGCACGACAACCCCAACACGAAACCTCCCCCGCCCTGTATGCGGGGGAGACTGTCTGGGTTGACCGGAAGTTTGGCGGGCAGAAGCTTTGAGCTGATACCCGGACGATCGGTGGAACTGGGTCGGAACCCAGCGGAGGTGTCGCTTATCGTAAGAGGCGAAAAGATCAGCCGGATTCACTGTACGGTTCAATATAATGGAAAGGATCTTGGGTTTAATATTACCGACCATTCCCGGAACGGGGTATTTGTCAATGGGGTGCGTATTCCTTATAATGTGCCGACTTATGTGTCCGGGAAAAGTATTGTCGCACTGGCAGATGGTGCAAATAAGTTTCAGCTGATAGAAGCGGCGGACGAAGATGATAGGAGTCCGGCTTTAGGAGCAGACAATGAAGAGTAAAAAAATCATCGTTGCAGCACTGGTGGCAGTGGCTGCAATAGTACTGGCAGGATGCAGTCCGAGAAGCTCGATGGCAACATTATCCACCGATTCAGATTCGGAGACGGCAGAGGTCTTTTCGCTGGCCAAGGTCTTGAATCTTGGAGCGAACTACTTGACCTCGCTGGATTATGATAACGCAATCTTGCAGTATATCGATATCATCCAGCACGACCCGACGAACAAGGAAGCCTATGCGGGCCTGTATGCCGCTTATGCAGCACAGGGAAAAGCCGACGAGGCAAACAAGGTCTTTGAACAGGCGCAGGAAGTGTTTGATGACGAGGCGGACTTTCTTCCAGGATTTCTGGATGATGCAAAGCTGGTCTTTGAAAGCGGTGGTGGAAACGTTCCCTTCCAGATGCTTTCGGAACACTTTTGGGCTGACTTGAATTCGGTCTTTGCAAAAGACGTGGGCGAGGCGTGGATTGCGGCAGACCCGCAGAATGCCGACCCCTATGCCCTGCTGGGAGCACACTATGCGGCACTAGACGATGAAATCGGCATTGAAAAACTGCTCCAGAATGCGGAAACAAATGGCGTCGATTTCAACACCATCGATGCCAAGATCAAAACGAACTCGGATGGAACCTGCACGCTGACGGTACAGATTGATGATTTCCTGAAGGATGAATCGGGGCAATCGGCATCTGTAAGTGTCAAGGTTGATGCGAAAGACAACGCTAAGACGGTCACCCAAAAGGTGGCCGAGAAAGCAGCGGACAGCGCAGCAAGCAAGGTCGTGGAAAAAAGTGGACTCACCGGCGAAGCGGCCGGCATCGCAAATTCGATGGCTCAGGAGGCTCTCCGAAAGGGTCTCGGCAGCGCGGGAAGCGGACAGGGAACCGAATCGTCCGGGACAGTGACGGCGCCTACCTATGACCCGTCGCAGGACAGCGGCGAAAGCGATGATTTTGACTGGTCGCAGATTCAATCGGAGTTTGATAGTCTGAAAGACGAATTTCCGTCTTAAAAGTCGTGTGGAGGAATGTGCATGAATTATAACGAAACCAGTCAATGGGCGGCGGATCTTGGAAGCGGCTACAGTTCGATTCGACCTCTTGGCGAGGGCGGGATGGGCACACTGTACCGCGCGCACAAAGACAGTCTGGATGTTGATGTCGTCATCAAGCGTGTAAAACAGAAGTTCAAGGGACGGATGGACGAGCGCGCGGAGGCCAATATCCTCAAAACGTTGAAGCACAAGTATCTTCCGAGAATCTATGACGTGATTGAAAGCCCGAGCGGCTATGTCTATACTATCATGGACATGATACCGGGCGAGAACATGCAAAACTACGTCAAAACGCACGGCCCGGTCAGTCAGAAGCTTGCATACCGGTGGGCCTGCCAGCTCTGTGAGGTAATCGCCTATCTGCACTCGCAGGTACCTCCGATTCTGCACTGTGATATCAAGCCCAGCAATATTATGATAACGCCCAACGAAGATATCTGCGTCATCGATTTCAACACATCACTTGTTTTTTCAAAAGGCGTACTGGCAATTGGCGCAACGCCGGGCTATGCGGCACCGGAACAGTATACCCGTCCGGGAGCATCGTCCGATACAATCGAGACGGTTCCGCTTGAAGAAACCATGCCGCTGCGAGGATACAAAGATGCGTTCGCCTATCAGAATGTCAGATCCAACAAGGATCCGTCCGGCAGAGGTGTGAGCAATTCTGTCACGGCGGCGCAAGCAACCAATGCGGGTGGTTATGGCACTATCAGCAAGAGGACGGACGTTTATGGCATCGGTGCGACTCTATACTATGCAATCACCGGGCAGCAGCCCGGCCATTCGCTGAAGGATGTTCGGCCCATCACGAGCTATAAACTCAAATTCAGCCGTAGCTTTTTGCTCATCATCGCCAGAGCGATGAAGAAAAGGCAGGAAGAACGCTTCTGCGACGCACAGGAAATGCTCCGGGCACTGCAGGATATCCACGCAATCGACGGACGCTATAAAAAGGTGGTTCATTCTCAACGAGTTGTGGCGGCGGTCTCTCTTGTCCTTGCGGTATCAGGAACTTTGGCTATCCTGTTTGGCGTACAGCGAATCGGCGTGGAGCGGTACGCCGCTTATGACGCCCTCGTACGGAAAGGCCGGACGGCCGCCGATGAAATGCGCTTTGATGAGGCGGAGCAGGACCTGCAGCAGGCTATCGCGATTTACGATGACCAGTTGGAAGCATATGTGGAACAGGCAGTCCTTCTCTATCGGCAGGGAAAGTATCAGGAGTGCATCGATGCAGTGGAAACGACGCAGTCGCGTGAGCTGAAATATTACAGCAGACAGAGCGTGGCAAACCTGTACAACGTGGCAGCGGAGGCTTACTACGAGCTGGAAAACTATGAATCGGCTGCGATGATGTACCAGAAAGCGATAGGATACTCTCCTGATATCCTGAGCTATTATCAGGGTGAGGCGACCGCCCTGATTCAGCTGGGCGATTATTCTGGCGCGGATGAGGTCCTTGCAGAGATGGCGAAAGCTGTCCCTGACGCCGAACAAAGCGGTGCCTATCAGGTCGTTCAGAGCGAGCTTCTGAGAAAACAGGGAGACCTGCCGGATGCGCTGGATGCCGCCCGTAAGGCAATCGGCTCGGCGGATGGCAACGACCAGCTTGCACGCGCGTACCGTCTGGCAGCATCGATCTGTGAGGATATCGGAGACTCCATGCTTTCGGAGGAAATCAATCTCCTGAATCAGGGCATTGAACAGCTCCCCGATGGATATTACAACGCGCTGGCCGGACAGCTGGCGTCCGCATATATTCGTCAGGCGGAAGCGACCGGGAATCCCGGTTATCAAAAAGATGCCTTGCGAACCTATCAGCAGCTGGAGAAAAACGGAAACACCACGCTGGAAGTCCGGCTGAATATCGCAATGTTGCAATATCAGCTACATGATTTCTCCAAAGCGATGGAGATGCTTCAGGCACTGAAAGACGATTACCCCAAGGACTACCGGGTGTATAAATGGCTCGCCTTTGTTCAGGGCGAACTTGATTTGCAGAACGGAGCATCCTACACGAAAACGCTGGGATATTACGAAACGGCTGCTGAACTCTATCGTGCAGAGCAGGCATCCGGCGTGTATGACCCGCAGATGGATGAGCTGGACCGCATAGCACGGAACAACTGGCAGTAAAAGAGGTGGAGAAAATGACGGTTGGACAAATCATGGTGGTGTGTGGTATCTGTCTGGTGCTGGTTGCTGTTTTATTGGCCGTGGTCGGGAGCGTTCTGCTGCACAAAAAGAAGAAAATGGTTCTTCTTGAAATCGAACACGAATACCGCTGAGAAAGCAGGAAAAGGAACATGAAATATTGTGCCGCATATTATTCCGATACCGGAATACAGAAGGAAACGAATCAGGATTCTCTCCTTCTGGTGCAACGAGGTCAGACTCAGGACGATGAAGCTGTCCTCGCAGTGATCTGCGATGGCGTAGGTGGACTGAAAATGGGCGAGCGGAGTAGTGCAGCAGTTGTGACAGCTTTTCGTGACTGGTTTTATGAGCGTGTTTTGAAATTATATGTGCAGGAAACACCAGAGACAGAGCTGTTCGATGACTGGGACAATCTTATCCAATCGCTTCATATCCGGTTGAAAGACAACTCCGAAAAGGCCGGATTCCGCAGCGGAACGACAGTGGAAGCTGTTCTTTTTATGAAAGGTCGGTATTACATCTGCCATGTCGGAGATTGCCGGACATATATCATTTCGGATACCCTCACGCAACTTACGACAGATCATACCATCGTCCAGCGTGAACTTACCGAAGGAAAACTGACACCGGAACAAGCCCGGAAAGATTCGAGACAAAGCCTCCTGCTTCAGTGCGTGGGAGCGGGCAAAGACGTGAAACCGGATTATCTTTCCGGTGAGGTTCTGCCGCACCGGACGTTTCTGATTTGCTGCGACGGGTTTCGCCGCAAGGTGACAGAGGCTGAAATAAAAAAGAGCTGCAGGTATTCTTCCAAGGAGAAAAAGTTACATGAGGCTCTGGAAGAAACAGCACAGCTCTGCATGAAACGAAAAGAGACGGACAATATCACAGGCATCCTTATCAGCGCGGTCGGAGAGAAAAAAGGTCTTTTCCCATTATGGAAAAAGGCTACGCAGACTGCGGGGAAAAAGGTAATAAAGGATATCTTGCTGGAACACTCTACTCCGGCGGATAAAATATTGTAAAACAAAGGAGACATTATTATGGAGGACAACAGAAAATTTGCAACATTCTTTGCGGATGCCCCCAAGGGTAAAAAAATTGGAGCGGTTCTTTCGTGGATTGCAACGGTGATTTTGATTGTGGCACTTTTTGTGCCGGGATATCAGCTGAGATACCAGATGAAAACGGAAAAGGGGACCTTTAAGGATATCCCTGCAACCATGACTTCTGAGCTTAAACAGATGAAAGAAGCAGCTAAGCTGAATTTTCAGTTCGGTGCGGGCACTACCTCCGATAAGATCGATGAATTCGTTGAAAAAGGCAGTACGAGTGTATTTTCCTATCTTGTCAGCCCCGATTTGCAGAAGGCAAGGCTGGTAAATCTTGAAACCATGAGTGATGCCCCGGATGATATCTCTAAAATTTGCGTGGCACTGTTGGTACTGTTCTTCGTGCTGGTCGTCGCAGCGGCTATTGCTAGTGTGTTCACGATAAGCTGGTGCGCACTGGCGGCGAACCTGATTGGCATCATCGAGTTGCTGGCAGTGTACTTCTTTGTGTTTGCGGGTAAATTTTCCATCGATCCGACGGACACTTCGATAACCAGCCGTGTTGCCCCTGCGCTGACTATGATTCTGATTGTGCTCCTCGTACTGGCCGCAATCATGTCCGTGGCTTCCGTGATCGTTAGCTATGCGGTGCATGAAGACGAGGAAGCGTTCGTGGACGACTGGAACAGCAACGATCCGAGTCGGGATGCCGAGACGAATCTGGTCGATGACGGCAATGCCACAACCGTGCCGGCAACGGACAACTCGATGACAGTCGTGGCCTCTTTGATCCAGATGAACACGAACCGGAGTTTTGCAATCTACAATAACACGGAGGTTGTGATCGGCAAGGGTTCTCAGGCAAACATCATCGTCTCCAACCCGATCATCAGCCGTGCCCATGCGAAGATTAGCTGCCGTAATGGTGTCTGCACCATTCAGGACCTTGGCTCCAAAAATGGCACGTTCGTGGGCGACGAGAAAATTCTGGGCAGCAATACAGTGACGCTGGCGAATGGTATGTATATCACGCTCGGAAACGAAATCTTCCAGTTCAAAATCTGAGCCGGGAAAGTATTAGGACGGGGTGAGATAAAAGATGGCGGGTCTGGAAGAAAAACTTTGTCCCGTTTGCTTTCAGGAAGCGATGGAGCATGGGGAGTGTCGGAACTGCGGGTATCATGCAGAAGAATCTTCTGCAGTGAAAGACTATCTGGCACCGTTCACCATTCTGAAAGAAAAATACCTGTTGGGCAAGAGTTTGGGACAGGGCGGTTTCGGAATTACGTATCTTGCTGAGAATATGCAGAGCGGCCTACGCTGCTGCATCAAAGAGTACTTCCCGTCCGGTCTGCTTCAGGGGAGGACACCAGATGGTGCCCTCATCCTGGCAGATGAAGAAAACCGGCCTGAGTATGAAGAGGGAAAGCAGCAGTTCATTGAAGAAGCATGCGCCCTTCAGGAGCTTCGAGAAAATATCTCTGTCGTTGACATTCGGGATTTTTTTGAAGAAAACGGGACGGCATATTTTGCAATGGAGCTGATTGAGGGTTGCAATCTGCGGGTGTTCCGAAAAAATCATAATCCGAAGCAGACGCTCAAGATGGCACTCCAGATGCTGTTCCTGCTCGGAAGTTCACTGGCAGAAGTCCATCGTTTCGGCATGATCCACGGGGATATCAGCCCGGAAAATATCCTTATCACACAGGACGGTGAAATAAAGCTCATCGATTTCGGCGCGGCACGCTCGTTCCGTCAGGGGAGCGATAGTAAAGAAAGAAAAATTTACCTGAAGCCGAACTACGCCCCTTACGAGCAGTATACGCAGAAACCGTGTCAGGGACCGTGGACGGACATTTACGCACTGGCCGCAACTTTCTACTTTATCGTGTCAGGGCGCAAGATGCTGGACGCACTGAGCCGTGCGAAAGGAGCCTCCTATCCCCCGTTGCACGAGCTGTGTCCCGCTGTCTCCCGGCAGCTGTCGGACGTGATTGACAAGGCGTTGGCGTTCGACTACCACGACCGTTATCGCAGGATGCTTGATTTTCTGGATGCACTGGAACAGGTCGTCCGGCCGGAGGACTACGACATCGATCTGGGGGCACTGATGCCGAAATCAAAGGCATCGAAGCAGGCTGAAATTCATGTCGAGACTTCCGACGACTCGGAGAAGATGTGTCAGGTTGAGGAGCAGAATATGCCAGAGCCGAAGGGCCTGGCCGCATTCTTCCATCCGAAAAAACGCAGGCTGGCATATCTGGAGCTGACGATGCGGAAATCGGGTGGTCACATTTCCAGACGGCGGTGGATAATCGAGCCGAATCGCACGGTGAAGGTCGGGCGTCTGGCGACGAGCGACGTGATGATGCCAGCGGATAACCAGATCAGCCGGAATCACTGCGAGGTGTTTTACAACGAGCCCAAGCGGGAATTTATCGTCAGGGACCTGTCCAAATATGGCACCTATCTGGCGGACGGAAAGCCAATGGAAAAAGAAAAATCGTATACACTGAAAGATGGCGATATTTTTTGTGTCGTGTCGCCCGAGTACACATTCAAGGTGGTGATTGAAACGTGATGTCCCTGTTCAAGCGAAAAAAGGCAGGCGAGGAAGCCAATACCATTCCCGAAGCGATGGATGATATCACACAGACTCTTCTGATACCCGTAAAAGACGAAGGAAAAAAAACGATGTGTGCCGACGCCTATGAGACGAGTCAGGCGGAGATCGCCAGCTATACGTCGATTGGAACCCGGAAAAGCCAGCAGGATTCGATATGCTTTGATTTTGGGGATTTCTGCACAGTCTGCGCTGTGTGTGACGGTATGGGCGGGCTTACCGGGGGCGAACATGCCAGCGCTTTGGCGGCGCATGGGGTAACGAGATACCTGCTGGAACACGCTCAGGCGGAAGATATTCCTACGGAGATGGGACGCGCAGCACTACGACTGAACGAGGAAGTCAAGAATCTCCGGGACCCGGCCAACCAGAAAATCGAAGCGGGGACGACTCTGACAACAGTGTTTCTCCGTAACGGGAAGCTGTTCTGGTGCAGTATAGGAGACAGCCATATTTACCTGTATAGAGATGGTACGCTAGAGCAGTTGAACATCGATCACAATTTTGGTGCCCAGCTTGACCAAATGGCACTGGAGGGCAGCATAACACAGGATGAGGCACTGCATCATCCGCAGCGTGCTGCTCTGACAAGCTATCTTGGGATTTCGGAGCTGACATTGATCAGCGGAAACCGGATGCCGTTCCAGCTTCGGAAGGGAGATGTGCTCATTCAATGCACGGACGGGCTGTACCGCTATCTGCCGGACAGCACTATGTGCAGAATTTTGGCCGTGACGGGAAATCTGAAACAGGCGGCGGAACAGATGGTCAAAACGGCACTTGCTGTTCCCGGAGGGCACGATAATACGTCGGTTCTATTGGCAAGATATAAAGGCTGAGATCGGAAAATTATAGAAAGAAAGGGGTGCAATAAAAAAACTGGAAGAAGGCACAAAATAAAAGGAGTGTTGCTTTATGGCAAACAGCAAACTTCAGATGCCCGCTAATTATATGGCACTGAACGAAAGTGAAATGTCTTGTGTTGAGGGCGGCGGTATCATTTCTCAGGTCTGCTATGCTTTCGGACGTATGTTCCGTAGCACCTACTACGATAAATGGGAAAGCGAATCCAAAACGCTTGAGCAGTCCCATGGTGCTGTCGTTTCCAAGAAAAACGGTGTATATACTTACTCCGATGGTTATACCCACACAATGTCTGGTGGCAGCAACTGGGGCTTTACCAGTCTCGGTGACTTCTTCTATGGAATCGGCGATCTGTTCGCTGCATTCTATCTGTAAATTCTAGGCTTCTGCAAAGTATCGCAGAGCTTTAACTTATGGCATTCTTCCAGTTTTTTTATTGCATCGCAAATTTCGGTAACTCAAGCAAAGGAATATCATTATGAAAAAATCTACTGCGGACCATATGCACAGAAAACGCCGTAAGAACAACTTGGTATGGCTCTTTGCCCTGCTTGGCATTCTTGTACTGTTTCTGGGAACGATTTTGGCTTTTTTGATTTTCAGCAATTTGTCGTCTAAGCCTACTGAAACTGTTCAAGAAGTCTCTGCGGTGAATGGAACAGGAATTGTTCTGCCGTCCCATTTTACGGAGCGAAAGATCACAGATCCTTCCACTGCAAGAGACGCAATCAATGATGTGGCGGATACTCTTGGAATTGTTTCAGTAGAGGATGAGCTTGGGACTGCGGATTGCAGCACAGTATTGGGAGATACATATTACAGCTTTCCGCAGGTGTACCGGGGAATACCGGTGTATGGCAGAAAAGTTACCGTATCGGCTGACGCAGACAGTGAAGCTGCACTTTTGACTTCCGGATTTTATCCGATTGAAAATCTTTCCGTTGAAGCTAAAATTACCCAAAATGACGCTGAAAAAATAGTTGCAGGGTTATATCCGGGAGAAGCGGATATCTATGTAAACAATTTGGTGATATTTTCACTGGACAAAACAAATCCTGAATTGGCATGGAAAATATCGGTTCATCAAAACAATTCGTGGGAGTCAGTGTTTTTATCAGCTGTAGATGGAAGGGCTCTAAAGACCTTTTCGAATGAATTGACAGATAATGAATCCAGCAGCAATCGCTTTACAAATGTGTACTTGTATAATGCTGAGAATCGGGATATTGAGGTGGATTTTAGAATAATTTTTGATGATGGAACGACAGCAATATATGATGGGGATGATGATGACGAATGGGTTTCACTGAATAATCAAAAATATACAACGAGCGGAAGCTGGAGGCAAGTCGTATTGACTGCCCAGAACGGTGAGCGTTATAAAAAAATCGGGAAAGGCGGAATTTCAATCTCTACAGAGGCATTGGGTGGTATGCCTGCAACGGAACTTTTGCCGATTGATATTGCCTCTTTGACGGATGGCATGGGAACACCCATCGTAGCACTTGCAAAATTGCTGGCCGTCAGCAATTTTTATCGTGACGTGCTTGGATATGATGCCTTTGGCGATGACAATAAGGCAGTGGCAATCGTTGCAAATGATCATAGAGGAGGTAAGGATTCGAATAATGCCTCAGCAGGTTATGGGAGAAGCAAGATTTTCACGCGAATTTCTGTTGGAGCAACCTGCTCGCCGACAATAGATACTTTAGGACACGAAGTCACACATGCAGTTGAGCAATCCATCAGCCGGATGACATATGAAGGAGAATCTGGAGCCTTGATGGAGGCGATTTCGGATATTATGGGAGAAATAATTGAAGATTGGTATAATGACTCTCCTAAAAGATTATATCCGGATATTCTCAGGCATTGGGATATCCCACTTGAAACCAGTTTGAAGTGGCTTGACGGAGATATTTCATGGATTTTTGGGACTGTGGGTGAGCTTGAGCGGAATCTGGCTGACCCATCCAGCGTACTTCAGGGGGATGGACTACCTTATCCGACGAAATACAAGGATGAAAACTGGCGCAAGTCACAAAATTATGATCCCGAAGCACAGTTTTCTGATCATGGGGGAGTGCATTCTAATTGCACAGTAATTTCTCACGCAGCGTACCTTATGACGCAGCCGTCTGTGGACGAAACAAAGTATGAACCTCTTTCTACCTATGATTTGGCACAGCTTTTTTACAAATCACTATATGGGATTTCAAAGTCTGATATCAGCTTCAGTGAATTCCGTAATGTGCTTGTCTATACTGCTTACTCTATGTGCCAGACAGGAATGCTGACAGCAAGGCAGGTTGCAACGGTGGATTGGGCTATGGGCATCAAAGCAGGTATTCCAAATTCTTTATTTCTTGACGAAAACGAGAATAGTGTGGTATCGATTGATGGTCAGGCTAAACTTTATGTCTATGCATGGGATGGAACATTATGTGATAATTATGATTTGCATATTGCTCAGTTGGATACGGATATATTACCACGGGAGTACGATGAAAATGTGCAGAAAATTGTAGCGTATGATTACACTATTCGAGAAGCAGAGGCATTTCAAATCGATCTAACACCGGGAATTTACGAATTTAGATTAACCGACCCAAATGGAAGAAATCAGGAAGAAGTAGAGTACCTGAGAGTTGTAGAAAACAATGGGTTAAAGGGGTATCCTTTTTATCCGGGATTCGAAAATGCCAATGTGTTAGAGGTCGATATTTCACAGGAGCCGAAGCAACACTCTTATGGTATTTTTTATGATACCCTCACGTGGGAACAGGCAAAAGCTGCCTGCGAAGCAAAAGGCGGCCATCTTGTGACCATTACCTCGCCAGAGGAACAGAAACTGATTGAAAGTCTGAATACTCAGAACAGTAAGCTTTGGATCGGCGGCTATAAAAATTCTGCCGGTCAGTGGTGCTGGGTGACAGGTGAACCATGGGAATATCAGAACTGGGGCGATGGAGAGCCGAACAACTCCAGCAATGTTGTGGCAGACGAGAGTTGTGTGGCTGTGTGGCCGGTAAAGTGGAACGACTTGGCAAACAGCAATACATATGAACAGAGCGGCTATGTTTGTGAATGGGAAGCGTCCGATGCTGCCGAGGAAACACAGGTCGAAGGTTACACGGGACATGAATATGAGTTCTATACATTGCCCGAATCGGAATGGGAGTCCGGCCCAATCACATGGCAGCAAGCAGAGAGACGCTGCGAGTGGAAAGGCGGTCATCTGGCGATCATTGAATCGTCAACGGAAAATTTTCTTCTCTACAGTGCAATGAAAGCAAAAGGGTACGAGAATGCCTACTTTGGTTACAGCGATAAAAGCTCTGAAGGAAACTGGAAATGGGTCAATGGAACCAGCACAGCTTATACAAATTGGCATTCTGGTGAGCCGAACAATCAGGATGGTATTGAGCACTATGCAATGTTCTATGAAAATTTTCAGGATGGGACATGGAATGATGCAGATGGAATAATTGATGCCGGATGTGCCTACATCTGCGAATGGGACGACCCCACAGATAAAATATCTCAGGGAGATAGCTTTACAGATCAGCAGCTGCGAATCATTGCAAAAGATTTGGGTGTTCCGGATGACCTTAATGTAGAGATTCGTCAATCGCCGAAAGCATATTGGGAGTCTGCTGGCCTTTGGGATATTTATGTTGAGATAACTCATAACGGAAAACTAGTGGCATCGGGAAGCTTCGATGTTGAAACGGGAGAGATGGGACGCAACATTTATATCTATACTCCCATCTGATACTCTTTTTCTTCAAAGCTTCTGCAAGCAGTGCATTTGTGCGCACAAATGCTATTTTGCGTTGCAAAATGCTTGTTGGGCTGTGCCCAAACCCCATGCGTTCTGCATCCGATGGATGCAGGCTGCGCATTCCTGCGGAACGCTTCTGCTGCGTGTCAATGCACACTCTCTCCGAAAATCCCGAATGCTTTTTGGTGCAAGCGTCAATGGCACAGTCCCGGCATTCGTGGTAAAATGAGAACGTTGTGTGCCTGACACACGAAAAAGAGAGGACGGATGCAGAGATGGAACAGCTTTATCTGATGCCCGGTGAGGAACGCTACACGAAGTTTCAGGACGAAAACGGCGTACCGAAAGTTCGGTACACTTACTGTTCGCTGCACGGCAGGCTGTTCAACTGCACTTGCAAAACCATGGACGAAGCCCAGCGGTTGTGCGAGGATTGGCTCGTGACGCAAGATCGCTGCTACATAAACTAAAAAAGACCGCCGGGAACCGACCATAAAAGGTCAGACTCTCGGCGGTCTTGGCTTATCGGGTTTGTTCTTTTTCCTTGCTGTCCTTTTCCTCTGCAAAGAACAGCTCTACATTCTTCTGCGCTTTTACGATCTCCTGCATCTCATCCCGTGCCTTTCGGTACTCTGGATAGAGTGCTTTTTTCTTGGTGAGCAAAGCAGAATACTCCGCGTTCAGCTCCTTTACCTTCGGCAGCTTTTTCAATCCTGTTTCATCAAAAGCGTCTTTGGCAGCTCGGTGCAACGTGATTTCCTCCCGGTGTGCTTCCAGAAATTTGGGACTATACCCAGATTTGCGGTAAGCATCATACACTGGCCGGGTCTTGGCGTAGTTGACGATGTGCGCCCGGAGGACGGCAATCTCGGTCATGCGCTGCTCTGCGGCCTTGATAGAATCGCCCAGTTCGTGATAGTGTGAAAGTGCAGCATCTGAAAGCTCTTTCAGCTCATCCGCACTGCCGATTTTCTGCTCTTGCAGAAAAATCAGCGTCTTGGACATTTCTTTCAGATTATACTTTTTCGCCCAACGTTCATAGCCGCCGCCTTTGCCTTCAGCAAGTTTTGCCTGAATATCGACCAGCAGCTGAAACGGCTGCTCTTTGGGTAGCTGTTTCTGGCGGGGGTGGTGCTCCACTTTGCCAGCCAGCACAGCTTTGATTTCGTCCTCGCTGTACCCGGCACCCAGTGTCTTGAACCGGATAAAGCGTTTCTGCCGTGCGCCTTTGACCGAGGTGTATTTGCCGCGCTTGATTTCATAGCCCTGCTGTTCCAGCTTTTGCAGAAAATCTTCGTAGTCGGTGGGCTTCTGCTGCAAAATTTCGTCGATGACACTGCACAGCCGGTCGCGGTTGCTTTCCTTTGGCGGGTAAGTGATGCGCTTCTGCCGTTCTCGGTAAGGCTTCTTTTCAATTACGGAGAGCTGATGCTCCAGACAAATCAGGTCGCTCAATCGCTGCACTGCCAGCCCAGAGAAGAAAAAATCCCGAAATTTCCGGGTGCCATCCAAAGCGGTCGAGTTATAGATAATATGATTGTGGATATGCTCCCGGTCGGTATGGGTGGCGACGATAAAAGCGTGTTTGCCTTTCAGAAATCGGGAGGCCAATTCGTAGCCAACTTGATTTGCTTCCGCTGCTGTGATTTCACCGGGCCGGAAGGATTGCCGTATCTGATAGGCAATCACATTGCTTTTCTGGCTGCGCCCGGTGGCCTGCTCGTACAGCTTCTTTGTGAGCATAAACTCCTCATCCACGGTAAGCGGGCTGCATTGATAGCTGCTGACAAGTTCGCCCCTTTCAGTCTTGTCGGGATTCTGCGCATAGCCGGTGCGGTCTTTCAGGCAGGCGGCAATAGATTTTCCTTTGTGCTGATGCAGTGCAATCAGACGAGTAGCGGCCAGAGCAGATCCCCCCTTCAACGAAAAAGCCGCCCGAAGGCGGCAGAAGATTCAAAATCAAATAACGTCCCGGAGCCAGCCGCTGAATCGTTCAACGCCCTCCACCATCGCAGTTGCGCCGACAAAAAGGACAAAGCAGAGAAATTCAGCAACCAGCAGAATCAGGAACTGATCCCAAGTCTGGCGGTAGACGGTGTAGATGCCGCAGCCGAAAATATACAGCATCAACGGCGCGACAACATAGCTGGACAGAGTAAGAAGCCACTTTGCCATCAAAGCCAGAAAAGCCACGAACAGAGAGATCGGGGCAAGCACCATTTTGAACAGAAACCTCATATCGAACACCATCCTTCCTTTTTCCGCCCCAATTATAAAGGTATCGGCTACTGCCTTGCAAGGATGTCAACCGTTATGTAAGCCCGCAGTCCTCCTGCTGCGGGATTTTTTTAGAGTTCCGAAAGTTTGGCGAGAAGTTGCTTGCCGATAGCTATCAGCTCATCCAACCGACTACGCAAGTCCTCTAAATCGGCGGCATAGAGCTGCCCGCTTTCATTGGCCCGTTTCGCCACCTGATTCAGGTTGTTGCTGCAATTCTGAAGAAGGTACGCCATCCGACGCAGCTGTGGTAAATCAAGATTCAGGCAGTAACCATCCAGAGCCATTTTTCGCAGATAAGAGCCAATGCTCAAAATACCGCAACTTTCCATCTTCTGACGAATGCGTTCCAGTTCGACTTTGCTGACACGAAAATGGATCTGCTGGTCACGGCGCTCCGTCACCGGGCATCACCATCCTTATCCAAGTAAGATTTGAATGGTCGGACAGGCTCCACTTTATCAGCCTTTTCTTCCAGAGCTGCCAGCACAGAGGGGCGGGCATCCGGCTTTTCTTCCGCTTCGGGTTCTGTCCGGCTGGACTGATGCTCCATGTTCAACAGCGCATCCAATTCTGCAAGGCGGGCAGACTTGGTTTGCAGTTCTTCCTCCTGCGCAAACGGCTTGGCGATTTCAACCTCTGCGGCCTGCTTCTGCTGTTCCAGAGAATCCAGTGCGGCATCAGCATCGGCAATGCGGTCGGCAAAATTGCCGATGGCATTGTCCAGACGGACGATGTTGCCGCGAGGGTCATCGCCCAGCGGTACCGGATAACTCAGCTCGCCGCGGAGAACGATTTGATGCTCATTCTTGAAACTGTCAAAGCGAATGTTCAGCTCAAAGCCGCGATAGGTGCCCAGCAGCATCATATCCGCATTCGGCATCTCCTTGCAGGCGAGCATCAGCCGCTCACCAGCTGCTTTTTTCTCATCGAACACCATGCCCTTGATCGTCATGCCGCAGAAGTTCTCCTTATCCTGCGGGTGTGCGTCTGCGATTTGGGCATCGTTTTTCAGAGCCGCAATACGGTTCTTCGCTTTCTGAATTTCCTCCGGGTAATGCTTGAGCAGCTTATCTTCCAGACGATATTTCTGGTTCTGGTAATCCGAGCGCAGCACCTTGAGCTTTGCTACCTGCACATCCAGATCCATCTTTTCCCGGATGCGCGGGTCGCCTGCGCATAAGGCCTTGACCTCGGCATACGAAAGAGCCTGCTCATCCACATCATCACAGGAGCGCATCGGAGATTTGCTCGTCATGATCTGCGAAATAAACTTCTGCTTGTTTTCCAGCGTTTGCCAGAGGTAGGCGTCGAATGTCCCCTCCGTGACGTAATTATAGACGTAAACTTGTTTGTTTTTGTTGCCCTGACGGATGATTCGGCCGTTGCGTTGGGTCATATCGGACGGTCGCCAGCCTACATCCAGATGATGCACGGCCACCAGCAGGGTCTGGACATTGGTGCCTGCGCCCATCTTTGCAGTGCTGCCCAGCAGGACACGCACCTTGCCGCTGCGGACTTTGGAGAACAAATCCGCTTTCTTACCTTCAGTATCAGCGTTGTGGATGAACTCGACCTCGTTTTCCGGCACACCGGCGGCAATCAGCTTTTTGCGAATATCCTCGTAGACGTTGAAGTTGCCATCGTCTTTCGGGGTAGAGAGGTCGCAGAACAGAAGTTGGGTCAGTTTCTGGTCTTTGCCCTCCTCCCAGATCTTCAGCACGTTCTGCACACAGACGTTGAGTTTGCTGTTGGGGTCGTCCGGGAGCATGGGGTTCATCAGGCGCACGTCCAAGCCAATCTTGCGCCCATCGTTGGTGACACACAGCATATTGTCCTCGGAGGCATCCACGATGCCAGAGTGGATGCTGGCAGCACGTCTGCTCAGTTCCTGCACCATCTCCTTTTGGAGGTCGGACGGCTTTGCCACCACGGTCTCAAACTTTGCCTCCGGAACCGGCAGATGAAGCTGGTCGGAAGTCTTAATGTCTGCTACTTCTTTGAACATCGACATCAGTTCCGGCAGATTGAAAAATTTTGCAAATCTCGTTCTGGCGCGATACCCAGTACCTTCGGGATGGACTTCGTCAAGAGGTTTTCGGTAATTTTTCTAAATTCATCAGGTTATCTGCAAGGAAGTCCCTTGTGACCTCATGTCTGCACATATCCTTGAACATCTTTTCAATCGGCTTTTTGGCGGTTTCGGACTGCTTCACGCACACAATAAAGGTGGTTTTGCCAATCTGCACCGAATAACTCGAATTCTGATTCTCCATTCGATTTCTCCTTTTATCGTCATTTTCTGAATTTGGCTGGCAGACTGGCAACTGTGGGTGTACCATGATTTTCTTGCCAGCCAAAATTTTCTGCCAGTCAAATGGCTTATTCCATCCAAAAGACCTTCTTGCGGCCTTCCACGATCTTGCTTTTCAGGGCATCGCCCAGTTCCCGCTTGGCATCCCGGACAGTTCGGCCGGGGATGCCCCTTTCCAGAGCCGCCTTGTCGATGTCCTCGCTGAGCACCTGCTTTCCTCCGGCAAGCAGGGCGCAGATCAGGTCTTTGGCTTGCTGGGTCTTGGTTTCCCGCTGCGGCTCGATGCCGGACAGCATTTCGTCTGCGGTAATGTCGTACTCGCCGACCCAGCGGAAACCGCCCTCGTCCCCCAGAGAGAACGCCAGTGACGCTCCCGGCGGGGCAAGGGAACTTTTTTCGTGGGTCAGGATGCGCATGGTGGGGTCGTGCTTCAGCTTGCCGATAAACATGACGCTTCGGACGGCGGCTGCAATGTCGATGGAGCCGAGACCCCGTTGCAGACTCTGCATTCCAGCGGCCTTGTTCAGATGCCCGATCAGCAAAATAGCGCAGCCTGTTCGCTGCGCTACCTGTCCCAACCGCATGAAGATAGGACGGACTTCGTTTGCCCGGTTCATGTCCACATCGGCACCGAGATACGCCTGGATCGGGTCGATGATGACCAGTCGGGCGTTGTTCTCGATAATGGCTTTTTCAATTCGTTCATCGGAGAGTGTCAGCTGCACATCGCTGTCATCAATGACCAGCACTCGGTCAAGGTCTGCACCCGCTTCGATCAGGCGAGGCTTGACCGTATCGCCCAGACCGTCCTCTGCGGTCTGGTAGATCACGTTGAATGGCTCCATGCGCTCCATGTTGGGCAGCAGCTTTCCGTTGGTGCAGGCAGCGGCAAGGTGCATGGCAAAATAAGTCTTGCCCTCGCCCGGATTGCCTTGTAGCACACTGAGCTTTCCAAAGGGAAGATACGGCTTCCAGAGCCAGTCCACCGGGGTTAGTTCCACATCGCTCATGCGGATGATCTTGACAGAATCCTTTTTCGGCGGCTCTTTCAGAACGGTGCTTTTGAAATAATCCCGGTTTGGAATCTCTGCCCGGTGGACAAGAACTTCGTTCCAGTCCTTTCTGGTGGGCTGAATGCGGGTCACGCTCATAGTTTCCGGCAGCAGAGCTGCCAGCCGCTTGCAGGCATCCTCTCCGGCTTTGTCAGAATCCAAACAGAGGAACACACGTTCCATGTCCGGGCGTTCAGAAAGAAACTGCTGCAATGACTTTGCAGACACGCCGCCCAGTGCCAGATAATTGTGCTGCTGCCAGTTTTTCGGGAACAGTTCGATGAAGGACAGCAGGTCGATGGGGGCTTCAAAGACCAGCAACTGTTTGTCGGTGCCACGATGGGCAAAGCCAAACGCCTTTTCTGCACCGGCTGCATCCTGCCGAAATTTCTCCCGAATTCCACGGCTGCTTGCGTAGCGGGGATGCCCGTCTGCATCCCGCCCCACAAAGACCACGTTGTGGTGGGCGGCGTCTTCGTAAATATCTCCGGCGGCGATGAAGAAGTTCACCAGCGAGGGACTGAGTTTCCGTTCCCGTGTCAGATAGTTCAGGATGTTGGCGTTGGTGACGTTCCGCAGCGGCAAGCGAAACGCCGGAGAGGGGGCGGGGTCAGCCTCCGGCTGGGCTTCGCCCGGCTCTCCGGTCAGCATCTGCACCGCTTCGGGGAAGGACTTGCCGTAAAATTCCATCACGAAATCCACCGGAAAGCCGCCCTTGCTCTGGCTGTGCCGAAACCATTTGTTTCCGCAGACGGTCAGGCTGTCGTGGGCTTTCCAGCGATATTCTTTTCCGCTGCGCACCAGCGTTTCGCCCTGCGCACGGAGAAAATCTTCCAGATTGGCGGCGTTTGCACGGTCGATCTGGGCTTGCGTGTAGGTCATATTCCTTCCTCCTTAAAGTTCCGGTGTGTTCTTCTGCTGCTCCGGGTTCTTCGGGGCGGCGGTGGCTTTGGCTTCATGCAGCTTCTTCAGCACAGATTCTTTCTCCGGGGTCTTGCCGCCCGGCGTGGAAAGCTGCTGCTTATTCAGCACAAGGTCGATATACTTGCGCACATTTTTCAACTCGGTCAGGTCGGGTTGCAGGGTTTCAAGCTGACTGCGCAACTCTGCGCTGCCGGATTGCAGCGCAGAAAATTCGGCATCCAATGCCGAAAAATCCACCGCTGTGCTGCCGTTCAATTTCATCAGGGTGCGGACAGCTTTATTGAAAGCATCCAGTTCTTCCTTGTGCTGGGCGGCATAGGCATCCTTTGTCAGCTTGAAGTTCTTCTTTATAAAGGTATCGTGGATGGGCTTCAGCTTGGCATGGATGGCAGCAGCATCCTTGATTTGAGCAATCGAGCGCATCCGGTTCTCGTTCTGCTTCAACTGCCTGCGGAGAGGGGCGGCGGTCTGGCTCAGGTCTTTGATTGCTGCGTTCAAGTCCTCGACCGTGTTCAGCGAGTGGGCTTTCAGGTAGTCCACTGCCTGCCGAATTTCCTCAAAGTCCCGAACAGTGCAGTTCAGTTTTGCCTTGCCAGACCAATCGCTGCGCTGCTCGTTGCGAAGGTTGAAGTAGTCCACCAGAAGGTCGGACAGCGTGGGTTTCTTTGTCTTTTCCAGAGCGTCCAGAAGAATCTGCTTCTTTTCGGTCAGGTCTGCAATCCAGCGTTGCAGGCCACGGATGGCGCTGCGGATGGACTGCATCAGGCTGTTGGCGGCTTGAATATCTCGGTTCAGGTTGCCCAGAAAAGTTTCGATGCCGCGCTTTTCCATCTGGTGTGCAGCGGGGCCGAGATGGACGGTCGGTATCTGCTGGATGCCCTGCCGCTCAAAGGAGCGCAGGTCAACACGTTCCGGTCTGCCAGCCGCTTCCAGATAGCGGTTGGTTATGGTCTCCCAGCTGTGCCGCCAGACCTCGGCGTACTTCTGGTCGTTCCAGTCCACGGTGTTTTCCTTGTGGCACTTCCAGTTCCCGGAAGGGAGCCGGATGCGCTCGCCGTTTTCGTCGAGGTCGTAGACCTTTCGGGCTTTTGGAAGCCACTTACCGTGTTCGTCCATTGCCCGGAGCGTCAGCAGAATGTGGGCGTGTGGGTTTCCATCTCCCTTGTCGTGGATGGCAAAATCGACAATCATCCCTTTGGAAACAAACTGCTCCTGACAAAATTCTTTTATCATGGAAAGGTACTGCTCTTTCGGGACTTCCACCGGGAACGCCAGCACGATGCGCCGGGCAAGCTGGGAGTTCCACTGGTTCTCCACGGCTTCCACGGCGTTCCAGAGCGTTGCTCGGTCTGCAAATCCGGGCGGCGCATGAGATGGCAGCACGATCTCGGCGTGGACAAGTTCTTTCTTTTTGTTGTAGAATTTTGTTTTCTGGTCGTACTCGCTGAACAGCCGTTCGCCGCTCTGGTAAGCGGCCCCGGCAACAGCGGACTGCCCTTGGCTGCGCTTGACGATGGTAATTTTGAAATGCGGACACGGAATAGGCATCACCTCCAAACAAAAAGACCGCCCAGCAAGATTGCTCTTGATGAACGGTCTGGAATCGTATTCGGTTTTGCTCGCCGCCTTGGAGCGGAGTGCTGTGCGCTTCGGTCTCAGGCGGGAGCCGCAAAAGGATAGCTGCAAAGCAGCGCAAGGAAAATGCAGTTTTCCTTGGGATGGAATCGGGCTGGCGCACAAACGCCAGCTTCGATTTCATCGAGCCGTCTGCAAGACCGCAATTTCACCGGAACGGTGTATAATTGCGCCCTTTATTCTAAAGGGTTTTGGACGTTGCTGCGTTCGTGAACATCATGCACCATCTTTGCAAGAGCCAGTACGACTTCCGGTTGACGGAACGAGATTTTCAGAAGCTCCATCACCTGATCGTCGGTCAGTTCTCCTGGACAGACCAAAAAGCTTTCCAGCATTCCGGCACGAGTGCAAAGGCGATGCACACGCTCTCTCCGGTTCAGCTCTGACATCTGGCGTTCAAGAATCTTCTCTCGGTGCTGGCAAGAGCGTAACTTCTGCTCTGCTTTGGATTTTTCGCTACGGAGATAGGCAAGGTCGGTTTTGGGTTGGGTCATGGCAACACGCTCCTACTGCATTGACTTGATAAGAAATACGGTTTCCAGATTGTTTACTCGATACATTTTTCCAATAGAAGTGTTGCAATGCTGTGGTTGGCATCGCTCTGGATTTTTGAGAGCCAGTTCATTGAGCTGGCTTTCAATCTTTGGATTGAACGTAAATACGCTGCATATTCCATGCTCGTCTGCGTAAATCATTGTGTCAATCTTTGACATTGTCATGAATTCTAATACCTCCATTTCTGTTTGAACGTTGTTTCTTTTGACAAAATTCCCCATAGTGTATATAATGAAAATAGTTATTTTGTGGGAGGTGGCAGTATGCCCGTGAACTACATTCCTTTGAACGTTGGAATTGACTTTGGTAGTGACTACCTGACCAATGAAGTTGCTTATTTTCTAGGTGGGATTTTAGCAGCCGATGAATCTGCCATCAAAAATGGCATCAAGTATTGGATTGCTCCATTTCGCTATAATCCAACACATATAACAACAACTGAAATGGAAAAACATTTCAACCATGTGTGCACAATTGGCCAAACTCTAAAATGTCCTGTTTATATGAAGGATACAGTTAGGCAAGCAGGTCTCGACTCTGGAAAATTTCGTCATCCGGGGTTTGGAGCCTTTTTTACAAGCCGCGGATGTGAAGATTTAACAACCATTTTGCCGGATGTAAGGATGGCATTGAGCAGATCGTCCGCTGAAGTCAGAAGATGTTTTATTGTTGGTGCTTTTGACGGAAGATGCTCTGTTGACGTTAATTCCAAGACTGGAAAGCATCGATTCATTGTTTTGGATTGCCCCAATGATACGACTGGCGCATTTATAAAAGAAATTTTTGAAGCAGAAAACTTTCATCCTAAATTTAATTATTCAAGAGATCGTCCGCAAGGAGGAAACCCCCGAAAAGCTCAACTGCGTATTAAAGGAGCCGATTTTGTGAAATTTTCCCAAAATTACGGTTTGGTCTCTGAACGAAAGTTCAATGTCTTGTATTCCGCTTATCGTACTGAGTTTGGAGAATGTAATATATGTGAAGATAATTCTATTTTAAATGGCTTACGAACAGTTAGATAAGAGGTAAAATATTATGGCTGAAAACATAATTTTCTACGGACCTCCGGGTACGGGAAAAACATTTTTTATGCAAAAAATGATGAGTGACTATATTGACTATAATATAGATGATGAAACTATCCGGCATACTTATATGCATCATTCAGAAAAATGGCTGTTAATTGCGCTTGTCTTGCTTCAAGCCAATCACTTAATGAATTCGGCTGAGATTTCTGAACGAATTGATGATTTGCATCTTGAATTGAACAATTTCACACCATCAGACACCTTAGAACTACACTCTGTAGCAAGTGATAGGCTAATCGATCGTCAACCTCCACGAATTTTCTCACGAAAAGACGGAAAATGGTTTGTTGATAAGGCAGCATTGTTTTCATACGAGCATGATTTTGTAAAAAAATATATGTCGGAGTCTGCTATAAACAAGCGTTTTGAATTTGTAACTTTTCACCAGTCCTTCTCATATGAGGATTTTGTAGAAGGAATTCGCCCAGCATACGATATGAATACCCGCTCGCTTGACTACTCTCCCAAGGATGGTGTATTCAAACGTATCTGTAAGAAAGCAACTGAGCATCCCGAAAATTCCTATGCAATTTTCATTGATGAAATCAACCGCGGGAATATCGCTGAAATATTTGGTGAACTTATTAGTTTAATTGAGCCTGATAAACGAAAAGGCGAAGTGAACGAGCTAGAAACGACATTGCCGTATTCAAAGGATATTTTCTCGGTTCCTAATAACCTTAATATATATGGAACCATGAATTCTGCGGATAAGTCGATTGCCGCGATAGACATTGCACTACGAAGGAGATTTCAGTTTAAAGCGTTTCCATCAAACTCGCATATTCTGGCCGATGTTCTGGCGCAGCATGATATTAACGCAAATGATGTTGATGGCGTTGATTTGGTACGGTTGTTTGATACAATCAATAGTCGAATTGAATTGCTCCTCGATGCAAATCATATGTTAGGTCATGCATACTTCATGAAAGTGCGTAATAGCCAGGATATCGCAGATGTGATTGCTTATAAAGTTGTTCCGTTGCTTGAAGAATACTTTTTCGATGATCCGCAGAAGATACAGCTTATTTTTAACTCGTTAAATGTAAATGGAGAGTTGAAAGAAAATGCGGTTTATTACCATGAGGAACTCTCTCCAGATAATTTGTTCTCGTACACAGGTGAATATGATATTGAACCAGTAAAGCACTTCTTTGTGAATCCCAATTTGACCTCAGAGTCACTTGTGCAAATTTATCAGGGTTAATTGTATGAAGATTACGGTTCTGGAGTATGAACGACTTTTAATAAAGCAACATCGAGATGAACAACTTCACTATATAACGTCTGACGATGCGATGCAGCTACAGAATATTTTTGTAGGGGACGTTCCTGCATTCGTCCGAAGAGATAATTATGTTGCAGCCCAGCAATGGGTTGGAGTGGTTGATCTTAAAGGTCTTTCCATTGAGGTTTTGCCTAAAATTTCATTTTGTGAAAATGTTCTACAATGCCGAAAAATTCTAATAAATATGCTTTGTTCAGTTGACCATGTTACATTGTCAACACCAAGAGAGACATCTATATCCGTAGAATCTTTTGGATTTCGAGATTTAATGATTTATAATTATATTGTTCTACTAGAACAGTATGTAAAATCGTCGCTATTATTAGATTATGTGAGAATCACAAAAACACAGCCTTTACTTCGTGGAAAGATTGACTTTAGGCAGCAGTTTAATAGGCCAGAAGAATTTCCAACAAAATTTAGATGTACATATTCTAAGTATCTGAAAGACAATAACATCAATCGGTTGCTTTTATGCGCATTGAATCAAATGCTTGATGACACACAAAACGCTCAACTTCGATATCGAATAAAGAAGCTACTGTTGGAGTTTACTGATATCCAAGCTATTCCAAGAGATATTGCGCTGAAGTTGCAAATTTCATTTAATTCGGTGAACGCAAAAGTCCAATCCTCGGTATGTTTTGCACAGCTTTACTTAAAAAATCTTTCTACTGGATTCAATGCAGGAAAACAAAAAGCACAGGTTATGCTGTTTGATATGAGTAAACTTTATGAACAGTATATCTATTGCTGTTATCGGAAAATTTACGGAATTCAAGTAAATTATCAGTATGCCAAAAAGTATCTCGTGAAATCCACATCAGGCAGAAAGTATGTTCTCCTGCGACCCGATATTGTTTTGAAAAGGGATACTGGACTTACAATTTTGGATACCAAATGGAAGCGTATTCATGGATTTGCAAAAGAATCAGATATCTATCAAATGAATGCGTATGGAACATCATTTGATGGATGCCGTGCAGTGTATTTATTGTACCCGTATGATTCGGATTCTTCTGCTTATATAGGAGACTATTCATTTGAACTCGCCAATAATACAAGACAGAATCTCCGAATTCGATTAGTTGATCTCTCAATATCACTGAATTGGCCGCAATTTCGTTCGCATTTAATATCTTTGGTGGAATAAACAAAACCGGTCGCAAAATCAATTGCGGCCGGTTTTGTTTATTCCATGTCCTGTTTGATATATTCAGCAATAGCTTTAGCGAGTAATGGAGGAACAGCATTTCCAACTTGTTTCATCTGAGATGTTTTGCTACCATAAAAAACAAATGTGTCTGGAAAAGACTGGATGCGAGCTGCTTCACGAACTGTGATTGCGCGATCCAAGAACGGGTGGGTAAATCTTCCAGAAGAAGGTGTGTCAAAGCGAGTGGTTATTGTCACAGATATATCATCAGCATCCATCCGTGTCCATGTACCGCTATATATAGATTTTGTGAGATGCTCTTTAGGGAGATACTCTTTTCCACCTTTAGGCGGAATAAGTTTCAGTCTCTCCAAGGCTGTTTTAGAATGGTTCGTTGCTACATGATTGTATAGCATCTGCGAATTCCTACGGCGTTCTTCTTGGTAGGCACTTTGCGGAGAAAGTTTATAACGTTGAATTTCTTCGCCCTCACCAGAATTGAGATAGTTCAAATCGCTTATAGCGTCCCAAATTGTAACACGTTTTTCCAAAGGCTTTGGAAAGCCAATGGAATTGCCGTGCAACTTTCCTATTATAAATGCTCTGTTTCGGTTTTGGGGGACACCATAATCAGCGGCACAAAGAACTCTCGCATCCACGCCATATCCGAGAGATTCAAAGAGTTCAAATACTTCTTTCTTGAAATAGCCGTGTTCAGCTGTTAGAAGATTGGGTACATTTTCCATAACAAAATATCGTGGACGAACATTTTTTACAACGTCCACATAGTATTTGAACAGGAAATTTCGTGGATCATGGATTGTCTTACGTTGACCTTTTTGAGAGAAGCCTTGGCAGGGTGGCCCTCCAACAACAACATCGACTTTCCCCGCATATTTTCCAAAGGTCTCAATAATAGGAAGTTTTGTGATGTCCTCAACAATCATATTAGGATTGGAACGATTTTTGATATATGCCTTTGCAATCGAAGGATCATATTCATTTGCAACAACGACATTGAATCCTTCCATTTCAAAACCAAGCGAAAGGCCACCAACACCAGCGAACAAATCAATAATTTTATAACTCATTTTTTTGCTCCCCATGTAATGAAAGTCGTTCGTTGCTTATCTGGAAGTAGTCTGCGTTGATTTCCGAACCTATAAAATTGCGCTTTAAGATAAGTGCTGCTTCGCCCGAACTTCCACTTCCCATGAACGGATCCATGACAGTATCGTTTTCGTTTGAAAGCAGTCGAACAAATTGCGACATCAAAGCCAGTGGTTTCTGTGTAGGATGCTTGCCGAATTTTCTTTCGCCTGTGGGGGTAACTGATGTTTCAAAAAAATCGTGGATGGCTTTTCCGTCATTATTAAAAGTTCCGGTATGCTTCTTATAAACGAAATACAACCATGCCTCAGTAGAGTTAATAAAATGCAGATTCATATTTCTAGGCATTGGATTCAGCTTATGCCAAATGCCTGTCGTTTTGTAGTAGAAGCCGTGTTTTTCTGCAAGTTTGATTATTGTCTCAATTTTAATAAGAGACATGAACATAATCAAGGAACCGCCGACCTTTACCGTTCTAGCAGCCTCTGCAAAAAAATCGTCCATGGATTCTATCCATTCTTCAAATTCAAGATTATCCCATCCAGCACTTCCGAAGAAGTTACTTCTCATTTGCTTGAGGTTGGTTTCACGGCTTTTCATAAATAAGCCAAGATTATAGGGGGGATCAGTTAAAATAAGGTCTACAGAATCGGATTTGACCTTGTGCATAGCACTGATACAGTCAGTGTTTTGAATATCATACCAATTCATTGCTCGTTCCTCCCTTCTTCAACAATTTCCATGATGTCGGATATATCACATTGAAGTGCCAGACAAATTTTGTCTAGGGTATCAGTTCGTACTGTTTCATCCTTAGCCAACTTGGTAATAGAAGTCGAACTTATATTGGCAATGCTTTGAAGGTCTTTCTTCTTTAAGTTTCGTTTTTTTAGCAACAGCCAAAGTTTTTTGTACCTGACAGCCATAGCCATCCTCCAACAAAGATTTTCATCCGACCAAAAAGACATACTTGTATATAATACCATGCTTCGGCTCTAAAATCAAGCGAACGCTTGATTTTTGTAGGTATTAAAAACGATTTCTCGAAGAATGATTTCTTCGGCACGGTTGCGGATGCTGTTCATCCGGCGCACCCACTCCAGTTGATCGGCGGCTTTCAGGGCTTCGGTCACGCCCTCGGCTTCCTGCATCTGCCGGACGGTCAATGCAAGCTGCTCTTCGGACTGTTTGTCCAGCTTGGCAAGGTAGCTACCCAGCTTCCCGGACAGGAGCAGTTGATTGTACCGGATGGGATGATGTTCTTTCAGATACCTTTTATGTAAGCGGCCCCACCGCCCGGTGGGGTGCTGCTCTGTCGGGGCTACTACGGTCAGATTCGGCAGATAGTGGTCATTGACAAGGGTGTAGTCCAGACCGTTAGCGTTGTCATGGATGGAATTTTTCATGGTGGTCATGCTGCATTATCCTCCTTTGGTTTCGGCGTTGGGACTGCTTCTGGGTCAGGTTTTGAATTTCCTTTTTTCTTGTGATAGAATTCCAAGGTTTTCCTGTTGTGGTTAATTCTCCTGCACTCCTCGGAACAAAATTCCTGCTGGCTGTGTGTAGGCCAGTAGGAGTGACCGCATACGGCACAGGCACGTTGCCGGTAGTAATGACCTCCTCTCTCGGCTTCTCTAGCCGCTTCCTTTTGCTCCTGTTTTGCCTGATTCCAGCAGTCTCTTGAACAGAAAAGCTGTCGGTTGCTCGTAGGTGTAAACATCTTCCCGCAGTGCGGACACGTTTTGGTTTTAATGATCTCGCCACCGTTTTCAGCGATTTTCTTTGCCTTTCGCTTTTCTCGGTAGGCTTTTTCACGTTTGCGTTGATTTTCCATGCGCTGCCGTTCTTCCTGCTCCTTCTGCGCTTTCAGTTCGGCAAGTTCTTCCTCGGTATAAGCAATATCGACTTGGCCGACATAGTTGAAATAAATGTCAACCTTTTGTGTGCGGGCATTGCCTGCACCCTCGGCTTCATAAACAACGATTTTATCGACAAGTTCGTTAAACATTGAATCGGAGATTTCTGTTGGATTTTTGCACTTGCGAATCAGCGAAATGAAATGCCGAATATCAGCGGAACTTGATTTATCTTCGGCAATTTCGGATTTCATCGTTTCCATCTGCGATTCCAATTCTGCCTGCTCGCTATCATACTGTGCCATCAGCTGCTTGTACTGTCGTTCGGGCAATAGTCCAGCCATAAGATTTTCGTACAGGCTACGAATAAGGGCAGAAAGCTCATCATAGCGTTTTTGACAACGTTTCAATTCCGATTGGTTCTGCTTCGGCTTTTCTTCACGTTTCTCTTTCCAAAGTGATTGCAGTTCCAAAGCGAAGGTTTCTTCATCTTTTAGAACAAATCTCGAAAAGCGTTTGACCGATGCCAATATCAGGGCTTCAACATTATCGGCGCTGATTGAATGGGCAGTACAGCCATTCACCCGACTTGCATATCCACCACAACGATAAGAATATTGAGTAGACCCATCCTTTTTACTGTAGTGTGTTTGCAAGGTCAATCTTCTGCCGCAGTCGGCACAATACAAATACCCGCTTAAACGGTTGGTGTGCGTTCCCCAAGCAGAAGCACGATTCACTCGGCATCTGCGTTTCTGAACACTATCCCAAAGTTCTTGCGATATAATCGGTTCATGCGTGTTCTGGAAAACGTACTGTTCATCTTCATCTGTTTCTTTTCTCTTGTGAAGTTTGAAATTTGTGCTTACAGATTTTCGTAAAACAGTGTGTCCCAGATATTCCTGCCGACCTAAAATTGTTCTTACGGAGGAGGTGCCCCACAGGTACGGATTGGAGAACTTTGTCCCATTGTACTGCTCCGGGTGATATTTCTTTGCGTATGCAGCAGGAATCAGGACTTTTTCCTCTGTCAACAGTTCTGCGATTGTCCGTGGGCTTTTTCCTTCGTTCGCAAGAAGAAAAATGCGCTTTACGACTTCGGATGCCACCGGATCAACAACAAGTGTCTGCTTGTCGTTCGGCAAACGGTTATATCCATACGGAATAGAGCCGCTGCAACGTTTTCCATCTTTCATCCGGGCATCGAACACAGCCTTGATTTTATTGCTCGTGTCTTTGGCATACCATTCGTTCATAATATTCAAAAACGGAGCAAAATCATTGTCTGAAGCATTGTTGCTGTCGATGCTGTTGTTGATTGCAAGGAATCGGACGTTTTTCTGTGGGAACAGAACTTCCGTATAAAAACCGACTTGCAGATAATTTCGTCCTAAGCGGCTCATATCCTTCACAATAAGCGTTTCGACATTTCCGGCTTCTACTTCTTTTATCAGCGATTGAAAACCGGGACGATTGAAATTCACACCTGAAAAGCCATCATCTGTAAAATGGCGGATGTTCTTAAAACCGTTCTTTTGGGCGTAATCTTCCAGATATTTCTTTTGGTTGGTGATGGAATTCGATTCACCAGCAAGATCATCGTCTCTTGACAAACGCTCATAGAGTGCGGTGATTTTTGGTTCTTTAGGCATTTGTTCTACCTCCTTTCTTATGGAATCTTTCAATTTAATCCGCCACCAGCTTCCCGGCAACATCTGCAAGCTGCTGGCTGACACGCTCTCCGCCGATGCCATAGGTGGCGGCGAGCATTTCCGAAACCGGCTGTTTCAGGTCATCGTTGTACTGCCACACCTCCGGATCACGGGAATTGCGGCGCACCCCGGTGTCCGACACATCGAAAACGTAGTGCAGTCGGGGAAATCCGCTGGATTCGTCCAGCAGAGCGATGCCCTTGGCACCCCGGCGCACATAACGGTTCATCCTGTTGTTCCAGATGTCAAAGTCGGCGCAGGCAGTGGCATCCGGGCGCTGAGCATAGATCATCAACTGGTCCGCAAAAGGGTACTTGTACAGCCGGGATGCGGTTGTCAGGTAGTCCGTCCAGCTTTCCCAATACCGGGTCAAGCCGTTCGCCGTGCGCTGGGCAAGGGCGAGATATTCTTCGGTTTTGCTTGGCATAGCGTTCCTCCCTTCAATCTCGTTGTAAACAAAAAAGCGAGCGGCCTTTTCAGGTCACTCGCTTATGGAATTAAAACTGGTTTTAGTATAGCATGAATCGAAGCGTTCTATCAAGACCTCACTTTTGAGGGTTTCAAAAACTGGAACCGCAAAGTTTCGATTTCAAAGCAAGAACGTTCTGACGAATCTGCTCTATGACTGCTTTGAATTCATCATCGCTTTTTCCGGTAGGGTCATCCAGACCCCAATTCTCATCAAAAGGTCTGCCAATGAACGGGCAGCTGACATTGCAGCCCATGGAAATAGCGATATCCGGCTTTGGAATTGCAGAAATCAGCTTGGAATACTGTGTCTTTTCCATGTCGATGCCATATAGTTCTTTCATCAGGCGCACAGCATCCTGATTGATCTGCGGTTTGGTTTCGGTTCCAGCCGAGTAGCTTTCAAACACATCTGCGGCCAGTACCTTGCCAAAGGCTTCGGCAATCTGACTGCGGCAGGAATTATGGACACAGATAAAGGCGATTTTGGGTTTTGACATATAGGTGTTCCTTCCCCACAAACTGGAAGTTGTCATAATGCGTCTTTGGGACAGTTCTTTACGCACTCCATGCATAGGATGCATTCTGTACCGTTTTTACGTTTCCTTGAATTATCTGTCACATCAACATTCATCGGGCAAACACGTTTGCATTTCCCACAGGAGACACATTTCTCCTTATCGCATTTCAGACGAATCAGAGAAAAATAACTCATCGGCTTCAGAAAAACAGTAATCGGACAGATGTACTTGCAGAATGCCCGGTTATCCTTGAAGAAAAATGCAAGGATAATTCCTGCCGTATAATAGAGAATGTTACCAATGATAAATGCCCAGAACATGATTCTCTCTAGGCTCCCCACATGAGCAAGGAACAATGCTGCAACAAAGATCAGCGAAGCCGCAAAGGTGATATACCTGATCCATCCTATTTTTCTTCGCGGCTCCTTTGGCACTTTGTAGGGCAGAAAATCCAGCACCATAGCTGTCCAGCAGGCATATCCGCACCATCCGCGTCCAAATATCAGCGGTCCGAATATTTTGGCTACGGCATAATGTATTGTTGCAGCCTCAAACACGCCTGTGAACAGATAATACCAGAATCCCTCGATCTGCATATTTTCGTTACATATCAACCCAAGATAGACAAGCATGTACAGACCGACAAGAAGTTGAACAATGCGCCTTGCGTACTTATATTTTTTAATATACAAAAAAACACCAAGTGAAATGGACAGACCAATGTAGCTGAAATTGAACAGATAGAACAGATTGTTCTTTGTCAGCCATAAGGTAATTGCGACCGTTTCGAATACAGCCAGCATAATGATCGGCATACCGCCTTTCTGGTTGACAACGGCAATCGTGGTTGCTTTCTTAGAAATTTCTATCACCTCCGTTTCGCTAAATCGTGGTTGGTCTGATTCTGATAGTAAAGCTGCATGGTGGTCGGTGCGTTGTACAGAGAAGCGAGCAGGTATTGTTTCATGTTCCTGATTGGGCTGCTGTTCTCTGCAAGGCACTTCAGCACAAAGCGGATATGGTCAGCGTTCAGCTTCATAAACCGGCTGCGTACCACCTCGGCGGGCTTATCGTCCCCGGCGATGTGCAGCATCTTGCGTTTGGTGGCACAGGTGTCTACCAGTAAATCCACGATTTGATAGATGGTGTCCTCATCGTCCGGGCAGAGCCGGAGCAGAAGTTCCACCTCTAAAGACTGAGAAAAAAATTCTTCCAGTTGGGTGCGTTTGCTCATCTCATCCGATTCTTCAGAATAGAAGGGATCAGTCTCACTCATTTCAGTATCATTCTTTTTAGTCTTATTACATCGTGATTTTGAAGGGTCTTGACTTGCGTTTTTGAAGCCTCCAGAATCGTGAAAATCACGATTCTGGAATATTGATTTTGACGATTCTGCTGAAAAGTTCTTCACATACACCAAACTTGGCTTTCCCAGACCTCTGCGTTTTCGTTCAATCAAACCAAACTTTTCAAGTTCCCGGAGCAACTTGGTTGCTTTGTTGTCTGCGCAACGCAAAGTCCTCTTGACATCCTCAATTGTGAAGATGATGAACACTCGACCTTTTTTGTCAAACCATTCATTTTTAACAGAAA
>OOCA01000083.1_pt1 | contig 87206 bp, 57 predicted proteins | sample 1671591 | NCBI WGS metagenome assembly OOCA01 (sample SAMN06348172, study PRJEB24527) | human gut metagenome | biome: human gut; feature: ankylosing spondylitis patient; material: feces | host: Homo sapiens | place: China | collected 2015-10 | reverse complement strand
TCTTGTTCAGCTGGTCGCTTTTTATTTCCTGAACTGCATATCCCAGCATTTTCTTTTCGCGTTTGATACCTAATGCGGTAACGACGACTTCATCGATAACTTGAGTATCGTCCGACATCGTGACATTGAGAGTCGGTTTGTTGCCCGGAATCTCTAATGTCTTATATCCTATATAGGAAAATACCAATACAGGCTGTTCACCGCTGACCTTGAGGGTATAATTGCCATCCATGTCTGTAATGGTACCATTACTTGTTCCTTTTTGCAGGATACTGACACCAATCAGCATTTCTCCTTTAGTATCGATGACTTGTCCGGTAATCGTGTGTTCCTGGCCAACTTGTTGTTGGTTGGTTTGTTGCGCATTTTTTTCTGACAGGTATACAATATTGTCTTCTACCTTGTACGAAATGCTTGTTCCGCTCAGAAGAGAGTTGAGGACTTGTTCTAAAGAAGCGTCTTTTACATTCACTGCCTCTACTTGGGTGGCAGATAACTTGTCGTTATAAAAGAATTGATACTTAGACTGGGACTGTATCTGTTTAATAACAGTTCCTAAGTTTGTGCGTGTAGTTGATAATGTCAACTGTGCGGTAGCCCATTGTAATGGGATTGCCATGAAAATTAAAACCAATAAAGCTCGAAGTAAGTTCGACTTTTGAATAGAATGATTGCTTTCCATACATTTAATTTAATGGTTGTATAAAAATTATTGAACTAATAAAAGAAGTCTTATTTTCTTCTTTTATAAATAAAACAATGCTAACGCAATAAACACTTAGTCTAATTTATCTTTTTTTCTTTATATAATTAAGAGTATTATGATTTCGTGTGTAAATCCCTTTGTACTATCATTGCAGTGCTTCTCATTTAAGAGTTGTGACATGGGCTTGGCACAGTTGTGCCACCACGGTGTCATTGTTGTGACAAGCCCGTGGCACAGTTGTGCCAATGCTGTGTTGCAGTTATGTCAATTGAGAGACCGGATTACCAGTCATAGTCTTCAACGTATGCATCAAATTCTTGTGTGGTGGTAATTCCGCAGTTTCTGAGGATATTCAGTATATGCTGTTGTTCGGAAGGAGAGAGTAAACGTTCGCCTTTACGGGCACGATAGTAGGTTCTGCGTCCTAAATAGTTCATTAGGTGTAGGATAACGGTTTGCATTTGTTTATAAGGTAGATTCTCTAAGATTCCGATGAATCCTTGGGCGTATCGTACTTTTGTACTGGAACGGTAATGGGGACAGCCGCCTTTCACGGTAGACAGATATTTGGGACTGATGATAATCCAGTGCTCTATGTTTTCCGGTACGCTTTGTTCTGTAAGTTGTCTTAGGCAGGTACCTGCTTGGGGGCATTGTCGGTTAAGGCACATCGAATATTGATAAGGGACTTTTGCAAAGTCAATTTTTTCTTCCATGATTTGTAGATGTTTGTTGAGCAAAAGTAGTGAAAACTTATTGAAAAATAGCCTGAAAGCAAAGAAGTTTACTTTCAGACTACCACTTTTAGTCGAAATCTCAATGAATAGCCGCTTTCAGAAGTGAACTGAAGGACAGCAATTGAAATAGCGGCACACTATTGAATAAAGGATTATTGCTCTTTAGAGAAAGAATAAGGCATATCTTCTTCTTTCGTACCTCTGTTCATATTCGGTTGATTACTCATATCTACTTTGATGATACCACCTTTGAATAATTCTTCGTGGCGAAGATAATTTTTAGTATAGTCAGTGCCGTTTACGTTCATCGAATTGACATAGAAGTTCTTTTTACTGTTGTTCGGGGCATCAATCACCAAACTGTTGCCATTCTCAAAATGAAGTGTGGCTTTCTTGAATAAAGGAGCGCCTACGATATATTCATCCGTTCCCGGACAAACAGGATAGAAACCTAATGCAGAGAATACATACCAGGCGGAAGTTTGTCCGTTGTCTTCGTCGCCGCAATAACCGTCAGGCCCCGGAGTGTACATTCTGTCCATGACTTGGCGCAACCAGTACTGGGCTTTCCAGGGTTGGCCTGCATAATCATATAAATAAATCATGTGCTGGATAGGCTGATTGCCGTGTGCATAATTACCCATATTCATAACGGTCATTTCGCGAATTTCATGAATCACCTGTCCGTAGTAACTGTCATCGAATACGGGAGGTACGGCAAAAACGGAGTCCATCATAGTGACGAACATCTCTTTTCCGCCCATTAAGTCGATTAGTCCTTGCGGATCATGGAACACAGACCAGGTGTAGTGCCAGCTATTTCCTTCTGTAAAGGCATCGCCCCATTTCAATGGAGAGAATGGTGACTGGAATGTACCGTCTTCATTGCGTCCGCGCATTAATTTAGACTCCTTGTCGAAGAGATTTTTGTAATTCATGGCACGCTTTGCAAAAAGATTGATCTCTTTTTTCGGGCGTTTCAGTTCTTTAGCCAGTTTGTAGATACACCAGTCGTCGTATGCATATTCCAGTGTACGTGCTGCATTCTCGTTGATTTTCACATCGTATGGTACATATCCCAGCTTGTTATAATATTCATGTCCCAAGCGTCCTGTTGAAGATACTTCAGGATGTACATTCTCTGTTCCATGCAGCAATCCTTCATACAGCGTTTTTATATCGTCCACTTTCACGCCTTTCATGTAAGCATCTACCAGAACAGAAGCAGAATTATTACCTACCATACATCCTCTGTGTCCCGGACTTGCCCATTCGGGGAAGAACCCGCTTTCTTTATATGTATTGATAAGCCCTTCCTGCATCTCCTTGTTAACCGAAGGATACATCAGATTCAGTAACGGGAACAGACATCGGAACGTATCCCAAAAACCTGTGTCGGTATACATATATCCCGGCAATACTTGTCCGTTATATGGACTGTAATGAATCGGCCGGCCGTTCGCGTCCAGTTCGTAGAACTTGCGCGGGAACAGGAGTGAACGGTATAAACAGGAATAGAATGTACGATATTGATCCAGATTGCCGCCTTCCACTTCAATTTTTCCTAATACCTGGTTCCATGCTTCTTTTCCTTTCTTGGCTACTTGCTCGATATTATCCTTGCCCAGTTCTTTCATGTTGACAGCCGCCTGTTCGAAGCTGATAAAAGAAGAAGCAATCCTTGCGTGCACCTGTTCGCCCTTATGTGTCCGGAAACCGATAATAGCTCCGGCATGGTCAGTTGTTTGTTCGGTAACGTTTTCTTGAAGATTGCTATTGGCTACTGTTGCTTTGTATGTGAAAGGCTTGTCGAACTCGATGATAAAGTAATTCTTGAAGTTTTCGGGAACTCCTCCGCTATTGCGGGTGGTATAGCCGATAATCTTGTTTTCCTCCGGAATCACTTTGACATACGAGCCTTTGTCGAAAGCGTCCACTATGATATAAGAATGTTCATTTTCCGGGAAAGTGAAGCGGAAAAGGACAGCGCGTTCCGTCGGGGCCATTTCCGTCACGACGTCATGTTCGGCGAGATATACTTTATAATAATAAGGAGTGGCGATCTCCCCTTTGTGGGCAAACCAGCTTGCGCGCTTTTCTTCGTTAAACTCCGGTTTGCCTACTACGGGCATGATAGAGAACTGTCCGTAGTCGTTAATCCACGGACTGGGTTGATGCGTCTGCTTGAAACCGCGAATCTTGTTAGCGGTATAAGTGTATTGCCAGCCGTCACCCATTTTTCCTGTCTGCGGGGTCCAGAAGTTCATCCCCCAGGGACGGGCAATGGCCGGATAAGTATTACCTGTTGATAATTCGAAAGTAGACTGGGAACCCATTAGCGGGTTGACATACTGTGTCCAGTCTTTGGCTTTGGCAAAGAATGTGCAAGCAAGTACACAAATTATTATTAATAGTCTTTTCATGGCGTATATGTTTTAATAGTAAGCAATCAAACGTATTATCTCACTCCCCATTTCGTGGGTTGGGCGGTCATTTTGATTTCCATTGTTCCTCCGTTTGCAATATCCTGATGATGGAAGAATGGGGTATTCAACGGTTGGCCGTTCAGTGTTACGCTTTCAATATATTTGTTCTTCTTTTCGTTGTTTTTTACTACGATACTGAATGTCTTTTCTTCGGGCAGATTAATAACTGCCTTGTCGAAGGCGGGACGTCCGATAGAATATATCGGTTTGCCGGGACATACCTGATAGAATCCCATAGAATTGAGTATATACCAGGCAGACATTTGTCCGCAGTCTTCATTACCTGACAGTCCGTCTGTACTGTTGGCATATTGGCTTTGATAAACACTGTCTACCAGTTCCTGTGTTCTCCACGGGCGGTTGACGTAGTTGTATAGGTGAATGACGTGATGACTCGGTTCATTGCCGTGCGCATATTGTCCGATAAGGCCGCTGATGTCTGACGAAATCATTTCTCCTTCGAGTGATGAATCTACCGTAAACAGTGAGTCGAGTTTTTGTACAAAAGCGTCTTCACCTCCCATTAGATTAACCAATCCATCTACATCGTGAGGTACAAACCAAGTCCATTGCCAAGCTGTTCCTTCACAATAATCATCGCTGCGGTGAGTAGAGGCACGTGGGTTGAACGGGGTACGCCATTCACCTTTTGAATCCAGTCCGCGCATGAAGCGGGTAGATTTGTCGAAATAAAACTCGTAGGCTTTGGCAAAACGTTCGTATTTGGCTTTTGTTTCAAAGTCGCTCATTGCTTCAGCGAAGATAGAAATACACCAGTCGTCGTATGCATATTCCAACGCTTTGGCTACCGATTCATTTTCACGGTCGCAAGGAATGTAGCCGATTGCGTTCTTGTAATATTTGGCTTTCGGCATAAGGTGGGGTAACACCAGGGCCGGGCATTTAATACCGGTAGTGTCATATTCCGCAGCGCGCAGAGATGCTTTGTATGCTTCTTTGGCATCAAAATTACGGTAACCTTTCATATATGCATCCACGATGACCGGAACGGCATGATAACCAATCATAGTACCGGTATAGTTGGAGCCCAGATCCCACATCGGGTATATTCCGCCTTCCTGATGTTTTTTGATGAGCGAATTGATAAACTGATTGTTCAGATCCGGGTCGATAATTGTCATTAACGGATGTAGTGCACGGAAGGTGTCCCATAAAGAGAATACAGTATACAGGGGATTGATTGTATCTCCCTGATGTACTTCGAGATCCATTCCCAGGTAACGTCCATCTGCGTCCGTGAACAGGTTCGGACTGATAGCCGTATGATATAGAGCGGTGTAGAAGATCGTTTTGTCGTCCTTGTCGGGAGTCGTAATATCTATCTTTGACAGATACTGATTCCAAGCGGAGCGTGCATTCTTGCGCACTTTATCGAAATCCCAGCCGGGTATCTCCGATTCTACATTCTTGCGTGCACCGGCTATGTCGACGGCAGATACACCTACTTTAACCAGTACTTGTTCATCTTTGGTGGTATTAAAGTGTAATAAAACTTTGCAGACAGGAAGCCGCTTGCCGTTATCCATAGTGATAGAATCGGTCACCAACGTATAAGAGAACGGCTTGGAGAACTTGGCATAGAAATTAATATATTGGTCGAAAGCCCAATAAGTTGTTTTCTTGTGTCCGCAGATTTCCGTGTCGCTGATAACCTCGATCCCCATGTCGGAATTAGTCTGCCGTTGCAGGCTGTAATCCAAGTCAAGAATAAATCCGGCTTCGGAACTTTCGGGGAAGGTGTAGCGATGGATAGCGCCACGTTTGGTAGCCGATATCTCGGCTTTTACCTGATAAGTGTCCAGAAAAACGGAATAATATCCCGGTTCTGCCGTTTCATTCTCGTGCGAGAAGGCGGAGGAATACGCTAATTGCTGACTTTGCGGATCAGTGGTCTGATATCGCTGTTCGCCGACAGTCGGCATGAGTAGTACGTCGCCGTAGTCACAACATCCTGTGCCACTGACGTGCGTGTGTGAGAATCCGTTAATGGTAGAGTCTTCATAATAATAGCCTGAACAGGCGTCCCAGCCATCAATCCGGGTATCCGGGCTTGGCTGGATCATTCCGTGCGGAACTACTGCTCCGGGAAACGTATGCCCGTGTCCGCCGGTACCGATAAAGGGATTGACAAAAACGCTATAATCTTTCTCATTAGTGGGAGCTGTACAGGAGTTGAGTGCGAAGAATCCTCCTAAACATCCTACTATCAGGAATGTTTTTAGTTTCATGGTAGTAATAGCTTTTAGTTTTGCCGAAAGCAATCCCTTTATTTCGGGGAAATAAAGATATTGCTTCCTACAATTTTATAATCAATAGGTATAGAGTTTTGTAATGACGTTAGCACAGAATCGATCGTCGACTTTCTTCTCAGTACACCGGAGTAAGTCTTATCCGCCCGGATGTCCGGTGACAGGATAATCTTCACGTCATAAAAACGTTCCAGTGCTTTCGTAATAGTAAAGATATCGGCCTTTTGGAATGGAATCAGGTTGTCGTGCCATACGGCGTCCAACTTAGCATCCACCTGTTTCACAGTCAACCGTCCGCTTTTTTTGTTTAACTCGGCACGTTGGCCGGGGGCGAGAATAATCTGCCCTTCCTCCTTATTGCCTTTCACTTCAATTTCACCTTCAATCAGTGTTGCTTCCGCTACCCGGCAATTCTTATCGGATTTAAAGTTGAATGTGGTTCCCAATACACGTACACGCATAGCGTCGCTTTGTACGGTAAATGGTTTATGACGGTTCTTTGTTACCTCAAAATAGGCTTCTCCTTCCAGATAGACATTACGTTCTTTTTCAGAAAACTCGCGTGGATACTTTAAGGTCGCAAGGTTGTTCAGCCAGACTCTGGTACCGTCCGGTAGAACCACTTCCTTTACGATACCTTCGTTGGCAACGGCGACCATTAATTGCTGGTCTGCCCCGTTATGATAGAACCAGTACCCGGCTCCGCCTCCCATAAGAAGAATGACGGCAATAACGGCAGCATATCTCATCCAACGATGCATACGCAGCAGTTTGGCCTGTTTCCCTTTTGCTTCATCCAACTTTTTGTATAACAGCTTTTCAGCATGAGCTATCCGTTGTTCGTCGGCATATCGGTCGAATTTACCCAAATGATAAATTTCTTCCATGCGAAAGAGTTGACGGGCATTTTCTTCCGATTCTTTCATCCAAGCATTTACTTCGATGATTTCTTCTTCCGAGCATTGCCCAGTCAAATATTTATTCATTATGTCTTCACTTAGATTTCTCATTTTCTTTTCCTTCATATAAATAATACAATTCAGAACCTAAAAACACTTAGCTTACTTGCACAAAAATAAGACTATAATGATCCAAAGAGGATCTAGACGACTGCGTAAGTACTTCAGTGCCTTATACATATGTGCTTCTACCGTGCGTAGTGAAACCCCGAGGACATCGGCTATCTCTTTGTTTTTCATATCATGCAGATAGCTGAGTTTGAAAACTTCTTTGCACTTGTCCGGAAGTTCGTTGATTGCATCGTAGATTTCTTTCCGTAGTTCCCGGTCTTCAATCCTCCGGATCACTTCGTTGTTGTCCGGTTGATAGAATTCGGCACGCCTTTGGTTGATTTCTTCCATGGCGGCGCAGTAGCCGTCTTCCACACGATGTTTCAGGACGTTGAGAGCACGGGTGTAAACGGCACGATAGAGAAAGGCTTGGATCTGATCTCCTATCTCTATGGTGTCTTTCCGCTTCCATAATTCTACAAATACATCCTGCACTACGTCCTCCGCTTCTTCCTCACCTACCAGACGGGTGGCGTAGAAAATCAGGTTGGGATAGTATCTGCGGAACAGTGCTTTATAAGTAATATCGAAGTTTTCGTTCATGCTCTCGGTCAGTTAAGTTTGGTTTTATTTATGGATTCTTTTCTTCGAATATGACGCCTATTGCTTTAGGGGTGTTACTCATTTCGAATTCCACAGTAGCTCCGCTCATGATCTGTTCATGGGTGAGATAAGTCTTATCGTAAGGTTGGCCGTCCACTTTGATTGACTGGATATAGATATTTTCTTTGTTTACGTTCGGAGCGAATACTGTAAAAGTCTTGCCATTGGCGAGATGCAGCTTGATTTCCGGAAATAGGGGAGTGCCTATTTCATATCTTCCGCTGACCGGATTTACAGGATAGAATCCCATAGCACTGAATACGTACCATGCCGACATCTGTCCGCAGTCTTCGTTGCCGCAAAGGCCGGCCGGTTCGTTCTTGTAGAGCTCATTCATTACTTTTGCCACGTAATATTGAGTCCGGTCATTGAATCCTATCGAATTGAACAGGTAGATAACGTGGTGGCTCGGTTCGTTGCCGTGCGCGTATTGACCGATCATTCCTGTGCTGAAAAGTGGGAGCTCGTCATCTTCGGACGGATGATAGGTAAACATACTATCCAGCTTTTCCGCAAACCGGTTTTTGCCTCCTACGAGATTGACCAGTCCGTCAACATCATGCTGTACAGACCAGAAATATTGCCATCCGTTGCTTTCGCAAATATGCGGAGTATAGTCGTCTGCTTTGAAATCTTTGATAAAGACGCCTTCGTCATCACGCGGTTGCATGAATGAAGTGGCCGGGTTATAGACATTCTTGTAGTTTTGCGAACGTTTATAGAATTCGTCTGCAATATCTTTCTTGCCCATTTTCTGTGCCATTTCGGCGATGCAGTAGTCATCGAAAGCATATTCCAGTGTTTTGGATAACGACCAGTTTTCTGCGTTATAGCTATCCGTCACGTTATAAGGTATATATCCTAATTTTTTGTAGAGCCCGATGCCCCGGTAATTGTCCAGGTTGGCAGTTGCTACGCAGGCAGCCAGTGCCCTTTCCGCATCAAAGTCTCCGATTCCTTTCAGATAAGCGTCTGCAATCACCGGAACAGCGTGGTAACCGATCATCATGTCCGTTTCGCTGCCGTAGAAGTTCCATACCGGCAGACGTCCGTTCTGTTCGTAGAAAGCGATGAAGGATTTCACCATATCGTTGACACGCTCCGGTTCGGTGTAGGTAAAAAGCGGGTGAGCGGCACGGTACGTGTCCCATAAGGAGAAAGTGCTGTAATTTACCCAACCGTCGGCTTGGTGTACTTTCTTGTCGGGACCGTAATAAGCTCCATCCACATCACTATAAATTGTCGGGGCGATCATTGAATGATAGATAGCTGTGTAGAAGTTCACTTTATCATCTTCGTTGTCACTTTTTACTTCAATCTTTCCGAGTTGGCGGTTCCAGTTAGCTTTGGTTGCAGCCAGATATTTGTCGAAGTTGTTTTCGGGGACTTCAGCTTGCAGGTTCTTGGCAGCTCCTTCCATGCTGACGCCGGAAATGGCTGTGCTGACAAGTATCTGCTCGCCTTCTTGAGTGTTGAAGTCGAAGCGTGCGATAGTAGCTGTGCCGATACGTTTGTTCTCTTTGACGATAGCCATTGTATCCAGTTCTATTTTCTCGAAAGGCTTGGAGAAGCGGGTACGGAAGTAGATGTGCTGATCTCGTGCCCAGCCGTCAGAGAAACGGTAACCTTGGATAGTGACGGAGTCTATCACCTCAATGTGAGAGTCGTTGGTAAAGTCCCAATTCATCGCTTTCTTCAAGTTCAGGAAGATAGCGGATTGAGCTTCGGGAAAGGTATACCGTTGGATACCGCAGCGTTCGGTTGCCGTCAATTCGACGTTGATATTATAATCGGTCAGGCGTACCTGATAATAGCCTGCATAGGCGCTTTCGTCATCGTGGGAGAACTTGGAGTGAATGCCCAGTGGAGCTTTTGCTTCTTTGTAAGGCAGCGTGACAGGCATAAAAGAGATATCATACAGATCTCCAGCTCCGGTACCGGAGAGGTGCGTGTGGCTGAATCCGGCAATCGTGCTGTCCGGGTAAAAATATCCGGAGATGCGGTCCCAGCCGGGGAGTCCGTTATCCGGACTAAGTTGTACCATTCCAAATGGCGCTTGTGCGCCCGGATAAGTGTTTCCGGTGAAGTCTGTTCCTATAAATGGATTTACATAAGATGTGTAATCTATTTCATGTTTCTCTTGTGTAGGGGTACAAGAAATCAGCATGCAGATTAACAGCAGGCATAGACAAGTGGGTGTTCTCATCGTTATTTATTTTATTTATTTGAAGGATAAGAAAAATAATTAATCTGCGTGCAAAGGTAGAAAAAAAACTGTGACAACCCTATATTATATACGCAATATTTTTAAAGTGAGGAAGATAGACTTTATAATTGTGTTTGTGCTTCCCGATATCGGAGATGTCCCTCACTGGTGTCGGAGACCGATTCCTTGGTATCTTGATTCAAACCTTCTCTGCGTCCGGATTTGGATATAAAAAATAGAGTGTGTCTCACAGTAATTCCTACCTTAAGACACACTCTATTTATTTTATTTATTTACTTACTCTTAGATTCCTGCAAGTTCGAGTACTTTTTCAACTGCTGTCGGTAACCCGTCAGCGTTTTTGCCTCCGGCTGTTGCAAAGTGAGGCTGGCCGCCGCCGCCACCTTGAATCAGTTTGGCAGCTTCTTTCACCAGATTACCTGCTTTCAGACCACCGGCTACGAGGTTATCGCTAATCATAACTGTCAACATCGGTTTGCCTGCATCCGTACTTCCGGCTACGAAGAATAAGTTTTCTGTAATTTCGCCACGAAGCTGGAAAGCAATATTCTTCACCACTTCTGCGGGTAGAGGAGCACAGAACTTGATTACTTTGATGCCATGAATTTCCTGTATATTCTTCAACAGTCTTTCTTTCAAGGCCGCTTCTTTTTCTTTCATGAAATCTTCCACTTGTTTCTTCAAACCGGCATTCTCTTCAATATATTTGCGGATAGCAATTCCCAAGTCAGGAGTGTTGTTGAAGAGTGCCTTCAGATCGCTGAGCGTATCCTGGATAGTATCCAACATTTCTTCTACACGTGCACCTGTGTAAGCTTCGATACGACGGACACCGGCAGCAACGGAACTTTCTGAGACAATCTTCACCATGCCGATGTTTCCTGTTGCGGCTACGTGTGTACCTCCACAAAACTCAATAGAAGAACCGAATTGAATCACACGTACTCTGTCACCGTATTTTTCGCCGAAAAGAGCGATAGCACCCAGCTCTTTTGCTTCTTCGATAGGAATGTTACGATATTCCTTCAAAGGAATATTGGCACGGATTCTTGCATTAACGATGTGTTCCACCTGGCGGATTTCTTCGTCTGTCACCTTCTGGAAGTGAGAGAAGTCGAAACGCAGTGAGTCCGGAGTGACCAATGAACCCTTTTGTTCGATGTGTTCGCCCAATACTTCGCGGAGAGCAGCGTCCAGCAAGTGAGTGGCCGAGTGGTTGGCTGCACAGGCAGCGCGTTTGTCGGTATTTACACAAGCCATGAACGGAGCTTCCGGGTGTTCCGGTAACTTTTTGGTAATATGTATCGGAAGATTGTTTTCTTTCTTGGTGTCGATTACTTCAATCGTTTCAAATTCGCTGACCAATACACCCGTGTCACCTACCTGGCCACCACTTTCTGCATAGAACGGAGTGTAGTCCAATACGATTTGATACAAAGTCTGGTTCTTTTGTTTGATCTGGCGATAACGGAGGATAGAGGCTTCATATTCGGTATAATCGTAACCTACAAATTCCGTTGTTCCTTCTTTCAGTGTAATCCAGTCGCCTGTCTCGATAGCGGCAGCGTTACGTGCACGCTGTTTCTGCTGTTGCATTTCCGCGTTGAATTCTTCGAGGTTTACAGTCATTCCGTTTTCGCGGAGAATCAGCTCTGTCAGGTCGAGCGGGAAACCGAATGTATCATATAAGGTGAAGGCATCTTTGCCGCTGATTTCTATTTTTCCGGCAGCCTTGGTATCTTCCATTGTCTTGTCCAACAGACGGATTCCGGTTTCCAGTGTGCGGAGGAATGCTTCTTCTTCTTCTTTGATAACTTTCTCGATCAGGGTTTTCTGTGCTATCAATTCAGGATAAGCGTCTCCCATGTTATCAATCAATACCGGAAGCAACTTGTACATGAATGCTTGTTTTTGTCCGAGGAAAGTATATCCGTAACGAACAGCACGGCGGAGGATACGGCGAATTACATAACCCGCTTTTGCGTTAGAGGGCAATTGACCGTCTGTGATAGAGAAAGCGATGGTGCGGATATGGTCGGCGATCACGCGCATAGCGATGTCCTGCTGTTTGTCTTTTCCGTATTCTGTGCCTGACATGACAGCAATCGCTTTCAGCATCGGTTGGAATACGTCCGTATCATAGTTGGACGTTTTGCCTTGCAGTGCCATACAGAGACGCTCAAATCCCATACCGGTGTCAATTACTTTTGCCGGAAGCGGTTCGAGGCTACTGTCTGCTTTGCGGTTATATTGCATAAATACAAGGTTCCAGATTTCAATTACCTGCGGGTGATCGTGGTTGACTAGATCACGACCGGAGATTTTTGCACGTTCTTCAGCAGGACGGAGGTCGATATGAATTTCGGAACAGGGTCCGCAAGGTCCTGTATCACCCATTTCCCAGAAGTTATCGTGTTTGTTGCCATTGATGATATGATCTTTCGGTAGGAATTGCTCCCAGTAAGAAGCGGCTTCGTCGTCACGGCTCAGTCCTTCTTCGGGGCTTCCTTCGAATACAGTGGCGTACAGGTGTTCCGGATTCAGTTTCAATACTTCTACCAGATATTCCCATGCCCAGTTGATGGCTTCTTTCTTGAAGTAGTCACCGAATGACCAGTTGCCCAGCATTTCGAACATGGTGTGGTGGTACGTATCGTGTCCCACTTCTTCCAGGTCATTATGCTTTCCGCTTACACGCAGACATTTCTGAGAGTCCGCGACTCTGTGGTATTTGGCCGGGTGGTTACCCAAAATAATATCTTTAAACTGGTTCATCCCTGCGTTGGTAAACATCAGGGTAGGGTCATCTTTTATCACCATCGGAGCCGAGGGAACAATGTGGTGTCCTTTCGACTCAAAGAAATTCTTGAATGAATCTCTGATCTCTTTTGCAGTCAACATATTCTTCTATATATCTATTGTTGAGGTTAATATTCTCAAAAAACTGTGCAAAGATAGCTTGTTTTTATTACTTTTGCCGTATTAACAAGCGAAATATTTCCAAAAAGATGCGCAAAGTTTACTACATCTACAATCCAAGGACGCAGACTTATGACCGAATTTACCCTACCGTACGGCAGCGTGCGCTTAGCATTCTGCGCCGGCTTTTTATCGGTATGGGACTTGGAGCCGGATGCTTCATCGTCTTGCTTCTAGTGTTCGGATCGCCTTCGGAGAAGGAACTGCGAATCGAAAATAGCCGTCTTTTGGCGCAATATAATGTACTTTCCCGCCGTCTGGATGATGCGATGGGGGTGCTGCAGGATATTCAGCAGCGTGACGATAACCTGTATCGGGTGATTCTGCAAGCTGATCCTGTTTCGCCGGCTATCCGTCAGGCAGGTTTTGGAGGTACGAACCGGTATGAGGAGCTGATGGATCTGGCAAACTCCAAGCTGGTGGTAAATACGACCCAAAAGCTGGATGTACTGTCCAAACAACTTTATATCCAGTCCAAATCTTTCGATGACGTGGTGGATATGTGTAAGAATCATGATGAAATGCTGAAATGTATTCCGGCTATCCAGCCTATCTCCAATAAAGACCTTCGCAAGACTGCTTCCGGATACGGAACACGTATTGATCCGATTTACGGTACGACGAAGTTTCATTCGGGAATGGACTTCTCCGCTCATCCGGGAACGGATGTCTATGCGACCGGTGACGGTACAGTGGTAAAAGTAGGATGGGAAACCGGATATGGCAATACGATTGAGATTGACCATGGCTTCGGTTATCTGACTCGGTACGCTCACTTACAGAGCTATAACACGAAAGTTGGGAAAAAGGTGGTGCGTGGCGAGGTGATTGGAAAAGTGGGAAGTACAGGTAAGAGCACCGGTCCTCATCTTCACTATGAGGTACACGTGAAGGGAAAGGTTGTGAATCCTGTCAACTATTACTTCATGGACTTGAGTGCGGAAGATTATGAGAAGATGATTCAACTGGCCGCCAATCACGGTAAAGTGTTCGATTAATCTCTTAAAACAACGATTTCTATGCTGAATACGGACAAAGAACTAAAATTATATTACTCCATAGCCGAAGTGGCCGATATGTTTGGAGTCAATGCATCCTTGCTTCGTTTTTGGGAGAAGGAGTTCCCGCAGATTTCTCCCAGGACAACGGGGAGGGGGATACGTCAGTATCGAAAGGAGGATGTGGAAACGATTGGTCTGATCTATCATCTGGTGAAGGAGAAAGGTCTGACGCTTCCCGGTGCCCGTCAACGGTTGAAGGATAATAAGGAAGCCACGGTTCGCAATTACGAAATTGTGAACCGTCTGAAAGGTATTAAGGAAGAGCTTCTGGCTATCAAGAAAGAACTGGACGGACGATAAATTATTCCTCCACCCGGTTCACCTGTTTGATGTTTTGAATCTTCTTCAGATTATTACAGATTGTCTTTACATCTTCCACATCGTGTACCCATAGCTGAATCTTTCCTTCGAATATCCCGTCATTCGTTTCAATGGCAAGTTTACGGATGTTCACGTTGAGCTGTCTGGAAATGACCTGAGTCACTTCATTCAGAAGTCCCATGCTGTCTATACCTCTTAAATAGATATATACGAGGAAAGAAAGTTCTTTGTGAGTATCCCATTCGGTCGCTAATATACGGTTACCATAGCTGCTTTTCAGCTTGGCAGCAACAGGGCACTGGCGTTTATGAATAATAATGCGGTCGTTTTCATCAACGTAACCCAAAACATCATCACCGGGAATCGGATGACAACATTCGGCCATGATGTATTTCTTTTGCAGGCTTTCTTCGGTCAGTTTAAGAATCTCTTTCGGATTGATCTTTTCTTTTTCCTGCGGTTCTTTCTCTTCCGGTTTTTCCTTGTTGCTGTTCCCGAAGGAGAACGTCAGGTATTTCTTCCAGTTGCTGGTTTGCTTTTCTCTCAGCTCGTTCTTGTCCGCTTCTCCCAAAGTAATGGCTTTGCTGCCGATAGCGGCCAGTAACTCTTCTTCATTCTTGAAGTTGTGAAATTTACGCAACTTCTCGATGACAGCTTCTTCCGGACGTATTTCTTCCTTCTTCAGAAACTCGTTGAGTAGCTCTTCGCCAATTTTCTGATTCGCTTTCCGTTCTTTGCGAAGAATCGCTGCGATCTTGGCACGGGCACGGGCGGTCGTTGCAAATACCTCCCATTGCGGTTGTACACGTTGGGATTTGGAGGTCAATATTTCAACCTGATCTCCACTTTGCAGTTTATGGCTTAGCGGCACCAGTTTATGATTGACCTTGGCGCCGATACAATGGCTACCGATATCTGTGTGCAGTGAGAAGGCAAAATCCAGTGCCGTAGAGTTTTGTGGCATTGTCTTTAACTCTCCCTTCGGAGTGAACACGAAGATTTCGGAAGCAAACAGGTTCAGTTTGATCGTATCCAAAAAGTCGATTGCGTCCGGTTGCGGATCATCCAGTATCTCTTTAATGGTTTTCAGCCATTTCTCCAGTTCACCTTCGTCTTCGCTGCCTCCTCCTTCTTTATATTTCCAGTGGGCGGCAAAGCCTTGTTCTGCAACATCGTTCATCCGTTCGCTGCGAATCTGTACCTCGATCCATTGTCCGTTGTTTCCCATCAGGGTGACGTGCAATGCTTGGTAACCATTCGCCTTCGGGTGGCTTACCCAGTCGCGTAGGCGGTCGGGATGAGGCTTGTATATCTTGGAAATGGAGACATAGATGTCGAAACAGTCGTTGAGCTCTTCTTCCACGTTGCGTGGTTCGAAGATGATACGGACAGCGAGCAAGTCATAAATCTCCTCGAACGGGACGTGTTTGGTCTGCATCTTGTTCCAGATGGAGTAGATCGATTTCACACGTGCCAAAATCCGGTATTTCAGCCCCATCTTATCCAGCTGGGTGCGGATCGGAGCTGTGAAGTCGTTGAATACTTTGTCGCGTTCGGCGGCGGTAGCATTCAACTTTTCTTCTATTTCGGCATATTCTTCGGGGTGTTCATATTTGAAGCTGAGGTTTTCAAGCTCTGTTTTTATCTTGTACAGACCTAGGCGGTTGGCTAACGGGGCATAGATGTAGAGAGTTTCTCCTGCTATCTTATATTGCTTGTTGGGCAGCATGGAACCCAGCGTGCGCATATTGTGCAAGCGGTCGGCTATTTTGATCAGGATAACTCGGATATCGTTCGACATGGTGAGCAGTAACTTCTTGAAGTTCTCTGCCTGTGCCGAAGCACGGTCACCGAAGATCCCTCCGGAGATTTTGGTCAGTCCGTCTACAATCTGGGCAATCTTCGGTCCAAAGATATTTTCGATGTCTTCTACCGTGTAATCAGTGTCTTCTACTACGTCGTGCAGCAGTGCCGCACAGATAGAAGTAGAACCAAGACCAATTTCGTTACATACTATTTGTGCAACGGCAATCGGGTGCATGATATAAGGTTCGCCGGATCGGCGTTTGATTCCTTTGTGTGCCTGATTAGCGAAGTTGAAAGCTTTTGTGATGATTTCAACTCGTTTGCGATGTTTAGTATGGAGATAATCATTCAGAAGTTCCTGGAACGCCTGATTGATCATCTCTTCATCTGCTATTTCTTTGGGGGTTATATTATCCATATTCGTTATCCTTTCATTCGCTTATTTTTGCAAAAATAAGCAAATTTCCGAATGAAGCAAGCGGGAAGTCATTTATTTGTAGATTTTCAATTGTTTTCCTGCTGCGATTCTGGTGTTCGACATACCGTTCCACTGCTGTATATCTTTGACACGTACGCCTAGCTTTTCGGCAATCGATGAAAGAGTGTCTCCACTTTTTATCTTATAATAAGTTAATTTTCCTTTACCGGCAACAGCGCTTGTCTGTCTGCGGGTGGTTGGAGTAACTTCTTTCACTGCAACGGTTTTGCGGTTGCGAAATAGCTCGTCGGCACGGTGTGCGTAGATTGTATCTTGCTTGTCAATAAACGTACTGATGGCACCTTGTGGTAAACGTAATGTACAAGGTTTGGTCGTGCCGGGAATCACTTGTTTCTTGTATTGGGGATTCAGGCTCTTCACTTCCTCCAGCGGAACATTGCAAAGTTCGGCAATCTGCTCGAAATGAAGGTTTTTAGTGACTTGCACCGTATCTGTGCTTGCCGGAATGTTTGTTTCCATCGGACAGATGTTGTGGTCGCAATAGTATGTCATCACGTAATTGGCTGCGATGAAAGCAGGTACATATCCGCGTGTCTCTTTAGGCAGCAGGTTATAGATTTTCCAGTAATCCGTTTCGCCTCCGGCGCGGCGGATTGCCTTGTTGATAGTACCTGGGCCACAGTTATAGGCTGCTATAACCAGATTCCAGTCTCCATAAATATCGTACATCTCTTTCAAGTAACGGGCGGCAGCCCAGGTTGCTTTGATCGGGTCGCGGCGTTCGTCTATCAGACTATTGGATTCAAGACCGTAAATCTTTCCTGTTCCAATCATGAATTGCCACAGTCCAGAAGCACCGGCACGTGACACAGCTGAAGGATTCAGTGCAGATTCGATAATCGGCAGGTACTTCAGTTCCAAAGGAAGTCCGTAAGCGTCCAGTGCTTCTTCGAAAATAGGCATATAGAAATTGCAGGCGCTCAGCATGAATGAAACCTGATTGCGTAGGCGACCCGCGTACATATCGATGAATTTGCGTACAATGTCATTATAAGGCATCTCCATGACAGCCGGAATACGTGAAAGGCGGTCAATGTAGACAGAATCACTGAATAAAGGATTCACTTCCGCCGTACTGCAATCTTTGCCTAAATCAATATAGTTTTTAGCTTTCCAGTCGTTCAGCAGACTGTCGAGCGGGTAAGTCATACTCTTTGGAAGATCGATGCTTTCTTTGCGTTCGGTTCCGTTTTCACGAATAACTACATCTACACTTTGAGCTTTTACCTGTGTGGTTGCCAACAGGAAAAGGAAAATAATCGAACAATAGTTTTCTAATTTCTTCATGCTTTAATTATAAGTTCAATCTAAATTGTGTTTTTAAAATCGTAGTACGCATTGCAGTCCCACTGACTTATTCTTGTAACTGTTGGAGCGGAACTGGCTGTTATTGTCGATGACAGTTGGCTCCAGCTTCATACTCAAGTCAGGTGAAATGTCGAAGTTCGATAATTCCGCATCGACATAGGCATCGATGATGGAGATAAGGTATACTCCGATAAATGCAAATATACTAAGGTCCCGAAAACGACGGAACGAGTCCTTTCTTCGTTTCAAGGTGTTTTTCAGTTGCTCTTCATTATACTGGGCGTTCGGTGGCAGCAAATCTTCATAGCTCTTGGTGTTTGGATTACTGTCCATGATGTCCAGATAGGCCTGTGAATAGTCTTTATACATTTTCCCGTTCCAGCTGAGGGCATACGCACATCCTGCAAACCCTCCATATATAATAGGTAGTTTCCAGTATTTACGGTTGTAAATCTGTCCTCCGCCAGGGAATACGACTGCAAGCCATGTTGCTTTGGTCGGGTTGGGAATGAACAGTTTCTTGTTGAGATCCTGCACAGGAGGTACTGTGTCGGTTTTCACTACAATAGGTGCCGGCTGTTCTATCTTCTTCAGTTCTTTTTTATTGGCTGCGTCAAGGCTGTCGGCTATCTGTATTTTGGCAGCAGACAGACTGTCGGTTGCTTGCAGGCGTTCCGGATGCAATATTTTGATTGAATCCTTTTTCAACGAATCCATCACCTGAGCAGGATCCCGGTGCCTTCGTGCACGTGCTTTCGGTGCTTCCCGGCTCTGAATAATACTGTCTTTCTGTACCGGAGTCACAGGTTCTTGTGCATACACATCAATCCCTGCCACCTGTAGAAAACAGAGAAGCAGGGTGATGATGAGTAACTGATATTTCTTACTTTTTCTTGTCATCTACTTTTTTAGCGTATCGAAGATTTCCATGATACGTTCCAGTTCCTCCTCGTTGCTGAAAGGAATACTGATTTTTCCTTTCCCCTTTTCGGAGCAAGTCAGTTGTACCTTGGTGTTGAAAAATCCCGTGAGTTGTTGCTTTAGTAAATTAAACTCTTCCGGTAGTTTGCTGCGTTTCGGAGTGATTTTCCGTGTGCCGCTTTTCACAGCTTCTCCTTCGCTCAGCGATTTGACAATCTCTTCTACTTTGCGGACGGAGTATCCGTGTTCCTGTATCTCTTCGAATATTTTTACTTGAAGTTTGGGGTCGCCTAATGAAATCAATGCACGTGCATGTCCCATATCTAGCTGTTTGTTTTGTAGAGCCATCTGTATAGGAGCCGGCAGTTTCAGTAGACGCAGGTAGTTGGCGATAGTGGTCCGGTTCTTGCCGATACGTTCGCTCAGGCGTTCCTGTGTCAGTTCATACTGGTCCAGCAGATGTTGATAAGCCAATGCTATTTCTACCGCATTCAGGTCTTCACGCTGTATGTTTTCAATCAGCGCCATTTCCATCATGTTTTCGTCGTCGGCAGTGCGGATGTAGGCAGGGATGGTTTTCAGTCCTGCTTTTTGTGAAGCACGGTAACGACGCTCTCCCGCGATGATCTGATACTCATCGTCCGAGAGCTTGCGTAGAGTGATAGGCTGTATGATACCGATTTCCGCAATGGAATCAGCCAGTTCCTGCAATGCCGTTTGATCGAATTCGCGGCGTGGCTGATTGGGGTTGACGGTAATCTTCGCCAACTCTATTTCACTAATGGAAGAAGAACCTTCGGTTTTCACATCATCCATTGAGAGCAGGGCGTCAAGTCCGCGTCCTAATGCATTTCTTTTTTGTGTTGCCATATCTTCTTCGGTTATTTATTTCTGTTGATAATCTCTTTGGCAAGGGCGAGATGGTTTTTGGCACCGGTAGAGTCCGCATCATAAAGAATGGTCGGGATACCGTAGCTGGGAGCCTCGCTCAGTTTCACATTTCGCTGGATCACGCTGTTGAAAACTAATTCCTGGAAGTGTCTTTTCACTTCGTCGTAAATCTGGTTTGCCTGACGCAGACGTGAGTCATACATCGTCAGCAGGAAACCTTCGATTTCCAGAGCGGGATTCAGTTTCGACTTGATGATTTTAATCGTATTCAGCAGTTTGCTGATGCCTTCGAGAGCAAAATACTCAGCTTGCACGGGGATGATCACGGAGTCGGCTGCCGTCAGGGCATTGATGGTGATCAGTCCGAGTGAAGGAGAACAATCTATCAGAATATAGTCATATTCTTTCTTCAAGGGTGTGAGCACTTCTTTCAGTATCTTTTCGCGGTTTGGGAGGTTCAGCATTTCAATCTCTGCTCCTACAAGATTGATGTGCGAAGAGATCACTTTCAAAGAGTCGATTTCTGTGTCAAGAATAGCGTCCTGTACATTGGCTCTGTCAATAATGCATTCATAGATAGTGCATTCCGACTGCTTGATGTCCACTCCCAGGCCGGAAGAGGCATTTGCTTGCGGGTCTGCATCTACCACGAGTACTTTCTTTTCAAGTGTAGCAAGTGACGCTGCGAGATTAATCGTAGTCGTGGTCTTTCCTACACCCCCTTTTTGATTGGCCAAAGCAATTATTTTTCCCATATACTCTAAATTTATTGGCAGCGAAATAAGTGATAATTCCTTAGAGCGCCTACGAAAAAAGAGAAACTTTGCATTTTCTGTTGATAAGTCACCGGTTTTGTTAATAACTGCCGGACGAAACAGTTCCGAAACCCGGTTGATTTTATCATCATACTTTCTCTGTTTGAGCTTGCAAATATACATATTTATATTGGATATCTATTTCTTTTTTTACTCGCTTGCAGAAGATTAAGATTTGTAAACGGGTGTATATTCGTCAGATAGCGATGTGATTAATATGATATTCGGAGATAAGCGGTTGGCAGTACGGTTACTTTTTGCTACTTTTGTGCGAACATTAAAAAGGAAAGGATTGAATATATGGAAAGTAAGAAGCCGTTGATCCTCGTTTCGAATGACGATGGTGTTATGGCTAAAGGTATTAGTGAACTGGTGAAGTTCCTTCGTCCGTTGGGGGAAATTGTTGTAATGGCACCCGACTCTCCGCGCTCCGGCAGCGGCAGTGCATTGACGGTGACTCATCCGGTTCATTATCAACTGGTCAAAAGAGAAGTGGGACTGACTGTATATAAATGTACAGGAACGCCGACCGATTGTATCAAGCTGGCATTGGGCTCAGTGCTCGACCGGAAGCCTGACCTGATCGTAGGCGGTATCAATCATGGAGATAATTCCGCTATTAACGTGCATTATTCGGGAACGATGGGAGTAGTGATTGAAGGCTGTCTGAAGGGAATTCCTTCGATTGGTTTTTCTCTGTGCAATCATCAGCCCGATGCTGATTTTGAACCTTCGGGTCCTTATATACGCAAGATAGCTGCCATGATATTGGAAAAAGGACTGCCCCCGTTGACTTGTCTTAATGTGAACTTTCCCGATACTCCCGACCTCAAAGGAGTGAAGGTTTGTGAACAAGCAAAGGGATGCTGGGTGAATGAATGGGTAACTTGTCCCCGTCTCGATGACCATAATTACTTCTGGCTGACCGGTTCATTCACCGATCATGAACTTGAAAATGAGAACAATGATCATTGGGCGCTGGAAAACGGATATGTGGCTATCACGCCAACGACAGTCGATATGACTGCTTACGGCTTTATAGATGAACTGAATGGCTATTGTCAGCAACTGGAATTCTGACATACGCATTGTGCTGATTTCAAATATCAAAACTCCTAATTCAAAATTCCCATGAAGTACTATCTGATTGTCGGTGAAGCTTCCGGAGACTTGCATGCGTCCCATTTGATGACTGCCCTCAAGGCGGAAGATCCTCAGGCCGATTTCCGCTTTTTTGGTGGAGATTTGATGGCTGCCGTCGGAGGAACGATGGTGAAGCATTATAAAGAGCTGGCGTATATGGGATTTATTCCAGTACTGCTTCATTTGCGTACGATTTTTGCAAATATGAAACGTTGCAAGGAAGATATTGTGGCGTGGAATCCCGATGTGGTGATCTTGGTCGATTATCCCGGTTTCAATCTTAACATAGCTAAGTTTGTGCATTTCGAGACGCAGATTCCTGTCTTCTATTATATTTCTCCGAAGATATGGGCATGGAAGGAGTACCGCATAAAGAATATCAAACGTGATGTGGATGAACTTTTCTCCATCCTTCCTTTTGAAGTGGAGTTTTTTGAAGAGAAGCACCGGTATCCTATACATTATGTAGGAAATCCTACGGTAGATGAAGTGGCTGCTTATCAGAAAGCTCATCCTAAAAATCCGGAAGCATTCTTGGCGGATAATAATCTGGAGGATAAACCGGTAATCGCACTGTTGGCGGGAAGCCGGAAACAGGAGATCAAGGATAATCTGCCGGATATGCTGAAAGCTGCTTCTGCTTTTCCCGATTATCAACTGGTACTGGCCGGTGCTCCCGGCATCGCTCCGGAGTATTACAAACAATATGTAGGGCAGGCTAAAGTGAAAATAATCTTTGACCAGACCTATCGTTTGCTACAACATGCGGAGGCGGCTTTGGTCACTTCGGGTACGGCGACTCTTGAGACAGCCTTGTTCCGTGTTCCTCAGGTGGTTTGTTACTATACACCGATTGGAAAAGTGGTTTCGTTTTTGCGTCGTCATATCTTGAAAGTGAAATTTATCTCACTAGTCAATCTGATTGCAAATCGTGAGGTTGTAAAGGAGTTGGTTGCAGATACAATGACAGTCGGAAATATGCAGAGTGAACTAAAGAAACTGATTGAAGATCAGGAATATAAGGATCGTATGCTTGCCGAATATGAGTATATGGCAGATCGGTTGGGGCCTGCAGGTGCTCCCCAGCATGCTGCTCGCAAAATGCTTGAACTGTTGAAAAAATAACTTTCTTTTTCTGAATAAACGTAAAGCCGGTGCAGTAAATGCCCGGCTTTTTTATTTATATAGCAGAAGAATTAAAAAGAGAGGAATAAATATGAAAAAATTTAATTGGCTTTTAGTAATGTTATTGCTCGCATTGGTACCTGCGCTGCAATCATGTGACGACGATGGGTACTCAATTGGAGACATAGGATGGGATTGGGCTACAGTTCGTGCTACCGGTGGCGGTGGTTATTATCTGGAAGGTGATCGTTGGGGTATGATTGATCCGGTGGCCAGCTCTATTCCTTGGTACAAACCGGTAGACGGTGAACGAGTAGTTGCTTTTTTCAATCCTTTGGCTGATACGGATAAGGGTGCTCAGGTAAAGATCGAAGGAATTCAGGAAGTGTTGACAAAAGAAGTGGAAGATATGACGGCTGAAAATGAAGAGGAATTCGGTAATGATCCTATCGTGATTTATCAAGGAGATATGTGGCTGGGAGGAAAGTTTCTGAATATCATCTTCCATCAGTATTTGCCTCGTTCTGAAAAGCACCGCATCAGTCTTGTACAGAATAAGATAGAACCGGAAGCTCCGGAAACACCGGAAGCTTTGAATGTGGATGAAGATGGGTATATACATCTGGAATTACGTTACAATACGTATGATGATGTGACTGGATACCGGGGATGGGGACGAGTTTCTTATAATCTGGAAGAGTTCTATCCAACGGCAAAAGATGCAGCTGAAACAGAATTTAAAGGATTCAAGGTGACTATTAATTCAGAAGAAAATGGAGAAGGAAGAGTGATCGTTCTTGATTTGGATCATCCGGTAGGCGTTCCGGAAAAAGCGAAAGATGTGCATTCTACTTCTTTTGTTAAATAGCAAAACTTTTATAAATAACTAAACCTAAACCTTGACGAACACTGTGTGTGAAAAAAAAGGTCGGAAGTGCTTCAAAGCGGCTTCCGACCTTTTATTTTATTTATTCTGTTATTAAAACCAAGTCAGTGCATATAGATAAAAGACTGCTGCCGGTATAGCCATCAAAGCACTGTCGAAGCGGTCGAGCATCCCTCCATGTCCCGGAAGAATGTTTCCCGAATCTTTAACGTGCAGCTGGCGTTTCAGTAATGATTCTGTCAGGTCACCCCATGTTCCGAAAACGACAACGACTAAAGCCAGACCTGCCCATTCCCACATTGACATAATCGTGAAATAATGTGCCAAGACAAAAGAAGCTCCGATAGCTACTACTCCGCCACCGATGGAACCTTCCCATGATTTTTTAGGAGAAATACGTTCAAACAAGCGGTGTTTGCCAATTAATGAACCGACACAATATGCACCCGTATCACTCAGCCAAAGGAATATAAAGATAGACAATGGCAGGATCGGATTGTAGCTTACGCTGCTATATTCCGGATCAGTATGAAATGCCAAGACATTGAGCAATGCAAACGGCAGACCTATATAAAGCTGGCTGAGCATGGAATATGCCCAGTTAAGCATTGGACTTGCCTTTTTCAGATACAGCTCACTGATCATCAAATAGAGTAGCAGCAGCAAATAAGGAATGAAAATCTTGGAGTCGGCTGCATCGATACAGAATCCCATCACTGCGAGGAACAAGTAAGCTCCTCCCAGCATGATAATGGTTTTGTTTACATTGACTCCTTCTGCGCGGCTGTTGATTAACTGTCCGAATTCATAGATTGTCAGTGCACTGATCGCCATGAACAGAATGCCGAAGCTGAAAGAATTATAGAGTATACATCCCACTAAAATGGCAACAAAGAGTATACCCGTAATGGCCCGTTTTATAAAATTACTAATCAAAATCTTCGTGTTTTAATTATTTAGATTCGGTAGTTTGTTCTTCCTCATTGGATTTTGCTTCTATAGTAACTTTTCCTTCTACGGTTACTTTTTTTCCTTCCGCAGTGATTTTCGTTTCTGTAGTTGCTTCTTCCTGAGCAGAATTTTTAGCTTCCTCTTCTTTGATTTCTTGTTCTTCTGCTTTCAGTTTCTCGGCAAGTTCTCTTTCCGCTCTGGCAGCGTCCTGGCTTTCTTTGGCAGCCATGATTTCTTCCGAGCGGGATGCCCACGGGCGTTTACCGAAAATACGTTCGACGTCTTCGGCAAAGATCACTTCTTTGTCGATCAGTAACTGAGCCAGTTTATTGTGTCCTTCCATATGTTCGGACAAAATCTTCTTGGCACGTTCATATTGCTCGTTCACCATCCGTTTCACTTCTTCGTCGATGAGTTCGGCTGTTTTTTCGCTATATGGACGGTTGAAAGAATATTCCTCATTATTATAATAGCATAAGTTGGGTAGTTTGTCACTCATACCTAAATAAGCAATCATGCCGTATGCCTGTTTCGTAACTCTTTCGAGGTCGTTCATGGCACCGGTAGAGATGCGTCCGATGAACAGATCTTCGGCTGCACGTCCTCCGAGGGTAGCACACATTTCATCAAGCATTTGCTCTTTAGTAGTGATCTGACGTTCTTCCGGCAGATACCAGGCGGCACCCAATGCACGTCCGCGGGGAACAATCGTTACTTTGATCAATGGATTTGCGTATTCCAGCAACCACGAAATAGAGGCGTGTCCTGCTTCATGCAAGGCAATCGAGCGTCTTTCCGCTTCTGTAGTAATCTTGGTCTTCTTTTCCAGACCACCGATGATACGGTCTACCGCATCCAGAAAATCCTGCTTGCCTACAAATTTCTTTCCGTGACGGGCTGCGATCAGCGCAGCTTCATTGCAGACATTCGCAATGTCCGCACCGGAGAATCCCGGAGTCTGACGTGCCAGCAAATCTACATCTACTGTATCGTCTATCTTGATCGGGCGCAGGTGTACGCCGAATACTTCTTTACGTTCGTTAAGGTCGGGCAGGTCTACGTGTATCTGACGGTCGAAACGTCCGGCACGAAGCAATGCCTTGTCAAGTACGTCCACACGGTTGGTAGCGGCAAGGATAATCACACCACTATTGGAACCGAAGCCGTCCATTTCAGTCAGCAACTGATTCAGAGTGTTTTCACGCTCATCATTTCCACCCATTGCCGGGTTTTTGCCACGAGCACGGCCTACCGCGTCAATTTCATCGATAAAGACAATACAAGGAGCTTTTTCTTTAGCCTGCTTGAACAAGTCACGTACGCGGGAAGCACCTACACCGACAAACATTTCTACGAAGTCGGAACCTGCCAGTGAGAAGAACGGAACGTTTGCTTCGCCGGCAACAGCCTTGGCAAGCAAGGTCTTACCGGTGCCCGGAGGGCCTACGAGCAATGCGCCTTTGGGAATCTTACCTCCCAAGTCAGTATACTTCTGAGGTTCTTTCAGAAACTCTACGATTTCTTCTACTTCCTGTTTTGCTTCCGCCAGGCCGGCTACATCCTTGAATGTAATCTTGATGGAGCCTCCCTTTTCGAAAAGCTGGGCTTTGGATTTTCCTACATTGAATACACCGCCGGCACCACCGCCGCCACCGCCGCTCATACGGCGCATGAAGAATATCCATAGGGCGATTAATAAAACCAGTGGAAGAATATTAATCAGGATTGCCGGGAAAATATCCGAATCGGCAGGGTAATCTGCGATTCCGTCAAAATGACCGGCTGCTTTTTCGTCCTGCAGAAATTTATCCAGTCTGTCCTTGGAAGGAGGGTTACTGGTGATAATCGGGTTTCTTCCCACTTTGGTGGAGTCCGCACCGAATATTGCACCTACGGCATTCGGCTTGACATGGGCTTCGAGAGTTTTCTCAGAGCCCAGCACTTTGCTGATGTAGCCGTTAGTGACATACTTCTGGAAGTCGCTGTAAGGAACGACTTTACTTCCGCTTCCTCTTGAATCGCTGCTCCACCAAAGGCCGAGAAGCATGAGGGCAATAATCATATATAGCCAGTTCAGATTGAACTTGGGCATATTCACCTTATTGTTAGGCTTATTGTTATTAGTATTATTGTTGTCCATAATTGTGGATTAGTCTAAATCGGGGATTTGAGTAAGTTTGGCGTCAGCCCACAGATGTTCAAGATTATAGAAGGATCTTACTTCCGGCAGAAAGACATGTACGAGTACATCGGAATAATCCATTGCCACCCATTCTGCATTTCGGAGTCCGTCGATTGCGGTCGGTTTGCTGTCTGCACCTTTACGGGCAAACTCCTTGACAGAGTCTACAATAGCATTTACCTGACTAGGGGAGTTCCCCTGGCATATAACGAAATATTTGCAGATGGTATCTTCTATACTGGTTAAATCAGCAATAATGATGTTTTTACCTTTTTTTTCCTGAATTCCCTCTTTAATTTTTTCAATTAATATTTTCGTATCGTTCATTCCTGTAATTGAAATTAATAATTCATGTTCTCTTTTGGTTTATAACAAAAAAGGATTCCCCTTTGTTTCTGATTATAAACGTGATATTTTTGACAAATATACGGTGATTTATTGGATACAAGAAAGTTATGACTTAATTTTTGTGTTTTTTAGGGGAGATGCTTCTACTTAAGGGAGCAAAATGAGAGTTTTTGCAAAAAAAATAGCAGAAATGTTTGCAATTCCCAAATTATTTGTATCTTTGCACCCGCAAACGAAAATCATTGGGCTATGGTGTAATGGTAACACTACAGATTCTGGTCCTGTCATTCCTGGTTCGAATCCAGGTAGCCCAACAAACCACCAGCTTTTTAATGACAAAACCCCGCTAAAACTGCAATTTTAGCGGGGTTTTTGCTTTTTGTGGTATACTTTCAAGTTGGTAAGGCTCAAAAAAAAGAGTCTTCCAAAATGAATGGAAAACTCTTTTTACATCAGCACCGTTTAGGTGATGTTTTTCTGCATCTATGATGGGATACCTATTGTGTCTGTGTTATGACATTTGGCTGCTACCAACCCGGATTCTGAACAAGTTTGCTCGACTTCTGAATCTCGTTTAACGGGATAGGATAGAGGTACATGCGTCTTTCAAAAATACGGGTTTCAAATGCGGTACGCTCCATAAAGTCCTCCAGGTTATCGGCATTCATATTCATACCATGTACCGGTCCGCCTTGCTTATATCCTTCTTCATCGGCACACATCCAGCGACGGACGTCGAAATAGCGTTGTCCTTCGGCGAATAGTTCGATCCGGCGTTCTTTGCGGATGGCTTCTTCCTGTAAGGCTTGGTTGCCTTTTATTTCAGGCTTGATGTCCTTTAGTAAAGGGATACCTGCCCGGTAGCGGACACTGTCGATATGTGCAATGATACGTTCATCCGAAGGATTTACATGGTTCAACGCTTCGGCATATAATAAATAGAAGTCGGCGAGACGGAATAACATTCCTGCTCTGTATTTTGATTTGGCATTGCTTCCTTGGTTTAAAAGATCACGGTTCATTCCCTTGTAAAGCAGATAGCCGGAGTAGCTCATATCCGCTTTGGAGTTATCGTCTCCGCTGCCTTTATAGAAATAAATCTGTTTCGTTGTTTTTTGCCATGTCTTGCCGGAGTAAGTTATGGCCTGATAAAAACGTGGTTCGCGATTCTTATACATATTAGGAATGCCGTCTTCGCCAATGCCTTCTTCTGAATAAAGTCCTGACTCGTGAATACTCTTGCCGTCATTCATGTAGAAATCGTCAATGGCTTCCTGCAATACACCTACACAACCGAATCCGCTATATATCGCACGTGGAGTGCATCTGCGTTCTCTTCCTTCTCCACCTACATCGCCCCATGAATTCTTGCTGGTTTGCCAGATAGCTTCCGGGTTGTTCAAACTTACCTGAAAGAGTTGGTATAGAGATTCTTCTGCATTCAACTCTCCGTCTTTATCTTTTTCTTTATAAAGGTGATAGTGAGTTTTTGCATAATCAATGAAGCGCTGCAACGCGTTTAAGGCAGTTTGCCATTTTTTGTCATCTTTCGCAGGAAACAGTTGTTTGTCCTGATTATCCCTCAATGCGATTGCTTCCGAATATCCTCCGTTAAGTAAGGGGCTTGCGGCATACACGTGGAGTTTTGCCAGAATAGCCAATGCTGCCCCTTTGGTAGGTGCTGCGCTTCGGTTCTCGTTTGGAGTCCCGTCATCGTTCACTTCCTTTTCAGGCAGCTCATTGTAGCATTCATTGAGTTCGGAATCGATGAATTGCACTACTTCGTCGACAGAGTTCCGGTAATAGTCCAGATCACTTGCGGACGGTTCCGATATTTCTGTCATAATGGGGATAGGGCCATACAATTCAAATAACAAGTAGTGATAGTAAGCACGTAGGAAACGAGCTTCGTTTTTCAATCTTGCCAATTCGTCTTCGTCAATGTAATCCGTAACGTCGCCTTGCTGTGGGATCGTATGCGAGTATGCCAGAAATTCGTTTGCCTGACGGATTTGTTTGTAAAGACTCCAGCGCGATAAATCCGCCGATCCGGCATGGTAACCTACTGTCGGAATTGTCTTGACATTATTTTGTGCACTTTTTAACTCGTCGGAAACTGCCGGCCAGGGATTATCCAATCCTGTCAAGGCTGCATAAGAACTGGTTATAATAATGTTTGATACATCCGGAATTCCGGAATATATATATCGGTGGAAGCGACGGGCATAACCGGTATTATTGAATACTTCTTCCATGCTTAATTCTGCCGCCAGGTCGTCCGATACATCCAGATAATCGCTGCAACCCGAAAAGAATATCGTGCTTAGTCCTACGGTCACTATGATTGATAGTTTTTTCAATGTCTTCATATATATAATGTATTATATGTATTATTAGAAAGTAAAGTCAAGACCGAATGTGAAAGTCCGGCTCAGTGGATATGAGAAGCCGCCGTTGGTGTTTCCAAGTTCCGGGTCCCACATTTTGATATCATCCCATACACAAAGATTGTTTCCTTGCAGATAAACACGCAAAGCTTGTATACCGATTTTTTTCAGTGTTTTCTCCTTGAAGTTGTAACCGACTTCAATATTTTTCAGTCGCAGGAAGCTGGCATTGCGCAGCCACCAGGTGCTGGCAGCTGTATTGTTATCATAATTGGTAGAGTGCATGCGCGGGAACATTACATTTTGGTTTGGGTTCTGTTCGGTCCATCTGTTGGCTACTTCTGATCGTACAGCGGATTCTTCGACTCCCCATTGGAACGGGAAAAATGCTCCGTTCGAGCTGGCTCCTAATACGGTCGATGTATTTCCTGATCCTTGGAAGAAGATACCGACATAGGCTCCTTTCCATTCGGCATTGAGGCCGAAGCCATAAACTATTTCCGGAACGGAAGGATTTCCTACATCTTCCATTTGGTCGTTGCTGTCGATCTTACCGTCTCCGTTCAGGTCTTTGTATTTGATATCTCCCGGACGTACTCCGCTTGACAAGCCGGATACAACTCCCGGTTTCAGTTCATACTGGCGGTTCAGACCTTCACCTGTTATGTTGAAATCGTCGGCGGTATAAAGTCCGTCAGCAATGTATAGTTTCCATGAGTTGAGGCGAGTTCCTTTCTTTTCGAGCCACGGATAGACTTGTGGCACCTGATCATATTCGAGGATTTCGTTGCGTGCAAATGTAAAGTTGCCGCGTGCGCTCAGGTTTACTTCACCGACTTTATAATTGAGATTCAGACTTGCATCCACACCCTGGTTTTTCACGATACCGAAGTTTTGCCATGGCATTTGCTGGAAGCCTGTCACATTGGAAACGGTATTACGTTGCAATAGGATGTCCTTACGTTTGTTGTTGAAGTAGTCCACTTGCAGGTCAATGCGGTTGTCGAATAACCCCAAGTCGATACCGAAGTTGCGTTTGTCTTCGATTTCCCAGGAAAGAAACGGTGACTCGAACTGGGCTTCGGTAATTCCATTGCCTACTCCGCCCAATGCGCCGCTATTGCTGAATCCGATATTATAGCCACTATTATCTTGTTTCATGGTTCCACGATATAAGAAGCGGTTGCCTCCGGTATCGTCGTTACCGGTACGCCCGATGGAGAATCTTAGTTTCAATTTACTTACTACCTTTTTCAAGGCTTCCGGATAATAATGTTCATTGCTGATATACCATGCCAAACCCATGGCGGGGAAGAAACCGAAGCGATAGCCTTTTGCAAAGGTTTCCGAACCGGTGTAGCCGAAGTTACCTTCTAAGAAATAGCGTCCGTCATATCCATAAGTTACACGGCCTACCAAACCTTGCTTTCTATAAGGTAAAGCGTTATTGTGATACTGTGTTTCTTTTTGCATGTATAGGAACATGGCGCCTACATCGTGTTTCTCTGCAAATGTACGGTTGTAATTGAAGGCTGTTTCAAAGTAAATCTTTTTGTTTGAACTGTTACTCAGGTTTTCTGATAATACATCGCTGCCTTCTACTACAGTCTTATATAACAGTTTGCCATTTTCGTCGCGTCCTGTGGCCAGATATTGTGTCGGTGTTTTGGTGCGTTTGGCGATATATGACATGTCTGCGTCAAAGCTGATGAGGCCTTTCCATGTCAAGCCCTTAGTCAGGAAGTCCAGTTTTTGGTCTACTTCCACTTTTGATTGGATGGAAGTTCTCCATTCTTTGGCGTATCCTGAGTTAACAAGCAGGTTGTACGGGTTGGAACGATTGCCTGACGGACGGGGATGTCCGGCCACAGTTCCGTCGGAATAAACTGCCGGCATGATATAAGACGGAGTACGGCACATGGTAGTAAAAATAGTGCTGGTTCCTGTTCCCGGATAATTGGTTTGCAGGTATTGTCCGCTGAGGTCTACTTTTACTGTTGTGGTTTTAGTTGCGTCAAAGTCAATGTTGCTGCGCAGATTGTAGCGCTTCAATCCGATATTGTTATCATAGTCATTGCCGAAATCCTTGAATATACCATTTTCCTGATAGAAGGCGCCGGATACGAAATAACGGGCACGTTCAGTTCCTCCTCTTACGTTCAGGGTATACCGCATATTATAGGTGTGGTTTCTTAGCATTGTACCCAACCAGTCAGTGTCCGGATATAAATCACGGTCGGCTCCGGGGCCGTATTTGGCTATCTCTTCGTCTGTGCGTATGCTGGCGGTCCCTTCGTTGTTCAATGCTTCGTTGTATAGGTTCAACGTTTCTACTGAGTTCATGAAAGTCGGCAGACGTGTTGGTTCGAGAATAGTTCCTTCGGCTCGGAAAGAGATTTTAGGTTTCTGTGAATTTCCTCGTTTGGAAGTAATCAAGATAACTCCGTTTGCGCCTTCGGCTCCGTAAACAGCTGTGGCGGCAGCATCTTTCAGTAAGGTAAATGATTCAATTTCATCTGCTTCAATATCCTGCATTTGCCGGGGGACACCGTCGACTAATACAAGCGGATTGGTACCGCCTTTGAAAGAACTTTGTCCCCGAATCCAAAAGTCGGCATTGTCATATCCCGGTTCACCGGAACGTTGCACTGCGATCAAGCCCGGTACTTGCCCTGCCAGATTATTGGTCATATTACGACTGGAAGAAACGGACAACTCTTTGGGACCGATGGCGTTGATGGAGCTCACTACGCTGTTCTTCTTTTGTTTTCCGTAGCCGATAACAACGACGTCCTCCAGCATCTCTGTGCTCGGAAGCATTTTGATTGCTAATACCTTTTCTCCTTTATAAGTGATTTTTTGCTGTTCGTAACCCACATAAGAGAAAATAAGTATATTGCCTTTTTGGGCTTTGATGGTGAAATTACCATCAACGTCAGTGATGGCACCGACTGTGGTTCCTTCGATTTTTATCTGCACTCCGATCATCGGCTGCCCGTTTTCATCGACTACGAGTCCTGTCGGACTTTGTCCTTGTGCATAAATAGTGTTTATTCCTGCAAATAAGGCAAACAGAATGAAACACATTACTTTTAATATCTTATTCATAAATGTTTCTTTTAAGTAAGAATTAGAAAATAATTAAGGTTACTTGTCCGTGCCGTATACATATATTTCTGCCAGGTGTCCTACAGATGAACCACTGCCCAGAGTGGGGATGTAAATACGTATCCAGCGTGCATCACATGCTTTTACGGGGACCATTTGCTCTGTTTTTATGCTACCGTCAAAGAAGTATTTTCCAATCAGGTTCCATGTTTCACCGTCATCTCCTGCATAAATCTCAAGGTTCATAGAAGTAAGTGCATTTTGTCTGGCGATGAGTCCTAATTGGCTGACACTGTTCTCTTTGCCCATGTCGAGTATTATTTCGTATGGTGGAGCTACTTCTCCTCCCTGCCATTTACTATGCCAGAAAGTGTTTATCTCTCCGTCAATCAAAGATATTGTCTGACCGTTGTGGGGGTAAGCGGCTGAAACTTCGCCTGTCTTTTCTTCCGTGTTGGCAGTCACTGTCCAGTGGTCACGGTTAATAGGGCCGCCTTGTTTGATTACGAAATAGTTGGCTACCGTTTCCTTGTCTATGTTGATGCTGGCGTCTCCTTGTCCGCTAAGTCCGCCGAGTGAAACCGGAAGAAGATAATTTCCGGGGGGGAGTGTTTCACCCAGCAGGCTAATAGCAGAGCCTCCCGTTGTCTTTCCCTTGGCGATAGTGACATCGGGAAGAGTGTAGAAGTCGGAAGGTAAAGGTATGTAATAGGTCGAATTTGCCGAATTGTAGTTGTCCACATAGTCCGCTCCTTTGGTTGCAAACGAGGTCGTCAGATCCCATTCGTTCTCAAAGCTTATCTCTGTGTCGAGATTCATAGGTGAAGTAGTCGTTCCTCCTTCTACTACGAAGTCTCCTCCGGTAGATGCAAGTCTGACGATGGCTTCTTTAACGATAAATCCGTAAAGTGTTGCCGTTCGGTCGGAGTTCATAGGAGTCCCTGTAGAGGATACCCGTAATGGAAGAACGTATTTAAGTTCATCAAAGCCGCACAGGTTGTAGATTTTGTGAGGATCATACACCAGACTGCCTCCTGTTACGCGCCTGTCTCCGCCAGGAGAGACGGAATAGGTTGCATTTTCAATCGTATAGCATTCGGGAGGTAGTAATTGATAGGAAGTGCCGTCCGCATTATTCAGAGAATCCAACAGGGATTGTTCTACTGAAAAAGTCACCGTTCCTCCGGTATCCTTTAATCCTGCCTTGGCAATGGATAGATCAATCTTGTTGAGAGGGCCTAAATCGTAAACTTCAATGGTGGAGAATCCACTTTGTGATGCTGAGAACATTCCCTTAGAACGTTCGTTATCAACATCTTCTACGCAGCTGGTAATGCATAAGAATGCCAGCAAGCATGGTGTTAGTTCAAAGCATTTTTTCATAAATTAATATTAGTTTTATTAAAGGTAAAAAGGGTAAAAACAAGTTGAAGTACTTGTGGGTACTCTTGGATTTGGAATACTTATTTCTTTCTCATAGGCATTAAAATTAGAAGTTAAAACTTTTATTTGTGTGCTGAACTATGCTGATTTAAAGTCAAAAAAATAATAAGTTCTATATCTTAGTTCTTGTAGAACTATAATATAGTAGATGATAAGATGGAATAGAATGCATGTTGTTGATAATCAATGGGGAATATTGGGGGATGTAAACGTGTAATAGTGAAATACTCACTCTGTTTCTACCCGTTGATTGATTAAATGAGAATAAATGAAAAACTTATTTGTCATTTAAATATGAAATATTCTTGAAAAATAGTATGACTTTTTCAAACTAATTAGTATATTTGCGCACGAATCGTTGATTTTTAGCAAAAAAGATGGTAAATCTATTGCTTAGTTAGATGCGTTAGTTTAGATACAAATGGATTAACAGACTGTTTTTTGTGCTAAGTTCTACAAGAACTTAGTTTAATTATTCCTCTATTCCTTTTTAATTGGTTGATTGTTTCGGTCAGACCGGGCGAAAAACTCACTTCTTAAATATAAAGCATTTTGGCAGTCGTTTAATTACGGGTGTAAGGGAGAAAATATTTAATTGCTATTTGGATAGTACACAGCGTGATAAAGGTTGTTATATTCTCAAAGAGTTCTCATGCCTTTGAGAAAAAATTCTCACCACACTGAGAAAAAATTCTCAATGCAATGAGAAAATTTTCTCAAAGGCATGAGTATTTTTTCTCAGTGCAGTGAGAATATAATGAAAGCTTCAATAAAAAAGCCAACTAAATCCATAATGGGTTAGTTGGCTTTTATATTAGAGGATTTATCCTTTGTTTCGGGAATATTTATTCTTCCGCTTTCAATGATTCATCGATAACCTTGATTTTCTGTAATACCAGTTCAAGGTCAGCTTTCAGTTTATCCACTTTTCGATTCAGTTCAGTCAGCAGGCTGCTACCTTTCTTGGAAGAAGAAGTAAGGAATCCCAGGTTATTTTCATAAGTCTGAAGTTCATTCTTCATATTCTCATAAATACGTACCAGTTTTTCCCGTTCTCTATATAAAGACTGAGAGCCTCCTCCTTGGATATTGCTGATGTTTGAACGGAAATTGCTTAATTTCTTGTTGGATGCACTGATGTTGAAACGGTCGAACAGTTGATCGATCAAGCCATGATATTGCTTATACAATTTGTCTTTCTCCTTGAACGGAACATGACCGATGGTATTCCACTCCTTCATCAGTTCGCGTACCAAAGTGCTGGCTTCGTCAGTATCCATGTTTTCATCGATTGAAGCTAATTTTTCAATCAACGCTTTCTTCTTCTCCATGTTCTCTATTTCTACAGAACGTTGTGAAGAAGTAGCCTTGTTTTTCTGGTCGAAGAAATAGTCACAGGCAGTGATGAAACGTTTCCATACGGCATCCGAGTATTTCTTGGCTACCGGACCGATTGTTTTCCACTCTTTCTGCAATTTGGTCAGCGCATCAGCAGTTGCTTTCCAGTCGGTGCTGTCCTTCAGTGCTTCTGCCTTTTCGCAAAGTGCTTTCTTCTTTTCCAGATTCTCGTTCATTCCTTCTTTCAGAGCCTTGAAGAATTCTCCTTTCTTTTTGAAGAAGTCATCGCAGGCATGACGGAAGCGTTCGAAGATCTTCACATTCATCTTTTGGGGAGCAAATCCGATTGTCTTCCATTTGTTTTGCAGAGCAATCACTTCCTGTGTCTTGTTTTCCCAAGCCGAGAATGTTTTCAGTTCATCATACTCGATTGCTTCTACAATTTCGCAAATGACAGTTTTTTGATCCAGATTGTGCTGTTCCGATTCTTTCAGCGCTTCGAAATGTTGCTGGTGACGGCGGTTTACAGCCGTAGAAGCAGCTTTGAAGCGGTTCCAGATTTCGTCACGCAGTTCTTTAGCCACCGGACCTGTATCACGGAATTCCTGATGCAGCTTCTGAAGCTGGTGGAAAGCGGAAACTACATCTTCCTCGTCAGCCAGCTTTTCGGCTGCTTCGCAAAGATGAGTCTTGATCTCCAGATTCTTTTTGAAGTCGTATTCACGAAATTCGTTGTTCAGTTTCAGCAGATCGTAGAATTTCTCTACGTACAGTTGGTAATTCTTCCAAAGTTCATTCACCTTGCCTTGCGGAACCAGTTTGGTTTCGTTCCATTGCTGTTGCAGCTTTTTGAACTCCGTATAAGATTTGTTGGCATCATCACCCGATTCTACCAGTTCTTTAAGTTCTTCGATAATGGAAAGCTTGACTTGCAGATTTTCTTCTTTCTGACGTTCCTGTTCAGCTACAAGTTGACTTCTTTTCTCTTTGATCGATCCCATGAGGCGTTTGAATTCCTCTTCTGTCGGATCATCCTTCGGAGTGAAGTCTTCGGCAGCGCCTCCGTTGTCGATAAATTGCTTTTTAGCAGCTTCTAACTCGGCGTTGTGTAACTTGTAGAATGATTGTTTTAGATTGTCAATTTCCTGCTTGTTTGCGTTTTCCGAGTCTTGCGCAAGCTCTTTCAATCGGTTCAGTACGTCTTCCTTTGTGGCAGGTTTAGGTGCTGCTTCAGTCTGAACTTCGGCAGTAACTTCTTCAGTAACTTTTTCGGTACCTTCTTCAGTCGGAGTCTCTGTAATGGCTTCAGAAACCTCAACTGTTTTCTTTTCTTCTTCTAACTCCCCTTGGTTCAAGGGAAGATTAGTGTCATGAGCGTCCATCATTGTATATTAGTTTTGGGTCACAAAATAATGAAATAAAACGATTACTTCATACTCTTTTGCTTATTTTTTTTTGATTATCGCATTTTTATGATAATAAAACAGTAATTCCCATGTACAGCATCATGCCGATTATGTCATTTGTGATGGCTATAAACGGACCTGTTGCGATGGCGGGATCTATTTTTAGTTTCTCCAGTGTCATCGGGACCAGTGTGCCGAAGATGGAGGCGAACATCACAACGGCAAACAGGCTGATGGATACGGAATAAGTAACCGTAGCCGTCGCACCGAACCGGATAAAGTTGTAGGTATATACCAGCAGGGAGATGATGGTAGCATTGATTAAGGCTACTACCGCTTCCTTGGTCACTTGCTTGAAAGTGTTTTTGGCGTCCAGCGAACTGTTGGCAAGCCCTTGTACGATGATAGCGGAAGACTGTGTACCGACGTTTCCTCCCGTACCGCCAATCAGCGGAATGTATAATGCCATTTCGGGGTGTGCGGCAAAGGTTGCGTCGAAATTTCCCAATATCATGGAGTTTCCGATACCTCCGATCATGCCGATCAGTAGCCAGGGCAGTCGGGCTGTGGTCTGTCTTAGTACGTTGTCGTCGGTTTCTACGTCCTGCGAAAGACCGGATGCCAACTGGTAATCACGTTCCGACTGTTCACGAACTTCGTCCATGACGTCGTCGACGGTAATCTGTCCTATCAGTCGGCCGATGCTATCCACCACGGGGATGGCAACAAGGTCATACTTTTCGATGGTTTGCGCCACTTCATCGATGGAAGTGTCTACGTGTACGGAGATCGGGTCTTTCTGCATCACGTGTTTCACTTTGGAGACAGAAGGGGAGGTGATCATCTTCTTGAGCGGGAAGATTCCCCTCAGGCGTTCATCGTCGTCAATGACATATACATAATATATTTCGTCCAGTTCTTCGGCTTGCTGACGCATTTCCTTCAGACACTCGGGCATACTCCAGTTCTCGTTCACGACTACCATTTCGGTGCCCATCAGACCACCGGCGGTGTTTTCGTCATATTTCAAGAGGTCCACGATGTCTCCTGCCTGTTCGATGTCTTCGATGTGCGAAAGAATTTCTTCCTGCTTGTCTTCGTCGAGGTCACGCATCAGGTCTACGGCATCATCCGTGTCCATGTAGTCCACAAAGCGCTTGGCGATTGTTTCCGAAGGGATCATTTCGAGGAACTCTTTACGAACGTCCTCATCCATTTCGACGAGTACGTCGGCCGCGGTTTCATTGTTGAGCAGGCGGTAGACAAACCGGGCTTCTTCCGGGTTCAGGTCATCACACAATTCAGCGATGTCGGCGGGATGAAGGTCGACAAGAAGTTCTTTAACCTTATCGGCATCTTTTTGCTCGATAAGGTGTTTTACGTTGTCAATGTATTCCTCGTTCATCTTTTTGTTTACGATTAAACGTTTTACAAATTACGGTTTTCGCTCACTATCGGTCAGTTACCGGATGCGGTGGCTGTTTTCAGCGCTTCTTCCACCTGGTTGGTCAGACTGATGAATTCTTCCACCGACAGTTGTTCCGGGCGCTTGTTAAATAATGCATCCTCCGTCAGCGGACAATCTTTGCCTAAAATCGGCTTGATAGAGTTGCGTAATGTTTTGCGCCGTTGGTTGAAGGTGGTCTTCACCACTTGTTTGAACAGTTTTTCGTCGCATCCCAGTTCCTTGGTATCATTGCGGGTCATGCGGATGACGGCACTTTTCACTTTTGGGGGCGGGTTGAAAACATGTTCGCTGACGGTAAAGAGATATTCTACTTTATACCATGCCTGTATCAGTACGCTCAGGATGCCGTAGGTTTTGCTGCCCGGTCCGGCAGCGATACGTTCGGCTACTTCTTTCTGTATCATTCCGGTACAGCAAGGGATGATGTCCTTGTTTTCCAGCATCTTGAAAAATATCTGGCTGGAGATGTTGTACGGGTAATTACCGGTCAGTACGAAAGGCTTTCCGTCGAACAACCGGTGAAGGTTCATTTTCAGAAAATCGTCTTCGATAATGTGATCTTCCAGTGACGGATAGGCTTCACGGAGATAGGCAACCGATTCGTAGTCTACTTCAACGACTTTTACCAACCGGTCTTTTTTTACCAGAAACTGGGTCAATACTCCCATACCCGGTCCTACCTCCAATACAGGCAGTTCGGGGAAGGTGTCGACTGTATCGGCAATATCCTGCGCTACTTTCAGATCTTTCAGAAAGTGCTGTCCGAGAAACTTTTTAGGCTTTACTAATTTCATTTACCAACTAAATAATTACTTTTGCAGCCGACAAAGGTAATTCTTTTAAATGAAGAATGAAGAATTAAGGATGAAGAAACTACTAAAAAAGACGCTGAAGCTGATATTACCGATCGTTTTAGGCGGCTTTATTCTATACTGGGTTTATCGCGACTTTGATTTCAGCAGGGTCGGCGAGGTATTACGGCATGGTACGAACTGGTGGTGGATGCTTTTTTCGCTCTTGTTCGGGGTGCTTGCTCAGGTATTTCGCGGGTGGCGGTGGCGGCAGACGCTGGAGCCGCTGGATGCTTTCCCCAGAAGAAGCGACTGTGTGAATGCCATCTTTATTTCTTATGCCGCCAGCTTGGTCGTTCCCCGGATAGGGGAGGTGAGTCGTTGCGGGGTGTTGGCGAAGTATGATAATGTCTCGTTTGCCAAATCGCTGGGGACAGTGGTGACGGAGCGACTGGTAGATACATTGACCATTTTTCTGATTACCGGCATTACTGTATTGCTGCAAATGCCGGTGTTTGTCACTTTCCTTGAAAATACGGGGACCAAGATACCTTCTTTTGCTTATCTTTTGACTTCGGTATGGTTTTATATCGTCCTGTTTTGTTTTATCGGGGTGGTGGTGCTTCTTTATTATTTAAGGAAAACGCTGTTTTTCTATGAACGGGTGAAAGGCTTTGTGTTGAATATTTGGGAAGGAATCATGTCTTTGAAAGGAGTACGCAATATTCCTTTGTTCATATTTTATACATTGGCCATCTGGGCTTGTTATTTTTTTCATTTCTATTTTACGTTCTATTGTTTTGCATTCACTGCTCATTTGGGCATTCTTGCGGCACTGGTAATGTTTGTCGGCGGTACGTTTGCTGTTATTGTGCCGACTCCCAACGGGGCGGGACCGTGGCATTTTGCTATCATGGAGATGATGATGCTTTACGGAGTAAATGTGACGGATGCCGGAATATTTGCTCTAATTGTGCATGGTATTCAAACTTTTTTGGTAGTTTTGTTGGGTGTATATGGTTTGGCGGCTTTGCCGTTTACCAATAGACAGCGAAAGTAATCACTTAATAAAAATAGATTTGTTATGAGTACTATTCTTTCTTTAGCTCCACAGAATGTGTGGAAGCATTTTTATTCGTTGACTCAGATTCCCCGTCCGTCCGGACACATGGAGAAAGTGACTGAATTTCTGATTAACTTCGGAAAAGGCTTGGGACTGGAATCTTTCGTAGACGAAGTGGGTAATGTGATTATCCGTAAACCGGCAACTCCGGGCATGGAAAACCGGAAAGGTGTAATTCTTCAGGCACACATGGATATGGTTCCTCAGAAGAATAATGATACGGTTCATGATTTTGAAAAAGATCCTATCGAAACTTATATAGACGGTGACTGGGTAAAAGCCAAAGGTACTACGCTGGGTGCTGATAACGGACTGGGTGTAGCTGCTATCATGGCTGTATTGGAAGCAAAGGATTTGAAACACGGTCCGCTGGAAGCATTGATCACTAAAGATGAAGAAACCGGAATGTACGGTGCATTCGGCTTGAAACCGGGTACGGTAAACGGAGAAATCCTGCTGAATCTTGACTCTGAGGACGAAGGCGAACTGTATATCGGTTGTGCCGGCGGTATGGATGTAACTGCTACGCTGGAATATAAGGAAATAGCTCCCGAAGAAGGCGACGTCGCTGTTAAAGTAAGCCTGAAAGGTTTGCGTGGCGGACACTCCGGATTGGAAATCAATGAAGGACGCGCCAATGCCAATAAACTGTTGGTACGTTTCGTGCGTGAAGCGGTTGCCAGCTATGAAGCCCGCCTGGTAAGCTGGGACGGTGGTAATATGCGCAATGCGATTCCTCGTGAAGCGTGTGCGGTACTTGCCATTCCTGCTGAAAACGAAGAGGAACTGCTGGGATTGGTGAAATATTGCGAAGACTTGTTCAATGAAGAGTTCTCTGCAATCGAAACTCCGATCAGCTTTACGGCAGAACGTGTGGAACTGCCTGCCGGTGAAGTGCCCGAAGAAATTCAGGATAATCTGATTGATGCCATCTTTGCTTGTCAGAATGGTGTGACTCGTATGATTCCGACCGTTCCTGATACCGTGGAAACATCTTCTAATCTGGCTATTATTACGATTGGCGGCGGTAAGGCTGAAATTAAGATTCTGGCCCGTAGCTCCAGCGATAGCATGAAAGAGTATCTGACTACCAGTCTTGAGTCTTGTTTCTCTATGGCAGGTATGAAGGTGGAAATGACTGGTGGTTATTCAGGATGGCAGCCGAACGTTGAATCACCTATTTTGCATGCGATGAAGGAATCTTATAAACAGCAGTTTGGAGTAGAACCCGCTGTGAAAGTAATCCATGCAGGTTTGGAATGCGGTATTATCGGTGCTATCATTCCGGGGCTGGATATGATTTCGTTTGGTCCGACATTGCGTTCGCCGCACTCACCGGATGAAAGAGCTTTGATTCCTACCGTACAGAAGTTCTATGACTTCCTGGTGGCTACCTTAGCACAGACTCCGACGAAATAAGATTTCTTTTCCTATTATATATAGGTATAATACAGTAAAAAGGCACGGAAGACATCTTCCGTGCCTTTTTGTCATATTTACTGCCATTGATATTACAATTCTGCTTTATAACAAATAAATTAATTGATGCAAATCAATTAATATGCTATAAAACATAGATTTCTCTCCTTTTTCGGTATAACCTATAAACAAAGGCTCTATTTTTGTGTTGTAAAACATATAACTAGGAGGATAACAAAATGAAAAAGTTAGAAAGATTGTTTAGAAAGATCGGCAATGCCGATGTACATGTTTGGGGATACTCAACACTTGGCATACTCCCCAAAGAGAAGATTTAAGTTTTTTAGTTTTCAGGTATTAGTAATATTAAAGGTTTAAAGATTATGGCAAAGAAAATGAGTTCATTAATTAGAAAAATCCTCAGTGAAGTAGGTCGCAACGAAATGCTTTCATGGGGGTACAGAATTGAAAAATGAGATTCAGTACATTAACTAAGCTTGAGTGGGGATGCGTTATTGAAAACGTTATCCCCACTTTTTATTCTGTCATTTAGGCTGTATAGTGGTTAATCCGCGTTCTTTATCTTTCTGTTTTCCATGTTCCGATAGTTCTTGTCGCACTATCAAAGTTTACCCCCACTTTTATTATTTTCCAGTCTCCCACCTGATAGGGAATGGCATACTCCTTACTATTAATCTGCGCCAATGCTTCTTCCGGTGTACCGTCCACTTTAAATTCAAAGACATAAAGGGTATCTTGTAATTTTACAATGGCGTCAGCCCTTCCGATAGCTGTATCTACTTCCACATCTATATATTGTCCCATCAGCCTGAAAAATAGATAGAAGATGGTTTGGTAATGTTTCTCTTCTTTATTATTTAACTTATTAGGGATAGAAGCGAAGAAGGACTTTAGTCTTTCCAGGCATCCATCCAAATTTCCGGCACGTAAGTCTTTAATAAATGATACTATATAAAATGTATTCTCTCGTGCGGGCAAATGTACATAAGCAGGCATGAGAGATTCGAGAAATCCTTTCCTGACTTCCTTGTTGGGGTAAGCTAGGGTATAGAGCTGAAAACTCGGGTCATATCCTTTAATAGTGAGATAGCCGCTTTGATAAAGTACTGGAAGAGGGTCGGTAATTCTATTAGTGGGAGCATCAAATTGTTCTGCTGTAGCAGTAGTGTCATCCAACTCACGGATATCAAAGTTACTTTCTTGTAGGAGATCTATCAAAAAAGTGGGAGTACCGGTAGAAAACCAAAAATTGGAATACTTTTTTTGTGCGAAAGCATTGAACAGACTGAATGGATTATAAATATCCTCGCTATTTTCACTAAAATGATATCCGTCATATTGTTGTTTCAGATGAGTACAAGCTTCTTCATATGTTTCGTTATTGGCTTGAGCCATCTGTTCGATATCGATTTGCAGTGTGTGTACCTCTTGTTCGGTAATGCCGCATATAGCGCTATATTCATCCCACATACTGATATTTTGCAAGTTGTTCAGTTCGCTAAAGATACTCATTTGACTGAATTTGCTGATACCTGTGATAAAAAGGAAACGGATATATTGGCCTTGCGCTTTCAAAGGGCTGAAGAAATCGCGCATAATATCACGAATTTCTATTTGCAATTCCGTATTGTTATTACTGTCCAGCATGGGAGCATCATATTCATCTACAAGTATCACAACCGGTTTGCCGGTCTGTGTATATGCGCGTTGTATGATTCCCTTTAAACGAAGGCTGAAAGTCGTTTCTCCTTCTTCGCGTCCATATAATTTTTCCCATTGCAGTAACTGGTAATTAATGACGGCTGATAACGCTTCGGCAGTCATATATTTACTCACACTGAAATCAATATGTAGCACCGGATAAACAGCCCATTCTTTTTCCAGAGTTTCCATTGCCAATCCGTTGAACAAGTCTTTCTTTCCGGAAAAATAAGCTTCGAGTGTAGATACTAGCAGACTTTTCCCGAATCGTCGGGGACGGCTTAAAAAATAAACCTTATTTGTGTTTGTCAAACGGTAAATTAACTCCGTTTTATCAACGTACACATAACCATTATTTCGCAAATCTTCGAAATTCTGTATTCCTATCGGGTATCGTCTGAGTCTCTCGTCCATCTAAATTACATTTTTATATGAAACATAGACAAAGATAGAACTAAATAGGGGAAAATCAAAGATCAAAAAGTATATTGTTGTTTTCTTCCATTTTTATTTTCGTATTTCTTTTCACATAATATACTCTTGTTTTCTTCCCATATTACGATACATTCTTTTAGCTCCTCACCTGTTTTATTTCTATTTGTGTATATATCGGTCTCATGGTGAAAAAATGACCTTCTTAAAAAGGGAATATTTAAACAGTCAGGAAGGCGCTAATGCCAACATCATATAAATATAGAATGAAAAAGCTTCGGCATTTGTAACTATGATATTTACTCTTTTTATGAATTGGATGGTTTTGTGATTAAATTGAAGCTGTCTTGATCTTAAACTGGTTATTTGGTAACTTTATTGAAATTTGATGATTCATTATGCTATTGTTATCATGTTTGTTATTGTCGATAAACTAGAGAAAAATGGCCTCCCTATGCCTCTTTTATTACTTTTTTGCCAGTGATAAATAAGTTCCTCGGTGAGGAAAGAGTTGTTGGTTTAAAAGGAACATCCCGTTGGTTTTAAACCAACGAAGGTTTTGTTGGTAAGAAAAGATGCATATTTCACGTACTTTTATGTAATATTAGTCTATGTTTCTGCATATTATTACACTTATTTATGCGAATTATTTGCTGGTTCATTATTTTTTGATTAACTAAATTTCTAATATAATCTTAAAAATCGAACATTGCTGTCTCTTTTTCAAATTTGGTATCAGATGAAATAAGACAATTATTGAAAATTAATTGAAAAAGAATAAATCTTTAAACTTTTATTCCTTACTTTGTTATTTATACAGATATATATCAAACTTAAACTGGAAAGATTATGAAAATAAGGCAGATTTGTATGCTGGTGCTATTATGTCTGGGAGTGATTCCGGCAGTGCAGGCACAAACTTACGACAAATTATGGAAACAAGTGGAGCAGGCAGAAAAGAAGAGCCTGCCTGAGACTGTGATAAAACTGACTGGCGAGATTTATCAGAAAGGGGAGAAAGAAAAGAACTCTCCACAAATGCTGAAAGCGTATATGTGGCGGATGAGATACCGGGATATGCTGACCCCAGATAGCCTGTATACGAACCTGAATGGTTTGGAACTGTGGGCAAAGCAAACTGACCAACCCATGGACCGAGCTGTATTACATTCGCTGATAGCCGAGATTTATTCAATGTATGCTTTTAACAATCAATGGCAACTCCGGCAACGGACAGAGATTGTAGGTGAAGCTCCTTCGGCAGATATGAGGGAGTGGACAGCAAACATGTTTGTAGAGAAAGTGAGAACAAACGTAAGGGAAGCAATGGCGGATTCCGTACTATTGCTTAACACATCTTCACGTACTTATATTCCTTTTGTTGAGTTGGGCGAAACAAGTGAATACTATCATCATGATATGTATCATCTGCTGGCTACCCGCGGTATTGTAGCTTTACAGCAGGTAGCGGGATTGGATCGTGCCACTCCGGTGGAAGATATTTCGGAAGATTCGTCTGCTGAAAAAGAATCTTCGGTGAAACAGGATATTATAGCAATTTATGGAAATATGATTGCTGCTTATAAAGCATCCGGTTTGAAAGAAGGCTATGTGTTGACAGCGCTCAGCTATTTAGAGTGGAGACGTGATTCAGATAGAAACATCCGGCCTTTCGGACTGAAGAAAGGATTGTCGGGATTAACAGAAGATACCTACGTTACTGCACTGAATGAACTGAAAAGCAGATTTAAATCAGAGAGTATTTGTGCTGAAGTTTATTTGGCCCAGGCTCGCTATGCGATTGAAAAAGAACAGCAAACGTCAGCTTTGCAGCTTTGTGATGAGGCCATCCGTTTATACCCCGGTTATCGTAGAATTAACGCTCTGAAGAATTTGCGTGAAGATATCCTGTCACCGTTTCTGAATGTAACTGCGGCTGCAACAGCTTTCCCTGGTGAGGAAATCGAAATAAGAGCTTCGCACAAGAATCTGGATGGATTTACACTTCGTCTTTATCAGGCAAAGAAGTTGATAAAGGAACAGCACTTTGCAGTTCTTCGTCCCGAAGACTACCGGACGCAGGATACGGTATTTACCTTTAAAGCGCCGGAAGTCGGACAATATGTAATGCGTATCGTTCCGGATATTCGTGCCAAGAGAGACAGTGAAAGCAAATTCAATGTGACACGTTTCAAAGTATTGACCTGCCGTTTACCGGGAAATCAATATGAGGTAGTGACGCTGGACGGACAAACGGGACACCCTATACCGAATGCGAAAATAACTCTTTATACGAATGACGAAAAAGTATTGCAGGAATATACAACCGGGGCAGATGGCAAAGTTGTCTTCCCCTGGAAATCCGAATACAGATATTTGAAAGCTGCTAAAGGTATCGATACCGGTATGCCGTTTCAAAGCATTTACGGTGGAAGTTATGGATATTACGGAGATGAAAACAAGGTCTCCGAAGGAATGACTTTGTTGACGGACCGTTCTTTGTACCGTCCCGGTCAGACCGTATATGTGAAAGGAATTGCCTATGTACAGAAATCTGATACGGCAAATGTACTTCCGAACAAGGACTATACTGTTGTTTTGATGGATGCAAATAATCAGGAAGTTGGACAGAAAGCGGTTCGTACCAATGAATTCGGCTCGTTTACTGTCGATTTTGCATTGCCATCCGCTTGTCTGAATGGGATGTTTTCGTTGAAAGCCGGCGAGGGAAGAACGAATATTCGCGTGGAGGACTATAAACGTCCGACGTTTGATATTACTTTCGACAAGCAGCAGGGCAGTTATCAATTGGGCGATAAGGTAGAGGTGAAAGGTAAGATACAGTCTTATAGCGGTGTGTTGCTGCAAGACCTTCCGGTAAAATATACAGTGAAGCGTTCTGTTGTCGATCTTTGGAGACTGGCGGAAAGTATGCAGATTGCTTCCGGTGAGGTAATTGCCAATGAGGACGGGGAATTTACGATTCCGGTTCTTCTGGAAGAAAATAATGCCTATAAGAATAATACCAGAATCTATTACCGCTACTCGATAGAGGCTACTGCAACCAATGTAGCAGGTGAAACACAGTCGTCTACAGATGTGATAGCAGCAGGTAACCGTTCACTGATTCTACAAACAGAATTAAAAGAGAAGATCTGTAAGAATCAACCGTTTAACACAGTATTTAAGGTACAGAATCTGAATGGGCAGCCTGTTGAAGTAAAAGGTACATTCTCCCTCTATCAGGCGAAAGATGCGGACTTCAAGCAACTGGACGAGAATCCGGCTGCAACAGGTACATTTACTTCCAACGAAGAAATGACGATTGAGTGGGGAAACCTTCCTTCCGGACCGTATGTGTTGAAAGCAGTCGTAAAAGATGGACAGGGCAAAGAAGTGACGGCTGAGGCCAACACCATTCTTTTCTCCCGCGAAGATAACCGTCCGCCGGTAGAAACGACCGTTTGGTTCTATGAGGCAAATACGGAATTTGATGCAACGCATCCGGCCGTGTTCTGCTTCGGAACTTCGAAAAAAGATGCTTATGTGATGATGAATGTATTCTCCGGTAATAAGTTGCTGGAAAGCAAGACTATGAATCTGTCCGACACAATTGTACATTTTAAATATCCATATCAGGAAAGCTATGGTGACGGAGTACTGGTAAGTTTCTGTATGGTAAGAGACGGACAAGTCTATCAGGAACAGGCAAGGCTGAAAAAGCGTCTGCCGGACAAGACATTGACCATGAAATGGGAAGTATTCCGTGATAAGCTGCGTCCCGGACAGAAAGAAGAATGGAAACTGACTATTAAGACACCGCAGGGACAGGCTGCCGAGGCAGAAATGCTAGCAACTATGTACGATGCTTCGCTGGATAAGATATGGAATAGAAAACAGAATTTCAGTGTATTCTATAATCAGATCATCCCTTATTCTAGTTGGATGGGCGGATATTTCGGTAATAATTCGTTCAATTACTGGTGGAATAATAAATACTTCAAAGTACCGGCAATGGAATATGACTATTTTGTGACGCAGGGAACGATGTCGATGGATCAGGCGTTGAATGGAATGGTGCCGGGAGTGATGGTCAGAGGATATGGCGTGCAAAAGCAGGCCTCAATGACGGGCAGTATGATGATACGGGGCGTTTCGAGAAGTAAGGCGGAAGCAAAATATGTACCTGCTTTGGCTGGAAGTGTTGCTGAGGATGCGGTATTTGAATCAGAGTTAGTGTCAGTAGAGGCAGGCAAGCAGGACAGCGCATCCAAAGAAGAAACTCTTCCCGAAGCTCCCGCCGATTTGCGTACGAACCTTGCGGAAACAGCCTTCTTCTACCCGCAACTTCGTACCAATGAACAAGGCGAAGTTTCCTTCTCCTTCACTATGCCCGAAAGTCTGACCCGCTGGAACTTCCGCGGTTACTCTCATACCAAAGGTATGCTGATGGGCACACTGGACGGTGAAGCCACTACAAGCAAAGAATTTATGCTGACTCCTAATCTGCCTCGTTTCGTACGTGTCGGAGATAAGACATCTGTTGCCGCCTCCATTTCCAACATGACCGGAAAGCCGCAGGCCGGTACGGTGAGCATGATTCTCTTTGATCCGATGACGGAAAAGGTAATCAGCACACAAAAACAGAAGTTTACCGTAGAGGCCGGAAAGACAATCGGTGTCAGCTTCATGTTTACCGTGAGTGATAAATACGAGATACTGGGATGCCGGATGATAGCCGACAGCGGTACCTTCAGTGATGGTGAACAGCAGCTACTTCCCGTGCTTAGTAATAAAGAGCATCTGGTAGAAACGCTTCCGATGCCTGTCCGTGGAGAAGAAACACGTACTTTCTCTCTCGACAGCCTGTTCAATCATCATAGTAAGACGGCAACTGACCGTAAACTAACCGTTGAATTTACCGGAAATCCTGCCTGGTATGCTATTCAGGCATTGCCTTCATTGAGCCTTCCGGAAAATAATAATGCCATTTCGTGGGCTACCGCTTACTACGCAAATACACTGGCTTCCTACATCATGAACAGCCAGCCACGTATTAAAGCTGTATTCGATAGCTGGAAGCTACAGGGTGGAACCAAAGAAACCTTCCTGAGCAACCTGCAAAAGAATCAGGAAGTGAAGAATATCCTGTTATCCGAATCTCCGTGGGTACTCGAAGCGCAAACGGAAGAACAGCAGAAAGAACGTATCGCCACTCTGTTCGATCTGAACAATATCCGTAGCAACAACATTGCCGCATTGACAAGATTACAGGAGTTGCAGAATTCAAGCGGAGCATGGTCGTGGTATAAAGGTATGACCGGTAGCCGTTACGTCACTACCTACATTGCCGAATTGAATGCCCGTCTGGCTATGATGACGGGTGAACAACCAAGCGGCACGGCGCTTGCCTTGCAGAAGAATGCCTTTACCTATCTCCATCAGGAAGCTCTGAAGGAATATAGAGAAATTCTCAAAGCACAGAAAGACGGTGTGAAGTTTACAGGTGTTTCCGGAAGTATCTTGCAATATCTATATCTGATCGCTCTGTCCGGCGAACAAGTTCCGGCTTCCAATAAAGCCGCCTATACTTATTATCTGTCCAAGATAGGCGAAATGCTTCCGACCGCTTCGATGGATACGAAAGCGATTGCCGCTATCATTCTGGATAAGGCCGGACGGAAGAAAGAAGCTCAGGAATTCATCGCTTCACTGAAAGAACATCTGACGAAGACGGATGAACAGGGAATGTTCTTTGCCTTCAATGAAAATCCCTATTCCTGGGGCGGAATGAAAATGCAGGCTCATGTAGACGTAATGGAAGCGCTGGAACTGACAGGCGGAAATAACGATACCGTAGAAGAAATGAAACTCTGGCTGCTCAAACAGAAGCAGACCCAACAGTGGAATTCTCCGGTAGCTACTGCCGATGCCGTCTATGCCTTACTGATGAAAGGCGTAAACCTGCTCGACAATCAGGGAGACGTGCGTATTGTCATTGCCAATGAAGTGCTGGAAACTGTCTCTCCAAGCAAGACTACCGTACCGGGACTGGGCTATATCAAACGCTCGTTTACACAGAAGAATGTAGTGGACGCCCGTAAGATAGAAGTCGAAAAGAGAAATCCGGGCATTGCGTGGGGAGCCGTTTATGCGGAATATGAATCACCCATCAAGGATGTGAGACAACAGGGAGGAGAACTGAATGTGCAAAAGCAACTGTATGTGGAACGTATGGTGAACAATGCTCCTCAACTACAGCCTATTACAGAAAAGACTGTTCTTCAGGTAGGCGATAAAGTAGTTTCCCGTTTGAGTATTCGTGCAGACCGTGCGATGGACTTCGTACAGTTGAAAGATCAGCGGGGCGCCTGCTTCGAACCGATCGGCAGCGTATCCGGTTACAACTGGAGTAATGGAATCGGCTATTACGTAGACATCAAGGATGCTTCCACCAATTTCTTCTTTGACCATTTAGGAAAAGGAGTGTATGTGTTGGAGCATAGCTATCGTATCAGCAGAGTAGGAACCTATGAGACAGGTTTGGCAACCATGCAATGCGCCTATGCGCCGGAATACGCTTCACACTCGGCTTCGATGACAATTATTATTAAATAACGCACAGAGAAGATTTCTTCTCCACCGGTGAGCAGGGCACTCGCCACCGATAAGGAAGGTGTTCCCCACCGATGAAGGCTACCTTCATCGGTGGGGAACTTTTTGTTGATGAATACTGCGTTGCAGGAGTTGTCACAGGGTAAAGTATTTTCTCAAACGGTGTTAATCTATGTAATCTGTGATGAAAAACTCATCTAAAACTCCTACATTTGTGGACCAAAATAAAATATATCACATGAAACGTACTTTACTATTGATATTTACTCTGCTTACTGTCACTTTGGCGGCTGTTGCCCAACCCCGTATTTCCTCTAACAAGGAGACGCACAACTTTGGACAAATAGAATGGAAAAAGCCGGTAACAGTAGAATATACCATCACCAATACCGGAAACGAGCCGTTGGTGCTGACCAATGTCACGACTTCCTGTGCCTGTGCCGTAGCCGACTGGACAAAGGAACCCATTGCTCCGGGTGCCAAAGGAACTGTGAAAGCCTCTTTTGACGCGAAAGCGCTGGGACGTTTTGACAAGTCGATAGGCATATACAGCAATGCCACTCCGAATCTGGTTTATCTGAAATTCACCGGTGAGGTAGTGCAGGAAATCAAAGATTATTCAAAACTTCTTCCGTACGCCATCGGCAATATCCGCATTGACCGTGACGAGTTCTCCTTCCCCGATGTCTATCGCGGACAGCAACCGTCTATGACGTTCAGTATTGCCAACCTTTCCGACCGCCCGTACGAACCGGTGTTGATGCACCTGCCTCCTTATCTGAAGATGGAAGCGGAACCTAAAGTACTGCTGAAAGGTAAAAAAGGAACGATCAAGCTGACACTGGATGCCAGCCAGCTACAGGACTTCGGACTGACACAGACCTCTGTCTACCTGTCCCGTTTCTCCGGTGATAAAGTGAGTGAAGACAATGAGATACCCGTTTCGGCCATTCTTCTTCCCGATTTCTCGCGTATGACGGAGAAAGATTCTTTGAATGCTCCTTCCATCCACATCTCGGAGACGAATATTGACCTGAGTATTCCGTTGATCAAGAAGAATAAAGTCAGCCATGATATATTGATCGCTAATGCGGGAAAGACCCCGTTAGTCATCAGCAAGCTACAGGTATTCAACTCTTCTGTAGGAGTAAGACTGAAAAAGACGGTCATTCCGCCGGACGGAATGACTAAGTTGAAAGTGACGATCCACAAGCGGGATGTAGGTAATAAGAAACATCATTTACGTATCTTGATGATTACAAACGACCCGTTGCGTCCGAAAGTTGAAATAAATATCAAACGCTAACTCTTATTATCATGGAACATCCTGAAAATAACGAAGAATATAAAGGACTCGTTGTCAATAAAGGCATCGAACAGCCCTCATCCGTGAATCCTTATTTGAAACGTAAGCCCAAAAAGCGTCAGCTTTCGGTAGCGGAATTTGTAGAAGGTATTGTGAAAGGCGATGTCACTATTCTCAGTCAGGCTGTGACACTGGTAGAGAGCGTGAAGCCCGAACATCAGGCTGTCGCCCAGGAAGTGATCGAGAAATGTCTGCCTTATTCCGGCAATTCCATCCGTGTAGGTATCAGTGGAGTGCCCGGTGCGGGAAAGAGTACCTCGATTGACGTATTCGGCCTGCATGTGCTCGAAAAAGGCGGTAAGTTGGCGGTGCTGGCTATCGACCCTAGCAGTGAGCGCAGTAAAGGCAGTATCCTGGGAGACAAGACACGTATGGAACAACTTTCCGTACATCCCAAATCGTTTATCCGCCCCAGCCCTTCAGCAGGTTCGTTGGGAGGAGTTGCCCGGAAGACCCGTGAAACGATTGTGCTCTGTGAGGCTGCCGGATTTGATAAAATCTTTGTAGAAACCGTTGGAGTGGGACAGAGCGAAACGGCTGTTCATTCTATGGTAGATTTCTTCCTGCTGATTCAGTTGGCAGGTACGGGAGATGAATTGCAAGGCATCAAACGAGGAATCATGGAGATGGCGGACGGTATTGTCATCAACAAAGCCGACGGAGATAATCTGGAACCTGCTAAGTTGGCTGCCAGCCAGTTCCGTAATGCGCTGCATCTGTTTCCGGCTCCCGAATCGGGATGGATTCCGAAGGTGCTGACTTACTCCGGTTTTTATAATATCGGCGTGAAGGAAATCTGGGACATGGTGTATGAATATATCGACTTCGTGAAGAAGAACGGTTATTTTGACTATCGCCGTAATGAACAGAGCAAGTACTGGATGTACGAAACGATCAATGAACAGCTCCGTGATAGCTTCTATCACAATCCTCGGATTGAAGCGATGCTTCAGGAGAAGGAACAACAAGTGCTGCAGGGAAATCTTACTTCGTTTATCGCTGCTAAGAGCCTGCTGGATACCTATTTTGACGAATTAAAACGATGATAAAGCAGAAACAGTGATGGATTAGAAAAACGACCGAACATTTACCCCCGATAACTATACCCTAATTAATAACCAATTGTTAACTTTAACACCTGATGAACAAAACCTTATTAACCGGGCTTTTGTGTTGTAGTTTGTCAATACAGAGCTTTGCAGACCAACCGTTAGAAGGATTCACCTATGGTTCGGTGAATGCTCCTACAGGAAAAGAGTGGGAATCTCCCGAAAACCTGGCGCTCAACAAAGAGCAGCCGCATGCTTATTTCTTTCCGTTCCAGCATTTGGATAATGCCCGCAAGGTATTGCCGGAAAACAGTAAGTATTGGCAGTCACTTGACGGTGACTGGAAGTTTCACTGGGCACCCGACCCCGACTCCCGCCCCAAAGATTTCTATCAGACTGAGTATGATGTCAGCTCATGGGATGCGATTCCCGTGCCTTCAAACTGGAATATTTATGGCATTCAAAAGGACGGAAGCCAGAAGTACGGAACGCCTATCTACGTCAACCAACCGGTAATCTTCCAGCACAGCGTGAAGGTGGATGACTGGCGCGGAGGCGTGATGCGTACTCCTCCTGCCAACTGGACTACTTACAAGGATCGGAACGAAGTAGGTTCCTTCCGCCGTGATTTCGAAATCCCGCAGGACTGGGACGGACGCGAAGTCTTTATCAGCTTCGATGGTGTCGATTCATTCTTCTACCTGTGGATCAACGGTCAGTACGTAGGTTTCTCCAAGAACTCGCGTAATGCCGCTAATTTCAATATCACTCCCTATTTACAGAAAGGCAAGAATACCGTAGCCGCCGAAGTGTATCGTAGTTCGGACGGTTCCTTCCTCGAAGCGCAGGATATGTTCCGTCTGCCGGGCATCTTCCGTACGGTTGCCTTGTACTCGGTTCCCAAAGTTCATTTCCGTGACTTGGTTGCCACACCCGATTTGGATGCGACTTATACGGACGGTTCGCTGACTGTCAATGCCGAAATCCGTAATCTGGATAAGAAAGCCATCAAAGACTACAAGGTATATTACTCTTTATATGCCAACAAACTGTATTCTGATGAGAATACCTTGGTAGATGGATTCTTATCTCCTGTGATCGACAAAATCGCTCCGAATGAAACCGGTAGTGTTCAGACTGTTCTTAAGGTAAAGGCTCCTAATAAGTGGTCGGCTGAATTTCCGTATCGCTACACGTTGGTAGCCGAATTGAAGGATAAGAAGAACAGAACCGTTGAAATGGTTTCCACCATTGTCGGTTTCCGCAAAGTGGAGATTAAGGATACTCCTGCCTCCGAAGATGAATTCGGACTTGCCGGACGTTATTATTATGTGAACGGAAAGACGGTCAAACTGAAAGGAGTGAACCGCCACGAATCCAATCCGGGAGTAGGGCACGCCATTACCCGTGAGATGATGGAAAAAGAGATTATGCTGATGAAGCGTGCCAACATCAATCATGTACGTAATTCACATTATCCGGATGATCCGTATTGGTATTTCCTGTGCAACAAATACGGTATTTATCTCGAAGATGAGGCGAATATAGAATCGCACGAATATTATTATGGTGCTGCCTCCCTCTCTCATCCGGTGGAATGGAAAAATGCGCACGTGGCACGTGTGATGGAAATGGTGCGTGCCAATGTTAACAATCCTTCTATTGTTATCTGGTCGTTGGGCAATGAAGCCGGACCGGGCAAGAACTTTGTGGCGGCTTATGATGCTTTGAAGAAGTTTGATACTTCCCGTCCTGTGCAATATGAGCGTAATAATGACATTGTAGATATAGGTTCCAACCAATATCCGTCTATCGGCTGGGTACGTGGGGCCGTGCAGGGGAAATATGATATCAAGTATCCGTTCCATATATCCGAATATGCCCATTCAATGGGGAATGCCTGCGGTAATCTGATAGATTACTGGGAAGCTATGGAGTCGACCAATTTCTTCTGTGGAGGTGCCATTTGGGATTGGGTAGACCAGTCTATGTACAATTATGACCCGAAGACGGGTGTCCGTTATCTGGCTTACGGCGGAGACTTTGGCGATACTCCCAATGATGGTCAGTTTGTAATGAACGGCATCGTGTTTGGTGACCTTGAACCGAAGCCTCAGTACTATGAAGTGAAAAAGGTATATCAGCACATCGGCGTAAAGGCAATAGATACAGAAAAGGGGGTATTTGAGATCTTCAATAAGTACTACTTTAAGAACTTGGCGGAAGATTACCAGTTGGTATATTCGCTTTATGAAGACGGTAAACCGATAATGACCGGTAAACCGATGGATATCAATATAGCTCCACGCCAACGTGCACAGATCACTCTGCCGTATGATCATGCCCCTCTTAAGAAAGATGCTGAGTACTTTATGAAACTACAGTTTATACTGAAAGATCAAAGACCTTGGGCTGCCAAAGGCTTTCCGATGGCAGAGGAACAGATTTTGATAAAGGAGGCTACGGATCGCCCGTCCATCAGTGAAGTAACTGCCGGTGCAGCAAAACTGGATGGATTCATACTGGACAAGGATACGAAGCGCATCCTTATAAAGGGAGCTGACTTTGAAGCCATATTTGACCCGCAAACCGGAAGTATCTACAGTCTGAAGTATGGCAACGAGACTGTTATCGCCGATGGCAACGGTCCGAAGCTCGATGCTCTCCGTGCTTTTACAAACAATGATAACTGGTTCTATGCCCCCTGGTTCGAACATGGTTTGCACAATCTGATTCATAAAGCAACTGAATATAAAGTACTGAATAAAGACAATGGCACTTTGGTATTAAGTTTTACGGTAGAATCTCAGGCACCGAATGCCGCACGCATTAAGGGTGGTACAAGCTCCGGTAAGAATAGCATCGAAGAACTGACCGACAGAAAATTCGGTAGCAATGACTTTAAATTTGTCACTAACCAGATATGGACAGTGTATCCGGACGGTTCTATCGAATTGCAGTCTAGCATTACTTCCAATCGTTCAAGTTTGGTTCTGCCACGTTTGGGTTATGTGATGAAAGTTCCCCAACAATACAGTAACTTCACTTACTATGGACGCGGACCGATAGATAACTATGCCGACCGTAAGAGCGGACAGTTTATCGAACAGTATACGAATAGCGTAGCAGGTGAGTTCGTAAACTTCCCAAAACCTCAGGATATGGGCAATCACGAAGATGTTCGCTGGTGTGCATTGACCAATCAGGCAGGGAATGGAGCTGTCTTCGTAGCTACCGATCGTCTTTCGGCTTCGGCACTTCAGTACTCGGCTCTCGACTTGATTTTGGCTTCCCATCCTTATCAGTTGCCGAAGGCAGGCGATACCTATCTGCATTTGGATTGTGCAGTGACCGGTCTGGGTGGTAACAGTTGTGGTCAGGGAGGTCCTCTCGTACACGACCGTGTGTTTGCCAATCAGCACAGCATGGGCTTCATCATTCGTCCTGCCGGTAAGGAACTGAGTGTCGTTGCCAATGTTGCTCCTGCGGGAGATCTTCCTCTGTCTATCACACGCACCCCTGCCGGAATGGTCGAATTGACTTCAGCAAAGAAAGATGCTGTCATTTGTTATAGCATTGACGGAAGTAAAAAAGTGCAGGAATACACAGAGCCTGTCCCTATGCGTAACGGAGGTACGATCAAGGCATGGTATAAGGATAGTAAGGATATCAGCAGCACGATGAAGTTTGAGAAAATAGAAAGCATTCAGACGCAAGTCGTATACGCCAGTAGTCAGGAATCGGGTGAAGGCGATGCTTCTCATCTGACTGATGGTGATCCGAATACCATCTGGCATACCATGTATTCGGTGACAGTTGCCAAATACCCGCATTGGGTAGATCTGGATGCCGGTGAGGTCAAAGAAATCAAAGGCTTTACTTATCTGCCGCGACAGAATGGAGGAAACGGTAATATCAAGGATTACTCTATTCAGGTCAGCATGGATGGAAAAGAATGGGGAGAGCCTGTTAATAAAGGAACGTTCGCAAGGGACTCCAAAGAAAAGAGAGTCTTGTTTGACAAACCGGTGAAGGCACGTTATATCCGTTTCACGGCTTTAAGCGAACAGAACGGACAGGATTTTGCGTCCGGTGCGGAGATAACGATTCTGGCTAACTAAGAAGGAAATAAATCTATAGAAAAGTACAGGGATACTAGTAAGAACTATGGTATCTCTGTACTTTTTTTATTGGCATAATGCGTAAGTTTTTTGATTGTAAGCAGGGAAGAATAATTAGTCTGCTTAAGTTGATGTTTTTTATTATATAAGCAGATCTTCCTCTAATATTTATTATATATAGCTATCCTTAAAATGCGATGAAGGTCTTTCATTTTATATTTTAATGATTATATTTGCCATCATGTAAACAGCATAGTCATTCTTTAAAATCGTAAGACTTAGATGGATAAACTGGTGGTGGCAGAAGATTTTGAACTTTATTCCCGAATGAAAAAAGGGGATAGAGAGGCTTTTAATGCTTTGTTTCTGAAATATTATTCTGTATTATGTGCTTTTGGCAAGTATTATGTGTCTATGGAAGATGCAGAAGAAATTGTTCAGGATATTATGGTCTGGTTATGGGAAAACAGAGAGTATCAGGTTGTAGAAATATCTTTGCGGAGTTATTTGTTCAAGTCTGTTAAAAACAAATGTCTGGCATTAATTGATAAGAATCAGACCAAACGGCGTTTCTGTGAACATATGCTGGCAACGGAAATGCAAGGGGTATTTGAGGATCCGGACTTTTACATAGCTGAAGAGTTGATGAATCAAATCGAAAAAACGGTATCTCAAATGCCGGAGACTTATCGTGTTGCCTTTGAAATGAGCCGTTATCAGGACATGACCTATAAGGAAATAGCAGAAGAACTGGATGTATCTGCTAAGGTGGTCGATTATCGTATTCAACAGGCATTAAAGATACTCAGAACAGAATTAAAAGATTATCTGCCACTGATAACGGTTATTTTTCCTTATTTCCTTACCAAATAAAGAGTATTGATTTCTAATGGTTTATGATAAAAATGCAGCTTTTTCAAAAAAAAAATCCAGATTTAAAGAAAAAAGGCAGAATATAGAGGAAGCACTGTAATTCAGGTAGTTTGGTTGACTTACTGAATATTGGGGAAGTCTTGCTAAGACAATTTTATGCCAAGTTCGGACAAAGTTCAGTTACTATTTCATTACCTATATTGGTTTAGGCGATGTTTATTCTGATGGGATGTATCCTCTATTTCTGTTCTACCTTTATCTCTTTAATAGATAGCAAAGGTAGTAAAATTAGCGGAGAGTTCAAAATAAATCCTTTTGGGGTTTTATTCATTGAATACCAATGTTTTGCATAGCAACAAATAACTCAATAGTTAATAAATTTGCAACACTAAAAATTTGAGTTATGCGTTCGACTTTCAAGGTTTTGTTCTACCTCAAAAAGAACACCCCAAAGAAAAATGGGCTTGTCCCGGTGATGTGTCGTGTCACTGTTGATGGTACAATTTCACAATTCAGCAGTAAGGTGGATATTGACCCGACCATGTGGGATATGAAAAGTAATCGTGCTGAGGGACGTAGCTCGTTGGCACTAGAGATAAACAGACATTTAGATAAAATCCGCGTCGGAATCAATGGAAAATACAAGGAGATTTCCGATAGAGATAATTATGTGACGGCAGAAAAAGTAAAAAACGCCTTTCTTGGTTTGGAAATGCGTTACGAAACGTTATTAAAAGTATTTACCCAGCATAACGAAGATTTTGCTAAACAGGTTGGTAAAATCAAGTGTAAGAGCACCTATTACAAATATTGCACGGTATATAAACATTTAGAGGAGTTTATTAAAACTCGTTACCGTGTTAGCGATATTGCTTTGAAAGAGCTTGCACCTGCCTTTATTACCGATTTTGAATTATTTCTTAGAACAGAAAAGAATTGCAAACACAACACCGTATGGATTTACATGATGCCCCTGCGTCGAATGATTACCATTGCCCAAAACAACGGATGGATTGTTCGAGATCCATTTGCAGGTTATGAAATAGGTATGGAAAGTGTGGATAGAGGCTATCTTACCAAAGATGAAATCAAGCTATTGTTGGATGCTAAGTTCAATAAAAAACAAATGGAGCTTATACGTGATTTGTATGTTTTTTGTTGTTTTACAGGACTTAGTTTCAGTGACATGAAAAACCTTACAAAAGATAATATTCAGACCTCATTTGACGGTAAGTTGTGGATAATGACACGTAGACAAAAGACAGGTGTAGAATCAAATATTATGTTGCTTGATATACCTAAAATGATTATTGATAAATATGAGGGGATGTCTGAAGATCACAAATTATTACCTGTTCCAAACTATTCAACCTGCCGTATAAATATAAAGAAAATAGTATCAGCTTGCGGTATTGAAAAGGCTGTTTCTTGGCATGTTAGCCGGCATACAATGGCAACGGAAATTTGTCTGACTAATGGAATGCCTATTGAAACACTCTCTAAAATGTTGGGGCATACAAGCATAAAAACCACTCAGATTTATGCTAAAATTACCCATGAAAAAGAGAGTCGGGATATGTCTGCACTCTCTGAAAAGTTACAAGGTATTGAGCAATTTAGTATAACCCTTTAACAGATACAATAATGGAAAGAGGTCAAATTAGAATAACAGATAAAACAGTACACCTTAGTTTATCGCAAGGAAATGTATGGCTTTCTCAACACCAGTTAGCCGACCTTTTTGGGGTGTTTGTCAGTAAAATAGGCTGCAATATACGCTCTATCTTCAAGAAAAAACTCCTGCGAGAACAAGACGTGACACATTTACATCATTTTGATGGGGGATCAATCACATTATACAACCTTGAAATGATTACTTTTCTCGCTTTCCGTATTCAGTCGCCACAAGCGGATATTTTTCGCAAGTGGACAACACGCAAACAGACTTTAGCAGATAGAGTCTCGGAACCGGATATTGTAATATATTACCCGTCAAGAAAAAATCTTTGTTGAATGAGCACAAAAAAAACAGACCTCAATTCGTATGCACGTTTTGAGGTCTGTTTTCGTGTTACAATTTTTCGTAGCTACGATAACCTTGTTGTAAGATGTATTCTATATCTTCTTCCCGATATAGAACCTTTCCGCCCAACTTAATATAAGGTATCTTACCTGAATTACGATATTCCTGCAAGGTTCTTCGGTTTACATTAAGCCTTTTTGAGAGTTCTGCATCCGTTAAATAACGGTGTCCACTCAATAGTGGACGGTTTTTCTTGCGGACAACATCAACAATTTTCATCATCCGCTCGATTGAGATAAAAAACTGTTTAATCTCATCATTAACCTTCGTCATTACTTCATTACTCATACTTTTTTGGATTTTAGTGGTGTTGGATTTTTATTACGGTGAGTCTGTTTTCTGCATCATTTTCTGCACGTCATCGGGGCGATAAAATATCTTATAGCCTATCTGTGTATATGGTAGTTGCCGAGTGTCCCTATATGTTTGTAGTGTTCGTAAACTTACTCCTAACGCCATACACACATCTTGGTTATCCAGCCATTTACTCATACGTTTTTCGTCTGTCTCGCGCGAGAGAGCATCCATTTGTTTAGTCAGCCTGCCCAGTTGCTCTAACATTGCCTCGAAGACCTTTTTTTCAATCGTTATTATTTCCATAATTTATTTTGTTGTTGATTATATTTTGAGCAAAGGTAGCTGTAGCCTTTATATTATCATATAGTTTGGACTTAACTGCGTACTTGTGGCACTAATTTGGGTAAGAGTGGCTATCTCAAAAAAATACAGCAAAAAAATCACACCTAAGTTATTAATAACCATTGAATACGCCTTATCGGAATAACCGAACTTCGCACCATAATCATAAAGGAAACAGTTATGGAGATTATAACAATAGAGAGCAAAGCGTATCAAGAATTGATAGCCAAGGTAGACATCATTCTGCAATATGTAAAGCAACAGAAATACCGACAACAGAAGGAGCAGCGTAGTGTGCAACTCATCACAAGTGAAGAGGTCGCAGAATTGTTGGGTATAAGTACTCGTACTCTACAACGCCTACGAAGTAATGACCGTATAAATTATAAGATTATCTATAATCGTTGCTACTATGACCTTGCTGATATAGAGCAGGCAATTTGTGATGGAATATTATATTGTAACCCTAAAAATTTATTGGAACTGCATCGCAACTTTAAACTTAAAGTCACAAAGAGAAATGGAACTATTAGATAAATCGACTTTTGAGGATTGGATGGAGCGTATTATGGAACGCCTTGACGAGTTGGCAGATGTTGTATCCCATACTCCCAAACGTCCCACCTACGATGGAGAACCACTGCTTGACTATCAAGAGGTATGTCAATTGTTGAACATATCCAAACGAACCCTACAACGCTACAAGGATGAAGGATTGGTCTCTTATCCACTATTTCATAAGACGTGGTACAAAGAGTCTGACATACTTGCCTTTATGAAAAAGCACTTTGATGAGAAGTTAAAACGTAAAAGAGTAAGAAAAAAGAAGTGATTTCTTTATTGTTTATAATTAATAAAATCCGTACTGTCGTGAGATAGGGCGGATTTTTCATAAATGAATAAACCACCCACTGTACCGTTAATTCGGTTCTGTGGGTGGTTTATAGTTTTAGAGTTTATAGCCTTTGCTCTGTGGCAATGGCTGATACGATTGTTCACTATATATATGCGTTGACGGCTCACCGTCAGCCTTTGAGGGCTGTGCAGCGTATGCGATGCTCTGCCCGAAGTTTTCCGACTGCCTACCTGTTTGTGACGGCTCACGGCTGACAACGGAAGCCGTGGCAGACGGAATAATCTGGTGAGGCTGTCCGATAACCTCTTCCTGTTCCTGCTGCTGTTCTCCATGTTGTTCCCCCTGCTCTATAGGTTTGAGTGATAGTTGTATCTTGCGGTCAAGGATAGAAAGTTCTGTTTTGAGTTCTTTGAGTTCATCCTCCTTTTTCCACGTGCTGCTCAAAACACTCTCAAGTACCGGAATATCTTTCGCAACTTTCTCGTTGTCTGATATGTATTTCTCAATCAATTTTGGGATTTTATCCAAAGCGTTTAGAAAGTTCATCGAAGCAAGCACCGGATCTTCCGCTATTTTACCATTGTTGTGGCTGTAATGAATGCCACTTTCTCCAATAATAAAGAAACGATTTTGCGTCATCTCAAACAAGTCACTGGCTGAAGACTCTGTTTTTACCACAATATTAAATCCGTATAGCGAACCGATATTAAAGTCTGAATTTTGTGTACGGGCTTTCTCGGCATACTCAGATAATCTTGCTCCAATGTTTTTAGGATCGCTACCTTCTACACAATTTAACGTAATGGGATTTAATCTATTTCCCTCGCTATCCACCTGTACACGACTATTAAAAATATCCCAATCCGTTTTAAGGCGGTCTATAATTTGATTATTACTTTCTGTTGTGTTTCTAATATCTTTGAGTTTGGTCTCAGATGTCCATTTACTGCGTGAGAAGGCTTGACGTTCACTCTCCAAGGCTGTAATTTTCTTTTCCAATTTCGCTTTTTCCAATAGGTCGGTATTGCCTGATAGTATCGCCACGTATTCGGAGAAGTTCATACCCGACTTCTCGTCCATACTGCCCTCATCAATAGTACGGCTTCCCATTCTATTATTTTTCAACTGTTCGATAAAGAGTTGCTTGTTGTGCAGGAGGTTGAATTTGTAGGAGTCTAACGACTTTTCTACTGCATAGATAATCACATCCACTTTGTTGTCAGCATATAATTTAGCAACCTCGTTACCCTTTCTAACTGCTCTTCCATCACGTTGTTGTAGATCTGAAGGTCGCCACGGCGTGTCCAAATGATGGACCGCAACGGCTTTTTTCTGTGCATTAACACCCGTTCCGAGCATCGAGGTAGAGCCAAACAACACACGTATATTACCTTGGTTCATACCCTCTATCATCGCCTTTCGAGCCTTGTCTGTCTTCGCCTCTTGGATGAAACGTATCTCATTGGCTGGTATGCCGTAATCTTCCACCAACTTGCGTTTGATTTCGGAGTATGGGTTCCACTCACCCGGCTTGTAAGTACCAAGGTCTGAGAATACAAATTGAGTGCCTTTCTGCTCATCATATTTGCGGTAGTATTCGGCAATTTTGGCAGCACAATGAGAAGCCTTGTTGTCGATATGGTCGCTGTACCTTTCAGGGTCTATCATACGCATATCAAGTGACATTTTACGTGCATAGTCGGTGGCTATAAGCATCTTGGCTTTCTCCTCACTTTCGGATAGTGGCAATCGTCCGAGCAGCTCCGCATCACCGGTACGGGCAAACTCAACGAGCTTGGCGATAAACACCTCCTGCTGTGGCGTAGGCGGTATGTTGTGCATAATCTCGCTCTTTTCGGGGCGGTCGATACCAATATCTTTGGCAGTGCGGTAGTCGGTAATCTCGGAATAGAAAGCCGCTAATTCCGGCACTTTAATGAAGTAGCGGAAACGCTCTTTCTGCACAATCTCGTTGGTGACAGAGAACTCATAGTCGGTGGTCTTCTTGGCAAAAATAGCAGCCCACGCATCGAAAGTCTTAATGCCTTGCCTTGCCAACTCTTTTGGACGTAGGTATTTGAAAAGCAGATACAACTCTGTAAGGGAGTTGGAAATGGTTGTTCCCGACAAAAACGTTGCTCCCAAGTCTCTACCTGTACGCTCTTGAATGGTGCGAAGAGCGAAAAGCATATTTAGTGCTCGCTGGCTACCTTCCGAATTGCCAAGTCCTGCCACACGGTCGTGGCGTGTGTTGAACATCAAATTTTTAAATTGATGACTCTCATCTACAAACAGATGGTCTATACCCATCGTTTTGAAATCAACTACATTATCCTTATTTTGCTCAATCCGATATTGAATCTCTTTGAGTTTTGCTTCCAAATTGGATTGTCGTTTTTGGAGTCCTTTCTCCATAGCACGAGAAATGTTCCGCCCTTGCTGACGCAGTAGCTCCAAGTTTTCCTCTACACTATCCAACTCTGCCTGCAAAATTTGCTGTTGAATATCATCAGACTGCGGTATCATACCAAACTGATCGTGTGTAAGCACAATACAGTCCCAGTTATTATTTTTGATGTCGTTGAATATGCGCTCCCGCTTATCTGGAGTAAAGTCATCTTTACCCGGAGCAAGAACCTTAGCGTTGGGATAAGCGGTTCGGAATGTATGGGCAAGTTCTTGTACATTGGCTTTAAGCCCGATAATCATTGGTTTACTCACAAGCCCCAAACGTTTCATCTCATAAGCTGCCACACACATTATCAGTGTTTTACCAGCCCCCACCTCGTGGTCACAAATTGCCCCGCCGTTTAAAAGTTGCATCCATACGGCATCTTTTTGACTACTGTATAAATCCTTAATACCGAGAGCTTTTAGGTCGAGATCAGGGAATGTTTGGTGCGAACCGTCGTAGCGAGGACGCACAAAGCAGTTGAACTTATTGTTATATAGTTTTGTCAAACGCTCTTTAAAATCGTCGTTTTGCTTTTCAAGCCACTCTCCAAAACCGCCACGTATCTCATCAATCTTCGAGTTTGCCATCTGTATTGCCTCGGTATCACGCACCTTAACATCTTTACCATCGACTAAAATCGTTTTGGTAATATTGGGTGAGGTGTTTAGCAAGGCGTGTTTCATCAAGGAAACGCCATCATAGGTACGATGTTGTCCTCGCACAGCGTATTTATTCCAGATATTGGCATTGTAGTGACTTGACTTAACAGAGAACTCATCGGCACTCGAATTATAGTGTATAGCAACCTCCGTATCAAAAAGATGCGAAGCATAATCGGAGTAAATGCCCGTAGGTATCCAACGTTCGCCGAAATTAAAATCCAACTCCCGAAACTCTATGGGCGTTGGCACAGCATCTTTTAGTGCCAGAAGTGAAGCTGTGGCACGTGTGTCATCGGGGTTGCTCAGTAGATAATGTTCTATATCCTCTGCTTTTGCCACCACATTTCCCGATATAAATTTTTCGGCAATCTCGTAACAATTCACAAGAGGGTTATAATACACCTGTCCGTGAAGTTCCTGCAAGACCTCCTCCTCGGAACTGTCCGCAAGCAGCGAAGCCATATATTCGGCATCCACTCCTCCAAACTTATTGAGTGATGCAGAAAGAGCCTCACGAGCAGTATCCACAGATGTAATCTCATTTTGGTTAAATGATACCGGTTGTAAAAAGATGTCGGCTTTGATTGTCTTTCCATCTATTTTTCTTTCTAGATAGAGCATCTCTTGTCCACCTGCATCCATTTTAATAAGATCCAGATTTTTGCGGTCGTTCAGGTAGCCGTAATGTTTAACAAAGCGGTCGTAATAATCATTGAGATGCTCTCTGAGTGAAGAGTTCTCATCCTGTCGTTGGGTCTCGTAATAGTAAAGTGCGTGGTAGGTGTTGCGAATATCCATATATAGCAACGCCTTGTGTCTGTCCTCAGTGGATAGGTCAAGTGGTTGAAATACCGCTTTATCCTCCATATTCATTGCAAACACGCCCACTTGCAAATCAGAAGAGACTAAAGAACCCTCCTTGATATGCTCTCCTCGCAGCCCTTCGTATGTGCGTGGCTGCATCCCTTTCTCCTTATCTTGTTGCCACCAGAGCTCTCCCGTGTCTTGCAGACCGATAGGACTTATTTTAGGTGAGGTTTGTTGCGGTGACGGTTTTGTCGTGGCTTTTTTCTTTGGTGTTTTCTGCTCCACCACCTCACCAAAAAGATTGTAAAGAGTTGTTTGAGGTGAGGCTTTTACTGTTAGTTCGGGCTTCTGCTGTTGTGTGGATGCAGTCAACGTTTCCGCTTTTTCTACCGCTGTAGTAGATACCGTAGCTGCAACCTTTGGATTTTCCACCCTCACACCATTTTGGTTGTACAGTTCAAGATTTAAACGTTTAGCAAAATCTTCTGATAGCATTTTACGCATATCGGCTGCGATGCCATCAGCTCCGCCCTCGTGTTTGAAGATAATGGCAGGTTTGCCATAGGGGTCTGTGTCTTGCTTCCATGATGAATGTACCGCACGGGACAAGTTCCGATGGTAGGTGTTCCACATCACTCCGCTGGGGCGTTGAGTCGTTTTTATAAATCGCTTCTCGTCTTCCGACAACTCTGTTTTGAGTGAATTTTTCTGCAAGACAATCAAATCGCTACCCACATCTGTTCCCGCATTTTCGGAAAAGAGGTTATTAGGTAGGCGAAGTGCCGACACAAGGTTGCAGTTATTCATCAACCACTCTCGCACCGGCTCGTTACTTTGGGCGTTCATCACCCCTTGCGACGTAATAAAAGCCAATACTCCTCCCTCCCGAAGCGTGTCAACTCCTTTGACAAAGAAATAATTGTGTAACGACATCCGTGCCTGCTTGTGGGCGGCATCTGTATTTTGGATAAACTGTGGGTCAAAGACCGCCACGTCTCCAAATGGAATATTAGAGGATACTATATCAAAATAGCCGTTAAACTTTTTCTCTATCTCCTCAAATCCACGAATACGTACATTTGTCTGCGGATGCAGAGCCGATAGCATCTGCCCGGTTAGAATATCTTTCTCATAACCAAAAATAGAGCTATCATCATTTGAAATGCTCTTTAAAGCAGTTACAAACTCTCCTAATCCTGCCGATGGGTCAAGAATGCGTGAGGGGGTAATACCTATCTCCCGTAAAGACCTTGCAATACTTTCTACCACAGGTGTCGGAGTATAGAAAGCCGTCAAAACAGAGTTTTTAAGGCTCTGTACGTATTGTCGATATTGCATATCGGAAGAGGTGTTCTCTTTAATTACCTCGTGGAGTTCCATTACCAAAGGAAACAGTTCTTGTTCTGAACCACTCCAATAGGTAATATCCGTGGCACTGCTTGCCGGGGAGAGAATACATTTCAGTCCGCCAAATCCACTATAACCTTTGAGAGTTACAAGCTCTTGGGCTGTGGCAGGACGTTTTTCACGACTAAGCGTAAAGGCTACCTTTATCGCTTCTATATTGGCTCCTATATGAGCCTTTTTATTATAGGCAGCCATCTTCCTCCAATTTTAGTTGAATGGCTCCTGTCAGTTCCGTGTAAAGCGAAGTGTACTCTACCGAGTAACCAAAGGAATCGGAGAATGAATATTTAGCGAATACCTCCTCCATCATTGGTTGCAAACGAATGGCAACCGTTTTGGCTTCGTCGGTAGGTACGTCCGCTGAAAACTCGTTCCATAACACCGACACAAGTGTGTCGTGTTTGGAGAAGTGCAGCCCTTGATAGAGCACTTGTGATGCGATGTCGGCACACTCTACTTGTGAGTGTCCGGCATCAAAGGCATCGGCGTGTGCGGCGGATGCCATCTCGGCACGAGTGTGGATAAAATCGGTATCGTCTGATTTGTCGGGGTGGCTCTCTCTGAGAAAAGACAGCAGGGAGAGTTCATAGTATGAAAACTGTATGGTTGTCATAAAACTGTTGATTTAGTGGGTTATGAATAATAAAAAAGCACTTCGGGTATCCCTCCCGAAGTGCCACCACTAAATCCGCAGTAAAAACAGTATGAGCTGTTTATGACTACTTCATTAGTGGCAAAGATAGAGGTTTTTTGGGATATTACCTACGGCGTTTAGACGATTTCTTATTTTTAGGGAACTCGAAACAGACCTTAAACTCGGCATCCAATGAGAGTGAAGCATCAAACGGTTTGCCTGCCTTTGAACTAAAGCCTTTTATCACGCCTGTTTCACCATTGGTGATAAGCTCAGTCAGTTGGCTGTCCGAGAGTGATTTTCCTGCTATGGTGCGAAATAGCGGAAGTTCACAATCCTGATTATCGCATTTAACAACTTTGGGGTAAAATGCCATTTTTCCTATGGAGCATCGAGGACAAGAGAGCTGATTGCTCATTCCCGGATAGAGAACTTTAGAGGATAGCAATTCCTTTACCACTTGTGAGGTGTAAACCTCGATCCCCTGTTTAAAATCGCAGTCTCGCATATCGCCGTTTTCAATCTTGGCAAGTTCCGCTTCCCATTGACCTGTCATCTGTACATCGGCTATTTTCATATCCTTTACAATGCCATAGATGGCAAGTCCCTTTTCAGTAGGAATGAGTGACTTCTTTTGACGCACCATATATTCACGATTAAACAGAGTTTCAATAATAGCTGCACGAGTAGCCGGAGTGCCGATGCCACAATCTTTCATTGCATATTTCAGCTCTTCATCCTCCAACTCCTTTCCTGCGGTCTCCATTGCTCCGAGCAACGATGCCTCTGTATGCAGAGGTTTAGGTTTTGTCATACTTTCTGTCATTGACAGCGCACGTACAGAGAGTATTTCACCTTCTTGCAGATTTGGGATAACTACTTCGTTTTCCTCATCCTCTTTGGTCTGCTTCTCGCACAACACTTTACGCCAGCCCTGTTTTTTGATAATGCTTCCTTCGAGAACAAACGGCACATCTGCACAGATGGCGGTAATAGTGGTAACATCCTTTACGCACTTTGGTGAGAAGGATTCAAGCATACGAGCTGCAATCATCGTGTAGATAATCTGCTCCTCCGCTTTTAGCTCTTTTGGAGAGTTCTCGGTAATGAGAAGAGCGTGGTGGTCGGTTACCTTTTTATCATCCACCGATCTACGGTTCAACTCCGAGAGTCCTTTGGCATAGCCGCCCAACATAGGGTGATGACGCAAAACAGCAATAAGTTGGGGCAGTTCATTGTAGACATCCTCCGAAATGTAACGGCTCCCGGTACGTGGATAGGTGATGTAGGCACTCTCATAAAGATGCTGTGCAATGGATAGTGTCTGGTCAGCGGAAAAGCCATGCTTGGTATTCGCCTCCTTTTGCAGTGTAGTAAGGTCGTATAGTAGTGGGGGCTCTTCGTGTGTCTCCTTACGTTCCACCTTTTCAACCGTTGCCCTTTCAGTGACTTTTATCTGTTGAAAAAGCTCCTCTGCTTGTTGCTTATCAAACCATTTATCTTTGGATGGAATGCGGATAATAGCATCTCCTTCACCTACGCAGAGGTTCATCTGCCAATAAGGTTGTGGCGTGAAGCGTTTGTTTTCGAGATAGCGGGAGCATACCATCGCCAGCGTAGGAGTCTGAACACGACCGAGTGAATATGTTCCACGTCCTGCGGCAATGCTGATAGCTTGTGTGGAGTTCAGTCCCACCAGCCAATCTGCCTCACTACGGGCACGGGCGGCATAGTATAGATTGTCATACTCCGCTCCGCATTTGAGTTTGGCAAACCCCTCACGGATCGCTTTTTCTGTTAGTGAACTGATCCAAAGACGGTCAAAAGGCTTTGCACAACCCAAATATTCATAGATGTATCGGAAGATAAGCTCACCCTCACGTCCTGCATCGGTACAAACGATAATATGCTCGCACCTGTTAAAGAGTTCCTCTATTACTTTAAGTTGAGCTGCCACACCGGAATCTACCTTATACAGTTTCCCTTCACGAACCTGTCGAGGGATAAGGGTAAATACCTTGGGTAAAATAGGTAGATTTTCACGATTGAATCCTTTGATACCGTAAGCCTCCGGCAGGGCAAGCCCCACCAGATGCCCCAATGCCCACGTAACGGCATACCCTGAGCCTTGTATATATCCGTTTTGTTTTTCAGTTGCACCGACTATTCGGGCTATCTCCCGTGCTACGCTCGGTTTTTCTGCTATGATAACTTTCATACTGTAATACTTTAAATTGTTTTGGATTTAGTGGTGTGTGGTTTACATCTTGATGCCTTTGCGTCTCTGCTCTTGTTGCTCCTGCTGAGCCGTAGGCTCACTCTGTCCTTGAGTCAAAGGTTCTTTTACATTCTTGGTAGCCTCGTTGGTTTTACCTTCGGAGTTGACAGCCACTTGTGTTTTAGATGCGTTATCGGGTGTAACCTCTTTGGATTTGGATTTGTCGGGATTCCATTTGAGGAAGTCAAACTTGTTCTGCTCGAAGTTAGGTTTGACATAGGCATTGAACGGTTGTCCCGCTTTATCGAGCAGACCTGTCATATAGACCGTCTCACCCGCTTTGAGACGGTTCTGTTCTTCGGGTGACACCTCTCGTCCCAGCATTTTATCCGGTACACGCAATATTTTTGCTGTTTGCTCAGCTTGTGTATGCTGTGTTTGACGGGGTTGTTGATGCTCTTTTTGTGACTCCTTGAGCGACTTGCCGAATTGAAACTCTATACCACGTTTATCTGCATTCAGTTGCAGAGTGGCACTAAAATTCTTTCCTGTTTTTGCGGTCATACCCTCCACGAAAATAGCTTTACCCTCCGATAACTCCGATTTCTGCTGTGGAGAGAGTGTTACCCCTTTAACCTCGTCGGGAATACGAAGTTTTCGGGCATCCAAAGCTACAATATCATTGGTTAGTTTGTCAACACTGACAAAGGCACGAACATCCTCCTTGCCGGGAATTTTAAGATCAATGAGGTGTCCGAGGTTTCCTGTGGCAAGTAGAGCCTTTTTATCCTCATCCGTAAAGGTGTGTCCATAAAAGGGGCGGTCAAGTTGCGGCTCTTTCTGAATGGCGTGGATACTTGGCACAATACGTCCGTCCTCGATCTCTTTGAGCGAGAGTCGTGCTTCGGTGCGAATAGTCATATCACCTATCTTTAAGGTAAGGGGAACAAGTGAAGGTGATTTACGATAGTTGAGTATCGCATCCATCGCTTTACTCTTTTCAAGACTCTCTCGTGTCACTCCGATACTCTCTAACTGTGCCCAATCAATACGTTCGGGGTCGATAGGTGCATAGCCCTGCTTCTCCTGCGGAGCTTGTGCAAACTCTTGTGGGTTGATACGCACAGAATCCAAAGCCTGACGGTTCATCTCCTGTTCCGGATTTTTAAGCATCCCCTCCAATACGGTGGCATTGCTCTCGATATTTTCCGCTGAACCACGAAAGAAACTGAAATGTGTAGGGTTTTTGTACTGACGCAGAAAGTTGGCAAAGAAGTTCTCCAGCACATTGGAGTGCTTGTCGATCTTCATAAAGTCGGGTTCGTTGGCTTTGTCGGGAGTAACAGTTTTTATACTGCCGTCCTCGTGTGTGCCTGCCACCACTTTTAAATTCTGTGCCTCCGGTTCTTTGACTAAAAGAACGTCGTTCTCTTTGATTTTCTCATTCATAAAATCTTTATTTTAGTTGCATCGACATTGATGCGAGGGCAAAACTAAAGTAAAGATTTTGAAGATTTTACATCTCAAACTTAACTGCGTACTTGTGGCTTCAATTTGGATTAAAGTGGCACGCCGAAAGGTAAAATGAGATGAGAATAATTAATAATTCAAAATCACTTAAAATCTGCAGTCATCTTGCATTTATCTTTTACAACAAACATTATTATTTTTGTCAAAGCTTCTAGTACTACAAAATTAATTATTCTCACACATACTTCTTTTACACCCATTCTGCCGTATATTTACTCTAATAAATTAGAAATGTATTAATTATATGGCAACAGTAAAAACAGTGTTAGTAAAAGGACGATGTTACAAAAACGGTGGTTATCCTTTGGTTATTCAAATTCTTCACAAACGAAAAAAAAGAGTTATTTATCCGGGTTTTAGTATTCCTACGGAATTGTTTGATCCCATAAAAGAGAAAGTTCACTCTTCCTGCGAACACAGCTACCCGTTAGGGAAAATTAGAAAGATGAATAAAAAATACAAAGAAATTAAACTTCAATTATTCAATGTAATATCTATTTTGGAAAAAGAAAAGCAAGAATATGATATTGATGATATTATGAAACTGTATCAATCAGGAACTGTCAGAGCCGGATTTTATCAATATTTCAACTCTCAGATAGAGAATTTAAATGCTTTGGGTAAATGTGGAACGGCAAGGGCTTATCAATCTACTCTCAATTCGGTACAAAAATATATGGGCATTAGAGATTTTAAGTTTTGCGAAATAACAGAAGATTTTATAAATAAATACCAAAACAGTTTATCTATGTCGAAAATAAGCGATAATACGATCGGTTTTTATTTGCATAATATAAGAGCTGTATATAGAAAAGGATGCAGGGAGTTTTCGCTTACCCTTAAATATCCGTTCTCAAATATTGATATTAGAGTTGAAAAGACTATAAAACGTTCTCTAAGTAAAAACATCATTAAAAAGATTGCCGAATTAGATCTTTCTGACTCGCCTGAAATGAAAATAGCAAGAGATGTTTTTATGTTTAGTTTTTATACTCGTGGAATGTCATTTATAGATATAGTTATGTTGAAAAAGAGCAGTATTTCTGAAAATGCAATTTATTATCGTCGTCATAAAACAGGACAATTAATGCAAGTAGGACTAATTGCACAAGCGAATGAGATTTTAAATGATTACAAAAATGAAACACCCTATTTGTTTCCTCTGTTAATAGATGGTAAGCAGGAGGAAGTGTATGCTTATTATCGGAGCCAATATTGCAAAATACGATACTACTTAGCAAAAATTGCCGCAATAGTAGGAATAGATGTCCCTCTTACCGCATATGTTGCCCGTCACTCGTGGGCTATGATTGCCAAAGAAAGTGGTGCATCAATAGTTGTTATAAGTGAATGTTTGGGGCATACTTCTGAAAAAACTACTCGAATATATCTTCGAGAATTAGACCGTTCTATTTTGGATACATTAAATAGCAATGTGGCAAGCATGATTATTTAATTAACTTATTATCAGTGGTTATTAAATTATTTATTATCTTTGCCATAGCTATGTTTTCTTTCACTCTCTATAAAAGAGAGTGAATAATTAACTTACATGCAAAAAAATAGCGTGATTCGAGTTTGTTGAATCACGCTGCAAATATACGAAGCAAACCATAGCACATAGTTACCATTTCGGCTCTAAATCTTATCTTATTGACTCCCCTCTATATCCTGATTATCACTATTCCGACTTTTCATCTGCTTTCTTATCTCACCCGGAGTTTGACCTAAATATTTCTTACAGAATCTGACTAACTGAGGTAGTGATGAAAAATGGAGTTCATCTATAATATGCTTTAGAGGTAGATCGTTATCAGCTAATCGATACTTAATAACACTAACCATCCGTTTCTGCATCCACGAATATGGGGCTTCTCCAAACTCTGCTGCAAATTGTTTTTTAAATGACCCAAGAGAGATACCACAACGATCTGCCAATTCCTGAACCGTGGTGGCATGCGTGTAATTGTTTAATACCTTATCTCTAAAGTTATGTGATATTCCTATGATGGTGTATAAAAAAGAAGCTAATTCTTCCTTTGAATAATAGGCTCTGAATACCCAAAAAAGTTCTTGTAATTTTATATCATGAAGTTGGCTGCACTTAGCTCCATCCTTGAGATATATTGCCAATGGTTCGAGAAAAATTAGCAATCTATCCTTTATAATAAATGGTTTTATCTCATACTTGACAGTTTTTTTAGCGTCCAGTAATTGTGATAATGCGGTTTTTGTACACAAATTAGTAACATTTTCAAAAACTGCAATAACAAATTCACTTTCTTCAAGTGTTAAATACTTTAAGAGTGTATTCCTATGAATAAATAGCATCTCACCGGATGATAGCTTCATCTCAAATTCGTTACACAATAAATTTACACTTCCTTTAAGAAGAAATACGATGTAATGGTTATTTATCTTCCCATTATAAGAATCTCCTGCTTTCGCTTCAAAATATTTAAAGCTATTTTCCCCTGTCTTATTATAATAATGGCAGGATGGGTGTTCGTCTAAATAGAAAATACTCATATTCTTTTGTTTCTGTTTTAGTTGTTGCACTATTTAATTTATATCACTTATAATTAGGCGATTATAATTATTTATGATGTTTTATTCTACAAATCCTATAACAATACTTTTTTCAAACAACTATCTGAATAGTAATCAGCATTATATATATTTCTTTCACTCTCTTTTATAGAGAGTGAAAGAAAGGAGGATTATGTTTTCAAGAAAAACTATAGGTGCTATTCAGATTTTATCGAGATTGGATTATACTAACTCGTATAGAATACATTCATCTGAGATAAAAAAGTTCTGTACGCTTGATGATCACTTATTTCGGCAAGCAATGAGTCTCCTTCTGCAAAAAGGGTTCATAGACCGTAGTATTACCTCCCCTGTTCAGTATAAACTGATTATTCCATTAAATAGAATATCATTATATGATATTATTGTGGCTTGCCACGGAGATTTAGTTTTTGGAGAAATATACCAACCTGTAGATTCTGTGTATAATTTTAGGCATATGGGTGAATGGAAAGGGCTAACGGAAAAGGAACACAAGATTGAAATATATTTTGCGGAAAAACTGAAAAACATTAAATTATCACAACTAATACCTACAGATATATGTCCAAATACAGAAATGTTCTTTTAGTCTTTTTGCTGTTTGTATGCACTGATATTGTCTTGGCACAAGAGCAGAGACACTCCATTAAATTGTATTTCCGTCAAGGAGATACTAAGATAGATGCTTCTTATAAAACGAATGCTGCTGAACTTAAAATACTGGATAGCCTGATTAGCGTTACCAAACGTGATTCGATACTGGCAATTGAGAAGTTTGAGTTTCGCTCGGGAGTTTCGCCTGAAGGTGGTCAGGATATAAATAAGCAAATCGTAATGGGACGTTTGATGGCTATATCAAAAGTGGTAAAACAGAAAATACTATTACCAGACAGTGTAATTGATATGCGTCCAAACCACACCGATTGGTCGCTTCTCAGAGAGTTGGTAGCCAAATCTACTATGCAATATCGCACAGAGGTACTTTATATCATAGACAATGTACCGGAACAGGTTTATGATAAACGGGGAAATTGGGTAGATGGTCGTCGTAAGCGTTTGATGAATCTAAAGGGTGGAAAACCATATAATTACCTGTTCGATAATTTTTTTCCGATGATGCGTTACGCTGTAAGTACGCTGAGCCTCTACTTTAGAGAACCGACACCGGAAGAGAAAAAACAGATGGTAGTTGTTGAAGAGCCGATAAAAGAGGAACCAGTTGTTAAAACGGTAGTAGATACGGTGAAGGTCGAGAGCATTGTACCACCAATAATAAAAGAACGCAAGCCTTTTTATATGGCACTTTCTTCCAATATGCTCTATGACGGACTACTCGTACCCAATATCGGAGTGGAATTCTACTTGGGCAAACAATGGTCTTTGCAAGGTGATTGGCATTACGCATGGTGGAAGAGCGACCGAGTACACAACTATTGGCGGGTTTATGGCGGAGGATTAGAGGTGCGCAAGTGGCTGGGGAGTAAGGCTAAGGAGAAACCACTGCAAGGTCACCATTTAGGTATATATGGATTGATAGCTACTTATGATTTCGAGCTTGGTGGACGCGGATACCTTGGCGATAAATGGAGTTGGTCTGCCGGCATCGGGTATGGTTACTCATTACCAATAGCCAAACGAATAAACTTTGATTTCGGGGTGAACGTGGGTTATTTGGGTGGAGAATACAAAGAGTATCTTCCAATTGATAATCACTATGTATGGCAAGTAACTAAGAGCCGTCACTATTTCGGCGTAACGAAAGCTTACATCTCTTTGGTGTGGTTGTTAGGGCATGGAAACTATAATGAAAGGAGGAGATAAACGATGAGAAAAACAATATCATATATAGTATTACTATTCGTTGCAGCTTTAGTTTCGTGTGAACATAAGGAGTTGTGTTACGACCATCCACATTATAATGAAGTAAATGTTATTATCCATTGGGAAAACGAACAAGATATGCCTGCTCAGGGTATGCGGACACATCTCGGCTTAGTGCAAGGCAACTACAAGGTAGGTCTTACCGATATGCCCTCTTGTGGTGCGAAAATAAATATTCCTCCCCAGAATAGCTATCGGGCATTGTGCTATGATTATATGGGTGGGGGCTCTATTTATTTTAAAAACGAAGAGGATTTTGAACAAACTGAAATATATACCAATGAAGCGACCCGTGCATCCTACTCGAAGCTCTATCCGGATGAGAAATTAATTCATCAACCTGAAAACTTCTTCATGGACCAAGTAGAGCGGTTTGATGTAGTTCGTCCACCCCGTATCAACGAGTTGCATTTTTACCCCACTAATCGGGTGGAACGCTATACCTTTGAAATACGCAATGTGAGAGGCGTTGAGCGCATCAGTGCCTTTGCCGGAGCTTGTTCCGGGATATCACGTTCATACTTTCTATCAAAAGAGAGTATCTCAGACGAGCCTTACACCGTATTGCTCTATGAGGCGAAGCCGATGAAAGATAAAAACACAATCGAAGGTGAGTTTCTAATTTTCGGTCATTGTAGAAATTCAAAGATAGTCCACAATTTCACGATGGAGGTGGCATTTGCTCCGGATGGATATAGATACAAAACATGGAATGTTACTGACCAAATGCACAATGGATCGCACCACTTGATTATGGATTGGGACATTGATATTCCAATAACTCCCGGTTCTGGTACCGATATGGAGGTCGATGTAATCCCTTGGGACGAGGTGTGGATTCCGATAGATATGTAAACATGATTTAAAGATAACTCAAGTATTAATTAAAAAACAAAGAGAAATGAAAAGAAGTTTATTATTTGCAGCTATTGCTGCTGTTGCTTTTTCAAGTTGTTCAAAGGATGATGCGGTAAGCATTAACGAGACCGGTAAGGGAATTGGGTTTGGCGTATTGAACAATAAAGTTCAATCCAGAGCTACCGAAACAACCGTTGCTAATATTGGTGGTTTTAGTGTGTATGCCTATGCACATGCTGTAGGCGAAAATGCTAATTACATTACTGGAACGCCATATTATAATGGGGTATCCATTACTGTAGATGCTACCGGAGGGTGTACATATACTGATGGTACAAAACAAAAAATGTGGCCCAAAACAGAACAATTAGATTTTTTGGCATACTCTCCTGCCGATTATGGTCTTTATCTAACGGGGACTGTGTCTGTGGATATGTCTGCTAAGTTAGAAGCAAATAACCAACAGGACTTAGTTGTGGCTAAGAAGTTAAATGAAAGTGGCGTTGGGGTAGATAATTACAAGACAGAAATGAAGTTTAATCACGCACTGTCTCAAATCAAGTTTAAGGCGGTAAGTAAATATTCAACCGTAAACTTTAAAGTAAAATCAATCAAGATTACAGGGGTTAATCTTCAAGGAATCACTAATTTAACGACTTGGGCGTATGCTGTTCCTAATGGAGCTACTAATACCGGAAATGGACTGGAATGGGTAATGGCCGGAGAAGTTGGGAATGTCGCTTTTGGTGCTAAAACAACAGAAACGATCAATACTACTGCTGTTGATCTGACAGCCGCAAATGGTGCGCTAATGGTTATTCCACAAACATTAAAGGGTGGCGTTGCGATTGAAAAGGGCGTAGTTACGGTAGAAAATATTCTTACAGATAAAACAAAATCGTATATCGTAATTGAATATAGTGCTACAGATAAAGAAACCGGTGCTGTACTTGTTACTAACGGTCGTTGTGCTGCACCTGTATCAACCGATTTAAAAGCCGGTTTGAGATATGTATATACAATGACATTGGCAGGTAAGGGTGATGGTGGTACGACAGAAGATAAACTCTATCCTATTGATTTCACTTGTACAGTTGAAGGTTGGGTTGATGGACCTACTGTTGGTGGAGAGATTTAACAGCGTTGAATCTCCGCGAGGCTAACAAATAAAAGTTAGTCAAATATAGGTCGGGCGGGGTTGAACGTCCCCTCCCGATTACAATATAAAAACAATTATGATATGAGATATAACATACTATCTATTTGCTTATTCAGCATTTTGCTATTGGCAAGTTGTCAAGAGGATAATTACACAGTAGCTGACGATACGATTCTCAGAGACGGATCAATAGGCTTTGGAACTACTACTACCGAAACGTCAGTATTACGAACCAGAGCCGTAGATAATGTTCATATCGGTGATTCGTGCTTTGTGTCGGTGGATGTAGAGCCTATACCAGACCCAATACCCCAAACAAGAGCCGCCCTTATTGATGAGACGACTCTTACTACAATGGGCGTTACGGGATACCTCACCGTAGGTGGTAGTTTCAATAGCAGTGCCACTGCAAACTACTTGATAAACGAGAAGGTTTCAAAAAACGGCACAGATTGGAGTTACACCAACACCAAGTATTGGCCCTCTAACATAGCCGACAAGGTGAGTTTCTTTGCCTATGCGCCATACATAGAAACAGGGTCAAACTTTGCACAAACCACCAAATTTACATTCGGTCCCGGTGCTCCAACCGTAAAATACACCTCACTCAGAGACGACGGATACAATTGTGACTTGATGGTTTCCTCTCCATTGGTTGATAAAACACGCCCTAACACCAACACTGCACTCGAATTCACCATGAAACATGTGCTTTCGAGCATAGGGTTCACCGTAACCGGATATGGAGAGCAATTTAATGAGATAAATATAGTCGGAATCTACCGTACCGGAACACTGAGCATGGATATTCGTTCGGGGGTAAACTGGCAAAATCTTGCAGATATAAGTACGGCAGCAGATGCTCCCAAACCTAAAATTAACGGAACAATTACAACCTCTGCCACACAGCAACAGGTGCACACCAACGATGGTTATGTTATGGTAGTGCCACAAACTGTGCCTGATAATGCCGAATTGGTAATAAAAAATGGAATCACGGAGATTAAGAGAGTAAAACTAAAACCGATACTCGCAAAATGGGAGCCGGGCAAACGTTATATATACAATCTGAAATTTAAGAACCCTGATGAGGTTGAGATTGATTTGACAGCCGAGGAATCTAACTGTTTCTTACTGAACCCAATACCGAACAAAAATGTGACCTACAAATTACCTATCAAGCAAGTTAATCGCTTCTGGGGTAACCCAACATACAACAACCACACACCTTCAAACAAGATTGAGGGAGCAGAGCAGTGGAAAGTTGGTTTGTTGTGGCAGGACAAGCAGAATATGGTAAGACCAACGGGCGAAAACAATATCACAATCTCCAAATCAACAGGCAACGGAATAAACGACTACTACGCGATACGTATTCCTAAAGGGGCAGCGGTAAAGGCTGGCAACTTTTTGGTGGGAGTGTCATCTAATGGCAGTGTACCGAGTCTAAACGAGATTTCGGCAGGTGTTACCAATATACTTTGGAGCTGGCATATTTGGATTACGGACTACAATCCTTATGGTACAAAAGCAGGAGCAATCGCAAGCGGCAGTGGAACCAAAACGCCTGTTCCGTCGGGAAACCTTTACACCTATGTGGATGGTAATTTGGGGAATGGTGACCGAGAGGTATGGGGAAGAGGTGATTACAAATACATACTCGACCGTAACGTGGGAGCATTAGCTCCAACCAACACTTCACAACTGCATACAGATGGTATGTTTACCTACCAGTTTGGACGTAAAGATCCATTTCCGGCAGATGTGCCGTTGTATGACATTAATGGCAACCCTGTGCCTTATACCATTAGTGCAAATATCTATGACTATGGTAGCAATACACCGGTAAACCCAAAGCCAACCATGGCGTGGAGTGTGCAGCACCCATTGAGGTTCCTTACAATGCTTCCGGCAAATGAGAATAGTGAGGGCAATACACTTTCAGCCAACGACGGTAGGTGGTGCTATGATATTAATGGATTGTATTGTAATTGGAACGACAAAACAGTGACCGATGCCAAGGGGAAGTCGTTGTTCGACCCTTCACCTCAGAAATTCCGTATGCCGGTAAATGGTACATGGAGTGGAATGATAAATAGATATGACTACTATAACTACCAAACCGGTCTTAACGACCCTCCATATATCTATCCGATAGCGTATGACAGAGATCCAACTTTGGGGCAAATGGTTTATGATGAGTATGGGGAGATACATATTTGGAGTGCAACACCGCTTAATAATGATGATACATTTGAAGCAGGTCGAGGCTCGGCATACTCTTTAAATGTATATTACAATGGTCCAAATCCGTCATATGAAGGAACTCCTGCAAAAGCTACGACAAGAGCGGTACGTTCGGTGCAGTAATATCTTAAAAACAATAAACATCACAACCTCTTTGTTTTAGAGCAAAGGGGTTGTGTCATTTCTAAAAAGTCAATGCCACTTAATGATTCCACTTCTTACCGCCTCACTTTGCACAGAGCACTCCTCTGACTGTCTCTTTGAGATAAAAAGTTTCCGAGAGGGCGACGTGATAGAAAATAAGAACTTAAATATTAACCACCTTGTTTTTTGCATAGAGGGGTGTGCACGCATCAGCAGTACACTGTTTCACGATGAGATGCTATGCAGCAAGGAGGTGATGTTTATTCCGCATCAGTGCGAGTGTCGGGGCGTGGCAAAGAGCGATATAACTCTCCTGATTCACAAGTTTAACAACACGGTGTGCGATGCTCAGAAATGTATCCTACACTATCTAAGTACCTACCACCATGTAAATACCCAAATCTATTGCAGCCGATTGGTGATGCACCCTCTGCTGTGGTTGGTAGCAAACGGGGTGATGGAATACATCGCCTACAAAACCGCAGACCCTGAGATGTGGCAACTGAAACACAGAGAGATAATCTGGATTTTTACCAAATGTTACACATTAAAGGAGCTACAAGCCTTCTTTTACCCCATCAGCGGCGAACACGTGCCGTTTCGCACCCTTGTGATGACTCACTTCCCCAAAGCCAACTACACGGAGGATTTAGCCACGTTGTGTGGCTACCCTTTGTGGAAATTTCGTAGGATGTTCAAAGCCGAGTTCGGCATATCAGCCCACCAATGGTTGATAGCCAAACGCAGTGAACGTGTACTATACTACTTAAAGCAACCATCTATCCAGTTTTTAGATATTATCGAACTCCTTAACATCTCGTCGCAGCAGGAGTTTAACCGTTTCTGTAAAAAATATTTGGGTGGTACTCCAACAGATATACGGCAATACTATGAAAAAAATAGGGATAAATAGCTATCTGTTCAAATTTGATAAGGCTACGTATATATTAAATAACTCCCTATCTGTTTGATACTATTAACTTTGCACGCATAAATCAACAAAAATGTAATGTTTATGAAAGCAAAGTATGAAGAGATAATGCAGGAGGTGAAAAACCGTAAATCTGCCATCGACCTTTATGGAAAGAATATCCTTGCCGACTGCATGGAAATAATGCAATTTATCAATCAGAAATTGGCAGAAGTAAAAACATATCTTACCACTCATCCATTTGGCGATGAGACACAAGAGATTGAATTTTTTAAATACTATAAACCTAAACTCGTAGGCAATTTGATGTATTTTCACAAGATTTATCGCATAGAGAGCAAATGCCCTCCATATAAAGAACAGATGGATGCCTACTATATGCGCAGACAAGAAGAACAGAGACTATTTTTTGACCGCCACGTGGCTTTTTATCAATACTATCGTAGCGGAGCTACTCACCACGACAGTTATTATTTTGTGCGTGGCAAACAGGGTATAAATTCAGAAACAGAAAGTTACGACTTCGACAACGAACCAGAGTTTTCTACCGGCTACGACCGCTTAGTTGCCCGTATTATTGCGATGGATATGCTATACAACTATCTATCAGAGAGACGGAGGGTATTGCTTCACGCAGCCGACAATGAGCCGCTCGGACTGCTGAAAGAGCATTGTTGGACAGGTAAAATCGTAGAGCTCGTGGAACTTGTCTATGCCTTAGACACCTGCAAATGTGTTGATAGTGGCAAGATAAAAATTGAAGATTTGGCAGAATATATGGGCTGCATTTTCGGTATCGACATTAAGCACTGCTTCAATACCTATATGGATATTAAGAAACGTAAGGGAGACAGTCGTACCTATTTTCTTGATGAGCTGAGTAACCAACTTAACCAGAGGATGGTAAACGATGATATAAAAACAAGAGGCAGAGGTTGATATATAATTAAAGACGGGAAAGAACAGTGCGATTTATTTCCCCGTCTTTTCATTTATCTACATCCGTATGGCTCGTATCAGTTTGATGAGTGTCCATAGTACCGCAAAAGGGGCGACAAAGAACCCAGTCCCCACATACAATATAAACTTGAACAAGTAGTAGAAGTTCCATTGTCCGGTAGTTCCGGCAATCATTTTCCACGGCATAATATAGTTTACGAATACGTATCCCGCAAAACCGCTGACCATAAAATAACCCGTTGCCACCCTCATATCTTCAGGAAGGTTTCCAAAGGACAAAAAGTTTAATTTATATCCAATAAGAAACAGCACGGTATATACTATCAATCTCCAGATGTGCCGTTTGATTTCGGATGATTTCCTGCTTTGATAGCAAGAGGAACAGAGCACAGGCTTATACAGTGAAGTACACTCCACACACAAGCCCTTGCCACAATCTACACATTGGCTGACCGCCACTTCCGAAGGATGGTTCGCACAATTCATAAGTCTAATTTTGTTTTTAAATTATATTGGAATTCCAACAGATATCTGACAGATTGCAGTCAAATAATATATACTCTTTCTCATTTATGGAACGGCCTTCACACAACGCATTACAAAGTTCTCACTTGAACTATTCAAAAAATAAAAACTTTTTCTTGTAGGGTTAAAATACACATTATTCGTGCTGCTCGCTTGAATTAGCCTATACGTAGCATCTCTGTCGTTTGGGGTTACGGAGTGTCCACTTACAGGAACGTAACAACCTATAAATTTACCATCTGCGGTTTTTATATCGGATACTATAAAAATACGTTGCTTTGAGTAGATAATCTTATTGTTGCCTATGGTTTTAAATTCTGCTTCGGTCGGCAGTCGCCAGCCGGTCTCTCCCGGATAATTTTCATTCACAAAAGCATCTATCGCAGCTTGGCTATTTGCAGTATTCGTATATATCCCTTTAAACCCCGTATTGAGTGCATCAGGGTGGTCTGGCATTGATGGAACAGCGGGGTACTTACCATTACCACTTCCGGCATACCCATTTGTGTTGGTATAATTAAGTGCAGTAGCAGGTTTGGGAGTTGCCCCTACATTACGGTCGGAAACCAGCAAACTACCAATCTTACAATCACCTATAACGCACGAAGTGCGAATGCGTATGGGAATGGTAACAACCTTTTCTGTTAATCCATTAGTTTTGTTTATTGCAGAAAATTTGAGTGTTCCTGAAATTTCAGAATCACCGGGTCCGGTGCGAAAAACATTAAAATGAACCGTTGCGACATCCACATTCGTGTAGTTTAAAGCATTAAGATTAGCGGCGACTGGAGCATAGCCGGATTGTCTTTCCTCAGAATAAGCTACAGCGGAATTAGAGATAAAAGCATCGGCATCTTTATTAAAAGAGCTCTCAACTTTAACATCATAATAATCTTTGTAAGTTATCTTAAAATCGAATTTATGAGTACTGATAAGCCAATTAGGATTTTCAGTCAATACCGCAGAAGGTGCCGATGAAGAAGACACCTTAGTAACGGCATCGGAAAATCCCTCTATAACGAATGGGTTTTCATCTGTGTATGGATTGTCTATAACCTCAAATATATCTTTTAATTTTATGTTATAAATATATTTATAACCGGCTTTGAGTGAGGGAGTCAGTGAGCTAAGTATAACACTGCGCTGAGTCCCGTTACTTAACTTTATCGTTAATTTGGCATCGGCAGGAAGAGTTTGAGACGGAACCATAAAGTAGCCGTTATCGGGGGTAACCAGTCTCTGTGTAGCGTCTGCAATAAAAGGGTTAGATGTCATAGCGGCACTATACGTCACATTGTTAGTGTAGAGATTACTCCAATTAATTGCACTCCCATCCATTGACAATTTGCCACCTACAAGTAGCTTTTCCAAAAATATGCTCGTAATCTTCTCTCCTGCCCCGCTAACGGTAAATCCAATGGCTGCCAATGCGTGTTTCATCGTAAAGTTCACCGTCGGTTGAGACGCTCCACAATTCATATTCATTTTAGCAATAGCCACCATTAAATCTGGCTGTTTGGAGGCATCAGTTGGTATTAAATAATTAAGATAAGGAGTTCCTTTTTTATCCAACTCAAATTCATTCCAAATCCCATTTTCGTCATACGTAATATTTATGTCTGAGTATGGTGAATAAGCAAAAAAGGTCATCTTTGTGTTGGAGTCTGAAGGCCAGAATTTTGGTGGTGAGTATGAAAATAGATTTGTGACACTATTCCGTTCAACCCTTTGATTGCAAAAATAGTTCGGAGTAGAACCCTCTGTGCTCGAAGCATTAAAGCTATTTGCAGCAGTGTAATAACCATACACCCCCATTTTATTAATACTTGCGGCATCGTTATTCAATGCTCCACGAGTAAGTGGCTGGGCCCTCAACGGAAACACATCTACATCTACCGAAAAATCGGCAGAGGAAAACCCCCGTGTTTGCGTTTTATCATCTGGCATCTCATTCACCGTTATACCAAACTCAGTCAGTTTACTAACTGTATTTTTCACAGGTTCAATTTCTTCTCTTTGACAACTTGCCAAAATAACAATAACACCTATGATTGTTAGCAGTTCCTTTTTTATGACCATGATTATTAATATTCTAAATATTAGTTTCACCACAAAAAGAGGGTAAATATTTCCACTGGGCATTAATCGTTTCTTAAATATTTAAAATCAATTAATCCGATTTGCAAATTTAGATAAGCATCATAAAATAACTGTTACCATTTTGGTCCTAAAAATTATCATTTGTCTATTTGCATGTATTTATATGATTATTTTAATCAAAATAGTTCGAGAAGATAAAAAATAAATAGATAATTTTATGTCTTAAATAACAATCAATATAATATAAATAATTGTATTTCAAATAGATAGCCTGAAAATAACGTGCGGCATAACGGTATTATTATATGATACGATATGTTCCCCTACCAAACTCATCCTCAGCTTCGAGGCAATCCGGATAGAGGAGTTGTTGCAAGGGCGTATGCTGCAATACAGCTCTTTCAAATTCAGTGTATGGCGGGCGTATTCCACGCACGCCTTTGCCGCTTCTATACCATAACCTTGACCCCAAAAACAGTTATCGAAAATATAACCCAGCTCCATGACCTCCTGATCTTGAATAACGCTCTTTAAAAGTCCCGCTTGCCCTATCAGCTTTCCGCTATCTTTCAAGACAACGGCAAAGTAACCGTAACCATCTTTATGGTAACGTGTTATTTGCCTGTTGAGCCATTGTCGACTCTGTTTTTTTGAAAATCCGTGCTCCCACGCATACATCACCTCCGGTTTTTCCATAATGGAATGCAATGCGGGCAGATCATCCCTTGTCAGTTTTCGGATAATCAATCGTCTGGTCTCTATAATAGTCAGCGTATCTTTATAAGAACGCAGCATTATACCTTCTCTTTCAAGTTCCTGTAAAATATCACTCAATACCTTATCATAGCAAGTGCTTAGCTCCAAGTCGTTTTTGATGGGCACACCATACTCGTCTGTCTCAATCTTATGAATACTCTCCAACAACTTACGCTTATATCGGATGTCAGGCTGATAGTCATGCTTTATGATAAAACCGTTTATCTCCTCCATGATCAACTCGTAAATCTCCTGTTGTACATCCACGCCACACTCACTCAGGCTCACCTGCTCAGGCATGAACGGAATTTGCATCTCTATCGGTTCTTCCCACTCCTCTTCCCGATAAATCGGTTCAAAGGATCGCGTCAATTCATCTGTCATCTCCTTTCGTTTGGCGATAGGGATGTTTTGACACGCTTTGCAAATATGCTTGGCGTGTCCTTTCCCACTGAATTTCTCATTGGCTTTATATTGGTGGCATACTATGCAATAGTGCCCCGAATGCTGCTTTTTCTTTTTTGTCATTGTCTACCCTTATTCATCGTAAAATTACTGTTTTTTTGAACACAAACCAATACCGGCAAACGCTTTACTTCTTCTTTTCTAATAATTTAGATAGCTCAGGGTCTTCTGCTATACGTTTTAGTTCCTGCTCCACTATCTGTTTGACTTCCATTTTAATACGGTCATAATTTTGCTGTATTGTCTGCTGCATCACATCCACACCGTTTTCTTGGAAATCACGAAAAACAGGGATGGGTCTGTAAGCCGCCGTTTCCGATGCCACCTTTGCATTATCCACCACAATCTCGCAATGGAAAATCTTCTGCTCGATACGCTCGTCGAAATTGTCCGATACCGAACCCACAAACATTCCTTGCGTAAGGGTAGAAATCTTACTTTGCGGAATCAGGCTGTCCATCTGCGTGGAGATGGAGGTGGATTTATCTTGGCGATTTATGGTCATTGATTGTCGTTTTTGAAGCACCTTGCCGAAACGCTCCGAGAGGGTCTTTGCGGTGTCACCGACCACCTGACCGCTGAAAATATTACCTACGGTGTTCATCACAACTGCCGCCTCCTTGTCGCCATAGTCACGTTTAAGCTGCGAGAAATCTTGGAACCCCAGACACACTGCCACCTTATTAGAACGAGCCGTTGCAATAAGGTTGTCGAGTCCTTTGAAATAGATGGTAGGTAACTCATCAATGATAACGGAACTTTTGAGCTGTCCCTTTTTATTTATCAGCTTCACGATACGACTGTTGTAGAGACCCAGAGCTGCCCCGTATATATTCTGTCTATCGGGATTATTACCCACACAAAGTATTTTAGGCTCTTTAGGATTGTTGATATCAAGTGTAAAATCATCACCCGTCATTACCCAATAGAGTTGTGGTGAAATCATACGTGAGAGCGGAATTTTTGCCGAGGCAATCTGTCCGGCAAGTTGATCCATCGCTCCCCCTTTCCACGCATCCATAAAGGGTGAAAGGTAGTTTTCGAGGTCTGGGTACGAAGTAAGTATGGGGAAAATATCTTCGTAGCGTTTACATAAAAATTCAATGGCGTGTGGAAAGGTACAATATTTTCCATTTTCAAACTTTCGCAAATACCAGATAATGGCGGCAAATAGGATTATCGGAGACTCCACAAAGAAGTCTCCCTGCTTCTGCACATCGGGTAAGTCAAGGGCATTGCTGCCCCCTTCTCCCCTAAGAACCGTACATGAGAGTTTCCCCTCATACGGCTCAAGCAACTCAATATTTCTATTTGTTGTTAGA
>OOCA01000062.1_pt1 | contig 100706 bp, 98 predicted proteins | sample 1671591 | NCBI WGS metagenome assembly OOCA01 (sample SAMN06348172, study PRJEB24527) | human gut metagenome | biome: human gut; feature: ankylosing spondylitis patient; material: feces | host: Homo sapiens | place: China | collected 2015-10 | reverse complement strand
TTCGACTTCCCCTTCGGGGTCTGAAAGGGGCGAGCAGCCCCTTTCTCGTGGATCCAGCGCGTCGAAATCGCTGGTGGTTTTCTGGTTCTCTTTTGACATCAAAAGAGAACATTAGCCTTAATGCAAAAGCGCTCTGCCCCGCGCACAGGCGCGAGAAGCGGGCACTTTTCTGGTTCTCTTTTGGTGCGCAAAAGAGAACTTAGCCCCAATGCAAAAGCAATCTTATCCCGCGCCACCGGCGCGCAAAGCCGTTTATAGATCCACTACGCTTCCGACTTCCGCCGGCGTCGCCGGCACCGGTCCGAGGCGGACGGCGTCGGCATCCCGGCGCACCACGAACTCCACCGGCTGTCCGGCGGCAAAGGCGGGGCGATAGCTCAGCTCCAGCGCCTCCCAATCCTCCGGGACAGCACAGAAGCAATGGAGCATTGCGCCCCGCCCGGCGGCGAGGTTGAGCGTAAAGACCGAGGCATCGGCGGCGTTCTCCGCGTAGAGCGGTGCCGCAAAGCTGCCGCAGGGGACGCTCTGGCCCCCGCAGCGGGCGGTCACGCCGCTGTCCAGACTGTAAAGCTCCTTCAGGGTCGAGACATCCCGGCTGTGAAGATAGCTTGCGCCCACCGGCAGGGTGCGGGCCGAGAGGTTCTCCACCGAGAGGTAGACCAACACGCCGCCCAGCCCGGGCGCGGGCGCATAGCCCAGCAGCTCCACCGCCGCCTTGCCGTCCAGCAGGGCAGGCTGGCCCATCACGCGGGGCTGTGCCGCAGCCGCCGAAACGCCTGTGAGCAGGGCTGCGGCCAGACTGACCGCGCCCGAACCGGCGCATTTCAGGAACGACCGGCGGGAAAGAGACTGAGACATTGGGGACTCCTCCTTGCAGCGAGAAAAATCATTCACTTTATAGAGTATCGGTTTCTTTGCCCCCTGTCAAGGGTTTGAAAGCGTTCTGCCGCAGGTTTTGCGTTTTCTTTGCTGATTTTGTACCAAAAGAGTACAAAAATGCCGCCCGGCGGAAAAATCGCAGGGCGGCAGAGCGTTCTTTCTTATTCGAATGCTTCATTCTCCTCGGCTTCGGCCTGACCCCGCAGGGTATCGGCATAGCCGAAGGGGACGATGTCGATGGCCTCCACCAGACGGTCGCGCATCCAGAGCTGGACGTCGGTCTGGACGGTGTAGCCGCAGCCGGGGTCTGCCATCCACTGCTCGGGATGGCGGGAGGGGAGGGCGCGCTGGCTCAGCATACTCATGATGACGCCGCCGTGGGTCACGCAGGCAGCCTCGGTGACGTCCATCCGGATCATATACTCGAACAGCTTGAGCAGCGTCTCCGAGCAGCGGGCGTGGAACTGCTCCGTGGGCTCTGCGCCCTCCGGCACGAAGCCGGAGCCCGGGGCGATCCACTTCTTGAAGTCCTCGTTCTTCACCAGCTCCTTGACGGGATGGTTCTCAAAGACGCCGAAACCGGCCTCCCGCAGGTCATGCACCGAGAACTGGTGGGTCGCATTGGGGAACAGGATGTTGGCCGTCTCCACGGCGCGCATGAGCGGGGAAGAGAAGACGGTATCCACCTGCGGATACTCGAACCGCTCTTTCAGCTCGGCCAGCTGGGCGCGGCCCTCGTCACACAGGGGGATGTCCGTGCCGCTGCCGATGTAAAGGCCCTGTAAGTTGCCGGAAGTCAGGCCGTGGCGGATGAGATGGAGCTTAAAGGTTTTCATGCAAAAACACCTCTTATGAGCTATCTATTCCTGTGCTGATTCGCACAAATCTTGCTTTTCTGCTGATTTTTCCGGCATCATCAGACACTAAATATATGCCGGTAAGGTTTATTTTAACATAGATATGGTAGAAAGAGCAACCCCTTTGACAAAAACACCGAAATTCCGGCGGAAAAACCGTCACTTTTTCGCTTTACAAGTCGTTTTCCATTGTGTATAATCAACGTGCTGTAAACCAAAAATCAAGGAAGTCCTATTTTTATCTGAGGAGCCAAACATCATGGAGTTCAATCGTATCATCAAACTGCTGCGCAAGGAGCGCGGCATCACCCAGAAACAGGCGGCAGAGGATCTGGGCGTTTCGCAGGCCCTGCTTTCCCACTACGAAAAAGGCATCCGGGAGTGCGGCCTGGATTTTGTGGTACGGGTGGCAGACTATTACAATGTCTCCTGCGACTATCTGCTGGGCCGTTCGGCAGAGCGCAACGGCATGATGCTCTCGGCAGAGGACATCCCCAACCCCGACAAGATGAAGGACAACATCTACCACGGCAGCGTCCTGCCCACGATGAACAAAAAGCTCATCTCCAACAGCCTGAACGTGCTCTACGCCAAGATCGGCGAGTGCCACAGCAAGGCCCTGACCACCGAGGTGAGCGCCTACCTGATGACCGCCGTGGCCAAGATGTTCCGTCTGCTCTACTCCGCCGAGTCCCACAATGCTCCCAGCATGTTCAGCGTGGACGCCCGGCGCTGGCCCGGCTACTCCGACGCTGTGATGCACTCGGCTCAGGCCAATGTGGAGGCCCTGCTGGCCGGCGAAGCGCTGCCCGGCGGCGAGGGCGTGGCCGACCCGTCCTGCCTCGCCATGACCACCGAGAGCCTGACCCGGGAATACCCGCTGTATACTCCCAGCCTGCTCAATCTGGTCAAGACCAGCGAGACCCGCGCCCGGGAGCTGACCGGAGAGGACCGCACTTAAGTCTCTGTGAAACTAGTGTAAATTCTGCCGTTTTTTGCTTGCATCTGCGTGCAAAAGATGTTATAAACAAGACAGAACATTTTCATCGCACTTCATAATAAAGCGAATTCAAGGAGGGACACATCCATGTCCAATAAAATTTCCCGCCGCACCTTCCTCAAGTGTACCGGTGCCTCCGCAGCAGCTCTGGGCGCTGCTGCCATGCTGGGCGGCTGCGGCTCCAGCACCAGCAACGCCATCGAAGTCAAGGTCGGCGACAAGGTCAGCAACTGGAACAATCTGGGCGTCCAGCTCACCAGCGTCTTTACCATGGCCAACACCCCCGACCTGCCCGACCACGAGTATGTCGCTGTGCTCGTCACCGCTGTGAACCGCTCCGGCGCGACTACCTTCAACATCGGCGCACAGAACCTCGCCGAACTGGATGCCGCCTATCCGCTGAATGATGAGGCCACCAAGCTCGATGTCGCCCGTCAGTACTTCCACGCTCTGGCTGCCTCCACCACCGATTTCACCGCTGTCTGCGACGGCGCTGAGGCCGAGGTGGGCGCTTACATCCAGCTCTATGATGCCGCCGCTCAGAGCTTCTCCGAGTCCACCAACCTGCCCCCGCAGGGCGCAGGCTACATCCAGCTGATCTGCTGCGTCCCCACCGGCTGGCAGAAGCTGAGCGTCACCTTCACCCCCACCTTCGTGGCAAACAAGAGCCTCACCTTCTCTCTGAACTCTTCTGACCTGACGCAGGCCTGAGGCATTTTTCCGAGACGGAATTCCGTCATAAAGGGCAGAGTTTCCCCACAAAATTTTTGTGAAAAGCATTGACATCTGCTCATTTTTCGCCTATTGTATAGGCAAGACGCCCTTCGGGGCAGTACAATGAATTTATCTGTTTCTGCATAAAGGAGGAACGATCATGTCCTTAGAATTCAACCGCCGCTCTTTCCTGAAGTACAGCGCCGCCGCTGCCGTGGCTGTGGCTGGTTCCAGCCTGCTCGTTGGCTGTGGTGAGGATGAGTATCAGAAGACCGGCAAAATCGGCAGCACCCTGAAGCTGATGGGTACCTTCAAGACCTATAAGAGCACCGATGCCTCTAATGCTGGTAAGGCACCTGCTTATGCTGGCACTACGTTCACCTGCACCGTCAACATCAAGTGCACCACCAAAAAGGTTCCTCTGTATGTGACCAATGAGTGCTTCGAGCTTACTGTGACCCGCGGTACGACCGAGAAGAACTATGCCAAGCAGTATATCACGATTACCGACCCGGAATTTGATCTGGAAGAGAGCGAGGAGGCAAAGGACTTTAAGCTCACCATTACCTCTGTCGATATTAAGGCTGGCGACAAGGTCGAGCTGAAGTACTGGCCCCGCATTCAGGCCAGCAGCGGCAACAGCGGCTACACCCGTGCTTTCTGCACTTGGAAGATGGATGCCGTTGCTGATGGCTCCAACATCAAGCTCCAGTAAGTTTCACTCCGCACACTCCGCCCAAGGCTCACGCCTTGGGCGTTTTTATTTGCCCCTCTCCGTCATTCTGCCAAAACGCAAGCAAAGATTTTTAGTGGTTTTGTGTCTTGTGCATAAGGTGCCTTTCCTGCTACAATAAGAGCATACCAACCGGGGAGCGCAGCGGCCGGGCAAGTGCCGCCGCGCTGTTTCCTTTTGAGGGATGGGCGTCCTGCCTGATTTCACAAGAACAGGAGTGTGCAGTTATGATCAATATGGTAAAGCTTCCCACCAACAAGAGCAGTCTGTTCCTGCGCGTGGCAAAGGGCCACTTTGCCACCAGCCACAGCCACATCAACTACTACATTGACGTCACCACCCAGAAAGCCCGCCTCTCGGAGGCGAAGGCTGTCGCCAAGGAGCTGGTGGCTGCCTATCAGCACAGCACCATCGTGGACACCGTGCTCTGTCTGGACGGCACACAGGTCATCGGCACCTGTCTGGCCAACGAGCTGACCAAAGACGGCTTTGCCAACATGAATGCCCACCAGACCATCTACGTCATCACCCCCGAGTACACCAGCGGCAGCCAGATCATCCTCCGCGACAATCTCGCCCCGATGGTCAAGGGCAAGCACGTCCTCATCCTGTCGGCCTCCATCACCACCGGCTACACCGTGCAGGCGGCCATCGAGGCGGTCAACTACTACGGCGGCACCGTGGCGGGCCTGTCGGCCATCTTCGCCACCACCCACGAGTGTCTGGGCATCCCGGTCACCTCCATCTTCGACCCCTCCAGCCTGCCCGACTACGCCAGCTTCGACAGCCGCGACTGCCCCATGTGCAAGGCGGGCCAGCACATCGACGCGCTGGTGAACAGCTTCGGCTATTCGGCCCTCTGAATCTGAAATTATCCTCCCTCTTTCTCCCCGCCGTGCAGCTGCATGGCGGGGAGTTCTATTATAAAAAAGAGCCGTCAAAGGCATTTTATTGCCCTTGACAGCCATTTGAAAAATGATTATACTACAAATAAGAAAGGCGCTGGCCTGCAAACGGCTTGCTCCTTACCTTAGTGGATCAAGAAAAAATGACCGCACAGATGTAGAGAGTCAGGCGGTCATTTTTTCTTGTCTTTATCATTACTGTGAGAAACAGTCCATGTGATTTGAAACGTCACAAAAATTGCTCCACCGAGAAGTGAAAGCAATAATACGACCTGTTCAAACGTCATGGTGCATCCCCCCTTTCCGCCCTTGAGCGTACGGGGGAGCGAGAATCCAAGAAAATCGCCTTGCCCGGCGCACTCAGGTGCCGGTAAGGAGAAAGCCGCCTGCGTTTGTGGCACAGCGCCCCGCCGCCAAAAGCGGCAGTTTCATGATAACATATTTTCTGACAAAAAACAACAAGACCTTGCGAACGCAAGGCCTCGTTGTTTTTATTTTTTCATCTTCGGAAACACGAAGGAATTATGCCGGTATGCGATAAGCAGTTCTAGGGTCATGAAGCACCAGATGACCGGCTCGCAGAGGATGACCGCGTTATACTCAAAGCGGGGGATGAAGAGCAGGACGAAGACGATCTTGCCCAGAAACTCGATGACACTGGACAGCAGGGGCAGCACCTTCTCGCCCATGCTCTGCAGAGCGTAGCGGGTGGAGAGCAGCATTCCCAGCACGGCGTAGAAGGGTGCGTTCCAGACCAGATACCGTGCGCCGTTTTCCAGCACCACCGGCTCCGAAGAGCCGGACACCAGCTTTACCATCCACTCCGCACCTGCCGCCATGAGCAGGACAGCAGCCGCAGCCACCACGACACTGTAGAGATAGATGTCCCGCATTCCGCGGCGGACGCGGTCGGGATGGTTCGCGCCGTAGTTCTGGGAGACGTAGGTCGAGCAGGCAGAGGCCATCGCCGACAGGGGCATATCCGTGAACGCGAAGAGCTTTCGGGCTGCGGTGTGGCCCGCGATGACCAGCGTACCGAGGCCGTTGATGCCGTACTGCAAAACGACGGAGCCCGCCGAGACGATGCTGCTCATGAGGCCCATGGAGATGCTCTGGCTGAACAGCTCCCAATAGAGGCGGCTCTCCACATGGAAGTGCTTTTTCCCGGGCAGGAGCAGCCGGGCGCTGCGGAAGACATACAGGATGCAGAGCGCCACCGACACGCCCTGAGAGATGACCGTCGCCACACCGGCACCGGCCACGCCCATGCCCAGCACGGCGATGAACCAGAGGTCGAGGATGACGTTGAGCACCGACGAGAGGATGAGGAAGACCAGCGGCATAAAGCTGTTGCCGATGGCCCGCAGCAGGCCGGCGCAGAGGTTATAGGCAAACATGACGATGACGCCGAGGTCGATGATGATGATATAGCCGTAGGCGTCCTCTAAAATTTCCGCCGGGGTGTCCAGCAGTTCCAGCAGCGGATGCAGGCCCGCCGCGCCCGCCAGCGTGATGACCGCCGACGCGATGATGCCGATGACGATGGAACCCGCCACGGTCTGTTTGAGCTGGTCCTCGTCTCCGGCCCCGTAGGCACGCGCTGCGACGATGGCGAGGCCGTTTCCGATACCGATACCAAATCCGACCAGAAGCTCGTAGATGGCCCCGCAGGCGCCAATGGCGGCAAGGGCGGTATCGCCCAGCACATTGCCGACGATCATGGTATCCACGGTATTATAGAGCTGCTGGAAGAGGCACGACACCAGGATGGGCAGCATAAAGACGAGCAGGCTCTTGAAGATGGGGCCGTTCATCAGATCGACGTTCCGGTTGAAGAATGATTTTTTCGCGGGGGACTGGGTCATAGGTTTCTCCTTTTTTGCCCACAAAAGGGAGCTGTTGCACACAACAGCTCCCTTTAAGCATTTTATCTGATTTTACAGCTCCTGCGTCTCGAAGCCGTTGACGGTCAGCACTTCCACACTCTTGAAGCCTGCGGCCTTGACGGCGGCAGCAGCCTCGTCGAAGCCGAAGGTCAGGCTGCCCACATCGTGGGCGTCGGAGGTGATGATGACCTTGCCGCCCATCTTCTGCCACTCGCCCAGCAGCCATGCGCCGGGGTAGAAGTCTTTGCGGTAGCCGCGGTAGACACCGCCGGTGTTCACTTCCAGCAGGCAGCCGTGCTCTTTGGCCGCATTCAGCGCCTTGAGGGCTGCGGCTTTATAGCGGGGCGACTCCTCGTCGAAGAACTCACCGGCAGCGTTCAGCTTCTTGATGAGGTCGATGTGGGCGAGGATGTCGGGGCCCATGGCCGCCACCTTCTCCACCTCGGCGAAGTATGCCTCCACAGCGGCCAGAGGGTCGCCGTCGAAGTCGTCGTAGATGCAGTCGTGGAGATCCTGGGGACGGAAGTCGATCTCGTAGTACTTGCCGGTGTTCTTGCCGTAGAGGTGGTGCGCAGAACCGATCCAGTAGTCGTAGCCGGTGCGCTTGTCCTCGCTCAGCAGGTCCCACTCGATGCCGCAGAGGATGTCCACCTTGCCCTTGTACTCGGTCTTGAGCTTGGCGATGGTGGCCTTGTACTGGGCCGTGCGGCTGGGGCTCATGCAGTATTCACGGTCGCGCTGGGTATAGCTATGGCCCGTGAAGCCCAGTGTGGTCAGCCCCTGCGCACACGCAGCGGAGGCCATCTCCTGCAAGGTGTTTTTGCCGTCGCACATCGTCGAGTGACAATGGACACTGGACTTCTTATAATCTGCCATAGTGAATCACTGCATCCTTTCCTGTTTGACCTTGTGGTCGATCACGTGTCGTTTTTCCAGTTCGCGGGTGATGTCCTCCACCGTGATGCCGGCCTGCACCATCAGCACCAGCACATGGTATGCCAGATCGCTGATCTCGTAGACCGTCTCGGCCTTGTCTTCCTTTTCGCCCGCGATGATGACCTCAGTACACTCCTCGCCCACCTTCTTGAGGATCTTTTCTTTCCCCTTCTCGAAGAGATAGGTGGTGTAGCTGCCCTCTTTGGGGCTGGTCTTGCGGCCCTTGATGAGGTCATACAGCCCCTGCCAGCTGAACTGCTTCAGCTCCGGGGAAACATACACTTCGTTGAAAAAGCAGCTCTCGGCACCGGTGTGGCAGGCGGGGCCGCTCTTGACGACCTCCACCACCAGCGCGTCGGCGTCACAGTCGGCGGTGATGGACACCACACGCTGGACGTTGCCGCTGGTCTCGCCCTTGCGCCAGATCTCCTGACGGCTGCGGCTCCAGAACACCGTCCGGCCCTCCGCGATGGTCAGCGCCAGCGTCTCGGCGTTCATGTAGGCGAGGGTCAGCACCTCTTTGGTGTAGTGGTCCTGCACGATGGCAGGGATGAGGCCCTTTTCGTCAAATTTCAGGTCCATAATGTTTCTCCTTCCCCGCAGGGGGACAGCTATAGTTTAGCGTATTCGGCGGGCAAACGCAAGGGCTCAGAGCCGCATTTCCACGCCATTTTCGTTTAAGTATTCCTTTAGCTCCCGGATGGTGAGCAGCTTCTGGTGGAAGATGCCCGCCCCGGCCCCTGCGCCCCGCCTTTTCCCGGGCGCTTTTGTCTTATGATAAGGTTATTTTACTTTATCAAGATAAAGTTGTAAAGTGTGAAAGTGACCGTGTTTTCATTTTTATGATACGATTTTTCTGTGCGTTTGTACAGAAAGGCGAAATGATTTCACGAAAGCCCGCTTTGAGATGATGGAAGCGCAAAAAAGGAGCCGCCGCACAGCGTTTTCCGTGCAGCGGCTCCTCGCCGTTTTATTCTCAGCCCAGCAGTTCCAGCACGCCGCTCTTGGGACGTGCGCCGACGGCCTGACGAACCAGCTTACCGTTCTCGAACAGCAGCAGGGTGGGGATGCTCATGACGCCGAACTCGGCGGCCAGATCGGGCTGCTCGTCCACATTGACCTTGCCCACCTTGACGTCGGTGCGCTCCTCGGCCACCTCGTCCACGATGGGGCTCAGCATCCGGCAGGGGCCGCACCAGGCGGCCCAGAAATCGAGCAGGACGGGCTGAGCGCTCTTCAGCACCTCGGCCTCAAAGTTTTCTTTCGTGATGGTGATGACTGCCATATCGTTTTCCTCCATAAAGAGCGTTTTTTCATCTGACAGGGACAGTATACCCCAAACTCCGGCGTTTTTCCGTGAGCAAGTCACATAAAAAGCCCGGGGCAGGCATTTTCTGCTCCGGGCTCTGGAAATTATTTTGCGATTTCAGGCTCAGATGTCCTTCAGGGCGTTCTTGCCGGCGACGTAGCCGTAGTACATGGCCATGGAGTGGCTGACGCCCTTCAGGCCGATGGGGTACTCGGTGGCAAAGCGGTTGCCCTGGATGTTGCCGGCGACGTACAGGCCGGGGATGCCCTATTCCACACCGGTCTGGCGGATGGTGGAAAACTACGAGTCGGTCTACGCCGAGCTGCTGGCCGGGCGGGGGATGTTCCTCTGCCCGATGATATACCCGGCCTTCCCTGCCGGGTGGCACATCCCGCTGCATCTGTCTCTCCCGGACACCCGCCTGCTGACCCTGCGGGATGACCCCCGCCCCGAGATATGCACCCTGCGCAAAGTCTTCGCCGAGGTGTACGCCGAGAGGGAAAAGCTGATAAAAGCTCTGTGAGATGAAAAAACGCCGCCGTGCAATATCCGGGTGGTCATAAAACAGTAAATCCTCCGTATGGTTCAGATCATACGGAGGATTTGTTTATGTCTAATCTTCAAACTTGCTGGCGGTAAACGGTTTGCCAAAACCGTTTACGGACGACAAGTCCACAGGGGATAGCCGCTTTAGCGGCGCAAGGGGGTGTAGCCACCTTGACGGAACGAAGTAACGCAACCATTCTCGGTCAAGCAGTTTTCTCCTGCTGACGGAGAATGAAGCTCCGCAGGACGCACTTCTATACTCTCGATAGAGAGTATAGAAGTGCGTCCTTTCGTTCCTAAAGGGATTTTTCGTTTGCTTCTCTCTTCGACAAATCATAAGTTGTCAATCAGATTTGAATTTGAAATTCTCCGAACTCAAACAGTCCGTTTCCTTGTTTGAGTTGTCCGTTTCTCTCCAATTGCGCAAATCCAGCTTCGATTGTGTTTATCAATGAAACAGGAATATTCAGCTCGTGATGACCAGGCATAATCCTTTCTATTTTGAATTTCTGCACCTGCTTTACAGACTGATAGAAAAGCTGCGGGTCGGTGGTTGGATAAAAGGCATAAAGGCATCCCTTGTAGACCAAATCGCCGGAATACAGGTATTTTCGTCCCTGCTCGTAAAAACAACAGTGTCCGGGAGAGTGGCCCGGCGTGTGAATTACCTGAATAACTCGTCCACCTAAATCCAATAAATCGCCATCGTGCAGAATTTTTTGCGGCTCTCCCTGAAAAACCTGATAAGCGTTAATATCAAACTCTGGCGGAAAATTACAAGGAATTTTTGCCAGATTATCCTTAACAACCTGCATCGGTATGGGAAACCTGACGGATAGCCAATTCTTTTCCTTTTCATGTACGGCGATATTATCAAAATATTTATGCCCGCCGATGTGATCCCAGTGAATATGGGTTGTAACCACCATAACAGGCAACTTCGTTAAGCTGTCTACGATTTCTCTAATATTTGAAACACCCAACCCGGTATCAATGAGAACTGCACTTTCCTCACCACATAACAGATAGCAGTGTGTTTCTTCCCAGTGCTTATACTCACTAATCGCAAATGTTTGGGAATCAATTTTTTCGACGGTAAACCATTCACTCATATACTATGCTCGCTTCTGTAAATTCCGATTTGTCTCGTGCTTTTTCAATAAATTATACTAGAAAATTATGAAGAAATCTACCGTTAGGATAAGACCGCCCGAATATGTTTGGCTCGGGCGGTCTCGGTATCAATCATAAATCAATTCAAACTTCACGATAGCTTCTGCCTGCGCCGTGCAAGCGTTCGTCTGCCGTACCCATTCCATTTGGTTTTCGGCTTTCAGCTGTTCGGTCACGCCATTTCGCTTCGCCAGCTCCGGCACGATCAGCTCCATGCGGTTTCGTGCCGCTTTGTTGATTTCAGCACAATACTGTCTTACGCACACCTGCCAATGCACAGCGGCGTTCGTTATTTCGGAGAAAGAGCTTACCTGCCCAGCATTTCCTTTGCGGTCTTGCAGATGGTGGCAGCGTCCAGACCATACTCCTTCAGCAGGTCCCATGCGGGGCCGGAGCAGCCGAACTTGTCCTGCACGCCGACGCGGCGGACAGGGGTGGGCAGCTTCTCGCTGAGCAGGGAGCAGACAGCCTCGCCCAGACCGCCGATGACGTTGTGCTCCTCGGCGGTGACGATCTTGCCGCACTCCTTAGCAGCCTTGAGGATGATGTCCTCATCCAGAGGCTTGATGGTGTGGATGTTGATGACGCGGGCGTGGATGCCCTCTGCCGCCAGGGTCTCGGCGGCCTTGCGGGCCTCGTTGACCATCAGGCCGGTAGCCACGATGGCGATGTCATTGCCCTCGGTGAGCTGCTCGCCCTTGCCGATCTCGAAGTGATAGTTGGCCTCGTCGTGGAACACGGGAACAGCCAGACGGCCAAAGCGAAGGTAGACAGGACCCTGCATCTCGTAGGCGGCGCGGACAGCAGCGCGTGCTTCCACGTCGTCGGCGGGGCAGATGATGGTCATGCCGGGCAGGCTGCGCATGAGGGCGAAGTCCTCGCAGCACTGGTGGGAAGCGCCGTCCTCACCGACGGAGATGCCGCCGTGGGTAGCGCCGATCTTCACGTTCAGGTGGGGGTATGCTACGGAGTTGCGGATCTGCTCAAAGGCACGGCCCGCAGCGAACATCGCAAAGCTGGACACAAAGGGAACATAGCCCATGGTGGACAGGCCGGCGGCGACGCCCATCATGTTGGCCTCGGCGATGCCGCAGTCGAAGTGGCGGTCCGGGTAAGCCTTGCGGAACACACCGGTCTTGGTAGCGGCAGCGAGGTCGGCGTCCAGGACCACCAGGTCGTCGTGGCCCTCAGCGGCCAGTGCTTTCAGAGTATTGCCGTAGCTCTCGCGGGTAGCGATCATTTTCACATCTGCCATCTTACTTCTCCTCCTGTTCCAGCGCGGCGTAGGCTGCGTTCAGCTCCTGCATGGCCGCAGCGTACTCCTCGTCGTTGGGGCCTTTGCCGTGCCAATCCACAGAGTTGGTCATAAAGGAGACGCCGGTACCCTTGACGGTGTCCAGAATGATGCAGGTGGGCTTGTCGTTCTCGGCGTGGAACGCCTTGATGGCGGACTCGATCTGCTCGTAGTCGTGGCCGTTGATGGTCAGGACGTTGAAGTTGAACGCCTTGAGCTTTTCTTCCAGCGGAGCGCTGTTCATGACCGTCTCGGTGGTGCCGTCGATCTGGAGGTGGTTGCGGTCCAGCATGACGCAGAGGTTGGAGAGCTTATAGTGGGCGGCGAACATAAAAGCCTCCCAGCACTCGCCCTCTTCCACCTCACCGTCACCGAGGATGGTGTAGACATTGATGGGCTTGCCGCTGTGCTTTGCGCCCAGAGCCATGCCGCAGGCGGCAGACACGCCCTGACCCAGACTGCCGGTGGACATATCCACGCCCGGAGTCTCATTCATGTTGGGGTGGCCCTGCAGGTAGCTGCCGATCTTGCGCAGGGTCTTGAGGTCTTCCACCGGGAAGAACCCGCGCTCGGCCAGCGTGGCGTAAAGTGCCGGAGCCGCATGGCCCTTGGACAGCACGAAGCGGTCGCGGTCCGGTTTTTTCGGCTCCTTGGGGTCGATGTTCATATCCACGAAGTAGAGATAAGACAGCACCTCGGCGATGTCCAGACTGCCGCCCGGATGGCCGCACTTGGCGCTGTGAGTTCCCTCGATCACGCCCATGCGGATGTGACAGGCGTGCTTGGCAAGGGTAAGCTTTTCTGCATTTGTCATGATGGTCCTCCCGTATGAACCTCAGAAGTTGCAAGTATACAGCCGCGCAAGGCACAGCTCCCGCCGCCCCATTGCGCTATAATTCAAGTTTATATTATCTATTCTGTGCAAAAAGGTCAAGCTTCTTACAGCAAAATGTACACAGGCGGTCAAAAACTGCTCCAAACGCTTTCTTTTTTGGTCAATTTGCAGCCTGTCCGGGGACGGTCTTGACAAATCCTGCGGCACTCTGCTATAATTTTCACGATTTCCGGCAGGAAGCCGGGCCTGCGGGCCGAAGCCCGCCTTACACTCTTTTCAGCCGCCGCATTTTTGAAACAGACGCCATGAAGGGGTCTGCCGTTGGCTTGCAAGCCGACTGGCAGGCCCCTTTTTTCTGCGGCGCAGTCACAGGAGGAAACAGATGAAAACCAAAAACGCTTCTCCGGCCCGCAATGTCGTGCTGGCCGCACTCTTTCTGGCGCTGGCCTTCGTGCTGCCCATGGTGACGGGCCACCTGCCGCAGGTAGGCAATATGCTCTGCCCGATGCATTTCCCCATCCTGCTCTGCGGCTTCGTGCTGGGCGGGCCGTGGGGGCTGGCTGTGGGCTTCGCGGCCCCGCTGCTCCGCTCGGTGCTCTTCGGGATGCCCCCGATGTTCCCCATCGCCATTTCGATGGCTTTTGAGCTGGCAGCTTACGGCGCCGTGTCCGGCTGGCTCTACCGCCGGGTGAAGCACACCCTGCCCATGACCTACGCCACCCTCGCGGCGGCCATGGTGGCTGGCCGCCTCGTCTGGGGCGCTGTCCGCTTCGTGCTGGCGGGCCTGTCCGGCTCGAGCTTCCCGTTCTCGGCCTTCCTGTCCGGTGCGCTCTTCACCGCTGTGCCGGGCATCATCGCACAGCTGGTGCTCATCCCCCTCATCATCACCGCTCTGCAGAAAGCCAAGGTGCTGGAGTAACAGGTTCTCGCTGCCTTTATCGCAAGTCAAGAAATTGGTGCAGCATCCAAACAACATCTTTTCGATATGCAATTCAACGCTGTTGCTGTTGCATTAAAAAGTTGAATTGCTGTCATCAAGCCTCTCAGTCGAGCTTACGCTCGCCAGTTCCCCTGATAGGGGGAGCCTCTGGCAAAAAGAGAAAGTTTTTCTCTCTGTCAAAGCCTCTCCTCCGTAGGAGAGGTGGCATTGCGAAGCCATGACGGAGAGGTTTTTCGTTTGCTTTCTCCCTGACGTATTTCAGCGTTTCTTCCAAAAAAATCCTAAAAAGTTTATTTCAAACGCCGAAATTGCCCGCGATCTTCAATTAAATCTTGTAAAGTTGCAGGAATCATGTAAACTAGAATACAACATTGTGTCGCAACCGCAACGGGGAGATTGCGCTTTCCGGCAGGGCGGCAGGAAAAGGAGAGTTTCTATGAGAAACGCAAAGCAAAGCATCCGGCGCACCGTAGCCGGACTGCTGGCAGGCGCGATGCTTCTGGGCATGACACCGCTGGCCGCGTTTGCGGAGGGGTCTTCCTCCGCATCGGGCGACTGGCAGTTCAAAGCCTTCGGCACCTCCACTGCAGCAGGAGTCAACACCATCGCAGATGGCGCGGACATCAACGGCAAGGTCACCCTCAACTCCTGCACCATCAAAGATGATGGCACCATCGACAAGAAGGGCGGCAAGTTCGTCGCGGACTCCCCGGCAGACGGCCTGTCCTTCTACTACACCACCATCGACCCGACCACCCAGAACTTCTATCTGCAGGCCGATGTCACCATCGATTATGTGAACCCGGCTCCGGACGGTCAGGAGGGATTTGCCCTCATGGTGCGCGACAGCATCAGCGGCTCCGGCAGCTATTTCTCGAATCAAATTTCTGTCGTCGGCACCAAGCTCCCTCTGGACGGTGTTGAGATCAAAGACGCTGTGGGCGTCCGCAGCTACACCGGCATCATCTCCAACGAGACGGCTGCTTCCAACGACGTCAAGTCGAATCGTGCGGCGTTCAGCTCGCAGGCCATCAAGCAGGGCGACACCTACCGTGTGAGCCTTGCCAAGACCAGCAACAGCTACGTCGCCACCCAGTACGCCATCAACGCCGACGGCTCGACCGGCGACGTCGTCGGCTCTTCGACCTTGTACATCTCGGCGAAGGACAGCACCGCTTCCAGCGTCTCCAAGTACGCAGAGCTGGACGACCCCATGACCGTGCAGGAAGCCAACAAAGCTTATCTGGGCTTTGCGGCGGCGCGCGGCATGAACGTGACCTTCTCCAACATCACCTACACCACGAGCACGTGGAACGCTTCCGAGTGGACGCTCCAGCCTACCAGCTATGTTGCCCCCGTTTACCAGATCACCAGCCCTGCCACCTGCACCGGTGACAGCTATGAACTGGTGTTCAAGGCCAACGCCGACGGCAAAGCGACCGTCTCCGCAAACGGTGTGGTCGTGGACAAAAATGTGGACATCAAGGCAGGTGAGCCCTTCTCCAAGAGCTACGCCGTGACCGGCGATACCACCTTTAAGGTCAAGTTCACCCCGGACAAAAACTACGCTATCAGCGCGTACGAAAAGCTGAGCAGCTACGATTCCGCTGCTATCGAGAAGAAGGTTTCGCTCCGTACTCTGGGCGCGAACGGCATCATCGTCGTCACCCCGGACGGCAGCGCAGCTAACAATGGCACCCGTGCGGAAGACGCAGTTGACATTCAGACCGCGCTGAACTACGCCGCAGCAGGCCAGACCATCCAGCTGGAAAGCGGCACCTACCATCTGACCGGTGAGCTGAAAGTCGAGCGCGGCCGCGACGGCACCGCAGAAGCTCCCATCACCATGACGACTGCTGACGGCAAGTACGCAACGCTGGACTTCGGCGGCGTCGGCACTGGTTTCAGTGTCTGGGGCAATTACTGGAACATCAGCAAGATCAACATCACCAACACCGCAGACGGCGCGAAGGGTATGCAGCTGGCCGGCAGCTACTGCGTCCTCGAGCAGATGAATTTCTACAACAACGGCAACACCGGCCTGCAGGTCTCCGGCCTGTCCACTGATAACAAGGCTCTGTGGCCCAGCCACAACACCATCAAGAACTGCACCTCCATGAACAACGCAGACCGCGCGATGGAAGACGCCGACGGCTTTGCCGCCAAACTGACCACCGGCGAGGGCAACGTCTTCGACGGCTGCATCGCTGCTTACAACGCCGATGACGGCTGGGATCTCTTCGCAAAGGCTGCAACCGGTTCCATCGGCGCGGTCACCATCCAGAACTGCGTCGCCTACAAGAACGGTTATCTGATGCTGGCTGCAGAGCCGGTCAAGAAGCAGTCGCTCCAGTTCCCGACCGTCACCTGTGACGACGACGGCAACCTGAGCTTCAGCAATGTTGCTGTCACCATCGCGGCAGGCAACGGCAACGGCTTCAAGATGGGCGGCACCAATCTGCCCGGCAACCACAAGCTCCTCAACTCCATCTCCTACGACAACGCCGCCAAGGGCATCGACTCCAACTCCTGCCCGGACGTCAAGGTCTACAGCTCCACTTCCTACAACAACGAGGGCTATAACGTCGCGCTCTACACCGGCAACAAGTCCGCTGTGACCGACTATGCCGCCGACGGTGTCATCTCCTTCCGCAAGGGTACCGACGGCAAGGAGCAGCTGGCCCTCCAGAGCCAGAGCAGCACCGCTGTCTACGGCCCGAACAACTTCTACTGGGATTCCGAAACCCAGACCAGCCACAACAAATCCACCAACACCGTCACGGTGAAGGAGAGCTGGTTTGAGAGCCTCGACACCTCCGTTGCTCCGACCCGGAACGCAGACGGCAGCATCAATATGCACGGCCTGCTCCTGCTGACCGCTGAGGGTCTGGCCGCCACCGATGCAGGCGCACGCGGTTCCGCATGGGGTCAGCCCGAGGCGGCCAAGGCGACCATCTGGGTCGTCGGCGACTCCACCGTTTCCGCTTTCGACGACAGCTATTATCTGCCGCGTGAAGGCTACGGTGAGGAGATTGCGAACTACTTCAACGCAGATGTCTACAATCTGGCTGTCTCCGGTGCGTCCAGCAAGGACTTTACCGGCATGAGCAGCTACAATACCCTGATGAACGGTTCCGATACCGTTCCGGCTCTGGGCGACGCTTCCGGCGACAAGTTCCTCATCATCGGCTTCGGCCACAATGACGAGAAGACCGAGCCTGCCCGTTACACCAACCCCAACGGCGACTACAAAACCGAAGGCTCCTTTGCCAACAGCCTCTATGTCAACTACATCCAGCCTGCTCTGGAGCGCGGTGTCATCCCGGTCGTCTGCACGCCTATTGCGCGCCTGACGAACGAGAACACCAAGGCCAGCTACGACAGTGCTTCCGGCCACAAGACCCAGACCGTCACCATTGGCGACACCGTCTATGAGGGCGGCTATTACGCACAGGCCATCCGTGATATGTGCAGCGAGCTGCACCTCATCTGCGTGGATCTGACCGATGCCACCATCAACGAGAACATCACGATGGGCAAAAAGGCTCAGTACACCCACAGCTTTACCGGCGCAAAAGAAGGCAAAAAGGGCAATCTGGTTCCCACCGGTCTTGACTTGACCCACACCAACAGCTATGGTGCAAAGCTGAACGCATGGCTCATCGACCAGCTCACCATCGACACGCCGCTGGGCGCGTACAGCAAACACAAGGAAAAGCCCACCTACAAGCAGTTCTACGGCGATGCCGCAAACCCGGATTACGTTCCTTCCAGCTATGTCTCTCCCACCGAGAACAGCACGCTCTGGCCGGCCTTTACCGACGCCAACGGCACCGTCTGGAATGGTTCCGTCTTCGGCAATGTCGGCGGCAATGATAAAATCTCCGGTGGCGATTTCACCGCAACAGTTGACGGCCAAAACATCACCCTCGGCGTCACCAACAACCGCGGTAAGATCGCGTCCACGGTGGACGGCCTGATGATGTACTACGTCAAGCTGCCTGCAGGCACCAACTTCACTCTGACCGCAAAGGCCACCGTCAACTCACTGGCAAAAAACAATCAGGTCTCCTTCGGCCTGATGGCCCGTGATGAGATGTATATTGATACCAGCATCTCCGACCCCATCGGCGATTATGTCGCCGTCGGCACCCGGAATCAGGGTGCGATCAACTGCTTCGGCCGCAAGAGCGGTGAGTTGTACGACGGCCCGGCTGCGACTGTCAAGTACGGTGCAGGCGACACCGTTGACCTGAAGCTCATCGGCACGGCAGACGGTTTCACTCTGATCTACGGCGACAACGAGACGGCTTCCACAGGCTTCGACTACGCACTGACCGCCATTGATTCCGATTACATCTATGTCGGCTTCTATGTGGCACGCAATGCAAATGTCACCTTCAGCGATATCCAGCTGACGACCAACGGCGTTTTCTCCGCTTCCGGCTCCGGCCTGAAAGCGGTATGGAACAAGGTCAAGGACCTTTTCCCGTTCTAAGCTTCGCCTGATTTTCGGGTTCTTCTTCTGATCCCTTACACACGCAAAAAAGACCAGCGTTGCGGATGCAATGCTGGTCTTTTTTCAGGGCTTTCGCTCTGCGTTATGAATATACACGAAGAAAGAAGGAAGGCAATTACTTCAGGAAGTCCGGCAGGGGCTTGCCCTGCTTGAGCCACTGATGATACTCGGCGGTCGCGGCGAACTCCACGTCGCCGGCAGAGTTCAGCGCAGTCTCCACAGAGTCCTGGATCACGCCGATGATGAAGCCGACACCGACCATCTGCATGGCCACATCGTTGGAGATGCCAAACAGGGAGCAGGCCATGGGGATGAGCAGCAGAGAGCCGCCGGCCACGCCGGAAGCGCCGCAGGCACCCAGAGCGGACATGGCGCTCAGGACGATGGCGGCAGGCAGGGTCACGGGGATGCCCAGCGTGTTGGCCGCAGCCAGCGTCATGATGGTGATGGTGATAGCCGCGCCATCCATATTGATGGTAGCGCCCAGCGGGATGGAGACGGAATACATATCCTTATCGAGGCCCAGCTTCTCGCACAGGGCCATGTTGACGGGGATGTTGGCCGCAGAGCTGCGGGTGAAGAAAGCGGTCAGGCCGGACTCCTTCAGGCAGCGGAACACCAGAGGATACGGGTTGCAGCGCAGATAGAGGAACATGATGAAGGGCGAAACGATGAGCGCCATGAAGAGCATGGTACCCACCAGCAGGGCCAGCAGCTTGCCGTACTGGGTGAAGATGGCCAGACCGTTACCGGCCACGTTGGTGTACACCAGACCCATGATGCCGAAGGGAGCCAGATTGATGATCCAGCGCACCACCTGCGACACAGCGTCGGCAGTGTCGGCGAGGAACTTCTTGGTGGTGTCAGAGCCGATGTTCTTCATGGCAAGGCCGAACATGCAGGCCCAGAACAGGATACCGATGTAGTTGCCGCTCATCAGAGAGCTGACGGGGTTGGCGACGAAGTTGGTGAGCAGGGTGCTCAGCACCTCGCCCAGACCCTGCGGCACCACGTCCGACTGGGCAGCGTCTGCCAGAACGACCGACACAGGGAACATGAAGCTGGTGATCGAAGCGATCGCAGCCGCAAGGAAGGTGGTGAGCATGTACAGCCAGATGACCGTGCCGAAGCGGCGGTCCAGCTTGGAGCTGCCCTGTGCCAGTGCGCTCGCCACGATGACGAACACCAGCACCGGAGCGATGCCCTTCAGTGCGCCGACGAACAGGCTGCCCAGCTCACCGACCCAGCCTGCACCCGGCACCGCAAGCGCCAGCACCGCGCCGATGACCAGACCGACGACGATGCGAAGGATGAGGCTGACCTCATTGTACTTCTTCGCAATGGCTTTTGCACCATTCATCATATAGAACACTCCTCCGTATTTGTGCGTCCTCGACGCACACTTTTCCTGTCTCCTACTCAAAGACAGTTGTTATTATAGCACACACGGAAGAAAAGTCAAAGGTTTTCAGTGAATTTTTCGGGCTGCTTCGGCAGATTTTTTCGTTTTCAGCCTTCCTCCGCGCCGCCTTGTGTGTGCGCCGCAGAAATACACATCTGAAATATTTCACCGCTCAGGGCAGAAAAATCCCCCGGCAGAGTTTGTCTGCCAGGGGATAGTCATTCTTATTTATTTTTTCTGATCTTTCAGTCGTCCAGATAGGTCACTTTGCCGGGGACGAAGCCCTGGATGCCCATGCCGGGTGCATCCGAAACGGTGATATTCTTCTCGTCGAAGACCGCGCCGCCGAGGATGTGGTCCTCGCTGCAGAGCACCGGGCCGTCCAGGTCCACTTTGGTGATGATCTTCTTGGCGCAGGCCAGCTCCACGGCTGCGTTGACCGAGATCTTGGCTTCCAGCATACAGCCGATCATGCACTCCACGCCGTAGACCTCCGCCGCCGAGGCGATGCGGAGGGCGTTGGTGATGCCGCCGCACTTCATCAGCTTGATGTTCACGAAATCGGCTGCGCCGGTCTGCATGATGCGCAGGGCATCCGCCGGGCTGAACACGCTCTCATCGGCCAGCACCGGCACGCTGGCGTGGCGGGTGACGTACTGCATCCCCTCGAGGTCAGCCGCAGGCACAGGCTGCTCGACGAACTCGATGTCCAGGCCCTTCTCCTGCATCTGGTCGAGGATGCGGACAGCCTGCTTTGCATTCCACGCCTGATTGGCGTCGATGCGGAGCTTGACGTCCTTGCCCACGGCCTCGCGGACGGCGGCCAGACGGGCCACGTCCAGCTCCGGGTCGATGCCCACCTTGACCTTCAGGCAGTCATAACCGCGCTGGATGGCGGTGCGGGCGTCCCGGGCCATCTCCTCGGGCGGGTTGACGCTGATGGTGATGTCCGTCACGATATTGCTGCGCGCGCCGCCCAGCATCCGGTAGACCGGGGCGCTGTACTTCTGGCCCAGCAGGTCCCACAGGGCCATATCCACGGCAGCCTTGGCGCTGGTGTTGTGGACGAGGGCCTTCTGCACGGCGGCGGTCAGATCCTCGAACTCGTCGAGGCCGCGGCCCAGGATGGCCGGGGCGATGTGGTCGCGGATGGCGCCGATGATGGCACCGGTGGTGTCGCCGGTGATGACGCCGGTGGGAGGTGCCTCACCGTAGCCCACCGCGCCGGTGTCGGTGTGCAGCTCAACGATGACGTCCTCCACGCTGCTCACGGTGCGCAGCGCTGTCTTGAAGGGGACGCGGAGCGGGGTCGAGATGCGGCCCAGCTTTACCTGTGTGATCTTCATGCCAGTCCCTCCTTATTCTTCCTGTATGTGTACGGTGGCCGACAGCTTCTGGTAGGCGACGCGGGGCGTGCCGTCTTCCACATGGATGATGCCGCAGCGGGCAAAACCGTTCTTCTCGAGAAGATGCTGCATGATCTTGTTGTCGGCGTGGGTGTCGGCCCGCAGGCTCTCGCAGTGCTCGAGGCACCATGCGATGACCTCAGACGCCACGCCCCTGCGGTCACCCGTCGAGGCCAGCCGGTGGATGGTGCCGTAAGGCACCTCATCGTTGAGCCACTGGCCGTCTTCGATTTTCGCGTAGGTGGGGTCCGGCCCGAGGATGAAGGCAAACACCGCCTCGAGACAGCCGTTCACCGTATAGACGAACAGCCGGTTGGAGTCGATGTCTTCTTCCAGCATCTCCTGCGGCGGATAGCTGTCGCCCCACTGGGTCGGGTTGCCCGAATCCGCCATTGCTTTCCGGGCATGGGCATAGATCTCTAAAATTTGCTCCAGATCAGAGCGCCGTGCTCCACGAAACATTCCGTTTCCACCTTCTCTTTCCGTGCGCCGCAGCGCACTCCCACATTTTTGCAGGTCTGGCTTTTATTGTAACACACTCTGCATCGTTTTTCCATCTTAAGACATCAAAAGACGTCCCGCAGACACGGGACGTCTTTTTTCGCGGTGTGCTCAAAGGTCAGGCCGGTGTGCGGGTGCGAGCCGCGCGGCTCTGACGGTACTCACGGGGGCTCTGGCCGTACCGCTCGTGGAACAGGCGGTAGAAATAGCTGGTGTTCTCGTAGCCGACGTAGGTGATGATCTGCTGGATGTTCCAGTCGCTGCGGCGCAGCAGGCGGGCGGCAGTCTCCATCCGGTGCTTCTGGAGCAGTTCCTTGTAAGTACGGCCTGTCTGCGTCCGGACGCACTCGCTGACATAGGCCAGAGAGACGCCGTAGCTGCGGGCCACATTGGAGAGACTGGCCTCGCGGTAATTCTTGGTGATCTCATCCAAAGCCGCCTGCACCAGCTCTTCGCGGCTGACGGCCGCGCCGTAGGCTTCCAGCGGGAAATTCTTGGTGTTCATCGGTATCCTCCGTTGCGGCGCAGCCGGGGACAGGGGGGATGTCGGAGCCGGGCCGCGCTCAGGTCTCATAAGCGTCCCTCTGTTGGGAGGCTTCTGCCTATAATACGGCGCAGCCGGGCCGGAAATTGCATAAGACAAGAAAAAAACTCCAAAATTTTTCAGACGGGGTCTCGACAAAGCAAAAGCCGCCGCCCACGTGGGGCAGCAGCTTTTCAGGAAAAGAAAAAGAGGAAAACAGAACTCAGAACATCTTCTCGTGGTGATACCGGCCTGTGCGCAGGAACTCCACCCACTCGGCGATGTTCACGGCGTGGTCGCCGATGCGCTCGAGGTACTTGATGACCATCAGCACATCCAGCGCGGCGTCCACTTTGCCGGGGTCGGCGGCGATCTCCGCCGCCAGCATCCGCTTGATGGTGTTGAAGTCGTAGTCCACGGCGTCGTCGGCGTCGATGACGGCCTTTGCCGCCGCCTCATCTTCTGCCGCAAAGGCGCTCATGGCGTCCTGCAGCATCTTGTGGGCTTTGCGGCCCATCTCAATGCTCCTGCTCACGGCGGGGTCGCCCGCCTTGCGGACACCGGCCAGATGGGGGACGATCTCCGCGATGTCGGCGGCATGGTCACCGATGCGCTCCACGTCTGTCACCACCTTCATGGCAGCAGAGATAAAGCGCAGATCACTTGCCACCGGCTGCTGACGCAGCAGCAGGGTCATGCAGCGGTGCTCGATGTCCTGCTCCATCCGGTTGACCTCGGTGTCGCCCTTGATGATGCCCTTTGCTTCCTCGGCGTCCGCCGTGCAGAGGGCTTCCAGCGCATCTTCCACCGCGTCGGCAGAGAGCTGGCTCATCCTGGCCAGCGATCCCTTCAGGGCCGCGAGGTCGGCTTCGTACTGTGTGCGTGTGCTCATATCGCAAACCCTCCTTTTTAACCGAAGCGGCCCGAGATATAGTCCTCGGTGCGCTTATCCTTCGGGGTGCTGAAAATCTCGCCCGTGGGGCCGCACTCCACCAGCTCACCCAGCAGGAAGAAGGCCGTGCGATCGCTGATACGGGCCGCCTGCTGCATGTTGTGGGTGACGATGACCACAGTGTAGTTCTTTTTCAGCTCGCTCATCAGCTCTTCCACCTTCATGGTGGAGCCGGGGTCGAGGGCGCTGGTGGGTTCGTCCATCAGCAGGACTTCGGGCTTGACAGCCAGAGCCCGGGCGATGCACAGGCGCTGCTGCTGGCCGCCGGAGAGGCCCAGCGCGCTCTTTTTCAGACGGTCTTTCACCTCGTCCCAGAGGGCAGCGCCCCGCAGGGAGCTTTCCACCAGCTCATCCAGCTCCGCCTTATTGCGGACGCCGTGGAGCCTGGGGCCGTAAGTAATATTGTCGTAGATGCTCATGGGGAAGGGGTTCGCCTTCTGGAAGACCATGCCCACGCGGCGGCGCAGGTCGGTCAGCTGCATCTCCTTTGAGAAAATATCCTCGCCCCGGAGCCGGACGTCGCCCTCGATGCGGACGTTCGGCACAAGGTCGTTCATCCGGTTCAGGGTCTTGAGGAAGGTGGATTTGCCGCAGCCCGAGGGGCCGATGAGGGCAGTGATCTCCTGTTCGCCCACGTCCAGCGAGATGCCCTTGAGGGCCTTGAAGTCGCCGTACCAGAGGTTCAGATTTTTTGCCGAGATGACCGGCATATTGTTATCCATAAAATACCCCTTACTGTTTCTGTTTGAGCTTTGTTTTTGCCAGACGGGCTGCGAGGTCGATGAGAAGCACCAGGACCAGCAGCACTGCGCCGATGCCCCAGGCGGAGGCGAAGTCGCCGTCCTCGAAGGCCCGCAGATAGAGCAGGACGGAGAGGGTCGCGCCGTTGGATGTGTAAGCCTTGGCGATGCTGCCCGCAATGACTTCCGCCGCGCCGGCGGTGAAGAGCAGGGCCGCGCTCTCACCCACGATACGGCCCACGGCCAGGATGCAGCCGGTGACGATGCCGTCGATGCTGCAGGGCAGCACGATGGTGCGGATGATGTGCCACTTGCCCGCGCCGAGGCCCAGAGCGCCCTCCCGGTAGCCCTGCGGCACCGTTTTGAGGGACTCCTGCGTGGTACGGATGATGGTGGGCAGGTTCATGACCACCAGCGTCAGGCTGCCGGAGAGCAGGCAGGTCTTGAAGCCCATGGTCTGGGCGAAGACCAGCATCCCCACGAGGCCGTAGATGATGCTGGGGATGCCCGCCAGCGTCTCATTCGTGAACTCGATGACCTCAATGAGCTTCCGGTTGGAGGCGTACTCCGTGAGGTAAACTGCCGCGCCCACGCCCAGCGGAAGGACGATGAGCAGGGTGAGCAGGATGACATAGAACGTGTTGAGGATAGCGGGCAGGATGCCGTCGGTGCCTTTCAGGACGCTGGCGGTGGTGGAAAGGAATTCCCAGCTGATGTGGGGGATGCCCCGCACCAGTACCAGCCCGATGACGCCCACCGTGAGGGCGATGACCAGCACTGCCGCCGCCCAGACCACAGCGGTCATGATGACGTTCCACGCGCGGCGGGAGGGGGAGAAGTCACTTTTCATCCTTGTTTCCTCCCTTCAGCACAGCGTTGAGCAGCACATTGATGACCATGATGAAGACGAACAGCACCAGCGCGATGCTGAACAGCGCCTGCTTCTGCAGGCCGCTGGCGTAGCTCATCTCCTTGGCGATGGCCGTGGTCAGGAAGGTGACGCTGCGGAAGAGGCTGTCCGGCATATTGGGGCTGTTGCCGGCCACCATCATGACGGCCATTGCCTCGCCGATGGCGCGGCCGATGCCCAGAACGATACCGGCTGCAATGCCGCTCCTGGCCGCCGGGATGCTGATCCTGAACCACGTTTCCGTATCGGTCGCACCCAGTGCCAGACTGCCCTGCTCATACTCGGGCGGCACGGCGTTGAGGGCCGTCACCGACACCGACACGATGCTGGGCAGGATCATGATGGACAGCACCACGATGGCCGACAGCAGGCAGGCACCCGACGCCTTGCCAAACACCTTTGCCACCGCAGGCACCAGCACCTGCATACCCAGCAGGCCGAACACCACGCTGGGGATGCCGCTCAGCAGCTCCACCGCCGTGACGACCACATTGCGCACGCCGGGAGCTGCCGCTTTCGAGAGGAACACTGCTGTCAGCAGGCCCACCGGCACGCCGATGAGGGACGCGCCCAGGGTGCCGTAAATACTCGAAAGCAGGAAGGGCAGGATGCCGTACTTCGGCTCGGACGCCGTGGAGGCCCACTCGGTGCCGAAGAGGAAGTTCAGCGGGCCGATCTTTCCGATGGCGGGCAGGCCCGACAGGAACATATAGATGGTAATGACAGCCACGCAGCCCACGGCGAGGATGCCGCAGAGGAAGAAGATGGCGTTCATGACAGCTTCCAGCCATTGGGCCGGGGTGCGGGGCAGCTCGAATTTTTTCATAAAAACACCTGAGGGATCCCCTCACAAAGTTACTCGTTCACCGGCACAGCACCTGCGGTGCGGATGAGGTCGGCAGCGTCGGTGCTGGCAGCAAAGTCGAAGAACGCCTGAGCCTGAGCGGAGAGGGTGACGGAGTCGTTGGTGACGAACACGAAGGGACGCTGCACCTCATAGCTGCCGTCCTTGACGGTCTCCTCGCTGCACTCCACGCCGCCGACGGTCACAGCCTTGACGGTGTCGCCGATGGCAGACAGGGAAGCATAACCAATGGCCAGAGGATTGGCCTCCACAGCGCTGATGACAGCGCCGGTAGCGGTCAGCTCCTGCGCATACTTGCAGGAATCCTTGACGTCCACGATGCTCTCGAAGCCATCGCGGGTGCCGGAGCCAGCCTCGCGGCCCACCAGAACGATCTCGCCGTCGTCGCCGCCGACCTCGGACCAGTTGGTGATCTCGCCGGTAAACATCTGCTTGAGCTGGTCAACGGTCAGGTCCTCGACCTTGCTGTCCTTGTTGACGATGATGGCGATGCCGTCCAGAGCTACGATGGTGCCGGTGACGCCGGTCTCGTCAGCCTTCAGGGCGCGGGAAGAAAGACCGATGTCCAGAGTCTTGTCGGCAGCGCCGGTGATGCCTGCGCCGGAACCGGTGGGGTCATAGCTGATGGTGACATCCGGCTCGAGCTCCGCGAAGCCCTCGGTCAGGGCGGCGATGACGTTCTTCATAGAGGTGGAACCGCCGGTGGCGACATTGCCGGACAGCGCAGCCGTAGAAGAAGCGGAAGCAGCGATGCCGGATGCGGCGGCAGAAGAGGCAGCAGTGGAAGAAGCTGCGCCGCCGCAGGCGGTCAGGGCAGCAGCAGCGGCAGCGGCGCCGCAGATGGACAGGAACGAACGACGAGTGATCTTTTTCATCATAATATCTCCTTCAACTGGGCCGGCCCTTTTGTTCTGGCCGGGCTGTTTTCCTTTTCCTTGTTGCGTCTCTCTTGGGACGCCTTTATTGTAGCGCACCACCCACCCGGCTGCGACCATGGCGGCGCAAAATGCAGGTAAAGCTTTGTGCGGTATTTTTGCGCTGCTGTCATCCTCTGGTAAAGTCGGTGTGGAAAACAGGACACTTGATTTTACATTCCCGGTCAAACTGTCAAAAATCCGCACCTTCGTTTGTGCATCCCGCCCGCCGAAGGGTGCAAAAAAGGCTGCTTCACAGAACGTAAAGCAGCCTTTCAGACCCTATGATCGAATCAGAATTTCTCTTCCGTGCCGTCCGGGCGGTAGAGCTGGACATATCTGCGCCACTTGTCCGCGCCCATCACCCGGCTGTAGCAGTCGGCCAGCTCTTTGTTGGCCGTCTCCGCATCCAGTGTCTCCCCCTCGGCAGGCAGGACCAGCACCCGGAACCATGCGTCGAAAAGATGCTCCGTCCAGCCGGTGTCAACGGCCCCGCAGCGGGCATAAAAGCCCAGACGCCGGACGGCCATGGCCTCGTCGTCGGCCTTCTCGGGACACTCGGCCTCGATGAGGATGGCCTTTGCGCCCTCCTCGTGGGCGGGCAGAGCGGCCAGCAGACGTGCGCCAATGCCGGTGCTGCGGTAGGCGGGCAGGACGGAGAAATAGTCCAGCTGGCTCACTTCACAGCCCGTAGGCCGCACCATCAGCAGATAGGACACCAGCGTCTCCCCCTCGAACACGCCCCAGGTGTGGGCCATGTCGGCGGCTTCACTGTTCAGTATCATGCTCAGGGGTTTCAGCTCGCTGGGCGGGAAGTCGCGGCGCATCTCGTCCAGATACACCCGCGTCAGCTCGTCGGCGGTGAGTTTCTTCCACGTAAAGGTCTGGGGCTTCATATCAAAATTCCTTTCCGATAAAAATACCGCCGGGCCGGGCGCAGCGGCCCGTTCCCGGCGGTGTTCGAGAAGCTGTTTGCGTAAGGAAACAGCTTCTTGGTTACAGCTGCTTGCTCAGGGCATCGTACACAGCCTGCACATCGCCCTTGATGACCACCTGGCAGGCGTTCTTGGCCGGGCGGATGACGCCCTCTGCGCCTGCGGCCTTGGCAGCGGCCTCGTCCACGGAGGCGTAGCTGTGTACCTCAAAGCGGAGGCGGGTGGCGCAGTAGTCCACCTTGACGATATTGTCCTTGCCGCCGAGGGCTTTCAGGATGCCGGAGGCCAGTGCCTCGCTCTCGGCAGAGCTCATGCTGGGCGTCTCGGCCCCGCCGTTCTTATGGTTGTGATAATACTTGCGTCCAAAATAGAAGCAGGCCATGGCCACCATGGCCAGAACGATCTTGAACGGCAGCGTGATCGGAAGGAATGTGACGATGAGCGCGATGACGATAGCAGCGATCCAGCTGTAAATATCCATTCCCAAAAACATACGATAATTCCTCCTTTGGGGAACGATGCGGCGGGCGCTTCCGGCAGGAAGCCGCCCGGACCCAGTCCGGGTACAACACCATATTAACATACTGCCGGGAAAAAAGAAAGCCTTTTCGGGCATCTTTCGGCCCGAGAGCTTGCATCCCGGGCCGGAATCGGGTACTATAAAGGCAGTATATCCCCAATACACGGAAGGAGCATCCTTATGGAATGGACTGATATTCGTCTGACCGTATCCAAAGCCGACGCCGAGGCCGCTGAGGCCGTGGCCACCATGATCGCGGAAGGCGGCATTTATATCGAAGACTACAGCGACATCGAGGAACAGGTGGAGCAGATCGCCCACGTGGACCTCATCGAGCAGGAGCTGCTGGACAAGCCCCGGGACACCGTCATCATCCACATGTACCTCGAGCCGGGCGCTTCGCCGGTGGAGACGCTGGCCCTCATCGCGGCCCGGATGGAGGCCGCAGGCATCCCCTACACCTCTGAGACCGAGGGGGTGGAGCAGGAGGACTGGCAGAACGGCTGGCGCAAGTATTACCACCCGATGGACGTGGGCCAGCGCCTCGCCATCGTGCCGTCCTGGCAGGACTATGATACCGACCGCGTCAAGCTCATCCTCGACCCGGGCCTTGCTTTCGGCACCGGCGGCCATGAGACCACCAACCTCTGCCTCGAAGTGCTGGACGAGCGGGTCAAGGGCGGCGAGCGGGTGCTGGACATCGGCACCGGCAGCGGCATCCTCGCCATCGCAGCCCTCAAGCTGGGCGCAGCCGTGGCTGAGGGCGTGGACATCGACCCCGTGGCCGTCCGCACCGCCGGCGAGAACGCCGCCCTCAACGGCGTGGCCGACAAGCTGACCGTCCTCGTGGGCGATCTGTCCGACAAGGCCAGCGGCAAGTACGACATCATCACGGCCAACATCGTGGCCAACGCCATCATGTCGCTGGCCCCCGCCGTCCCCGGCCTGATGGCCGACGACGCCGTCTTCATTGCCAGCGGCATCATCGACAGCCGGAAGGATGAGGTCATCGCTGCGCTGGAAGCCGCCGGCCTCGCTGTGCTGGAAGTGAAGGAGAAGCGCGGCTGGGAGTGCATCGTCTGCAAAAAAGCGTAAATTTTTTAACAGGCTTGCCCTCTCAGGCCGCTTCGCGTCCAGCTCTCCCAAAGGGAGAGCCAAAGACGTAACGGGCAGGCAAAAGCCTCTCCCTTTGGGAGAGGTGGCATTGCGTGAGCAATGACGGAGAGGGCAAGGACGCTCAAGGAGGAACCATGCCGCACCGTTATTTTACCACTGAAATTTCCGACGGCACCGCCGTGCTGCGGGGGGGCGACGCCCACCATCTCTCCCGCGTGATGCGGGGCAAACTGGGGGACACCGTCATCCTCTGCGACGGCAGCGCCGTCGAGTATACTGCCACCATTACCGGCTTCGGCGACGAGACGGTGGAGTTCAGCGTGGAGCCGGGCTATCCCAGTGCCGCAGAGCCCACCGTGGACGTCACCCTGCTGGTGGGCTACCCCAAGCAGGACAAGCTGGAGCAGGTCATCCGCCACGGCGTCGAGCTGGGCTGTGACCACTTTATCCCGTTTTTCAGCCGCTACTGCGTGGCCGCGCCCAAGAAGGAAGAGCAGAAAAACGAGCGCTACAACCGCATCGCCTTTGAAGCCGCCAAGCAGTGCGGCCGGGGCGTACTGCCGGATGTGGCCCTTCCGCTGCCCAACTTCGGGGCCGTCTGCCGCAGCCTCGGCCAGTATGACCTCGTGCTCTTCTGCTACGAGTGCGGCGGCGCACCCCTGCGCCAGCTGCTGGCTGAGGCCACGCCCGCCGATGGCGAAAAGCTGAAGATCGCCATCATCACCGGCGCAGAGGGCGGCTTCGCCGCCGAGGAAGCCGAGATGGCCGCAAAAGCCGGCGCAAAGACCGTCGGCCTCGGCCCCCGCATCCTCCGCTGTGAGACGGCCCCGCTGGCCGTTGTCTCTGCCGTCATGACCCTGACGGGGAATCTTGAATAAGTTCTGACATCAGAAACGGCGTCCCGCCGAGGTGGGACGCCGTTTTGCTGTATTCAGTTCTGATACACTTCACGCCGATGGCCTACTGTCAAAGCCAGGATCACCAGCTCTTCATCCTCAATGAGGCAGAGCAGACGGTAATCTCCAATGCGATACCTCCACTGTCCGCTCCGGTTGGCCGTCAGGCCCTTGCCGTGGGCGCGTGGGTCAGCGCAGTCCACGAGGTTTTTGTCTATCCACGCTTTCAGCATCCGCTGGGTATAGCGGTCTAATTTTCGAAATTCCTTTTCAAATCTCGGCGTCGTTTCCACCCGGTATTTCATAAGTCGAGTTCCTTCCAGAACTCACCCACCGGGCGGCTCTTCTTTCCGCTGCGCTGATACTCGCCGTAGGCTTCCTCTGCAGCGGTAATGTCATAATCCTCTTCGATTTTGTCGAACAGCGCCCGCTTGAATGCTTCGCCCATCGACATGGAATGGAGCTTTGCATAGCTGTCGGCCAGCTGCCGTTCTTCTTCCGATAACCGAATCGAGAATGCCATACCATCATCTCCTTTTCATAGTACATTGTACTACATCAACTTCAAACTGTCAATGGCACGGTTTATTTCGCATCTGCATCCCGCAGGGCCTTTTTGATGGTCAGCAGATTCTGCGGGCTCATGGAGAAGCTGCGCAGGCCGAGGCGGAGATACTGGGTCGCGTTGACGGCATTGCCGACGGCGAGGCCGCAGATGGTGACGGGGATGTCCGCTTTCCTGGCGGCGTCCACCACCATGGCGATGAGCTTTTTCATGGCCGGGCTGGCGGGACGGTAGTAGTGCTCGGCAATGGCCAGTTCCCGGCTCACTGCGTGGGTGTACTGGGTCAGATCGTTGGTGCCGATAACGAAGAACTGGCAGCCGTGAGCCGTGAAGTCCTCTGCCGTCAGGCAGGCGGCGGGTACGCTGAGCATGACGCCGAAGGGGACGTCAGGCTCGAACTCCACGCCCCGCTCGGCGAGCTTGCGGCGGCAGTAGTCTACCACCTGCATGGCGGAATCCCAGTCCTCGATGTTCGTCACCATGGGGAACATGACCCGCAGCGGGCCTTTTGCGGCGGCACGCATGAGGGCGCAGATCTGTACTGCCATCTGGGGCAGATTGCGCAGGCTGCTGCGGATGCCCCGCAGGCCCAGCTTGGAGGACTGGACGCCCTGATAGGCGTCGGCCATGGTGCGGTCGGCACCGAAGTCGAAGGTGCGCACCGTCACCATCTTTCCCTTGGCGGCGGCGAGGCAGGAGGTGTAGAACAGATACTGCTCCTGCTCGTCCATGGCGTGGCCGGGCATCATCATGTAGCTGCTGCGCAGCAGGCCCACGCCGGACGCGCCGGACTCCATCGCGGTCCCCACGTCCTCGGGGCCGAAGCAGTTGGCCAGAAGCTCGAACTCCTCGCCGTCCCGGGTGCGGTTGGGCAGCTCAAGCTGGGCGTTCAGCTCCTTGTTCTGGCGCTGCATCTCGCAGATGCAGGTGATGGCGCTCTGCCGGGCGGCGGCATCCGGGTCAAGGATGCACTCACCCTCGGTGGCATTCAGGATGACCTCGCGGCCGTCGCAGTCTTTCAGGAAATCTTCGCCCACCTGGGTGATGCCCGGGATATTCAGCGAGCGGGCGATGATGGCCGCATGGCTCTGGCCGCTGCCCTCGGCGGTGATGAGGCCGAGGATGCGGCCCGCCGGGACGCTGAACAGATCGGTGGGCATGAGCAGGTCAGACGCAAGGATGACCGGGTGGTCGAGGGCCAGCCAGCTGCGGATCCGGTGGCAGAGGATGTTGGTGATGCGCTGGGTCACGTCGAGGATGTCCACGCTCCGCAGCTGCATGTAGGCGTTGTCCTTCATGGCGGCCAGCTGGGCGGCGTAGCGGCGGCCCACACGGTCCATCGCCTCGGCGGCACCGACGCCGGCCTTTATCTGGAAAGCCACCTCATTCATGAAACCCTCGTCTTCCAGCATCATGCTCTGGAACAGGAAGATAGCCTGCTCCGAGGGCGCGGCGCGGCCGGCCATCTCGTCCAGCTCCTGCTGAGCCACCTTGATGGCGTCTTCCAGCGCCTGCTTTTCCTGTTCGGGGTGGAAAGGCCCCTCGCCGAACACCAGCGGCGGGCGGTCCAGCCGGCTGACCTGACCCAGCACGAGGCCGGGCGATGCGGTAAAGCCCTTATATACCTTCATGTTTCCATCTCCTCCGGCGGCACTCTGCCGGTCAGCGCCCGGCAGACCAGTGCCTGCAAAAAGGTGTTGGGCAGCAGAGCGGCCCGTGCGGCCTGCGCCGGGCCTGCTTCACCCTCGAACAGCGGCTCGAAGCTCCTGAGGCGCTCGAAGTCGCATTTTGCAAGGAAAGCTTCTCCCAAAGTACGGGTAGTGTAGTAGAGGGCGGGGTCTACGCCCACGTCCTCGGCCGCGGCTTCCAGCGGGGCAAGCTCTGCATCCGAGAGTTTTGCCAGCAGGAGAGCAGCGTCTGCCGTCAGGGTGGAGGGGTGCTTTTCCCGCACATCCTTCTGGACGGCCTCGAAGGCCGCATGGAATGCGGCGGCATCCGCGCTGCTCTCAGCCCCGCTGTCCACAGCGTAGGCGCAGCCCCGCAGCCGCCCGAAGGCCCGCAATGTATCGTGGTAGCCCAGCTCGATGTTCCGCCGGGCAGTGGCGGGCTCGAAGCGGAGGATGTCGCCCAGCTCCCAGTAGCTTCGGATGAGGGTGGTGGGCAGGCCGGTGCGGTTGGGGCGGGTGATGCCCACCCCCTCCAGGTCCACACAGACCAGCTCTTCTGCACCCATCTTCTGGGCCAGCGCGGTGGGCATATTGTCCCGGTAGCCGCCGTCGAGGTAAGACACCCCGTCGATGGTGTGGGCCCGCAGGGCCGGGAAGCAGGCTGCCGAAGCCAGCAGGTAGTCTTTCACCTTGCCCTCGGGGATGTCTTCCAGCGGAAGCTCCCGGGCCTTGAGGGTCTTCTGCTCCACGGTCACAAGGCCCAGCCGGATGGGGCTTTTGCGGAGTTTATCTTCGTCCAGCACCCGCTCGACGATCTCTTCCAGCGGCGTGACGTCCATGCCGCCCTGAGTCACAGCGTCTTTGAGGAATGCGTGCAGCTCGGAAAGCGGCGCATCCTCGGCGGGCAGCTCCATCACATCCTGGCTGCGGATGGTCAGCCACATGTCCCGGGCCGTCTCGTAGAGGTCGAGGGCGAACATGGCGCCGTTCAGGCTGCCGACGCTGGTACCCGTAATGATCTGGGGCCGCCAGCCCAGCTCGGTCAGCGCCCGCCAGACGCCCACCTGATAGCTGCCGCGGGCGCCCCCGCCCGCCAGCACCAGCGCCTTTACGGGGGTGTTGTTCTGCGCCATGTTTTCTGCCTCCTTTGATGTGTTCCGGTTTTGCCTAGATTATAGCATATTTCCCGGGAGATTTCTCTCTGTTTTTGTAACAAAAAATGTGCTATAATAAATTCACTTTGCCAGAACGATTCAGGAGGACGACAGATGCACCGCAAGCAATGGATTTTCGACATGGACGGCACCCTCACCGACAGCATGACCGTGGTGTGGCAGGGCGCACCGCTGGAGCTGCTGCGCCGCTATGGCCGCACCGCAAGACCCGGCATCCACGATGTTCTTCTGAGCATGGGGATGGTGGAGGGCGCGGAGTATCTCATCCGCACCTACGATCTGCCCCTGACCCTCCGGGACTACGAGCCTGCCATGCGGCAGGTCATCCGGGACCTGTACAAAAAAGTTGAGCTGAAGCCCGGCGTCCGGGAGATGCTGGCCCGGCTGAAAGCCGAGGGCGTGCGGATGTGCATCTGCTCCAACACCTGGGCAGAGCAGTGCGAAGAAGTACTCACCCGGCTGGGCGTCGCAGACTATTTCGAGTTCTTCTACACCGCACAGGGCGCGAAGAGCAAAGCCCACCCCGAGGTGTTCCACGAAGTCCTCGAGCGGCTGGGCGGCAGCGGACCCGCCGACGCCGTCGTCTGCGAGGACGCCGTCTACGCCACCCGTACGGCCAGGCAGTGCGGCTTCTACCTCATCGACATCGAGGACGAGACCAGCGCTGCCGATCAGCCCGAATTGCAGCGCCTTGCCGACCAGTACATAACGGATTGGACGCAGCTGGACTGGACAAAATTATAAAGCAATGGGGAGGCCCGGAAGGGCCTCCCCATTGCTTTATCGGAACTGCTTTTCCAGATAATCTTTCAGCGCCGTGCGGGCTGCAGGCTCCCGCCCGCGGGGGACCGGGACCCGTGCGCCGCTCTGCATCCAGAACTCGCCCGCCGCCAGCTGGGACACCGCCGCCAGATTGACCACATAGGAGCGGTGGAGCTGGACGAAGCGCTCATCCGCCAAAAGCGGCTGTGCCACCTGCGCGAACGGCACCCGGACGGACAGGGACGGCACATCCTCGCCGCTGGCAAGATGGAAATGCACCACATGGTGGGTACACTCGAGGTATTCGATGTCCGCGAAGGGCAGCACCCGCAGACCCGACGCCGTGGCTACCGGGATGGCCGGGCCGTACTCCGGCTCGGCGGCCCGGGCCAGCAGAGCGATGAGCTGTTCCGGCGGGACAGGCAGCAATAAATACTGCATGGCGTCCACCCGGTAGGCACTGTAGGCGTGGGCCGGCGTGTGGGCCAGAAAAGCCAGCGGGCTGCGCCGCCCCCGGCTGCGGAGTGCAGCCGCCGCCTGCAGCGACGCGGCGGCTGCCGTGGACGGCAGCTCAATAAGATACAGCTCGTACCGCTCCCCGGCGTCGTCCCGGGCCAGCAGGGCCTCCGGGCTGTCCAGCTGCTCGATGATGCAGGCGTCGTCCCGCCGGGCATAATAGTCGAGACACTGCCGCTCCACCCGGCTGCGGAGGACGCTGTCCGGGCTGCACACCGCGATATGAAATATCATTCCGAAGCCCCCTTTCGGGCCTGCCGCCGGCGCTTGCTTTTTCGGCCCGGCGGGAGTATCATTGCTATAAAAAAGGAGAAACTGCTATGGAAATGCCTCTCGTCAGCATCATCGTCCCTGTGTACAATGCCCAGAGCCACCTGAGCCGCTGCCTCGAAAGCATCTGCGGGCAGGAGTACAAGAACCTCGAGCTCATCGTCATCAACGACGGCTCCAAAGATAAGAGCCTGCCCGTCTGCGAGGAGTTCCGCAAAAAGGACAGCCGCATCCTGCTGGTGGACAAGGCAAACTCCGGCGTGTCCGACACCCGGAACCTCGGCCTGAAGCTTGCCGGCGGCAAGTACGTCCAGTTCGTGGACAGCGATGACTACATCGCCCCGGACTACACGGCCCGGCTGGTGGAGGCGGCAGAGAAGACCGGTGCCGACCTCGTCATCTCGCCCTACACCATGGTCATCCCCGCCGGGGCGTCAAAGCCGGAACAGGTGCTGGAAAAGATCCAGGACGACCTCGGCGTCATGCATGTTGCACGCCCGCCGGAGAACCGGGAATACGGTTTCCTGCCCGAGGGCGTCTACGACAAGGACACCTTCGCCCGCCGCCTGATGGATAAGCCCGCCTCTTACTTTTACAGCGTGCTCTGGAACAAGCTCTACCGCCGCGACATCCTCACCCGGCACGACATCCGCTTTACCAGCGAGATGCGCTGGGCCGAAGACCTCGTGTTCAACATGCAGTATATCCAGTACGCCGAAGTCTTTGCGTCCATCCCGCAGCCCGGCTACTACTACGTCCAGAACCCTCAGAGCATCTGCCACACCCAGATAAAGCCTGCCACTCTGGTGCAGAACAAGATCCAGGTGTTCCGCTACTACAAGGACCTCTACACCCGGCTTGGGATGTATGAGCAGGTGCGGCCCCAGCTCTACAAATTCCTCATCGACATCGCCGAGAGCACGTACCCCTCCGGCCCCTTCAAGAAGGTCATCGACGAGGCGAAAGCCTACTGGAAAGAGCACCGGGCAGAGCTGGAACAGAAATTATAACGAGAAACAAAAACGGGCTGTTGCACATCCCAACCTCTCAGTCTCGCTGTCGCTCGACAGCTCCCCTACCGAGGGGAGCCTCTGGCGAAGAGATAAAGCTTTACGAAATGCCAAAGCCTCTCCTCGATAGGAGAGGTGGCATTGCGAAGCAATGACGGAGAGGTTGTCGATATGCCGCAGCCCTTGTTTTATTTGTTACGCTCCGATGGCGGCACACTTCTTAGCCAGCCAGTCGCGCTCGTCCTCGGTCAGGCGGGGAGCCAGCTTCTCGAAGACCTCGCGGTGGTAGGCGTTCAGCCAATCCAGCTCGTCGCGGCTCAGAACGCCCGGGACGATGGGGGAGGTGGCGATCGGCACGAACGTGATGGGGCGGAATGCCAGGAACTCGCCGTACTGGTTGGATGCTTTGTGATAGCACTCCAGCTCATTCTCGATGCGGATGCCCACGACGCCGCCCTCATAGACGCCCGGCTCGTCGGTGACGATCATGCCCGGCTTGAAAACGGTGGTGTTGCGGCCGTTCAGGGCGTGGGGGCCTTCGTGGACGTTGCCCACGTGGCTGACGCTGTGGCCGGTGCCGCAGCGGTAGTTGATGAGGTGGCGCCACAGCGGCTCACGGGCGATGGTGTCCAGCATATGGCCGTCGCAGTAGTCCAACCAGACAGCCCGGGCGATGTCGATGTGGCACTGTAAAGTCCAGGTGTAGAACAGGCGCTCGTCCTCGGTCAGCTCACCCAGCGGGTAGGTGCGGGTGATGTCGGTGGTGCCGTCCATATAGGTCGCGCCGCTGTCCACCAGCAAGAAGCCCTTCTTCTCGAGCTTTGCGTGGTCTTCCTCGGTGGCGTGGTAGTGCATCATGGCGGCGTTGGGGCCGTAAGCTGCAATGGTGCCGAAGCTCTCGGTCAGGAACTTGTCCTGTGCGCTGCGGTACTTGTGGAGAATCTCGTCGATGGTCAGCTCAGTCAGCTCTTCGCCGGCGGCCAGACGGTTCTCCAGCTCGATCTGGAAGCGCACCATAGCCACGCCGTCCCGGATGTGAGTTTCGCGGGTGTGAGCCAGCTCGACTTCGTTCTTGACGCCCTTCATGGGCAGCAGGGGGTCGGCCTCGTCCTTGACAGTCAGAGCCGGGTTGGCCTGCAGGGTCTGGTAAACGGCGTAGTTGACGGAAGCGGGGTCGGCCAGAACGGTCTGCTCTTCGGTCTGGGCGGCGAGGACGGTAAGCACATCGTCGTACTCGGCCAGCTCCACGCCGTTTGCCTTCAGCTCCGCAGCAGCCTCGGCGCTGACGCGGGCGGTGTCGATGAACAGCGTCGCCTTATCGGGGGTCACATAGCAGTAAGCCATTGCATAAGGGGTACACTGGATGTCCATCGCACGCAGATTGAGCAGCCATGCCAGATTGTCCAGCTTGCCCACCAGCTGCGCGGTGCAGCCCAGCTCAGAGAGCTTCGCACGCAGCTGGCCCAGCTTCTCGGCAGGGGAGAAGCCTGCGTACTCTTTCGGCAGGAGCCATGCCGGGGTAGCGGGCAGGGCGGGACGGCCCTCCGTCCACAGCTCGTCCTCGAGGTTCAGCAGCTTGATGGTGCCTTTCTTGGCGTCCAGTTCTTTCTGCAGGCTGCGCACCAGACCGCAGGAGGCGGTCAGGCCGCAGAGGCCCAGCGTGCCGCCCTCGGGCAGGACTTTGCCGCAGTACTGCTCGGCGGTCGGCACGCCCGGCTCGCCCATCCGCATCAGCTGGATCTCGGTGCCTGCGATCTCCTTCTCGGCCTGCACGAAGTAACGGCCATCGGCCCAGACAGCGCTCTCGGTCATGGTGACGACGAAGTTGGAGTTCTCGCCGTGGAAGCCGGAGAAGTAGGTCAGGGCAGTGTAGTGGTCGGGCATATACTCGCTGGCGTGCGGGTCTCCCACCGGGATGAGGTAGACATCCACGCCGTTTGCCTTCATGGCCTCGCGCAGGGCGGCCAGACGCTCGGGAACAGTATTCATGCTCATGTCAAAAAGCCTTCTTTCTTTATTCTGCCGGAAAAACGTCCGGCGGCGATGGTTTGCTGTACCTTATTGTATCATTCCGGGGCGCAGAATGCAATTCGCAGGGTTCATTTTGGTCCTGCCGCCCGAAAACGCAAGCAAATTGCAAAAAATGTTACAAATTTCTCATCAAAAAGGCCGGTTTGCCATTGACAGCCTTGTTATAATAGGAGTGTAGGAATTTTACGGGTCAGCACTCAGCGGCCCGGACTGCTTGTAAGGCCCGACGGGCCTGCTGGGCAGCGCCTTTGCGGCGTCTGCATAAAAGAAAGAGGCATTTCGAATATGACCAAGATCGATATTTTCTCCGGCTTCCTTGGCGCCGGTAAGACCACCCTTATCAAGAAGCTCATCAAAGAGTCCTTTGCAGGCCAGAAGGTCGTGCTCATCGAGAACGAGTTCGGCGAGATCGGCATCGACGGCGGCTTTTTGAAGGAGTCCGGCATCCAGATCAATGAGCTGAACGCCGGCTGCATCTGCTGCTCTCTGGTGGGCGATTTCCGCGCCGCTCTGCAGCAGGTGGTGGAGCAGTACCACCCCGACCGCATCGTCATCGAGCCCTCCGGCGTCGGCAAGCTGTCCGACGTGACCCGCGCTGTCGAGGGCGTGGCCGAGCATCTGGATGTTCAGCTGAGCAGCTTCGTCACCGTGGCCGACGTCAACAAGGTCAAGATGTATATGAAGAACTTCGGTGAGTTCTACGACGACCAGATCAGCCACGCAAGCTGCATCATCCTCAGCCGCACCCAGAACGCCACCGAGGAAAAGATCGCCGCCGCTGTGGCCATGCTGCGTGAGAAGAACCCCACCGCCACCATCGTCACCACCGCCTGGGACGCCCTGACCGGCGAGCAGATCCTGAAGGCCATGTCCACCAAGGACGACTTCAAGGCTGAGCTGATCGCTATGGCTGCCAAGGCTAACGAGGAGCACGCCCACGAGGACGAGGAAGAGGAGCACGAACACCATCATCACCACGACCACGATGATGACCATGATGAGCATTGCTGCTGCGGCCATCATCATGATGACGACGACGATGAAGACGAGCATGAGCATCATCATCACCACGACCACGACGATGACCATGATGAGCATTGCTGCTGCGGCCATCACCATGACCACGATGACGATGATGAAGACGAGCACGAGCATCATCACCACGACCATGATGACCACGACGAGCATTGCTGCTGCGGCCATCATCACCATCATCATGACCACGACGCCGATGAGGTCTTCACCAGCTGGGGCGTCGAGACGGCCAAGAAGTTCTCCAAGGCTGACATTGAGCACGCCCTCACCGAGCTGGACACCGGCAATTACGGCATGATCCTCCGCTCCAAGGGCATCGTGGACGGCGGCGCAGACGGCTGGCTGGAGTTCGACTACGTTCCCGGCGAGTGGGAAGTCCGCGCACGCGGTGCAGACGTCGGCGGCAAGCTGGTGGTCATCGGCTCCAAGCTGGATGAGAAGGCCATCGCCGCACTGTTCGGCTGCTGATCGACCCTGAAAGGATAAAAGATTATGGCAAATGAGATCCCGGTTTACCTGTTTGTGGGCTTCCTCGAGAGCGGCAAGACCAAGTTCATTCAGGAGACCTTTGAAGACCCCAACTTCGACTCCGGCGACAAGACCCTTCTGCTGGTCTGCGAGGAGGGCGAAGAAGAGTACAACGAGAAGAAGTTCGCCTTCCCCGGCGTGACGCTCTACAACCTCGAGGACAAGGCTGAGCTGAACCCCCAGAACCTCGCAAAGCTGGCCAGGGAGGCCGACGCAGGCCGCGTGGTCATCGAGTATAACGGTATGTGGATGCTGCAGGACCTGGCAAACAATCTGCCCGAAAACTGGATCGTCTACCAGTGCATCGCCACCGCCGACGGCACTACCGCACTGACCTACGCCCGCGACAACTCCATGCGTGCGCTGATGCTGGACAAGATCGCCCGCAGTGAGCTCATCGTCTTCAACCGCGCCGAGGCCGTCAACAACGACGCCGCCCGTCAGGAGCTGCACAAGCTGGTGCGTCAGGCATCCCGCAAGTGCGACATCGCCTACGAGTTCAAGGACGGCAGCGTGGCTTACGACGACATCCCCGACCCCCTGCCCTTCGACATCAACGCCCCGGTCATCGACATCCCGGACGACGATTACGGCATCTGGTATATGGACTGTCAGGACGAGCCCCAGAAGTACGCGGGCAAGACCGTCAAGTTCCTCGCACAGGTCTGCCAGACCAACCGCGCCGGCAAGAACAGTTTCGTGCCGGGCCGGTTCGCCATGACCTGTTGCGTGCAGGACATCCAGTTCGTGGGCTTCCCCTGCAGCTACGACGGCTACAAGGCCCTCGAGCAGCGGGCATGGGTCAAAGTGACCGCAAAGGTCGGCTATAAGTTCCATAACATCTACCGCGGCAAAGGCCCGGTGCTCACCGCACTGTCGGTGGAGCCTGCCGAGAAGCCGCTGAACGATGTTGTCACCTTCTCCTAACTACAGCATAACCAAGGAGGTCATGGCATGAAAGCAATCTTCCGCATTCTGGGTACTGCCGCCGCTGTGGCGGCCACCGGTGCCGCCATCGTCATCATGGACAAGCTCCTGAACGAGAAGGCCGCACCCATCATCGAATCCATCGAGTTCCCCGAGGAAGCCGAAAAGGACGACGCAGAGGCCGCCAAGACCGCCGAGGCATACGCCGAGGGTGAGGCCAGGGCAGAGGCCGAAGCCGCCGCACCGGCAGAAGAGACCGCTCCCGCTGAGGAGCCCGCCGCCCCTGAGACGGAGGCAGCGCCCGCTGAGGCCGCAGAGCCTGTGACCCTGCCCGACCTGAGCGAAGAGCGCCCGGTCTGTGACCCCGAGGCTCCGAACCCGAACCCCGTGGAGGCCGGCCCCGCCGTCGCCCCCAAGGACGAAAACGGCAAGTTCGACCCGACTAAGATCGCCGACGTCTCCGACTTCGGCGACTGGGAAGAGCAGGGGTGCAAAGGGTAATTCCCATTAACAGCAAAAATGCCATCGTGCCTAAGCACGATGGCATTTTTTATCGCTCGTAGTGAGTCCAGAGACTCAGAATTTTGATGGTCTTTTCTTCTTCGTAGACCTGATAGACTAGTCTGTGCTGCAAATTGATACGGCGGCTGTACGCGCCGTTCAAATCTCCGACCAGTTTTTCATAGGGCGGCGGTTTCTGGAAAGGGTCATCCCGGATAATATCTAGCAGAGCCTTCGCTTTATCTGCCAGGTGGGCAGATTTCAGCTTCGGAACATCCTTCGCCGCTGTTTTGGTGTAGACGATTTTATACATTTACCACTCCACTGCATCTTCGTCCAGACATTCGTCCAGAGGCTGTTTCAGGCCGTCCATGATTTTTTCCCTCATGCCGGGTACTGAAACCAGATACAGCGTCTCCATCAAGCCGCTGTAATCCTCCGCGCTCAGCAGAACGGCGTCGCCGTCCTTCGTGCTGATGTTCAGCGGCTCGTTGTACTTGATGGTCTGCTCCACATAGTTGAACGCATTCTTGCGGAAATTGGTGATGTTCGTCGTGGTCATGTTACCGCCCCCTTATGTACATAATAGCGTACACATCGAAGATTGTCAATCATTTTGAATAAATTTTATTTCTGTAAAGAAAAAGCCGTTGCTTGACATATATTATGTCGAGCAACGGCCTTTTTTCGCTTATTTGAGTTTCACTATCATTCAACGCTCGTCAATACGATGGCCTACGTTATTACCACCCAAAGCACCAATCACACCGCCTGCAATCGCGCAGGGAATCGTGCCTGCGATTGCACCGATGGGGCCACCGACGGCAATGCCGATACTGGCCCCTTTCGCTGCGCCTGCCGCTGCACAAGCTGCCGCGCCTACAATCGTGCTAATCAATTCAGCTTTCATCGTTCTACCTCCTTATTTTTGAATAAACCGGTCTTCTTATTCTTATAATACATCCGATAAGGCGTAAAGTCAATACATCTTATCAGATGTCAAGTATAGTTCCTCTCAGGAGGGCTTACGATGTATTACTATGGACGCCTGCGCGACCTGCGGGAGGATGCCGACCTTACACAGAAGGATGTCGGAAAAATCCTCAACACAACGCAGCAACAATATGCAAAATACGAACTGGGTGTGCAGGAGATACCCACCCACCACCTCATCACACTGGCAGACTATTATCAGGTGAGCCTCGATTATATGGTAGGCCGCGCCGAGTGGGCAGACGTGGAACAGTGGCGAAACAAACACCAAAAATGACGCCGTGCAATGCACGGCGTCATTTTTTACTCTCCGTGTGCTATCTTCGTCAGCCTGTCCTTATCCGTCACGGTCACGCCGCCACGGTAGAGCTTCACGATGCCCTCACCGGCGAAGTATTTCAGCAGGCGGCTCACCACCTCGCGGGCGGAACCCATGTACTTTGCCATCTGGTCCTGGGTCAGGCGGACATCGTCGCCGCCGGTCTTGGCAAGCTCGTCCGCAAGGAAGATAGCCAGCCGCCGGTCGGCGCTCATGAAGAGGATCTGCTGCATCGTCCACATGGTGTCGGAGAAGCGCTCAGCGGTCATCTGGTAGGCGAAGCACCGCACCTCCACATTCTGCTGCATGAGACTGCGGAAGACGCCTGCGCTGATGCAGTAGGCCTCGGTGTCCTCCTCGGCGTCGATGTAGAGGTCAAAGTTCACCGAGTCCATAACGCAGGAGGCGGAGAGGATGCAGATCTCGCCGCCAAAGAGACGGTAGAGGGTCACGTCCCGGCCATCGTCGGAGAGAAGATACGCCCGGAACTGGCCGGTGCGCAGCAGCAGGATGCCCACGCAGTTCTCCACCGGACTGTGGACCCGCTCGCCTTTGCGATAGCGCACCAGGCGGGTGGTGCGGCAGAGCATCTCCTGCTGCTCGGCGGTCAGCTTGTCCCAGAAGGGGAAGGCACAGGCGAGACACTGGCGGTGCTCGCTGCATTTAGAGATAGGCAGGATCTCCGGCATCTTAAATCACCCCTTCCGCAGCGCTTTGGCGGCTTCGGTGCCTGCCAGAGCGCCCTCATAGACGGCCTTCGCCACCTGCAAAAGCCCGCCGGTGCAGTCTCCGGCGGCGTAGAGGCCGGGGACGGTGGTCTGCATTTTTTCATCTGTCACGATGCGGCCGTTCTCCACAGCGGCACCGATTTTCCGGGCCAGCGCCGTACTGCCCGCAACGCCCAGAGCCACAAACACACCCGCCAGCTCCACCACATCGCCGCCGGACAGCTGGACGCCGGTGACTTTCTGCTCGCCGAGGATGGCGTCGATTTTTTCAGGCCGGACAGCCACCTCCGGCGGAAACTCTGCCGCCGGCGGCGCACCATCCAGCAGGAGGGTGACGCTGGCCGCCACCGGCAGGAGCGCCTGCACCTCATGCAGGGCGTATTCGCCGCTGCCGACCACGGCCACATCTTTGCCCCGATAGAAAAAGGCATCGCAGGTGGCGCAGAAGCTGACGCCGTGGCCCTCGAGGCCCGCCAGCCCCGGGATGCGGGGCGTCGCCCGCGAAGCACCTGTGGCGAGGATAACAGCGTCCGCCGGGTAATCTCCATCGAGGGTTTCTACAGTGAGTTTATCGGTATAGGTCAGACCCACGGCCTCGGTGGTCACAAATTTGACGCCCACAGCCTTAGCTCCCTCGATGCCCTGACGCTCCAATTCCGCACCCGAGATGGGGGCGGCGAAGCCGTAGTAGTTCTGGATAAGCTCTGCACGGTCAAGCGCACCCGGCCCCCGGGTGAGGACGGTGGTGTCCACCCCCGCACGGGCAGTGTACAGCGCGGCGGATACCCCCGCCGGGCCGGAGCCGATGATGACGATGTTGGACATAGTGGGCCTCCTTATACTTCTTGTATTATCGTAAAATCCGTTACTTTCTTTGCGCGCCGACGGCGCGGATTTGTGTTCTTTCTTTTGGTCAAATGGCTTTTGCGCTCCGCGCAGGCCAGAGCGTAGGGCTGGTTTTTTCTTTGAGCTGGTTCTCGCGCTGGTGGCGCGGGGCGGTTTTTTTCTTTCGGTCAAATGGCTTTGCGCTCCGCGCGGGCCAGAGATAGGGAGGGGTGTTTCGAATCCCCCCTCCCTACCTCTGGACTCCACTCTCCCCGCAACGAGTTAAGGGCTGCTCGCCCTTAACAAGCCCAAAGAAGAAGTCGAAGCCCAAAAATGCTAGCCGCTTCGCTAAACGCATTTTTTTGTGCTTCTCCCATTTACGGCTCCGCCGAAGATTTTACCTTTCTGCTGAACTTCACGCCCTGCGAGGGCGTAACACCTGCTGCGAAGCAGCAAATCGGAGAAACGAGAAAAAAGCGTTAAGCGCAGCGACTAGCTTTTTTCCGTTTCGACAACCCCTTCGGGGTCTGAAAGGGGCGAGCAGCCCCTTTCTCGTGCCTCCCGCGCCTCGAAAGTAGCGGGTGCTTTTCTGGTTCTCTTTTGGCACGCAAAAGAGAACTTAACCCCGCGTAACCGCGCTCTACCCCCGCGCCACCGGCGCGAGAACCATTTCTGGTTCTCTTTTGGTGCGCAAAAGAGAAATTAACCCCGCGTAACAGCGCTCTATACCTCTATTATACACCAAATCCCCCTGATTTCTATGACCAATCCCAAAAGCCTCCATTTTCCGCCCGAGCGCCACTTTGCAAGGGCGGGCGAGTGTGTTATACTTTTTACGAATACGATTCAATCTTCCTGATGGAGGCTTTTTCTATGTCCACAAAGCAGCGTCTGCTTTTTATCACCACTGGCGGCACCATCGCCAGCGTCCGCACCCAGCAGGGCCTCAAGCCCGTGCTCACCAGCGAAGAGCTTCTGGCTCATCTGCCTGAGCTGAACGAGCTCTGCTGCCCCGACACGCTGGCCCTGTGCAGCATCGACAGCACCGACCTCGGCCCGGAGCACTGGCTGATGATGGCGAAGGCCGTACAGGAGAATTATGCCCTCTACGACGGCTTCATCATCTGCCACGGCACCGACACGCTGGCCTACTCGGCGGCGGCGCTGTCCTACCTCATCCAGAACGCCGACAAGCCCGTCATCCTCACCGGCGCACAGCAGCCCATCTCCAACGAGATCACCGACGCCAAGAAAAACCTTCGCGACAGCGTCATCTGCGCCCTCGACCCCGGCAGCCGGGGCGTCATGGTGGTGTTCGGCGGCCATGTCATCGCAGGCACCCGCGCCAAGAAGAACAAGACCATCAGCTACGACGCCTTTGCCTCGGTGAATTTCCCGGCGCTGGCGCTGGTACAGGGCGACCGTCTGGTGCGGTATGTGCCTTCGCCCTGGCCCACCGGCCCTGTGGAGTTTGGACGCTCGCTCAGCCCCCGCGTCTTCCTGCTCAAGCTGACGCCCGGCCTCAGCCCCGATTTGATTCCCGACATTTTCCGCCTCTACGACTGCGTCATCGTGGAGAGCTTCGGCGTAGGCGGTATCCCCCAGCGGCTGATGGACGCCTTCGCCGAGGGCCTCGGCGACTATGACAAGACCCACAAAGTGCTCATCCTCACCACCCAGGTCACTTACGAGGGCAGCGACGTGGGCATCTATGAGGTGGGCAAGCGGGTCAAGAACCGCTTCCGCTTCCTCGAGGCCCACGACATGACCATTGAGGCCGTCGTGACCAAGATCATGTGGCTGCTGGCGCAGGACTGCGACAGCTTCGACCAGCTGCAGCAGCGGTTCTACCGGCAGGTCAATTTTGATACATTCTATCACTGAGCACGAAAAAGGACACGGCAGTGCCGTGTCCTTTTTGCATTCTCAAAACACCATCTGCACCAGCAGCACATAGCACAGCGTGCCGCCGGCGATGGAAACCAGCGTCTGATGCTTCCACTTATGGAGCGCAACGGTCACACCGATGGCGATGGCCTCCGGGATGCCGTGGCTGCCCGAGGTGAGGCTGACGCCCTTGAGGCAGTAGACGATGAGCATTCCGAAGATGGCGGCGGGCAGCACATGGCCCAGATACTCCACCACCTCAGGCACCTTGCCGCCCCGGGAGCCGAACACCAGAAAGGGCAGAAAGCGGGTGAGCATGGTCGCCGCCGCGCAGACGGCGATGGTCAGGATGAACTGGATCTTGCTCATTTTGCCGCCTCGCTTTCTTTGGCCTCGATGGGGCGACGGAACAGCAGCAGTGCCACAAGGATGCAGACCATCGAGGGGATGAGGAAGCTGCCTGAGCCGAAGATGCGCAGGCAGACCAGCGGGGCGGCAATGCCGATGATGGCGCTGGCGTGCTGCTTTTCCTTTTCCCACTGGTTGAGGAAGATGACCACGAACATAGCCGTCATGACGAAATCGACGCCCTCAGTGCTGAAGGGCAGGACAGAGCCGAGGGCCGCGCCCATGGCCGCGCTGGCGACCCCGTAGATCTGGTCCAGCAGGGTGATGAAGAACATGAACCAGCCTCTATCCACGCCCTCGGACGGCTCTGCCGAGCAGGTGATGGAGAAGGTCTCATCGCTCATGGCAAAGATCATGTAGGCGCTGCGCAGGCCGTAGCCGCGGTAGCGCTGCAGCATGGTCAGGCCGTAAAAAAGATGCCGCGCCTGGATCATCAGCGCCATCAGAAAGGCCGACACCGGCGCAAAGCCGCCCAGAAGCAGCGAGGCCAGCACGAATTCCAGCGAGCCGCCGTACACTACCGTACCCATCAGGGGCGGCAGCCAGACCGGCAGACCCAGTGACTGCACATAGATGCCGTAGCCGAGGCCCAGAACCAAATATCCGGCAAACACCGGCAGCGTCTGAGGCGCTGCGGCCCGGAAGGCCTTCCAGACCGTTCCCTCTGTGCGCGGCGCAGATCGTATCGTTTCGGTTTCTTTCATTACACTAACCCCCTGGATTAGTAGTATAACAGATTCCCCGCAGATTGCAAGAGCAGGAGCCCCCGCCGGATTCCGGCGGGGGCTCCTGCTTCTGAGGTTCTGGATGAAGTATCAGGAATGGGTATGGGAATGTCTCATAGGATCACTGCTCACTTTTCTGAGCGGCAGCAGCTTCGGCATCCGCCTTATCTTTTTTGCGAACACGGATAATGGAGACGAACAAAGGCGCTGCGATAGCGAAGATTGCCACGTTGCCCAATGCGGTGTAGCCCTTCTGGCAGATTGCGATCAGACCAATCTTGGAAAGTGCCAGGCAGAGCAGCAGGAAGGCCAGTGCAATAACGAACAGCTTGACTCTCTGCGGCACCTTCTCGGTCTTCCAGACCTTAACGAACCGGTTGGAAGTGTTGAAGATAAAGGTCGGACCCGTAGAGATAACCGACAGCATCACGACCAGCCAATAGATGGCAGTCATCACACCGGGCATATACTCTTTGCAGATGGAAAGGATGGGAGTTGCCACAAAAGCATCCGGAAGGAAGGGAAGCACAATCAGGCTTGTGACAAAGAACAAACTTGCCACCATGACACCGATCAGGATGCCGCTGCCGATGGCATCTTTCTTAGTATGGATATTCTCGGCATAATTGCTCAGGGAACCGCCCCAGCTGGCGGTGGTAAAGCAGTAGGAGACCAGCATCCCAAAGTGGGAAGCCAGGGTCTTTCCGCTCCAGTTCATGCCGCCTTCAAAGTCAAACATCCTCTGGGCCAGCACATCCCCGCGCATAGCGATGACAAAAATCAGAATCGCGGCCAGTGCAGCAATCAGGGAAATCGTCATCACGGTGTTGAACTTCCGCAGGAAAGCTGCACCATACATGGACAGCAGGGTGAACATGACCACCGCGATGATACTGCCGACGCCGATGGGGATGTTGAACAGCGATTCCATCAGGTTGGCAAACAAGGCAATGGTAGCCGCCACAGTAACAACACCCATCAGGGTAGTGTATACGTCAAAGAAGATACTGACGATCACCTTGACCACAGGGTTGGTACCCGGTTTGTCAGCACCCCACAGAGCCAGATAGTAGGAATTGTAGTTGTCAACCTTATAGGCTCTGATAAAATTCAGCGACACAGCGCAGAAGAAAGCCATAAAGGCAATAAAGATCGCCAGACAGACCCACATCCAGCCGCCGCCGAAGGTAACCATATAAGTAGTTGCATACACGCCGGACGCCATATTGGCACCGCAGTAGGTGCCAAACATCAGTGCACCCAGACCAAACCAGATCTTAAAGCTCTCCCAAAAGCTCCGTTTCTTTTTTTCTTCCATGGAAAAAACTCCTTTCATTTCCCGGCCTGCTCTCTCACCAGGCCGGAAACATCCTTTTCAGGGGCAAAAGGGGGAAAGACGCTTCCGCAAACATCTTACTTGGCAGTATCCTGGATCATCAGATTCAGGATCGTCACATCCGTATCGCGCATTCCATCCCGGCCCACACAGCCGATATTCCGGATAGTCTGCTCATAGTCGCCGGAAACGATACCCTCTCCAAACTGGAACTTGCGTCCACGGCGGGCCATCTCGTACCCCAGCACACCAGCCTCTACCGAGGCCGAGATCTTGGAGGCGCAGGAAGATTTTGCACCGTCACAGATAATTCCACCGGTGGTTCCCACCGCATTGACGATGGTAGTACCAATTACATCATAATCCGCACCTTGCAGATATGCAATGCCACAGGCAGCCGCTGTACCGGCCGAAACCGCGCCGCAGTAGGCTGATAAGTTCCCGATGAACCGTTTCTGGTGGATGGAGATCAGATTAGAGAGGGTCAATGCACGCAGCTGCTGCTCATGGCTGCAGCCCAGGTCCCGGGCATAGACCACGATCGGCATACAGCAAGTAATCCCCTGATTGCCGCTGCCGGAATTGATGACTACCGGCAAAGCACATCCGTTCATCCGGGCATCGCTTCCGGCTGCGGCCGCAGCCCTGGCTCTCTGCAAAGTACTGCCGGGCTCCGCATCCAGAATGGTGCGGCCCACACTGGCACCCCAGAAATTGTTCAGGCCTTCTTCTGCAATGGCAGTGTTGTAGCTGATCTGCGTTTCCAGCAGTTCACGCACGTCCTCCAGATTCACCGTGTCAGCAAACTCCAGGATATCCTTCAGGTTCAGCTGACTCTTGTCTCCACTGATCTCCACCTGCAGGTCCGGCTGCTCGAACAACACTTTTCCGTTCTTTATGATCCGAGAGATGTGGTCATGCTTGGTGCGTACTTCCACGGCTGCACTCGCGTCTCCTGCTGTCATGGTGATAAGAATATAAAGGTTTCCCTCGCCTTCTTCCAGCTCGCAGCGGCAAATCTTTTGGGTCAGCAGTTCCTTGGTTCGAGCAATCTGCTCCGGGGTCACCTGACTGATGACCTGCAGTCCCAGATCCGCCTGTCCTGCTACGGCACCCAGCACAGCAGCAGCCTCAACACCCCGTTCGTTACCGGAGTTTGGCACGATAACGCTTTTCACATTTTTAATGATGTTTCCGCTGCATCGCGCCACCATGGCTTCTGGCATACAACCCAACACTTCCCGGGCTTTAGCTGCCGCAAAAGCCACCGCGATGGGCTCGGTACACCCCATTGCCGGGATCAGTTCCGAGCGGAGGATTTTAATATAATTCTGATATTGTTCCTGTGTCATGGATTTTCCTCCTGCGACATATTTTACAGTTCTATTGCTCCCGCAGGCAGAGCGGGGGCTCAGTGCTGTGCTGCGTACTCCGCTGCAGCGTCACGCACCCAGTTGAAGCGATCATCATCGATATCGTTAGGCACCGTGCAGTCTGCACCGATGATCACGCCCAGCTGCCCTGCGTTGTCCAGGATATCCCAGGTCGCCTTCTTGACTTCTTCCCGGGTGCCAGTGTAAATCACGCCATCCTGAGTGAATCCGCCGATGACCGGCTTGCCGCCAAACAGTTTCTTGGCATCGCCCATGGTAGTGCCTTCAGCATTCACGGCCACGCTGTATGCAGCTGCATCGTAATCCGTGTAGAGGCGCAGGTCGTTGCCATGGCCGTGATAACCACAGATGTGCAGTACATTCATATCGCGGATCTTCTTGGCTTCTTCCAGAACATACTTCTCGCTGGGAGCCACATACTTCTGATGGAACTCACGCGGGAAGAAACCTGCCTGGTTGGCGCAGCTGAAGTAAATACCATCAGCACCGCATTCGGTCAGAAGGATCTTATTCAGTTCCACAATCCCCTTACTGATAGTCATCAGGCAATCGGCAATAGCCTGCGGATCTTCCGCCATCAGCTTTTTCATAATATGTTCATCCGCACCAGCCACAGGCAGATCTACGGTAAAAGCATTGCGCAGCAGCCAGGCAGCAGAGAAACTGGTGACCAGCAGGGGTGCATCATGTCCCTTATAGATTTCGACCACACGCTTGGTCAGCTCGATCTGCTTCTTAACATACTCGCAATCCATGGACATGGGCTGAATTTTCTTCAGATCCTCTGCGGTCTCCACAAACGAAACATCCATCGGCATCATCATCAGGGTGTCGTTCATGATCTTGATGATATCAGGATCAAACTTTTCCAACGCCGGACGGTGGCCCTCGATATTACGCTCAAACGCTTCCGGATTCTCCAGACCCATGTTCCAATCGGAGGGACCGGTAAAGTGATGGAAGAATGCTACGGGGACACGATCCACAGGTTCGTTTGCCAGTACCTTCAGGAATCTTTCGCGCTTCGTCATTTTCAATACACTCCTTTTCTTTCTGTGCGTCATGTTTTTTGCTGTGCGTCATGTTTTTGGGTCAACCACCCATCATGGGTTGACTTATTCGCTGTAATTATGTTAACATAATGCAGAATATTTGTATAATACATAAATTTTTGTGGGCTATGAAAAAAAGCAATATCCTACCGCAATACACACAGAATAGAAGGCATTTTTTGTATGAAGATCACAACGCTCGAATATTTCATTGCTGTCGCAGAGGCAGGTTCCATCCGGGCTGCCGCCCAGAAACTCTATCTGGCGCAGCCCAGTCTGACGAAGTCCCTCCAGTCCATGGAACAGGAACTGGGAGTCCAGCTGTTCACACGCACAAGCTCCGGCATCCGGCTGACGATCGCAGGCGAGACCATCCTGCCGCAGGCACGTCAGGTGATTGCCCTGTATAATGGCTGGCTGGAACTGGGCACTGTCACTTCCTTGAAAAAAGTGGATGTTTACAGTCATATCTCTCTGGCAGAGTTCCTTGTGCCGGACATTTTGCTTCGTCTCCGTGAGAGCTACCCGGAGTTGACCGTCAGCTACCAGACTGAAGCACAGCCTGAGCGATATCTTTCTGCCGATGCACAGGAACCGCACCTGATCCTCACCCTCGGTTCCCCTCAGGTCGATCTCAGCCGGGAGCTGAAAGCCCTGAACAATCGAAAAGTCGTACTGGCTAGTGGTGTCTATGGTTGTCTAGTAAACCGGCTCAGTCCACTGGCCCAGAGAGAGAGCCTTACTTTCAGCGATTTGAAAAAATACTATCTGGCCTTTCCAAATCACACACTGGAACCTATGAATCAGTCGGACAGCGCACTGGCTGCCATCGACCAATTTCTTCCGGATCTGGTACGGACCATCACGGACAAACATATTGTAGAAGTCGGTACCGTAAACAGCGTGGTGGAATTAGTACGTCAGCATACCGATACTTATGCCATTGCTTTTGCTCCGACCCACTACCGCTACTCCGGTGTGCAAACCGGAGAGCTGGTCTGTGTTCCTCTGCAGGAGAAAGGAGTAGAGGCAGAATTGCAGTTACTTTACCCGGTGCGAGCCTTTCAACAGCATCCCTCTTTCCGAAGCCTTGTCAATAATCTGGAGTCGGAGATGCAGCGTTTTGTGCAGGTGCATCTGCCCGCCTGAACCTTTTTTCAAAAAACAAAAATGCCACCGGATCAGCAGGCAGCAGGCCTGTTTCTCCGGTGGCATTCGTATTTTTATGCAGCGATCACTGGGGGTCTTTCTTGACAAGGTCTTTCGTGTAGAGGGCGCGGGTCGCGTTCAGGACAGCGAGGACCATGACGCCGACATCGGCGAAGATGGCCGCCCACATATTGGCGATACCCAGAGCACCCAGCAGCAGGCAGGCCGCCTTGATGGCCAGAGCAAAGACGATGTTCTGGTAGACGATGCTCTTGGTGCGGCGGGCAATGCGCATGGCGAGGGCGATCTTGGCCGGGTCGTCATCCATCAGGACGACGTCGGCGGCCTCAATGGCGGCGTCAGAGCCCAGAGCACCCATGGCGATGCCCACATCCACACGGGAGAGGACAGGGGCGTCGTTGATGCCATCGCCCACGAAGGCCAGCATCTCTTTGGGGTTCTTGGCGGCCAGGAGCTTCTCGATCCGATCCACCTTATCGCCGGGCAGCAGGCCGGCGTGGTACTCGTCGATGCCCAGCTCTGCCGAGACAGCCTTTGCCACCGGCTCTGCGTCGCCGGTGAGCATGACGGTCTTGCGGACGCCGGCCTGCTTGAGGCCCTTGATGGCCTGTGCGCTGTGGGGCTTCACCACGTCGGAGATGAGCAGATAGCCTGCATACTTGCCGTCGATGGCCACATGGACGATGGTGCCAGTCTGGGGGACATCGGGGACGGTGAGGCCCAGCTTTGCCATCAGGCGGGCATTGCCGGCAGCGACCGGCTTGCCGTCCACCTTGGCGGTGACGCCGTGTCCGCCCAGCTCCTCCACGTCGGTGACGCGGGCAGCGTCGATGTCCTTGCCGTAAGCAGCCTTGATGCTCAGGGAGATGGGGTGCTTCGACCAGCTCTCGGCCAGCGCAGCGGCTTCCACGAGGGAATCTTCGGTACCGCCCTCCACGGGGCAGACCTTGACGACCTTGAAGGTACCCTGGGTCAGGGTGCCGGTCTTATCGAAGACGACGACGCGGGTATCGGCCAGCTCTTCCAGATAGGTCGAGCCCTTGACGAGGATGCCGCAGGCGGAAGCGCCGCCGATGCCGCCGAAGAAGCTCAGCGGGATAGAGATGACCAGTGCGCAGGGGCAGCTGATGACGAGGAAGGTAAGGGCGCGGTAGACCCAATCGCCGAAGCGGGCGGGCTGGCCCATCAGCAGCAGAACGATGGGGGGAACGAAGGCCAGCGCCAGCGCGCCGTAGCAGACCGCCGGGGTATACACCCGGGCAAAGCGGGTGATAAAGTTCTCGGCGCGGGCCTTCTTCATGCTGGAATTTTCCACGAGGTCGAGAATTTTAGAGACGGTGGATTCGCCGAACTCCTTGGTGGTCCTGACCTTGAGCAGGCCGCTCATGTTGACACAGCCGCTGATGACCTCATCGCCGGACCGGACATCCCGGGGCAGGCTCTCGCCGGTGAGGGCGGCGGTGTTGAGGGTGGAAGCGCCCTCGACGATGACGCCGTCGATCGGCACACGCTCGCCGGGCTGGACCACGATGATGGTGCCGATCTCGACCTCATCGGGGTCCACCTGCTCCAGCCTGCCGTCCTCGCCCTCGATGTTGGCGTAGTCGGGCCGGATGTCCATCAGGGCCGAGATGCTGCGGCGGCTCTTGCCGACGGCAACGCCCTGGAACAGCTCGCCGATCTGGTAGAAGATGATAACGGCACAGCCCTCGACGTAATCGCCCAGCGCAAAGGCACCCACGGTGGCGACGGCCATCAGGAAGCATTCATCAAAGGGCTGACGATTCTTGATGCCCAGAAGGGCCTTGCGGAGCACGTCCCAGCCCACCACGAGGTAGGGGATGCAGTAGAGCAGCAGCTCCACCGACGTGGGCAGAGGCGGCAGCAGCTTGAGCACCAGCACCAGCGCCAGAGCAGCGATGATGCGGTACAGCATTTTCTTTTGTTTTTTCGTCACGGGTACCAGCCTCCTTTTGGGGCAGTTTTCTCAGATTCAACAGGTTTTCCCCACAAGGGGCTTGTTTTCCACGCTTTCCCCCAGCTTTTCCACGAGGTTTTCCCGCAAAAAGCCGCAAATGCGCGTTCATTTTTCTTTTTTTGCGTCCAGAATGTTGAAAACGCCGTGGAAATTGTTGAAAACTGATTTATTTTTCCACATTTTCCACGCACATCCCGGCAGTGTAAGTCGAAACTCAGATGCCGAAGATCTCGCAGTCGTCCTCGACCTTCTTGCAGGCGGAGAGGACGTTCTGCATGGTAGCCTTGACGTCCGCGCCCTCATCGAACTCGACGTTCATCTTCTGGGTCATGAAGCTGACGGTAGCCTTTGCGACGCCGGCGACCGTGTTGGCGGCATCCTCCATCTTCTGGGCGCAGTTTGCGCAGTCAACTTCGATCTTGTAGCTCTTTTTCATAATAAATACCAGCCTTTCTTTCTATATCTCCGCTCCGCCGCCGGGTGCAGCAGAGCTTGCAGCGTTTTGGGGGCATCACTCTTCGATGTGGTCCATGCCCATGGAGAGGATGCTGCGCACATGGTCATCGTCCAGTGCATAGTAAATGGTCTTGCCGTCGCGGCGGAAGCGGACGAGCTTTGAGTCCTTGAGCACCCGCAGCTGATGGCTCACCGCCGACTGGCTGAGCTGGACGGCATTTGCAATGTCCTGCACGCACAGCTCATCGTCGTGGAGGGCGTAGAGGATCTTGATGCGGGTGGAATCGCCGAACACCCGGAACAAATCGGCCAGCTCGTAGAGCACCTCATCGTCCGGCAGCTCCGGCGGGGCCTTGGGCAGCTTCTGTTCTGGGGCAAGAGCATTCTCAGCCATCGTTGTCATCCTTTCGCTTCAATATATGAACATCTGTTCATGTGTTCATGATAGCACGCTGTATGGCTCCTGTCAAGGGGATTTGCGCAAAAAAACAGCATTCTCTTAAAATTGATAAAACAGACCGCAAAACGCAAGAAATTTGCGGATTTATTTTGCAGGAAGGGTGCAATTTGGGGTAAAAGAAAAAGGCAGTCCTGACCGAACTGCCTTTTTCTAAAGCACTGCATTCATGCCCGCTTCTTCTTTTTATCGTCCGCCGCCCACGGCAGATACATGAGGAACAGCGCCAGCGCGGCGGCAGGCAGGAAGCCCAGGATATAATATTTTTCGCCCAGCAGGGCCGTGAAGGTGCTGGTGATGATGTTCCCGTAGGGATTATTGAGGAAATAGAAGTTGGTGTTAAGGGACTGATTCAGAAAGTAGATGGGCAGGGCAGAGCCGAACAGGAACGCCAGCACCTGCGGCACCCGCCGGGGACTGGGACGGTAGCCGCCCGCCACCAGCAGGACTGGATAGAGTACCAGCAGGGCATGGATACTGACGGAGTGTAGATTGATGAGCGTCCACCAAGAGGGGACATCCAGCCAGCTGGGGCAGAGCAGTGCCAGCATTGCGCCCGGGATACAGAGAGCATACAGCTCCTCTTTGCACCAGTTTCTGTCCATGATCGTGTTGTACAGACAGACGAAGACGTTGATATTGCACAGGTGCAGGGGCAGATAGCTCCAATTCCACTGGCCGGTCAGGGCCATCCCCAGCAGAAGGGCAGCTTCGTCCAGCAGGAGCAAAGCGGTGACTCCGACTAAAATGCGCCGCCGGGTGCGGGCAGAACTGCGGCGATACCACAGGGCCGCCCCCACGATAAAGGCAAGCGAAATGGCCAGCTCCATGAGGTGAACCGTGCCATACAGCGGGTAGCATCGGTAATCGGCCCCGTATTCGGCGTGGGTGATGTCGTAGGATTTCCAGAAATCGTTCATCTTCTCTCCCTCCCTGTCCAGCTTATGATACCGCGTTTGGCCTCAGACGGAAAGAGTTTTGAAGGAAAATCCAGAAAACAGGTGCAATAGTGTGAGTTTTGTGGTATCCTTACAAACGTGAAATTATCTGCCGCAAACTGCGGCATCACGACAAATTAAGAAAGAGGGAATTTTTATATGTTAGAAACCGGAATCCGCGGCAAGCAGAGCGTCGCCGTGACCCCCGAGAACACCGCCAAGACCATGGGCAGCGGCACGCTGAATGTCTTTGCCACTCCCGCACTGGTGGCGCTGGCCGAAAAGACCTGCTGGATGAGCGTCGCCGACGCTTTGGATGAGGGCTGCGGCTCTGTGGGCACCAAGCTGGAGCTGGAGCACACCGCACCCACCCCCGTGGGCATGACCGTCACCTGCGAGAGCGAGCTGACCGCTGTGGAAGGCCGCAAGCTGGTGTTCAAAGTCTCCCTGTACGACGAGAAAGGCCCTGTGGGCGGCGGCGTCCACGAGCGCTTTGTGGTCAACGACGCAAAGTTTGCCGCCAAGGCCGAGAGCAAGAAGGGCTAAGACTCTTTTTTCTCGGCAAGCTCGATGGGCGGCGGGTCGGCAGCCAGCAGCTGCTGCTCGGCCCGGGCCTGAGCTTCCTGCAAAAGCCGTGCCGCCTGTTCGCTGGCACGGAACAGCTCTAAATACATCGCTTTATAGTCCGGCGCAGCCAACACCCCCTTCCGTGTCCCATCACGTTAGAAGCTGTTTTTGTAAGCAGAGTGCATCGAACGACGAGAATTTTTGCTCGCAGACAAGGCGATTTTCCGCAGCAATCCTGAGCGGATTGCAAGGGAAAGCAACGCAGTATGCGGGCAAAAAGGCCGTTCGGGCGGTGTGCAATGCTTATGAAAACGGCTTCTAAAGGGTTAGTCTGCCCGGCAGGCTGCAAAAAAATCACCTGAGGAGTTTATCATGAAAAAAACCAATCTCTCGTGGGTGGGTGCTCTGTTGGTATTTGCCCTGCTGCTGTGGTGTACCGCCGCAACGCCCGGCAAGATCGACGACCCTTCCACCTACACCTGCGCCGTGTACAGCTCGGCGCTGTCCCTGCTGCCCCCTGTGGTAGCCATCGTGCTGGCCCTGAACACCAAAGAGGTCTACACCTCGCTGCTGGTGGGCATCGCCACCGGCGCCCTGCTCTACGCCAACGGCAATCTTGAGCTGGCGCTGACCACCCTCTTCTTCAACGAAGACGGCGGCATGGTGTCCAAGCTGTCCGATTCCAGCAACGTGGGCATCCTCGTCTTTCTGGTGATGCTGGGCATTCTGGTGGCCCTGATGAACAAGGCCGGCGGCAGCGCCGCCTTTGGCCGCTGGGCCTCCACCCACATCCACACCCGGGCGGGAGCACAGTTCGCCACCCTACTGCTGGGCATCCTCATCTTTGTGGACGACTACTTCAACTGCCTGACCGTCGGCTCCGTCATGCGCCCGGTCACTGACCGGCAGAAGGTCTCCCGCGCAAAGCTGGCCTACCTCATCGACGCCACCGCAGCACCCATCTGCATCATCGCGCCAGTGTCCAGCTGGGCCGCCGCCGTCACATCCTCTGTCCCGGAAGGCTCGGGCATCAACGGCTTTACCATGTTCCTGCGCACCATCCCTTATAACTACTACGCCATCCTCACCATGGTGATGAGCCTCTTCCTCATCTTCAGCGGCCTCGACTACGGCCCCATGAAAAAGCACGAGGACAACGCCCTGCTGGGTGACCTCTTCACCACCGACGACCGCCCCTACGGCGACGACGTGGACGACAGCAGCGACACCTGCGGCCATGTGGTGGACCTCATCGCGCCGGTGCTGGTGCTCATCGCGGCCTGCATCTTCGGCATGGTGTACACCGGCGGCTTCTTTGAGGGCGTGGACTTCATCACCGCCTTCGCAGATTGCAGCGCCTCTGTGGGCCTCGTGATGGGCAGCGCCATCGCCCTGATGTTCACCTTCGTGTTTTACCGGGTGCGGGGCGTCATGACCTTTCAGGACTTCGCCGCCTGCATCCCCGAGGGCTTCAAGGCCATGGTCAGCCCCATGCTCATCCTGACGCTGGCATGGACCCTTTCCGGCATGACCGGCCTGCTGGGCGCAAAATACTACGTCGCAAGCCTGCTCAGCGGCTCTGCGGCGGCTCTGCAGTACCTGCTGCCCATCATCATCTTTGTGGTGGCGGTCTTCCTCGCCTTTGCCACCGGCACGTCTTGGGGCACCTTCTCGATTCTGGTCCCCATCGTCTGCCATGCGTTCCCGGATGGTGAGATGCTGGTGGTCTCCATCGCCGCCTGCCTGTCCGGCGCGGTCTGCGGCGACCACTGCTCGCCCATCTCCGACACCACCATCATGGCCTCTGCCGGCGCGCATTGCAGCCACGTGAACCATGTCTCCACCCAGCTGCCCTACGCCATGACCGCCGCCGCCATCTCAGCGGGCTGCTATCTGCTCTGCGGCGCAGCACAGGCTGTCCTCGGCGATGCCGCCAACACCCTGACCTCCTTCGTGCTGCTGGCCTGTGCCATCGCCATCGAACTCGTCGTGCTCAGCATCGTCAGGGCGCGGATGGGCCATACTGGGAAGGAAGAGGTCACAAAATCTTAACGGAATCGTAGATTTTTGTCTTCCCCTCCGGCGCAAATCATGGTATACTTATCAAAAGAGTAAATTTTTTGAGCTATTTGCTCACTGGAGGAAAACCCCATGCTGGAAGAAGTCTTTCAGGACGTCTATACAAAATTCAAGCTGCATTTTTATCAGAATGTATTTCAGCGCTTTGCCACCCGCGAAGCCACGCTGACTACGGTGGAGTCCTTCTGCATGGAGGGCATCATGGCGATGGGGGAGCCCACCATTGCAGAGTTTTCCCGCATGATGGGCATCTCCACCCCCAACGCGGCTTATAAAATCGGCAGCCTCGTCAAAAAGGGCTATGTGGAAAAAATTCAGTCCACCACCGACCGCCGCGAATACTTCCTGCGCCCCACCCAGAAATACATCGATTACTACAGCATCAGCTATTCTTATCTGCACACGGTCATCGAGCGTGTGCGCAAGCGCTTCCCGGCTGAGGACTGCGACAAGATGGAGCAGATGCTCTCGGTCATCAGCACCGAGCTGATGCCGGAGCTGGATATGCTGGCCAAGTGCCGCCACCCCGAAGCTCCCAAATCGGAAGAATAAAATACAGCACAACGAAAGCCCCCGGCATTGCCGGGGGCTTTCTCATTATCCTATAAAAGCGAAGCGCGGCCGCCCCGACGGAACGGGACAGCCGCAGCTTCATGGGAATGTAAAAGACAGAGCTTGTCTGGATGTTGGGGTTATGCGTTCTCCTTCGCGGCGTTTGCAGCAGCACGCTTGTTGATCTTGCTCTGGTTATAGACAGAGTAGACGATGACCAGAATAGCGACCGTTGCAAAGACCATTGCGATGGGAGAAGTGGTGATGGCGAAGAAGTTGCCGCGCTGGATGTTCATGTAACGCACGAAGTTCTTCTCGCACATGGGTCCCAGAATGAGGGCCAGCAGGATGGGAGAAAGCGGGAACTCGTACTTGTTCATCAGCCAGCCGATGATGCCGAAGGCGACACAGACGCCCACATCAAAGGCATTCTTGTTGATGGAGAAAGCACCCAGCAGGGAGATGACGAGGATGATGGGGTAGAGCATCTTCTTCTCGACGGAGACGATCTTTGCAAAGAAGCGGACGCCCAGGCAGCCAACCACCAGCATGCAGAGGTTTGCCAGCATCAGAGCCGCGAAGACGCGGTAGACGGTGGGCAGCTCGGTGACGTACATCATGGGGCCGGGGGTGATGCCCTTCATGATGAAGGCACCCAGCAGGATGGCGGTGACGGAGTCACCGGGGACGCCCAGAGACAGCAGGGGGATCATAGCGCCGCCGGAGCAGCCGTTGTTGGCGGACTCGGTAGCAGCAACGCCGTTGGGGATGCCGGTGCCGTACAGCTCGGGGTGCTTGCTGGCGGACTTGCTGGCGCCGTAGGAGACGAAGACGGCGATGTCGCCGCCTGCGCCGGGGATGGCGCCGATGAAGGTGCCGATGAGGCCGCCGGAGAGGATGTTGGGCCAGATCTTCTTGATGGTCTTCCAGTCAGGCAGCACGTTGGTGATCTTCTCGTTGGACTTCTGCTCATGCTCTTCGCCGCGGATGATGCGCTCAACGCCGGCGATGACTTCAGAGACAGCGAACAGACCGATCAGAGTGGGGATGAACTGGAAGCCATCCAGCAGGCTGGTCTGCTTGGTGGTGATGAAGCGGGGGATGCCGTTGGTGGGGTCGAGGCCGACGGTGCAGAGCAGCATACCGAAGAAGGCGCTGATGAGGCCCTTGGCCACAGACTTGCCGGAAATTGCGACGATGACCGACAGGCCGAAGACGGCCAGCATGAACATCTCGCCGGGGCCGAAGTTCATGGCCATGTCAGCGACCAGCGGAGACAGGAAGGTCATGACCAGTGCGCCGATGACGCCGCCGCAGAAGGAGGCGAACATGGCAACGGACAGTGCCTTGCCGGCCTGACCCTTCTTGCACATGGGGTAGCCGTCCAGCAGGGTGGCGGCTGCGGCGGGCGTGCCGGGGGCGTGGATGAGGATAGCGGAAATGGAACCGCCGTACATACCGCCGCAGTAGATGCCCAGCAGCAGGCCGATGGACGGGATGAGGTCCATGCCGAAGGAGAAGGGGATGAGCAGCGCCACGCCCATGGTGGCGGTCATGCCCGGGATCGCGCCCAGCAGAACGCCGCCCAGTGCGCCGATGAAGGTCATCAGAAGGACCTCGGGGTTGGACCAGACAGTCGCATAGCTGGAAAGAAGCAGACTAAAATCCATAACTGTGCTCCCTCCTTATATCATGTCCACGAGGGTGCGCAGGAAGTTCAGCGGACCCAGCGGAATATTGACGGTAAGCACCTTGTAGAACACCAGCCACATCAGCAGCGGCACCAGAACGCTCACAAGGACCATCTGCACCCAGTTGCGCTTGCCGATGAGGAACATGATGATCATCGAGAGCACCACAGCGCACAGGATGTAGCCGCAGCTCTTGAACAGGGCAGCGAACAGCACACAGAGGAGCATGACGAGGTAAGCAGCGGCCACGCCCTTATCCTTGAGGGGATTCAGGGTGCCGACTTCGGCAGCAACGGGGTCGGTGGGCTTCATGGTACCCATCAGCTTGAAGATGGACTGGATGAGCAGGACCACCGAGAAGATGAGCATACCCACGATCATGACGCGGGGGAAGGTGGAAGCCTGCACATAGGTGTTGGCCACCTCAGGGAAATTATCGGTCTGGAACCACGCCCAGATGCCGATGGCGAGGAAAATGATGGAGCCTACCAGATTGGAGAAGGCCATCGTTTTCATTTTGTCTTTGTTCAAAAGGGGTTCCTCCTCTCTATATTTTCTCATAAAAAAGGGCAGGCATGAACTGCCTGCCCCAGCAAATACTCAGAGAGACAAATCAGAGGCCGACAGCGTCCATAGCAGCTGCGACATCGACAGCAGCCTGCTTCAGGTAGTCAGCATAGCCCTGTGCATCCAGATAGGAGATGGCCTGACCGTTGTTGTTCATGAAGGTCACGAAGTCAGGATCCTCGATGGCAGCGGCGCAGGCCTCTTCCAGACGGGTCATGATGGCATCATCAACGCCCAGAGGAGCGGCCATACCGCGCTGGGTGTAGTAGGTGATGTCGTAGCCCTGCTCCTTACAGGTAGGAACATCAGGGAAGACGGGGTTGCGCTCTTCGTCCATGACGCCCAGGCAGATCAGGTCGCCGGACTCGATGAAGCTGCGGGCTTCGGCCAGAGAGACGGTAACGCCCTGAATGAAGCCGCCGGCTGCGTTCTGGACAGCGGTAGCAGCGCCTTCCTGATAGGTGATCATCTGGATGTCGATGCCGGTAGCGCTCATCAAGTAGCCGCCAGCGATGTGCCAGACAGAAGCGTTGGAAGAACCGCCCATCTGCACCTCACCGGGGTGAGCCTTGCAGTAATCAATGAAACCGGGCAGGTCGGTGATGCCGTTGTCAGCAGCCCACTTTGCGCCGACGGTGATGGCAGCTGCGTCGGTGTTGACGCGGCACAGGGGAGCGTAATTCTCCCAGGTCAGTTCACTGGTGCCCAGCTTCTTATAGGTAGCCAGCTCGAAGGTGATCATACCGATGGTGTAGCCGTCGGTGTTGGCGTCTGCGATCGCCTGATGGCCCAGGATGCCGCCGCCGCCAGTCTGGTTATCGACGGTCAGGGTGACGCCCAGGTTCTTGCCCATAGCCTCGCAGAATGCGCGCAGGCAGGAGTCCGTGCCGCCGCCTGCAGACCAGGGGCAGATGACGGAAATACCCTTGGTGGGGTAGTCGGTGGACTTGCCGCCGGCAGCGGAGCTGGCTGCAGCAGAACCTGCGGTGGATGCTGCGGTGCTGGAAGAGCCGCCGCAAGCGGTCAGGACGCCAGCTGCACCCACAGCAGCAGAAGCTGCGAGGAAGTCACGACGAGAGATCTTTTTCATTTCTTGTTACCTCCGATTCACGTTGCGTTTATCCGTATTATGGCAGCGCCGTGCTTTGCTCACAGCGCCATTCCTTCCGCATACGGGTCGCCTTTGGATATTATGATAGCGCATATTTTCTCATCCCGCAATTAGATTCAAGCACAAATTTTTCAGGCAATGTTTGTACAAAGTGACCCGTTTGATTGGTTTTTGGAGCTTTCTGCAAGCCTTCCTTTCGATTCTTAACTCTTATATCCAAAGTTCTTTGCTGATGTATTTTTGATGCATACAGTCATTCTGAAATTTCATCTGTTCATCGTCCGGATTTCATTGTATAATAATATTGTATAAAAATGTCGTAACATTATAAAGATACGCAGCCAGCCGCCCGCGCGGCCCGTTCGGAGGCGATGTTTTCATGCTTTACCGCATCTGGTCCCTTCTCAAGGAAGCATATCATTACGAAAAGCATCTGATCCTGTTCGCAAACACAGCCCTTATCGTCATGGGCCTGCGGCGGTCAAGGCCGTGGTGGAGCTGCTGGAAAGTTCTTCCCGATAAGTAAAAGCCATCCCGCAGGCAATGCCCGCAGGATGGCTTTATTTCCTGTGAAATCATACCTTCCCGGCACCCCTGTCCAGTATCTTGTCGAAGCGGGAGAAGAAGGTGATGGCTGTAATGGTCGCCGCCAGAATATCACTGACCGGCTCGGCGAGAAAGACGCCGAAACATTTGTTGGCCACAAAGTGGGGCAGGATGAAGATGAGGGGGATCAGCAGGATGATCTTCCGCAGACAGGCCAGCAGGAGGCTGACTTTGGCCTGACCCAGCGCCATAAAGCTCTGCTGGCAGGCGATCTGAACGCCCATGGCGAGGATGCCCGCCATGTAGATGCGCATAGCCCATGTGGTGTATTCGATGAGGGCGGCATCCGAGGTAAAGATGCCCGCCACCACGCCGGGGACCAGCATCATGAGCAGCCAGAACAGGGTGGTATAGCCGAAGCAGAGGGTGAGCTGGAAGCGGAACGCCTCCTTGACGCGGGGCTTTTTGCCTGCGCCGAAGTTGAAGCTCATCACCGGCTGGCCGCCCTGACAGATGCCCTGAATGGGCAGGGTGCAGAGCTGGGAGGCGCTGGTGATCACCGTCATGGCACCCACCGCCACATCACCGCCGTAGCGGGCCAGACTAGAGCTGAAGCTGATGGAGAGCAGGCTCTCGGTGGAGAGCATCACAAAGGTGGAGATGCCCAGCCCCATCACCGGCAGGATGATGTTCCGCTCCACTTTGAGGTTTTCTTTCCGCAGCTTGAGGATGGTCTTGGGGCCGGTGAGGAACTTCAATATCCAGCAGGCACCCACGGCCTGACTGAGCACCGTCGCCACTGCCGCACCCCGGACGCCCCAGCCAAGACCAAAAATCAGGATGGGGTCGAGGATGATGTTGATGACTGCGCCGATGACTGTCGTGAGCATACTGATCTTCGCAAAGCCCTGGGTCGTGATGAAGGGATTCATGCCCATGACCAGCAGCACGAACACCGAGCCGAGGATGTAGATGCGGCCATAGGCCACCGCATAGGGGAGAGTGGCGTCACTGGCACCGAAGAGCCGCAGCAGGGCGGGCGCACCGGCATAGAAGCCCGCCGTCAGCACCACAGCGAAAAACAGCAGCATGGTAAAGCTGTTGCCGATGATTTTTTCGGCCTCGTCTTTATTGCCCTGTCCCAGCGCGATGGCCGTGCGGGGCGCACCGCCCGCGCCGATAAGCATGGCGAAGGCGTTCAGGAGCATAAGGATCGGCGCAAACAGGCCTACGCCCGTCAGCGCCGCCGCACCGATGCCCTCGATGTGGCCGATGTAAATGCGGTCTACGATGTTATAGAGCAGATTGACCACCTGCGCCACCACGGCGGGTATCATCAACTGCAAAAGCAGGGGCTTGACCGGCCCGCTGCCCATATCCTGTCGATTCTGTGCCATAGGTTCTCCTTTGAGCATATACTTCAAATTTGAAATAAATATAACACACCCCGTTCTGCCTGTCAAGCACAAGGGGAAGGGCTTTTTGTATTTCCAGTTGACGGAAAGGCGGGATTTTGCTATAATAATTAAGCTGTATTGTGAATATGGAGCATTACTCAAGTGGTCGTAAGAGGTCGCACTCGAAATGCGATAGGCCGGGAGACCGGTGCCAGGGTTCGACTCCCTGATGCTCCGCCAACAAAAGGCATCAGCTCAGGCTGGTGCCTTTTTTGCGGCTAGATGGTGCGGATGAGAACAGGGCGGCGATTTTCGATGTGCAGCACAAATCCATCAGCCTCCCAAAAGTGCCCATCCAACAGAACCTCGCCCTGAAATGTAATCCGGCGGAGCTTCTGTGCGGCGTCGGTCACCTCAATGGTGCAAAAGCGCTGCAAGTAGCTGCAAATAGCGGCGGCGTGGGAGACGACAAGGGCGTTCTGCCCCTCCGGGAGCGAATCCAGCAGTTCGTGGATGCAGTCTGCCATCCGGGCGCTGACCTCACGGAAGGACTCGCCGTCCGGATTTTTGAAGTCCGGGTCTTCGTATTGGCGTTTCCAGAACGAAGCGTCCTGCCCGGTCGTATCGCCGGTGCGGCGCTCGGCAAGGCGGGTGTCCTGCCGGACGGGAAGCCCCAGCAGCTGTGCGGTCTGGAGCGCACGCAGCGAAGGGGACGACCAGACGAGCGAGACCGTGCGGAAAGCGTCATTTTGAAAGACTGCGGCGGCCCGCTGAAGACCTTCGGCAGAAAGGCCGGGGTCGGGGCTGGAACCGCCGCGCTCCGGGATGGAATGGCGCAGGAGAAGAAGGGTTGTCATGAAAGCCTCCGATTAAAAAAGTAGCTTCAGTATAGCAGATTCGGGAAAGCAGATGCAAGAAAACGAGCCGAAAGAACGACGGGGCCGATTCACTCCCCCTCAAAACGCAACCAAATTGCAAAAATGTTACAATTTTCTCATAAAAAAGAAGACTGGATTTCTCCAGACTTCCAATAGTATGTATCAATGGTTGTAATTCAGGATCTTCTCGAGCGTATCCGCAAACCTGGCATCCTGCTCCTTCGTCCGTTTTGGGCTCCCCTTGGGGTGCTTTCCGGCACGAAGGAGTTTTTTGTTTTCATAACGCCGCAGCATAAGAGCGTCTATATTGTCGGCGGTGTATTCCAGACCATTTTGATTCAGTACCCGGGCGCATTTGGCAAGGCACATACTCGCCAGCCCGTAGTCCTGCGTCACGACCACATCCCCCGGTTTTACCCGGTTGACAAGTGCAAAGTCCACGCTGTCAGCCCCTTTATCGAACACCAGCGTCTGCGCACCTTCCCGCTCGATTTGGTGAGAGGCGTCGCACAGGATGATGACTGGAACGCTGAATTGCTTTGCGATCTGCAACGTCAGATCCACCACAGGGCAGCCATCGGCATCAATCAAAATATTCATCGGCTTTCCTCCATCGCCCAGCGAAATGCTTTCGCCATGCGCAGGTCAGCGTCTTTGAAATGCCCGCCGCTATTCCATTCAAGCGTGCAGTCTGCACCGTGCGCTATAAGCTGACTGTGCAGAGTGCGGATGTTATCACCTACCGCAGCCATGACAGCGTTTTTCGTGTGCTCTTCCTTGTCGCCCAGGCTCAGATAAACATGCTGTGCCTGCATCGGGTGCCGCTGTTCAAACTCCATCCAGCCCGGAAACCACACCGAGGGAGACGCAGCAGCGATGCCGCAGAATAGATTTGCCTGCGTAGATGCCCACAGCGCAAACAACCCGGCCAGCGAGTAGCCGCCCAGAATGATTTTGACGTTTTTCGGGAGAGGATACCGCTGCTCCAGTGTGGGGATGACCTGCTCCGTCAGAAAGCGTAGGGTGTCCCCAGCTTTGCCGCCGAAACCCTGCTTTCCCCACACAGCAGGGGCTTCCCAGGGAGAAAGCGCATCGTTCCAGTTCTCTACCGGAATAGCGGCAAACAAAAATTGATGTGCGCTCTGTGCAATAGCAGCCACTTCGTCATCCATGCTTTGCAGCTCGTGTTCGCCGGTCATTTGGAGCAGCAGGTATTCTGCATGGGCTTCACCGTAAATGCGGCAAGGTCTATTCCCGATTTGCATTGTCTGTGCAGTCACTGCGGCATCCTCCCAAAAAATTTCGTTAAGCCCAGTATAGCAACCGAAAAATCATTTTGCAATTCAAAAGGCGTTCATCGTTGGTTTATTGCAGTTTCAGCTTACAACAAAAAATGAGATAGGCAACCCCTTTCGGGGAAGTCTATCTCATTTTTTATTTGGAGCCATTTTGCAACAGCCCCTTTTTCATTGCATATTTTACTTTCCCGCCAGCAATACCGCCAGCACAGCTTTCTGGACGTGCAGTCGATTTTCTGCCTCGGTGAAGATCTCGTCGGCGTGTACCTCAAAGACGGCGGTAGAGATCTCCTCGCCGCGGTGAGCGGGCAGGCAGTGGAGCACCATGCAGTCCGGCTTTGCGGCTTTCAGGAGGCTGCCGGTGAGCTGGAAGCCTGCAAAGTCCCGCAGGCGGCTCTCGCTCTCGGAGGTGCCGGGGGCGGCGGTATTCCAGACAGCCGTCACCACCACATCGGCATCCCTGACGCCTTCGGCGGGGTCTTCCAGCAGGCGGAACGCACTGCCGTACTTATGGGCAAACATCAGCACATCTGCCGCCGGGCGGTAACCGTGGGGGCAGACGCAGTCTACCTTCATGCCGGAGAGCAGGCCGCCCACGATGAGGCTGTTGGCCATATTGCTGCCGTCGCCGACGAAGCAGAGCTTCTGGCCCGCCAGCGCGCCCCGGCGCTCCCGGATGGTCATGAGGTCGGCCAGCACCTGACAGGGGTGAGCATAGTCCGTCAGACCGTTGATGACGGGGATGCCCGCAAACTCAGCGAACTCTTCCAAATCGCTCTGGCGGTAGGTGCGCCAGACAACGCAGTTATAATAGCGGCCCAGCACCCGGGCGGTATCCTTGAGCGGCTCGCCGCGGCCGGACTGCAGCTCGGTGGCGGCATTCATGTAGTTGCCGAGGCCGCCCAGCTGGTAGACGCCCACCTCGAAGCTGGTGCGGGTACGGGTGGAGTTTTTCGAGAACATCAGCGCGACGCTCTTGCCCTTGAGCAGAGGTTCGGTGCCTCCGGCCTTCTGCTGAGCTTTCAGCTCATCGGCCACATCAAGGATGTGGGCCACCTCGTCAGGGGTGAGGTCGCTCATTTTCAGCAGATGCTTCATGCCTGCTCCTCCGTTTTGCTGGGGTCCATCTCCGCGAGGACGCTGCCCAGAATATCCAGCGCCATCTCCACATCGTGGGCGGTCAGGGTCAGCGGCGGCAGCAGGCGGAGGCGGGTCTTTGCGGTAAGCACCAGCAGGCCCTTTTCGCGGCAGGCGGCCAGCACATCAGCGGCCTTGATGCCCTCGAGAAACTCGATGCCGACCATCAGGCCGATGCCCGAGAGGCTCTTGACGCGGGGCAGCTTTTCCAGACCGGTGCGCAGCTGGACGGCCCGCTCGTTGACGTTGGCGAGGAAGCTGGCGTCCATCCGGTCCACGACGACATTCGCACCGGCGCAGACCACCGGGTTTCCGCCGAACGTGGAGCCATGGCTGCTGGGTCCCATACCGGCAGCGACTTTCTCATTCATCAGGACAGCGCCAATCGGCAGACCGCCGCCCAGGCCCTTGGCCAGCGTGACGACGTCGGGCTGGAGGTTGTAGTGCTCACAGCACAGGAAGGTGCCGGTGCGGCCCACACCGGTCTGCACCTCGTCCACGATGAGGACGAGGTCCTTTTCGTCGCAGAGGGCGCGGACAGCCTGCACATACTCGGGTTCCAGCGCCACAACACCGCCCTCGCCCTGTACCAGTTCCAGCATGACAGCGCAGGTGTGGCGGTCCACCATCTCGGTCAGGGCGTCGATGTCGCCGGCCTTGACGTACTGGAAGCCCTCGTTGAAGGGGCCGAAGTAGTTGTGGAACACGCCCTGTCCGGTGGCGGTCAGGGTAGCAATGGTACGGCCATGGAAGCTGTTGACCAGCGTGATGACATTGTAGCGGTCGGCACCGTATTTGTCGAAGCTGTACTTGCGGGCGGCCTTGATGGCACCCTCGTTGGCCTCTGCGCCCGAGTTGCCGAAGAACACCTTGCTCATACCGGTGCGCTTGCAGAGCTTTTTGGCCAGCTTGCCGCAGGGGGCGGTATAGTAGAGGTTCGAGGTGTGCTGAAGCTTGTGTGCCTGCTCGGAGACGGCCTCGGCCCAGGTCATATCGCAGTAGCCCAGGCTGTTGACGCCGATGCCGCTGGTGAAGTCGAGGTACTTCTGCCCCTCGGGGCCTTCGGCATAGAGGCCGTGGCCCTTCTCGAGGACGATGGGGTTGCGTGCGTAGGTATGCAGGACATACTCGTTGTCCCGCTTGATGACTTTTTCGGAATCCATAATATCTACCTCCTGACGGTGGAGCCACATACTTTCCCTCTTTGCCAAAGGCTCCCCCTACAAGGGGAGCTGGCGCGAAGCGCCTGAGAGGTTGTACGAAGGAGAGCCTAGCCGTGAATCGCAGCGAGGCTAAACCTCTCCGTCACGGCTGGCGGCGGTCATCGCTGTTGCCTATCGAGGGGAGGCCTTGGCATATCGGAAAGTTTTCTTATCAACTATTATAGGGTACTCCGGCGCATCGCGCAACCCTTATTCGTGATGGCTGCGGCGATAGAAGCGGGTACCGGAGCCACGGTCGGAGAAGAGCTCCAGCAGGATGGAGTGCGGCACGCGGCCATCAATGATGACAGCCTCGTGGACGCCCTGATAGATCGCATCGGCCATGCCGCCGATCTTGGGGATCATGCCGCCCGCGATAATGCCGGCGGACTTGTAGCCCTCGATCTCGGAGACCTCCACCTCGGGGATGAGGGTGGATTCATCTTCCTTATCCCGCAGCAGGCCCGCAATATCGGTCATGGAGACGAGCTTTTCGGCCTTGAGCGCGATGGCGATCTGTGCGGCGGCGGTGTCAGCGTTGACGTTATACGCCTGGCCCAGGTCGTCCATGCCCACCGTTGCAATAACGGGGATATAGCCGCTGTCCAGCAGGCTGGAGATCAGCGTCGGGTCCACGTGGACGATCTCTCCCACATGGCCCAACTGAGGGTCAAGCTCGGTGCAGCGGAGCATCTGGCCGTCCATGCCGCAGAGGCCGACGCCGCGGCCCCGCAGCTTTGCTACGAGGTCCTTGTTCACCTTACCGGCCAGCACCTGCTGGACGATCTCCATGGTGGCGTCGTCGGTGACGCGCAGGCCGCCCGCAAAGCGGCTCTCGACGCCCACTTTTTTGAGCATCTCATTGATGGCAGGGCCGCCGCCGTGTACCAGAACCACCCGCACGCCCAGCAGGGTCAGGGTGACAAGGTCGTTCATGACCGCATTTTTCAGCGTCTCGTTGATCATGGCGTTGCCGCCGTATTTGATGACCATGGTCTTGCCGTGGTACTTCTGGATATAAGGGGTCGCCTCCGAGAAAAGGAGGGCCATTTCTTCGTTTTTCATTGCAGTTCTCCTTCTCAGGTGCGGTAGTCGCCGTTGATCTTCACATAGTCATAGGTCAGATCGCAGCCCCATGCCTTGGCGCTGGCGTCACCGGTCCCCATATCCACCTTGACCAGAATATCGTGCTCGGCCAGCACCTTTGCGGCCTCGTCCTCGCTGTAGGGGTGGTAGGCGGCGTTCTCGCAGACGTAGACCTCACCGGCGGCGCTGGACAGCCAGACGCAGACCTTATCGATCGAGAAGTCACCGGGAGTGTAGCCGATGGCGCAGAGGATGCGGCCCCAGTTGGCGTCCCGGCCAAAGACAGCGGCTTTGAAGAGGTTGGAGCAGACCACGCTGCGGCTGACGGCGCGGGCCGTCTTGAGGTCGGGGGCGTGGGTGACTTCGCAGGTGATGAGGTGGGTCGCGCCCTCGCCGTCACCGGCGTGCTCAGCACACATATGCTCGGCGATGGCGGTCAGTGCAGCCACAAAGGCGTCGTAGTCGGCGTTCTCCTCGGTGATCTCCGGGTTGCCCGCGAGGCCGGAGGCCATGATGATCAGGGTATCGTTGGTGGAAGTGTCCAGATCGACGCTCATCTGGTTGTAGGTCCCGGGGACGACGGTCTTGAGGGCCTTTTCCAGCAGGGCGGGGGAGACGGCGGCGTCGGTGGTGTAGAATGCCAGCATGGTGGCCATGTTGGGGGCGATCATGCCGCTGCCCTTGCCGATAGCGCCCACCGTGCAGATCTTGCCGCCCAGCTCAAACTGGATGGCATATTCCTTCTTGTGGGTGTCGGTGGTCATGATGGCCGTCGCCGCGTCGGCGCTGCCCTGTGCGTCAGCCGCCAGCTTGGCGGCGGCAGCAGGGATGCCCCGGGCAAAGGGGTCGATGACCATCGGCTGGCCGATAACGCCGGTAGAAGAGGGCAGGACATCCTTTGCGTCGATGTTCAGCGCCTTGCCCACCAGCTCACAGCATTCCTCCGCCAGTGCCACGCCGTTGGCGGCGCAGGTGTTGGCGTTGCCGCTGTTGACCACGATGGCCTGTGCATAGCCGTCCGCCAGGTGGGCGCGGTCTACCTTGATGGGTGCGCCGCAGACCTTGTTGGTGGTGTAAACACCGGCGGCAGCGCAGCGGACGTCGGCCTTGATGAGCGCCAGATCGTACTTTTCACTGTGATTTGCCCGGATGCCGCAATGGACACCGGCTGCTGCAAAACCCTTGGGCGCGCAGATGCCGCCCGCAACTTCTTTATACTGCATAACACTTTTCCTTTCCCACAAACACTCCCTCAGTCACGGCATTCGCCGTGCCAGCTCCCTCATGGAGGGAGCCTTTGCGTAACCATCAGCTGCAAAAGCCTCCCTCTTCGAGGGAGGTGGATGCGAACATCGTGAGCAGACGAAGGGAGTTTTTTATTCCAGCCCCTGGGTCTCCGGCAGGCCCAGCATCAGATTCATGCACTGGATGGCTGCACCGGAAGAGCCTTTGCCCAGATTGTCGAACAGGGACACCAGCATCATCTGGTCGCCCGCTGCGTTGACGGTCATGTACAGCTCCATCCTGTCGCTGCCGGACAGGGCGTTGGAGTACAGACCATTCTCGGGAAGCGGCTCGTTGAGGGCGTGGACGGAAACGGTCGCGCCCTCCTTGTAATAGTCCGCAATGCCTGCGGCCACCGCCTCGGCACTGGTGCCAGCCAGCTTGAGGTCCAGCGGAACGAGGACCTGCATCCCGCTGTAATAATCGCACACCACCGGCACAAAGGCAGGGGTGTGGGCGAGGCCGCTGATCTTCTGCATCTCGGGCAGATGCTTATGGGCGAGGCCCAGACCGTAGCTCTTGGGCGCATCCAGCTTGCTGTGAGCCGGACGGTCGGCGCTCTCGTACTCGGCGATCATCTTCTTGCCGCCGCCGGAGTAGCCCGAAATGCCGGTGCAGCTGAACGGATAGTCCGCCGGGGCCAGCCCCAGCTCCACCAGAGGCCGCGCGATGCTGATAAAGCCGCTGGCATAGCAGCCGGGGACCGCCACACGATACGAATTTTTGATCTTCTCTTTCTGGCCCTTCAGCTCCGGGAAGCCGTAGTCCCAGGCCGCGTCGGTGCGGAAGGCCGTGGAGGTGTCCAGCACCCTGACGTCCGGGCGGAGCAGAGGCATGACCTCTTTGGAGGCCGCATCGGGCAGGCAGAGGAAGGCGAGGTCGGCGGAGTTGATGACCTTCGCCCGCTCGTTCACATCCTTGCGGCCCTCAGCCGAGATGCTCAGCAGCTCGATGTCAGGCCGGGCGGCCAGACGGTCGGCAATGCGCAGACCGGTGGTGCCGGAAGAACCGTCGATAAAGACTTTTACGCTCATGCGTTTGCCGCCTCCCATGCGCCGAGCTGGGCGCTTGCCAGCTCGATCTGCTTCTTGACGCTGGCCTCGCTGGGACCGCCGTAGCTGGTGCGGCCCTCGCAGCACTTGATGAGGTCGATGGCGTCGTAGATGTCGTTTTCGAACAGAGCGCTGTAGCCCTTGAACTCATCGAGGGTCAGCTCTTCGAGGGTCTTATCCTTGCTGATACAGTCGGAGACCATGCAGCCGGTGAGCTTGTAGGCGTCGCGGAAGGGCATCCCCTTTTTGGTCAGATAGTCGGCGCAGTCGGTAGCGTTGATGAAGCCCTTGGCAGCGGCCCGGCGCATATTGGCGGGCAGGGTCTTCATGGTGTCCAGCATCGGGGTCACGGTCTTGAGGCAGAGCTCCAGCGTATCGACAGCGTCGAAGATGGCCTCTTTGTCCTCCTGCATATCCTTGTTGTAAGCGAGAGGGATGCCCTTCATCATGACCAGCAGGGTGTTCAGATCGCCGTAGACGCGGCCCGTCTTGCCGCGGATGAGCTCGGTGACGTCAGGGTTCTTCTTCTGGGGCATGATGGACGAGCCGGTGGTGAAGGCATCATCCAGCTCGATGAACTTGAACTCCCAGCTGCACCAGAGGATGATCTCTTCGGACAGGCGGGACAGGTGCATCATGCAGATGGAGATGGCGTTTGCCAGCTCGATGCAGAAGTCACGGTCGGACACACCGTCAAGGCTGTTGGGGCAGGGTGCCGCAAAGCCCAGCTTTTCGGCGGTGAACTGACGGTCCAGCGGGTAGGTCGTACCGGCCAGAGCGCCGGAGCCCAGCGGACACTGGGCGTCCATCCGGGCGGTGGCGTCCTCGAAGCGCTGCAGATCGCGCAGCAGCATCCATGCATAGGCCATCAGGGCGTGGCCGAAGGTGATGGGCTGGGCGCGCTGCAGGTGGGTGTAGCCGGGCATGACGGCGGTGGTGTTCTCAGCGGCCTTCTTGCAGATGACCTTGACCAGCTCCACGATGTAAGCCTGCAGGGTGTGGCTGTAGTCCCGCAGAGTCAGGCGGATGTCCAGCGCCACCTGGTCGTTCCGGCTGCGGCCGGTGTGCAGGCGCTTGCCGGCGTCGCCGATGCGGGCGGTGAGGGTCTGCTCCACGAAGGTATGGACGTCCTCGGCGTTGGGGTCGATGGTGAGAGCGCCGGAGGCCAGGTCATCCGCGATGGAGGCCAGACCGCTCAGAATATCCTCGCAGTCCTTCTCGGAGATGATGCCCTGCTTTGCCAGCATGGCGGCGTGGACGCCGCTGCCGCGCATATCCTGCGCGATCATCCGCTGGTCGAAGCGGATGGAAGAGTTGAAGTCGTTGACGCGGGAATCGACCGCCTTGGAGAAACGGCCCTTCCAAAGTTGTTCTGCCATAGTTTTATCCTTTACTGATAGGCGGCTCGCCGAGACTCCTTCCGTCACCTTCGGTGACACCTCCCTCAAGGAGGGAGGCCTTGGCAGTGCGGAAAGCTTCACCTCTTCGCCAGAGGCTCCCTCAGTGAGGGAGCTGGCAAACCCGTCAGGGTTTGACGGAAGGAGTTTTTGCCGCTCATTTTATTTCTTCTAAAAACGGCAAAGCCGCCGCAGGGGAAAAAGCTCCCGCGGCGGTGCCGCCAGCAATGATGCCGGTAATTTGAGCCTTCAGCGTGAAAGTGTAAAAAACACGCCAAAGGGGATGGTAAGCAGGTTATTCCTTGACCTCGGGCCAGTTCTTGGACAGCTTTGCGCGCTCCTTGATGGACAGGCCGAACAGGTTGATGAAGCCGGCGGCATCTGCCTGATTGTAATCCTCATCCTCCCCGAAGGAAGCAGTCTGCTCATCGTACAGGGTGTACGGAGAGGTGACGCCGGCGTTGATCATGTTGCCCTTGTAGAGCTTCAGCTTGACATCGCCGGTGACGGTCTTCTCGAGGCTGTCAGCAAAGGCATCCAGAGCCTCGCGCAGCGGGGTGAACCACTGGCCGTTGTAGACGATGTCAGCGTACTTCTGAGCCAGCTGAGCCTTGAAGTGTGCGCTCTCCTTGTCCAGAGTGATGGTCTCCAGAACATTGATAGCCTTGTACAGGATCGCACCGCCGGGAGTCTCATAGACGCCGCGGCTCTTCATGCCCACCAGACGGTTCTCGACGATGTCCAGCAGGCCGATGCCGTTCTCGCCGCCGACCTTGTTCAGGTACTCGACCAGCTCGACAGCGCCCATCTCCTTGCCGTCAACGGCAGTGGGGATGCCCTTCTCGAAGTGGAGGGTGATGTAGGTCGGGGTGTCGGGTGCCTGCTCGGGGGAAACGCCCAGCTCCAGGAAGCCGGGCTTATTGTACTGCGGCTCGTTGGCCGGGCTCTCGAGGTCGAGACCCTCGTGGCTCAGGTGCCACAGGTTCTTATCCTTGGAGTAGTTGGTCTCACGGTTGATCTTCAGGGGGATGTGATGAGCCTCGGCGTAGTCGATCTCCTCGTCACGGCTCTTGATGTCCCACTCACGCCAGGGAGCGATGATGGCCATATCGGGGCAGAGGGCCTTCAGCGTCAGCTCGAAACGCACCTGGTCGTTGCCCTTGCCGGTGCAGCCGTGGCAGATGGCGTCTGCGCCCTCCTTGATGGCGATGTCGGCCAGAGCCTTTGCGATGCAGGGACGTGCGAAGCTGGTGCCCAGCAGGTAGTCCTCATACTTTGCGCCGAACTTCAGGGTGGGGAAGATGTAGTTTTCGACGAAATCCTTCTTCAGGTCGAGGACGTACAGCTTGGAAGCGCCGGTAGCCTTGGCCTTCTCTTCCAGACCGTCCAGCTCAGTACCCTGACCCACGTCGCCGGAGACAGCGATGACTTCGCAGTTGTTGTAATTCTCTTTCAGCCAGGGAATGATGATGGAGGTATCCAGACCGCCAGAGTAAGCCAGAACAACTTTCTTAATATCTTCCTTTTTCATGATGATCGCTCCTTTGTTTATTACACTTTTTATACTTTTGTTTTCCGCCCGGGCATCCCTCCCGGGGCGCTCGACGTCTTGTCTTTCTGAGTACGCTTTTATTATACGCCAAGCGGTTTTTCCGTCAATGCAGAAAACCGCCAAACCTTGTGCAGATTTGGCGGTCCTTTTCTGTTATTTTGTATGTTTATGCATTATTTTCTAAATATATACAAATTTTATGCATTCTTAGTTTGTATATGCATGGCCGTATACAGTCCGGTTTATACAAAAACTGTCCGCCGTCGGCACGGGGTCGACGGCCCAGTTCCGGCAGGGCGCGGCGTTCGTGTTTTTATTTATTCTTTTTCAGCCGTCCACCCGGCGCAGAGGGCCTCTTTCTGGGCCTTCGTCAGCTTTTTGAGGGCGATCTCCCGCCGGAGGGCGGCAGACTTGTCCGCACACGCTTCCAGGTAGGCAAAGCCCAGTGCCGTATGGGTGCGGGTATACTTTGCGCCTTTGCCGCTCTGGTGGGCCTTGAGGCGGGCTTCCGGGTCGTTCGTCCAGCCGGTATAGAGCTGGCCGCCCGCGCAGCGCACCATGTAGACGTAAGCTGTCTTTTCCGGCTTCTCAGATGCGGCCATTGTTCTTCAGCACCTGACGGCAGGCGGCGAGGGCCGTCTCCTTGTCCTTGGCCGTGATAAGGAAGCGGCTGGCGTGGCAGAAGCTGATGCCCTCGATGCCGCTCTTCTGCTCGATGACCTCCTGCGGCTGGCCGGCCCAGCTCTGGGGGAAGGGGAGCTTGGGCTTTTTGGTCTTGTGGTCGGTGACGCACTGGGCGCTCCAGCCGCCCCGCTGGCTGGGATAGATGACGAAAAGGGCGTCGGTCTTGTACAGGCCGTTCTTCCAGGGCAGATAGCAGGGCAGCACCACGATGCCGTCGCGGGAGTTTTTGTAGGCCTGCTGAACCTTCTCGTCGGCGCGGTTGACGGCGTTGGCGCTCTCGATCTGGTTCTCCAGGATCTGCTTTGCCACAGCCACCGCCTTGAAGAAGCAGGCGTCCTGATCCTCTTTTGAGTCCCACACGGGGTTGAAGAAGCCGATGGCGTCGCAGAGGCTGTTCTGCTCGCCGGTATTGTCGTTCAGATCGAGGGGCTGGATGAAGTTCTCATCAATGAGCCGGGCCTGACGCTCGCCTACAAGGCCGGGGCCGAGCACCTGCCACAGCAGGCCGAAGGCCGCGTAAGGGATGCCGTTGGGGCGGGTCTCGCGGGGCTCCTGATGGTGGTCGAACATGCCAAAGCCGATGTCGTACACGATGCCGTCGAAGTCATCCGGCACCACGAAGCCGCGGGTTATTTTAATATCCGGGCGGAGGATCTGGAGCAGGGCAGTGGCGAACACGTCGTCGGCGTGGAACTTGCCTGCGTGGGTAAAGCCGTTTGCGGGTATTTTCATAGGGGGTTCTCCTCATTCTCTCATGCATTCTGTTGCACACAGTATAGCACATTCCCGGGCGGCGGACAACAAAAAGGAGCCGCCGCATGACGCAGCAGCTCCCATATTCTACAGAAAGTTTTCTCAGTGGTTGGCCTGTGCCGCTTCAAACTCTGCCTGCGTCAGGATCTGATAATCCGCAGGGATGTTGAAGAGATTCTGGTCCACCGTGGTGCTCGTGACGCGGTACTCCACAATGGTGCGGCCCTCGGCAGCATCGGTAACGACATACTTGAGGTCATCGCCGACCAGACAGTAGGAAACGGTGGCCGTCTGGCCGTTGGCATCGGTGACAGTGTAGGACAGGGCCTCGCAGTCCTGACCGTTCACATTCACGGTGGTCACGGTGCAGGGGATCTCCTGTGCTTCGCCTTTGTCAGCGGAGACTGCCTCGCTTGCGCTCACAGTGGGTACTTCGCCCTTGACGGCCATCTTGGATGCATCGTCCACCAGATAGCCCTGACCGTCTTTCAGGATATAGACCAGACAGCCGGCGTCGCCCATATCCATCTTGATATAAGCGTTGCCGTTGCTGCGGGCTGCGATCATGGTCTGGGCGGTGCCATCGGGGGCAGTGGTGACGATCTCCTGATACAGCTCTGCGCCGGTGCGCTGTGCGAGCGCGTTGTTGATGCGGGTCTCAACGGAGTCGCCGGGAGCCGCCATGCACACCGGCATCAGCACGGCGGCCATCACTGCAGCCACCAGCAGAGAAGTAAGTTTCTGATACAGCTTCATAGAAAATTCTCCTGTCTTTCAGCTCATTTTGCAAAGGCGTTTTTCCTCTTTTGCATTTGCATTATCTTACAACTTTTTCCGGGCCACTGTCAATCATCACATTTGCCCTCATGTCAAAAAACAGCCGCAGAGTCGTTTCTTTCTCTCTGCGGCTGCGGTTTGTAAAGTTTTTGTGGAAATCACTTCCGGCCCTTGCGGCTGGTCTTGGTGACAGCGCGGGCGGGGGTCTTTGTCACAGCAGTGGTGGGCCTGACCGCCGGGCTGAGGTTGGGCTTCGGGGTCAGGGCCTTGGTGGTGGGCTCGCCCAGAGCCAGCACCTGGGAAAGCGCGGCCTGTGCGGCGGCAGCATCGCCGTCGGTGACGGCCAGAACATCGGAGTAGAACTGCTCCATCTCCTCGCGGGTGGAGAAGGTGGCGACGTACATCTGGTTGCCCATCGCGCCGGAGAGGGCGTCGGGGATGCGGTCCACCATCTTCATGTTCTTCTGGTACTTCTGCATGATCTGCTCATGGCTGTACACGAAGTTCTTGCCGTCGCGGCGGCCGGCGAAGGGGCAGTAGTAGTGCTCGCCCACGGGCATATCGGTGCCGCCGAAGGCAATCATGTCGGCCCAGATCTTATAGACGTTGGTGGAGCGGGCGAAGTTTATCATATCGGGAGTGAAGCCGCCGCAGGGGCGCATATTGACTTCGAGGGCCACGATCTGGCCCTTTTCGCCCATGCTGGCCTGGTTCTCGGTCATCCGGAAGAACTCAAAGTGGACAAAGCGGCTCTTGACGCCGAAGCTCTTGACGACGGCACGGCCTGCGGCGCGGGTGTCCTCGGGCAGGTCCTTGATGATGTAGTAGATGGAGTTGTCGTTGTCGTTCACGATGTCCATGATGGACATGGGGCTGACATTGCCGGCCTCAAAGATGGGGTTGCCGGAGGCGTCGATGATGGCGTCGTAGCTGTTGACCTCGGCGCGGACAAACTCCTCCATGATGTAGGAGACGTCCGGGTGATTCTCGGCCTTGCAGGCGAGGAAGGTCTTCAGCTCTTCGTCATTGGACAGCTTGTGGGTGTCGGAAGCGCCCACGCCGTTGTCGGGCTTGACCACCACAGGATAGCCCACCTGCTTGATGAACGCCTTGCAGCCGTTGAGATCGTCCACCATGTGGTAGCGGGCGGTGGCGATGCCGGCCTTCCGGTAGTACTCCTTCATCTTGCTCTTGTACTTGATGCGGGGCATATCCTCGGTCTGGAAGCCGGAGGTGATGTGGAAGTCGGTGCGCAGGGCAGCGTCCCGCTCCAGCCAGTATTCGTTGTTGGACTCCAGCCAGTCGATACGGCCATACTTGAAGATGAAGAAGGCCACAGCGCGGTAGACTTCGTCGTAATTCTCGAGGCTGCCGACCTTGTAGTACTCGTTCAGGCTGTCCTTCAGCTCCGGCTTCAGCTCATCGTAGGGCTGGTCGCCGATGCCCAGCACATTCATGCCGTCGTTCTTCAGCTCCCGGCAGAACTGCCAGTAGTTCGTCGGGAAGTTCGGGGAGATAAAAATAAAATTCTGCATAATTTCGCGTCTTCTTTCCTTGAATATCCTCTATTTGCTGCCTCCCGCAAAGAGGCACCTTAAAGCCTCTCCCTTTGGGAGAGGTGTCACCGCAGGTGACGGAGAGGGCAAGCCCGGTAAAACAGCGCCGCCGCACAGCGATAAGCAGGCCCTTTGTCAGAGCGAAACTATCACCGTTTCCATATTTTCCGGTCAGCGTCCTTGCCCTCTCAGGCGCTCACGCGCCAGCTCTCCCAAGGGGAGAGCCTTTCGTCACCCCAAAATATACGGCATGTAATAAACCGCCTGCTTATACCACCAATCCCAGTCGTGCTTGACGTCGTGGCCCCACAGGTCCACCCAGACCGGGATGTTCTTTGCCTCAAAGATGCGCTTGAGCATCCAGGTGGTGTCGGGCTGCTCCCATGCGCCCTGACCGCAGCAGATGACAGCCTTCTGGTTCCGGTACAGCTCCATATAGGGGTGATCCTCCGGGAAGTTGCGCATATAGTCCACGGGAGAGTTCATATACACCAGCTCATCCATGTAGTCGCCGAAGCCGTAGTGGGCGGTGTAGATGCCGCTGAGGGCCAGACAGCCGCAGAAGATGTCGGGCCAGCGGAGGTAAAGGTTGACCGCATGGGTCGCGCCGAGGCTGCAGCCGAAGGCGATGACGCCGGGCAGGTCATCCCAGCCGTTGCGCTCCTTGGACAGATAGCGCAGCTTGGGGACAGCCTCATCCACGATATAATGCAGCCACTGCTCATACCGGCGGATGCGCCAGTAAGGGTCGCCATTGGTGTCCGACCAGGTCTCCTTGTCCAGCGTGTCGATGGACATGACCATGAGCTGGCCCGACTCGATCCAGGGTGCAAGGGTGTCGGCCATGTGGAAGTCCTCGAAGTCGAAGAAGCGTCCGTCCTGACAGGGGATGTACAGCATGGGCCGTCCCCCGTGTCCGTAGACTTTGCACTCCATCTCCCGGCCCAGCGCCGGGCTGTATTCCTTAAAATACTGCATCTCCATATGCTTTCCTCCTCCGTTTGGTTCAATCAAGCTCGTACATCAGGGTATGGAACACGAAAGGCAGCTGCTTTTCCCAGCTGGCTTCGCTGTGGTCTCCGCCCGGCACGACGCGGGCCGTCAGGTTGATGCCCCGGGCAAAGATCTTGCTGCACATCTCGCCGAAGCCCTTCCGCATCCCGTCGTGGTTGCCCATCTCTTTGGAGCCGTAATCCATGTAGAGCACGGTACCCGGGGCCAGCTTGCAGCGGCCCACCAGCGCCGTCAGCGCCTCCGGAGCCACCCACAGCGAGGGCGAGAGCGCCGCCGCACGGCCAAACACGTCGCTGTACTGCAAAAGAGCGTACAGGCTCATGAGGCCGCCCATGGAGCTGCCGCCGATGAAGGTGTGCGCCCGGTCGGGAGCTGTGCGGTAGTTGGCGTCGATGCAGGGCTTGAACTCGTGGACGAACCAGTTCAGGGTGTCCTTGCCTTTGCCGTCGAAGTGGCCGTACTGCTTATCGTCGAAACGGTAGGGCGAATACTCCACCAGACGCTCATTGTTGGCACCGGCGTTGCACTCCACCGCCGCCACGATGAGGGGCGTATCGGTGTAGTCCAGATAATCCGCCACGCCCCAGCTCTTGCCGTAGGTGGCGTCCTCGTCGAAAAACACGTTCTGTCCGTCGAACATATACAGCACCGGATACCGCCGGTCAGGGTCAGCCTCGTACATGGTGGGCAGATAGACATAGGCCCGGCGCTCTTCTTCGCCGCCCACAGCGGGGTAGCGGATGCTCCACTTCTTTATCATCTTTTCATTCCCTCTCGTTTTTCAGGTGTACTTTAAGTGTATCACCCGCGGCAGAGAATTGCAATCCGCACCGGATACAGCAAACGCCGCCGGGCGTACAGCCAGGCGGCGTTCATAAGCCTTTCGGCTCTTAGTACTTCTTCTCCACAGGGACGATCCAGCCCTTGGTATCGGGGATCTTGCCCCACTGCATACCGGTCATGGTGTCATAGAGCTTCTGGGTGACAGGGCCGATGCTGCCGTCGCCGATGTAGGCGTGCTCACCCTTCCAGACCAGCTCCTTGACGGGGGAGACGACAGCGGCGGTGCCGGTGCCGAAGACCTCTTCCAGCTTGCCGTCGCGGGCAGCCTGCATGATGTCGGCGATGGCCAGCTTGCCCTCGATGACCTCATAGCCCCAGTCCTTCAGCAGCTCGATGCAACTGCGGCGGGTGACGCCGGGCAGGACGGTGCCGACGGTGGCGGCGGTGTAGACCTTGCCGTCGATCTTGAACATGATGTTCATGCTGCCGACTTCCTCGACGTACTTCTTCTCGACGCCGTCCAGCCACAGCACCTGAGCGTAGCCCTGCTCCTCAGCCAGCTCGCCGGCCTTGATGGAAGCAGCGTAGTTGCCGCCACACTTGGTGAAGCCGGTCAGACCGGGAGCGGCACGGATGTACTCGTCTTCGACGTAGATGCGCACGGGGTTGATGCCCTCGGCGTAGTAAGCGCCCGACGGAGCGCAGATGATGCAGAAGATGTAGTGCTTGGAAGCGTGGACGCCCAGACCCACATCGTTTGCGAACACGAAGGGACGGATATACAGGGAAGCGCCGTCAGAGTGAGGCACCCAGTCACGGTCCACATCCACCAGAGCCTCGACGGCCTGGATGTAATCCTCAACAGGGATCTTGGGGATGCACAGGCGGTCAGCAGAGTCCTGCATACGCTTTGCGTTGCACTCGGGGCGGAACAGCTGGATGGTGTCATCCGCAGTGCGGTAAGCCTTCATGCCCTCGAAGATCTCCTGTGCATAGTGGAACACGACCGTAGCAGGGTCCAGCGGGAAGGGTGCGTAGGGGACGATGCGGGCGTCATGCCAGCCCTCCCCCTCGGTGTAGTCCATAACGAACATATGGTCGGTGAACTTCTTGCCAAAACCCAGCTTAGACTCGTCCTGCGGCTTTTCCTTCGGGCAGGTAGTACGAGTGATCTTGATGTCCAACATGATAAATTTCCCTCTTTTCTGATCTCACACAGCGCCGCGCGGGCTGCACGCCCTGCGCCAAATATGCCGAATGTTGTTTTCTATTATAATGCCGTGAAACGGATTTGCAAGCAATCGAAAAATGTTTCATCTTTGGGGCAGTCAAGTTGCCACAAATTATGACCTTATCGGTGTTCAAAAGCGGAAAAACATGGTACAATAGAGTATGTGTGTAGATTTTTCGCCAAAAGGAGCTTGCGTTATGATACAGGGTGTTATTTTTGATATGGACGGGCTGATGTTCGACACCGAGCGCATCTGGAACATCTGCTGGGAGCCGGCACTGGCAAAATTCGGCCTGCCCTGCAAGGACGGCCTCTCGCAGGCTGCCCGCGGCACCACCAAGGCCGGCAGCTGCGATGTGCTGCGGCGCTTCTACGGCGAGGACTGCCCCGCCATGGGCATCGTGGAGGAGCTGTACCGGCTGGCCTATGAAGCCTTCAACAAGCCTGTCCCCAAAATGCCCGGCCTCGACGAGCTTCTGGCCTGGCTGGACGAACATCATATCCCCATGGCGGTGGCGTCTTCCAGCCCCATGACCGTCATCGAGGGACATCTGGAACACTGGGGCCTCGGCCATTACTTCAAGGCCGTCATCTCGGGCGAGCAGCTGACCCGCTCCAAGCCCGCGCCGGACATCTTCCTGCTGGCGGCGCAGAAACTCGGCACCGAGCCTGCAAAGACGATGGTGCTCGAGGACAGCTACAACGGCGTCCGGGCCGGCGCGGCAGGGGGCTTTGTCACCGTGATGGTTCCCGATCTCTCGCCCGCCACCGACGAGATGCGCAGGATCTATACCTGCGAGTGCGCTTCGCTCCACGAGGTGCGCAGAAAGCTCGAAGGCGGAGAACTATGAGCCGCAGCAGACCCGCACCACTTGTGAAATTTCAACAGTTCATCCAGCTTTTCACCGTCCTTCTCACAGCCATCCTGATCAGCCTGTTTTTCGCTGTCCTCGTGCTGGTGGGCAAGATACAGGGTACGGCCCGGGTCGTCAACTATGCCGGCCTCGTGCGCGGCAAGACCCAGCTCATCGTCAAGCCTCTGGACGCCAAAAAGCTGGCAAAGAGCATCCGGGAGGCTGTACAAAACAAGCAGTAAAGGAGACGTTCTCATTAACGACAAACAATGCCCACCCGCTGTGGTTTTTCCACAGATGGGTGGGCATTCTGCATTTTCAGACCGACCGGAATTCTTTTTCGATGATCTCGCTGGGATGTGACCACGGCAGGCTGTTCAGCAGCCCACCATGATAGCAATGATCTCGTTGTTGGTCTCCTTCATGCCCTGCTTGCCAAGACGGCCCACATTCTTGAGGGAGTTTTCTACGCCCTTGGCCACAATGCCATCACCGGCGCGGAACTGATTGCCGCGGATGTACATATTGTAGCCCAGCAGACCGGCCTCCACCGCAGTTGCGATCTTTGCTGCGCAGGAGGCCTTGGCACCATCGCAGATGACGCCGGAAACCACAGCAAGTGCGTTGACGACCGTATGGATGACGGCATCATAGTCACCACCGCAGAGATAGGCGATACCGGCACCCGCACCAGCGCCCGCGCTGATAGCGCCGCAGTAGGCAGACAGGCGGCCAATGGGGGTCTTTTCGTGGATGGTGGTCAGGTTGGAAAGGGTCAGCGCCCGCAGAAGCGTTTCGTCACTCACGCCCAACTCCTGTGCATAGACAATGACCGGTACAGAGGCAGTAATGCCCTGATTGCCGCTGCCGGAGTTGATGACCACCGGCTGCTCACAGCCGTTCATGCGGGCATCGGAACCGGCTGCGGCGTATGCCTTGGCACGGACTCTTACATCATTGCCCTCCATATCCAGCAGCACACTGCCGATGTTGGCACCGTAGCTGCCGCGCAGACCCTCCTCGGCAATGGCCATGTTGCACCGGATCTGCGGTTCCAGAATGGAACGGACATCCTCCACGTCCACCGTGTTGGCAAAGTCCCAGATATGCTCCATATCCAGCAGGCTGCGGTCTGTCAGGGTCTCCTCGTCGTCTCCGTGTACCGGAATGTCCACCAGTACCTCGCCGTCCTTTTCCACATGGACGATATTGGTGTGGAACACCGCAATGCGCACCTGTGCGGAATGCTCACCCTTCCAGACCGTGAGGATGATATCAAAGGTGACACCATTCTCAACGTGCCGCACCTTGATATCCGTCTGGTCAAGGTACGCGCGGATGGCTTTGGTCTGCTCCGGGGTCACATCGGCAATGACCTCCAGCTTCTTTTCCTGCTTGCCGGCTACGATGCCCGCAGCAGCGGCGGCTTCCAGACCCTTCATGTTATCCGTGTTAGGTACGATGACCGACTTGTAAATTGTGAGTAGTCCCAATTTATTCGTTGAAAATTCTCTGTTCTGCCAAAAGCAGTCCCTTTTTTGTAAAAACAGGACGGATCTGCCACGCAGCTCCGTCCCAAAGCGTATAGAACCATCTCCACGCAAAAAAGGCTGCCGCACAGCGCACTGTGCAGCAGCCTCCGGGTACTTATTTTGTTTTTTCGGAGAGAAAACGCTCAGAATTCCAGCGTGATGAAGGGACGGTTCTCCTTGGGCATGGAGACCGTGGTGGTGACCGCCAGCACCTGATTCCCGTGATATAAGAAGGTATCCCAGCTGAACAGCTTCTCCGGCGGCGCGTTCAGCAGAGAAAGCTCCATATCCGAGGTAAGGGGCGTGTCCACAAAAATGCGGATGTGGGTCGGCTTTTCATTGAAATAGCGGCAGATATAATCGTGCAGGAAAAAGGTCTTCAGCGCCTCGCAGTCAAACGTGTGATCCTTGCACACCGACAGCGGGACATAGCTGTAATCCACCTCATCCACCTCGCTGCTCACATCCACACAGCGAACGATCTTATAGACATAGGAGTTTTCTGCCGTCAGGCCCAGCTTCTGGCACAAGGCAGCATCCGCCTTGATGACCCCATGCTCCAGCAGGCGGTGCGGCTTGTTGTTGGAGTGTTCAAAGGGTGCGATCTTGATGCCGCTGGAAAATGCCATGGGGCTGGAAAAGGACTGGCCCGGGACAAACCGGACAAAGGTACCCTTGCCCTGCACCCGCTCCACAATGCCGCTGTTGGCCAGCTCCTTAACGGCAGTATTCACCGTCAGGCGGCTGACATCAAACCGTCTGGCAAGCTCGGTCTCTGAAGGGATCTTATCCCCGGCCGCATACTCTCCGGACTCGATCTTTTGCAGGATATAGTTCTGGATCTGAACGTATTTGGGCGCATAGGAGTAGTTCTCGTCCGCCATAATCTTTCCTCTCTTCCCATCTCCTGTCCGCTCTTTCACAGCTTGCAGACAGACAAAACTCTCTATTCATGCAATCGGTCAGCATACAGACAGGAGGAAGTGAAAAAAGAAGATCAATCGTTGGAATGTGCCGCCTCGATAAAGGCGCGCAGCTCCTCATCATAGGTATTGGTGGCCAGCGAGCAGTCCGGTGCCAGCACAAAGGGGATGTCCTTCATCCGCTTCAGGGTATTGCGGGTCAGCGCAGCGATCTCCTCGGCCTTGTGCTGACCGAACAGCCGCTCGTCGCAGCCGCCCATCGGAGTGATGGACTTGTCCAGCCACTGGGGTGCGGTGTCCAGCTTGGGGTTGCCGGTAGCGCTCTCAGGCCAGTGCAGGATGTCGATGGGGTAGTGCGCAAAATACTCCGGGTTCACCTCAAGGCCGCAGGCGTGGACCATGATCTTGCAGGGCTTCAGCGCCTCCATCATCTGCAGATCATAGGGTTTGACAAACTCTTCCCACTCCTCCTTGGTCATGTAGGTGGAACGGGACAGGCCGGTGGCACCGTAGAACACACCGTACAGACCTGCATCCTCGATGAGGTGCTTAGAATAATCGGCCATCGTATCGGTGATGTTCTGCAGGGTCTTGTGGATCAGCTCCGGCTGCTCATGCATCAGGGTCATCATCAGGTCGTTACGGCTTGCGGCGCGGTAACGGCCAATGGGGTTGACGGCGCACAGCTTCTGCAGGACGCTGGTGGGGCACATCATAGTCTGGAACATGGGGATGTCCTCGTTCAGACCAGCCTTCATCTTCTGAATGGCCTCGATCTGCTCTGCAAACACACCCTGATCGCCCGGCAGCACCGTGATCTTTTCCAGATCCGCCACACCGCCAATGGGACCCTTTACCACCTTGGGCAAAACGCCCTCGTAGTCGTTGTAGTCGAACTGACCGCCCCATGCCTCCTCATAGTAGGAAGCACGCGGCTGCAGCTTGACATAGTCCCAGTCGTAGGTGTTCTGCCATTTCAGCATCGTTTCTACAAAGAGGTCCGCGCCGCTGTGCTCCTTCTCGGTGAAATGACGCCATGCCGATACCGGCGGACGGTCTGCCAACTCATGGTTCAGAACTGCTTCAAATCTTTCTTTTTTCGTCCACATAGTAAAACTCTCCGTTCGTTTTTTGGTTTCTCAGGTTGATAAGTTGCCAAACAACGAGAAAGAGTTCTGTATGCTATTCATTTGTATCATAGCATACTTTTGCTTTGGGGGCAATGATTATTTCGTAGTTTCGTCACCTGCCTTCTTATTGCTGCGGTTGTTATAAACATAGACCATAACAGAAGCGGCTGCCACCAGTGCGCCGCCGATCACAGAGGTAAATTTTACCGGCTCACCCAAAATAAAGAAGCCCAGGATCATGCTGAAGATGATGCCGGAATAGTTGTAGATGCTGATCTCCGAGGCCGGAGCAAAGCGATAGGCATAGGTGATAAAGGCCTGTCCCAAGGAGCCGAACACGCCGATGAGCAGCAGCAGTACCGCCTGCTTGAAGCTGGGCACCACAAAATCCTTCAGCATAAAGGGGAAAGAAGCAACGGCGCTGAAGGTGGAAAAGTGCATCATGACCGTCAGGCCGTCCACCTTGCCCTTGAAAAAGGAAAGGAAGGTGTAGGCAACACCGGAGGTCACGGCCGACAAAAATGCCACCACCAGCGGGAAGGGGTTGGACTCAAAGCTGGGGCGGAACACGATAAAGGCACCCACCATGGAAAGTGCCAGCGCCGGGATCTGGATCTTGGGCAGCTTTTCTTTCATAAAGATGACGGCCAGAATGGTGACCCAGATAGGGGAAGTTTTGTTCAGGATCGTCACATCGCCCTGCGCCGCATGGCTGGAGGCATAAAACAGGGTGATCAGGCCCAGAAAGCCAAAGAACGACCGCCCGAACAGATAGGGCTGATACTTGGCCGGGCCGAACAGCGAGCCCTTTTTGCGCAGAATGATGATTGCCGAAACGATCAGCACGAACGAATTCCGCATGAAGATCTGCTCCATCGTGGGGATCTCGCGGCTCAGTCGCACCACCACCTGCATGGATGCAAAGCACAATGCAGACAAGATCATATAAAGAGCACCTTTTTGTCTCTGAGTCATTGAATATCTCCTTAACCTGTTTCTATCCAAAGCGGCATTCGAACGCTTTTCGCCGCGATGCCTTGTTGTTTCCATGTTCGATTATATACTTGTCTTGATGTCTTGTCAATATGAAATTCCATCTTTTCCGTCTTGAATCTTCTGGAGATAAGTCTCACTCTTTCCGCAACCGCGCACCCATGGCTTACAAAACAAAAAAGCCATGAAATCTTTCGATTTACAGCTTCCACGGTAGACATTCCTACGCGTTGGGACCCGCGGGCTAAGCAACAGCCCACTGGGCTGATTGCTTGCGGCGCTGCCCTGTTCGAGCCCCTTCCATCGCGCTGACAAAAAGAAAAACCAGCACACAATGTGTACTGGTTTTTCTTGGTGCAGGAATGCAATCCAAATCCGAACCATTTCCCTTTGATGCAACTTCTGTCGCTTCCTCAAATGTGATGGTCTGTGTATCTTCCTTATAATTAAAGGTTATCAAAACCTTATCATCGTACAGGTAAATCGAATTGATGAACGTATCCACCAACGCCTGCCGCTGATTTTTCAGGCTCATGTCCAGCTTGCGGAACCGGAGCAGCCAGAACCGGATGAACTCCTCCGTGACCTTGGGCTTTGCCAGCTTCTCTTCCGCAATGCGGGCTTCAAGCTCACGCTTGGTTTCTTCCAGCTGCTCCAGCCGCTCCTTGGTGGAACTGGTCAGGATACCGGCCTGAATCGCATTGAGCATATTCTGGATACCGGATTCTGCATCCCGGAGCTGCTTCTCATAGAAAGGAAGGTTGGTACTCTCCCGGTCTTGCAGCTCCATGACCTTAGCGATGATGGATTCCATTGCGGCATCATCCCGGACAAGCTGCATGGTCTGGTTGACCACCAGATCTTCCAGCCACTGTTTGCGGACGGTTTTCTTCTTACAGCCCTTCTTCTTTTTGGCAGTCGCACATTTATAATAGCGGTGGACTTCTCCCGTCCGGCTCGTACCGCTCTCACCAAACATCAGTGCGCCACAGCAGCCGCAGTGCAACTTGGTTGTCAGCAGGTAATCGTCCTCTGCCTTGTCAAACAGCTTCTTGTCGCTGTCTTTGATCATCTGCTGAAACTCCGGGCGGTTGTCCGTCTTGGCGGAGATAGCACGGTCAATATAGTGCTTGACGATGGTGATGCCGTTTTTCTCGGCATAAGCCGTGCATTCCCGGATCTGGCCTTCGATAGATTCTTCGCGCTGGTTGTCCGAGGAATAGCGAGCATAGATCACGGCGGTCATGGCAGGCACCTCCATTTTATACGTCATTGAACGGTAATACGTTCATTAAAGCAATGTTTCGTATAATGCATATGCCACAGTTTTGCCCTGATTGCAAGCCCAATGATTTATTTTCATGATTCCAACAGACAAATTGTCTTAAGATTATATTCCGAGCAAAATGTGAAGTCCAAGCCCGGCCACGCCGCACAGGCACATGGTCAGGATGGGATTCCACTTGAGCTTCCGTAGCACAAAAAATGCCGATGCAAAACTGCCGATGCCGATCCAGTCTACGTTGGCGAGCGTCTTTGCACTCTCTCCGAACACCACCATAGACAGTATAGAAAGACCTGCACCAAAGATAAGCGCTACAATGACCGGACGCAGGCAGGCCAGAACACTTTGCAGCAGAGAAATATCCTTGTATTTACGATAGATGTAGGATAGAAGTGAAACAAAGAACAGCGCCGGTGTAATGCAACCTAGTGTTGCAATGATGGCTCCGGGTACCTGCGCGATACGCAAACCAACAAAAGTTGCTGAGTTGACCGCAATGGGACCGGGGGTCATTTCTGCTATCGTAATGAGATCGGTGAATTCCTGCATGGTCAGCCAGCCGTGCTGTTCCACCACCTGACTTTGTATTAGAGGCATGGCAGCATAACCGCCGCCTACACTGAACATTCCTACCTGCAAAAAGCTGAGAAAAAGCTGTAAGTAGATCATTGTGCACCTCTTTTTTTCCACTGGTTCAATGTCCGTACTACACCGAAGGCTGCTGCAGCGAGGATGATCACAACCACATTGACATCAAACACCGTATTTGCGACAAACGCTGCGACCATCAGGACAATATACACCCATGAGCGGGTCTTCAGCACCTTGCCGCCGAGGTCGAATACAACATCCAGAATGACCGCCGCCACACCAGCCTGCATTCCCTTGAGTAACAACGCGATATAGCGATTGGTGGCAAAAGCATTGTAGAACACAGAAATGACTGAAAGAATGACCATAGGTGGGATGATGGTGCCCAACACTGCCACGATCATTCCAATCAAGCCTTCTACCTGCCAGCCTACCAGAATTGCAGCATTGACCGCGATTGCGCCCGGAGAGGACTGCGCCAACGCTGTCATATCCAGCATTTCCTGTTCATCGATCCAGTGCAGCTCATCTACAAATTTTTTCTTCATAAAGGTCACGATGACAAAGCCGCCGCCGAAGGTAAAGCTGCTAATGTACAGCGTACTCAAAAACAGCTTCCAAAGCCGTGCTAACCGTGTACCGTATGTTTTATTTTCATCCATACAAGTTTTCTTCTCCTTTTTTGATTTTCGGACAACTATATTTGTTTTCTTACTATTTCAAACAGCTTTTAACTGTTACTGCTTGCGAAAGCCCGTATTTTCCGGTATCCTTGTTTTAAGAACTGCGAAGCACGGAGGGGATCTCTATGAAACATAATACATTTCTCGTCAAGCCAGCGTCCAGCCTGTGCAATCTGCGTTGCCGGTACTGCTTTTATGACGATGTTTCCAACAGCCGAGCCTGCAAAAATATGGGACTGCTTTCCCATGAAATGGCAGGAGAACTGGTTGAAAAGGCTTTTGCAGCCACAGAGGAAGGCGGCAGCGTCCATTTTCTGTTTCAGGGCGGCGAACCGACTCTTGCCGGGTTGGATTTCTTCCGGTTCTTTCTGGAAACGGAGCGTTCCATGCAGCGCAATATCTCTGTGTTCCACAGCATCCAGACCAATGGCATTTGTCTGGATGAAGAGTGGGCTTCCTTTTTCAAAGCCAACTCTTTCCTCGTAGGCCTCTCTCTGGACGGCACACAGGAGAACCATGATCTCTATCGGCTGGACGCAGCTGGGCAGGGCACATGGGATAAAGTAACTCATGCGCTTGCGCTGCTGGATGCCTACAGGGTCGAAACGAATCTGCTCTGTGTTGTAACCGGACAGCTGGCCAGAAAGCCGCAGCGAGCCTTCAAAAGCCTCTGCGAGTTGGGACAGCACAATCTGCAATTTATCCCATGTCTTGACCCACTTGATACGATTGGAGGGCAGGCATATTCTCTAACGCCGGAACTTTATGGTCGTTTTCTGTGCGGCGTCTTTGATACTTGGTATCAGCAGCTGCAACGAGGCAATTATATCAGCGTTCGCAATTTTGAGGACTATCTGCGTATCCTGCTGGGAATGCCGCCTACCTCCTGCGCTTCCTCCGGTTCCTGTGGGCATTATCTTACCGTAGAAGGTGACGGAAGCCTTTATCCCTGTGACTTTTATGTTCTGGATGAGTGGAAGCTTGGAAATCTGAGCCACTGTACCGTTGAAGATGCGCTTGATTCTCCCACAAGCCAGACATTTCTGGCACAGGGCCGCAAACGCCCGGCGGAATGCGCAGCATGTGCTTATCAGCTGCTCTGTCGGGGCGGATGCAAGCGAGATTGGGATGCCTCTGGAAGCAACCGCTTTTGCGCAGCGTATAAGCAGTTCTTTGCCTATGTGCTTCCGCGCCTGCATACTGCTGCACATTTTCTGGCACAACAAAACCGATAAAGAGATTCTCCCGGAGAGCAGTACTGCCTCCGGGAGAATCTTTATTTTACCTTTTTGATCTTCCGGATGGAATGGCCATCGTAGAGGATGGGCTTCATGACATAAGTGTAGTTCCGGTCATCGCATTCGCCGGTGGAAATCATCTCCATAAGCCGCAGCGCAAGCTGACGTCCCATCTCGAAGCCTTGCTCCACGGAGCAGGTAACATCCTCCTGCCGATAAGTTTCTTCGGAATAATCAAAACAGACCAGCGAATAATCTTCGGGTACAGTCTTCCCCATTTTCTGCAGGGTTTTCATGACCAGCCGATAGATGATGTAGTTGCAGCAGACGATAGCGGTGCATTTAGGGATGCTCTTCAGAAATCTTTCAATGGAACGGACATAGCTTTCGTTGTGGGCTTCGTCCGAAATACACCACTTGATGTAATCATCGTTCAGTTCCAAACCACGATTTCGCATCGCTTCCGCCATGCCTTGAAACTTTTCTACGCTCTGGTAGTTGTCGTACACGAAGATGCCTGCAATGTGGCTGTGTCCGGCATCCATCAGGCGTCCTATCAGCTGATGGGCACATTCGATGTCATTGATCGTTACGCGGGGGCAGCGCAAGTTCCGATAGAAGTTGTTGTAGAATATCACCGGGATCTTACGTCGGTAAAGCTCCTTGTAGCAGTCAAGATTTGGGCTGAGGATGCTCGATTTGACACCATCCACGATGAAACCGTGAAAATTCTGATGTACCACAGTCTCCAGACAACGGCGTTCGTTGCAGAATTTGTTATCGGTCAGAAATACATGGAGGTCAACCTGCTCCTGCGTCAGAACACTGCGAACCCCTTCGATTAATCCCGAATTGGCACTTGTATCCTGTCCCTGTAGGACAAGGCCGATCTTATAAAGGGCATCATCTGTGTTCAAATCCCGCGTCATTACTTTTTCCCGGTGGAAATAGGTCCCGCTGCCCTTGAGCTTGTAGACAAGGCCCTCTCGCACCAGACGGTCGATGGCCACCCGGATCGTCTCCCGGCTGACGCTCAGCTTCCGGCAGAGGGCATTTTCCGATGGAAGGCGCTGGTTCCCGGAAAATTTGTTTTCGTCAATATAAGCCAGAAGCCAGCGATAAACCTGATCGGATTTTTTCTCAACAGCCGAGAGCATGGGCAAGCGCTCCTTTTCAGTCGGTGATAGTGGGGCGGCTGCCTTCCGCGTGCTGAATCCAATTCAGCAGACGTTCACGAAGTTCCTCCTTGACCGCAGCATATGCAGGATCCGCGACCACATTGTTCAGCTGCCACGGGTCTTTCTGCATATCGTAAAGGAAGTCGTCTGCATAAACATCGGATGCCGCAGCCTCGCCGCCGTTGACGCCGGGTGCATAGACAGAATACATATAATCTGCAGTACGGATGCAGCGTCCGCAACGGCTTTCCGAAATCTGTGCATAGACCTCATTGACTCTATTATGGTTTTTCTTTTCCACAACGTCAAGCAGATTTTCACCGATCATCTTATCACCGACATCCACGCCTGCCAGAGCCAGCAGAGTTTTGGGAATGCTTTCGGTGCTGACCAGGTCGGTGATCTCCTTGCCACCCTTGAACGGGCCGCCGCAGATGACCAGCGGAACGTGCAGGCAGCCGTCGTGGCAGGAGCGCTTGTAATCATCATAGCCGTTCAGGTGCGCGTCACGGTTGCGGGTCTTGAAGTGAGAGCCATGGTCGGAAGCATAGAGGATAACTGTATTATCATACAGGCCTTTTTCTTTCAGCTTTGACACCAGCTTACCAAGGTTTTCATCAAGGCTGGCACACTGGCCCAGATAATCCGGGTACTCTTCCGCTGCGTTTCCACCCAGAGCCTTCAGATCTTCCGGCAGAACAAAATCTGCGAATCGCTGCTTGGAACCGTTGGGGCCTTCGTAGTGATTATGGTCGTTCTGATGGTGCGGCTCGATCTGCGACACGGTCATGAAGAAGGGCTTTTCGCCGGCATACTGGTCAAGATAGTCCAGCGCAAACTGGTTAATGCAGTCGGCACGGTAGCCCTTGAAATCGATGCGGTTGTTGTTCTCATCAAACACATAGCCATCGTAGCCGTGGGAGGTGAACTCCAGCACATCCGCAGCACGCCAGTAACCGGTATATCCACCGCGCAGCTCCAGCGGAACAGCGGTGATGGTGTGGTCAACGGTGGGCTTTTTCTCCAGCTCACCGTCCGAAGCCAGATGCCACTTGCCGATGTAGGCCGTCTCGTAGCCGGCATCCTTTTCCATGTACTCGCCCAGCGTCTTGATGTTGGAGGGCAGCATCAGATTATTGCGGAAGCAACCGGTCTCGGTGGGATATTTGCCGGTCTGGAACAGAGCACGGCAGGGGCCGCACACCGGCTGAGGCGAAAAGGCATTGTCAAACTTCACACCCTCTGCCGCCAGCTTGTCCAGATTAGGCGTGATATTCAGTGGCTGGCCGAAGCAGCCGCAGGTGTCCCAGCGCTGCTGGTCACTGAAATAGAAAATGATATTATATGCCATGGTTTTACCTTCCTTTACTGTTCTGCTTTGGTGTTCTTTGCTTCCTTCATCTTGCCGCGCAGAATGCCGAGAATGACCACCACGATCAGCGCAATGAAGATCCAGCAGTACACACTACTGACGAAAATTCTGGGGCTTCCATCCGAGATGAGCAAAGCACGGCGGAAGTTGGTCTCCGTCATGTTGCCCAGCACCATACCCAACAGCACAGGGACAGCGGGCAGCTCCAGCTTGCGCATGAACCATGCCATCACGCCAAATACCAGTGCCACGCTCAAATCAAAATAGCTGTTGTTCACCGAGTAAGCACCTGCAAAGCAGAAGATAACGATGATGGGGGTCAGGATCTGCTGGGGGATGGAGACGACCTTTGCAAACAGGCTGGTCAGGTACTTGCCCTGCAGGAACATGAAGATGTTCACAAGGATAAGACCCAGCATGATGGCGTACATGATCGCACCATCCGTGGTAAAGAGCGAGAGGCCGGGGTTCAGGCCGTTGATCATCAGAGCGGACAGCATAATGGCCACGCAGCCGTCGCCGGGGATGCCCAGCGTCAGCAGGGGGATGAGGGTCGCACCGCAGACAGCGTTGTTGGCCGACTCCGCCGCCGCAACGCCCTCCACAGAACCGTGGCCGAACTCTTCCGGGTGTTTGGACATATTCTTTGCCGTGTTGTAGGAGAACCAAGAGGCTTCCGAAGCGCCCGTACCGGGCACAATGCCCACGCAGGAGCCGATGAGAGAGCCGATGAGCACCGGGCGGAGCATCCGCTTGTACTCATCCTTTGTGATCTTGCCGTCGTCGTTTCCGATCTTTCCGGCGTGGAGGTTCAGCTCGCTCCGCTTCAGCTCCGCCTTGCCGATGATCTCCACCAGTGCGAACAGGCCGATGAGGGTAACGGCAAGGTCGAGGCCCAGATACAGGCGGTGGACGCCGAAGGTAAAGCGGTCGTAGCTGGTCATGGGGTCTGCGCCCACGCAGGAGATGAGCAGGCCGAGGCAAGCGGCGATGATGCCCTTGACGAGGCTCTTGCCCGAGACGCCTGCGATGATGGTCATGCCGAACAGGCAGACCATGAAGTACTCCGCCGTGCCCAGCTGTGCCGAAATTTTGGCGACCTGGGGGCCGAGGAAGAGCAGCACCAGTGCAGAGAAGATGCCACCGAATGTGGAGGCATACAGCGCGATTTTAAGAGCCGCCTTGGTGCGGCCCATCTTGGACAGTGGATGACCGTCCAGCATAGTAGCCGCCGCGTGGGGCGTGCCCGGGGTGTTGATGAGGATGGCCGACACCGAGCCGCCGTATCCACCCGCACAGTAGATACCCAGAAGGAACATCATGCCGGGAATGGCCTTCATGGTGTAGGTAACAGGCAGAAACAGGATGATGCAGAGGATGACACTCAGGCCAGGAATGGCGGCAAATACGCAGCCGATGAAGACGCCGAGGTTGATCCAGATGATATTTTCGAGGGTGAAGAGCAGCCCGGAGGCCGGGCCGATAAAATCAAACAAACCCATATTCTGCCTCCTCAGAAACTAACATTCAGAACAAAGTGGAACACACCCCAGATCAGTACGGCCATCGAGACCGTGATGGCGTAGTAGAGGGGCTTCTTGCAACGGAAAAACAGCAGGAAGGCCAGCGCGCAGAACACGGCACCCACCACAAACAGGTCTGTGATCTCCGCCAGCAGATAGGTGACCACCAGAATGAGGACGATGACCAGAGCTTTTGCTTCCACCAGAAGATTCAGCTTCTTCGTTTTGACCGGACGGTGCATCACCATATTGTATGCCTCCCGGCCCACCAGAAGGGCGCTCATGGCCAGCATGAGCCAGACCAGCATCGTCGGGAAGGCGCGGCCGTTCACAACGTCCTTTTCCGAAATCTGCACCTGCTGGGGCATGATGAGCAGCAGTACAATGCCGATAACCAGAAACAGAATGCCGCAGATCAAATCAACAGGGTACTCGATGTTCTTCTTCTCGAGCTTCGCGCCCCAGTCATCCAGTCTTGCTTCGATGCGTTCTATCAGATTTTTCACCTGTTTCCACTCCTTTTTAAATATAAAAGCAGGGGACGGTGTCATCCCCTTCCCCTGCTCCAGCTTTTTGTCGCTATGAGGACTTTTTATCAGCCTGCCACGATGTCCTTATACTGCTCGACGATGCTCTTGACGTTCTCAATGTGAGCCTTCACATCGTCCTCGGTCATGGTATCGACTTCCAGCAGCATGGTGTCGTTCAGCCACTCGACCATCTCATCATCGGCGAGGATCTTATCATACAGCTCTTTCAGCTCGGCAACCTTTGCGGCGTCAGTACCTTTGCGAGCCATGACGAAGCAGCGGTTGCGGAAGTAGGGGTAGCCCTTGGAGCCAACGCCCTCAACGCCTGCGAAGGGGCCGTTTTCGATAGCCTTGTCATCGAATGCGCAAACCACATCAACGCCGCCCTGCTGGTAGGTCTCAAGAATCTGAGACTGGTGAGAGACCGCGAAGTTCGTCTCGCCCTTTGCCACAGCCTGTGCAGCCTCCGCAGCGGACTGGTACGGAGTCAGTTTCAGCTGGTCGCCGGCACCCATAGAGCCGAACAGAGCCGCTGCCAGGAAAGCCTCGGAGCCGGTAGCGCCGTTAACGGCCACGGATACGGGGTTGCCTGCCTTGACATAGGCCTCCAGATCGTCCAGATTCTTGAGGTTCAGTGAAGAATCAGCGGACAGGACGAAGACGGAGGAGTACAAGTTCTCCACGAACTCGAAATCGTCGTAGCTGAACTGTAGCTTGGCCGGATCCAGAGTCTCGGTAATGGCGAACAGACCCTCACCGGCGAAGACCAGTTCCTTATCATTTGCCTTAGTACTGGACACCCAAGTGTTGACAGTAGCAGCATCGCCCTTGACGGCTTCAGCAACCAGTGTGATTTTATTATCAGAATAATCAGGGGACTTGGCAGCAGCCTTTTGGCTGACCATCGCTGCTACACCAGACGGTGCCCACGGGCAGGTAACTTTCCAGCTCTCCTGTTTGCTTCCGCAGCCAGTGAGCATCGACAAAGCGAGCACACCAGCGGTAACAAACGCCGCCATACGCTTTTTCATCATTTTACTCTCCTTTTTTCTTTATGCCTTTTCGTGTGGTAGCAAGCACTTCACCGTGCTTTTGTTACCAACAAGATAACATTTCAAGCAATTTCAAGTCAACAAATTTTTTTATTTTACAAAAAAAGTTGTCTGGTAAAAGAGCTAAATGACCACATCTGTATTTTGTTGTAGAAAACTTATTGTGCACATTGCATATCTGCTTGAATCATCTTTGTGCAGCTTAAATTCTTTCATGATGTAAAGTGTATCATATTCATAATAGAAGTCTTACTATTGTCTCCATTCATAAATAATTTCTTCGGAATCATCTTGACGTACTCTACGAACCATGATATTCTCTATCACAAATCCCACTGAACTTGTAGATTGATTGCAAATCTTCTGCAAAAGTGGTTGGTTATCACCGTGAGACCCACCACTTCAGTGAAGGAAAAATCCACGAAAGAAGCTACCGCCCCGCAACACACCCGATTCATTTTGCCGTCTGTTTCACCCGACAAAATCCTTCGCCTGTACTGCGTGGGCGGTATTTTTCTTTATGGGAAACGTACCTTGAAAATTTCATGAGCCGACCGAACGTGATACTGTGCCATAACCTCACACTTTCTGTGGGCGAGCCGGACAACGCCGCTGCAAAACAGGGGCAGGAACTTCGTTCGGAGCAAACGGCGATCAACATACACGAGCAGTGGAACTCTCTACTTATTTTTGCGTCTTAACAATTCGGAAACAATTACCCAGAAACAGTTTTGAGCGCAGCGGTAGAGGGCAAGAACCGTCCCGTGGCCACAAATTTTCAATTCTTGAAAATGTTGTGCTCCACCGGGACTTCACTTCTCAAACTCTTGCGAGTTTTCCAAGTGATCTTGTTGGGGTAGCGCTTGTCGGGGCAAGGCCCCTCCATCTTGCTTGCGCAAGACCGCGCTGCCGCTTAAAAGCCCCACTGGGGCTTTCATTGCTGCGCTGCGCTTCGCAAACGCGGTCCCACCCCAAACCCTGCTCATGGTTCGCGCCTAACAGTGCGAACAGCAACGGCGTGTCGTGCTTACATAGCTTCCCCGAGGAGTTATCGAACAGACAGGAGGTACAATGACCAAAACGAATGTTCAATCAATCCCTAGCAATTTTCAGCACCACGACACGCCGAACAACAAAACAAATAGAGAGCAGACTGTTCTTCTTTCACACACCCATTATATAATTTTCCTGAATCTGCTTGACGAATATTACGGTTAGTGATATATTTATTACAGTAACCGTAACAAGGAGGCAAACCATGCGCGATAATGCAAAAGGTGGTGCGCTTACAGAAGTCACCTTTTATATTTTGCTTTCTCTTTATACGCCAAAACACGGATACGCTGTTATGCAGTTTATTGAAGAAAAAACAGACGGACGGCTTTCCCTAGGCGCAGGCACTTTATATGGAGCATTAAACTCTTTGCAGGACAAGAAGTGGATTGAACCTTATGGCGATAGTGAGGGAAGAAAAAAAGAATACCACATTACAGCACAGGGAAAAGAAATTGCAGAAAAAGAGCTTGCAAGACTAAACGAACTTGTAAGCATTGCAAGTGAAATTATTGGAGGTGCAGTATGAGTAAAAAATGTTATCGCTTCTTTGGTGGATTGCTAAATGCACAGGCAAAATGGTTAAACAAAATGTCCGAAAAAGGCTATCGACTTGTCCGGACAGGGAGGGTGCTCTATGAATTTGAAGAATGCAGTCCTGATGAAGTGACCTATTGTGTAGAGTTTATCGGAGAAAAATCAAAAGAGAATGCAACGGACTACGCTGATTTTTTGGAGGATATGGGCTACAAGGTATTTTTCAAAAATATCAATCTAAACTATTCTGTCGGAAAAGTTCGATTGCGTCCATGGGCGGAAATGGGCGGTTGTATTGCAACAAACGCAACAACTTTTAACAGGGAACTATTGATTGTAGAAAAATCAAACGACGGAAAGCCTTTTGAACTTCATACTTCTTATGCCGATAAAGAAAAATACTACCGCAATTTGCGTAACCCATGTCTATTCCTGCTGCTCCTATTTGCACTGTTTGCCATTATCAAGCATTCTATTGTCTTGGGTATTTTTTCATTGGTTTCTGCAATTCCCAGCATTCTATACCAGCTCCAAATTATAAATGTCCGACAAAAAGCCAAAACGTGGGAACAATAAATAATAATCAAGAGGGCGACAACAGAAGCTGTCGCCCTCTTGATTATTATTTATAGAAATACCAAAAAGATTGCTCCGCAGCCTTTGAAGAACAGCACCGTGCAGAGCTGACAGCGCACCGGGCGGCGGCAGCCTATTTCAAGGTAAACAACCTCACCAAACTGCCCAGCCCGAAAAAGCTGGAAGCCGAGTATGCGCAGCTGGCATCCGAAAAGGCAAAGTTCTACGAACAGTACAAGGAAGCCAAGGAAGAACTGTTCAAGCTGAAAACCGCAAAGCAGAATGTTGCGTCCTTTTTCCGGGAGGAAGAGCAGACGCAGCAGGAGAGATAAAGGAGTGTGCGCATGATCAACCTGAAAATCGACCCGGAGTTCCAGTCCCAGATTCCCCCTCTGACCGATGATGAATTTAAGCAGCTTGAAGAAAATATCCTCAAAGAGGGCAAGCTGATTTCTCCTTTGATCATCTGGGGTAATACTCTTGTTGATGGACACAACCGTTATGCCATCCTCCAGAAGCATCCTGAGATTTATTTTTCCACCATGCCGCTCCGATTTGAGAACCGCGAAGAAGCCGTTGCGTGGATCTGCCGGAATCAGTTGGGACGGCGAAACTTCACCCCGGAGCAGAAGAAGTTCCTCATTGGAAAGCAGTACAGTGTGGAGCATCGAAAGCCCGGCGGAAACGGCAACAATCAGCACACGGCTGCTTCCAAGAAAACCGCCCCGGAGGAATTGTGTCAAATTGACACAATTCCTCCCACTGCCACAGATACAAGCGTCCGCAAGCAGATTGCAGAGCGGAACAACGTCAGTGAATCTTACGTTGTCCGGTCTGAAAAGTTCATGCGGGGCGTAGAGATCATGGAACAGATGATGCCCGGTATGCAGGAGAAGATCCTGTCCGGGCAGTTCAAAGTCCGTGATGCCGATATGCACCGTCTTGCCAGAGCAGATTTTCCGAACCGCAAGCAGATCGTGCACGAGATTCTGCACCCGGAGGACCGCTCTGCTCTGCAGAAACGCATCTACGGAATCAACTATTCTGCGCTGGAAGCTGCCGTCCGGCGAATCCAGCAGGATGTTGATTTTCTGATGAAGTATCTCCCCAAGGTGCCTGATGATGCCTATGTGAAAATGGAATCCATGAAGATTCTGAAACAGCACAAGGCATATATGGCACAGTTTGAAGAACTGCTGAACGATGAAAAAGTCGCATAACGACAGGCGCTTGTAAGCCATCAACGAGCCATCGGCTGCAAGTGCAGGGCGGAAAGCATCCGCGCCCTTGCGCCTGATAAAAATGGAACTTTGATTTTCTCGCCCGACTTTGCCACGGTGGGACAGTCAAAGGAGCGTGCGTTTGAACAAAAAGAAAAATTCTACAAACACTTCCCCTTACCCCGATGAAGTCATCGACCGTCTGGCACGGGCATTCTACCCGGCCATCCTTGCCTGCTGGAACAGTGAGGAAGGCCAGAGGGAGTTTGCCGCGTGGCAGGCAGAACAGGCTCATATCTCTGGCAAAGAAAAACAGGAAGTTCCCGCTTGCTGGGTATCCGTAAAACAGTTTTCGAAAAATGACACGGCAACTGCCTGTCAGG